>Ga0207797_1002886_pt1 | contig 11776 bp, 13 predicted proteins | sample PRCRCaboRojoPR_6_FD_187275 | JGI IMG/M metagenome (GOLD analysis project Ga0207797, IMG submission 187275) | Marine sediment microbial community from Cabo Rojo, Puerto Rico - PR CR 10% Liquid 1 (SPAdes) | ecosystem: Environmental > Aquatic > Marine > Coastal > Sediment | place: Cabo Rojo, Puerto... | reverse complement strand
GGCGGCCCTCGGACCCGGCGAGCGCGACCGCTTCGCCGCGGTCGCGGCGGCGGCGATCACCGACCGCGACGGCGAGGAGCACACCTCGCCGTTCGACGAGGCGGTCGGCCTGCTCCGGGACGCCGACGTCCGGGAGGCGGGCGTCCGGGTCGGCCTCCAGCACGCCCGTCCGGACGGCGGGACCACCCGCCAGTACCTCACGGGCGGCGCGTTCGATCCCGGCGCGGACGACCGCCTCTCGCTCGCGGACGTCTGTCACCGCTTCTGACGGGGGCGCGCCGGGGGACCCGGGGCGGACCGGTTCCGGACCCCCGGACAGGAGCCGGCTCAGGCGGGATCGGACGACGAATCCGACGTCGACGGCGAACCCGAACCAGAGCCTGCGCCAGAGCCCGAACCGGCCTCGTCGCCACCTACCAGCCTGCTGACCGCGTAGACCAGCGCCAGGAACGGCAGCACCGGGAGGAGCAGCAGTGCGGAGCCGGCCGCGACGACGAGACCGATCGCGTTCATCTGGCCGTCCTCGGTCGCACCGCGGGCGATGCCGACGCTGTCGGACATACCTGCCACTACGGCCCGGCGACGCAAACGACTGACGCCGTCGACGACCGGCGCTTTTTTACGAGGGACGGGCGGTGCCCGGGGGCTGCGTGCGGTGGCGCCGAAGGCGCGCCGCGGCGGGCGCGGACCACCCGCGGCGTGGCGGCCGCGTCACCACGGATTTTCCGTGACGGGGACGTCCTCCCGGTATGAGCCACGACTGCGACGACAGCTCGACGGTCGCAGGGTCGCCCGGAGCGGCGAGCGGGTCGAAGGGGTCCGCGGTGACACCGGGCCAGGGAGCGACGACCGGGGCGACGGGGACGGACGACGGGGGGAGCGGGACGTCGCTTCCCGGGCTCGACGAGCAGTTCGACCGGGTCGAGAGCGAGCCGACGGCGGTCTATTCCGCGCTGGCGACGTTCGAGTCGGCGCTGCGGGACGCGCTGGACCGCGAAGACGGCGGCGAGCGCTACTGCGCGGTCTTCTGGGCGTACGACCGGCCCGTCGCGGACGCGCTGGACGCGGTCGGTCGCGAGGACTGGACGCTCCTGGCGGACGCGGTCGACGCCTACGGGCCGGCGCCGGACGCGACGACCCGCGACGAGGCGGGCGTCGACGCGGAGCTGTCCGGGGACTGGACGCTCGCCGACCTGGAGCTGTGAGGGCGGCGGGAGGAACCGGACCGGTCCTCGTCCGTCGTCCCGGGTGTCGGCCGGGAACTCGACGGACTCGTGGCGCGGGAACGGCACGTGGACCGCGTCGCCCTCGACGTTCCGGACCGCGTGTGCGTCACAGAGACTGGCCGGACGGCGCACGATCGCATCTGCTGATGTGAGAAACGGAGTTCACAGCCGTCGCTAGCTCCCCAGTTCGCGGAGCTTCTTGTGCACCTGCGCGTAGACTTTCGGGTGGAGGTTCATCCCTTCGTCCACGAGGTCGTACAGGACGTCGGTCGCCTCTGCTGCCGTCACGTCTCCGTCTTTCGTACACGAGAGCAACAGCGTCGTCACCCACCAGCACTCGACGCCGTGGCTCCGGGCGACCTCGATCAGCCCCCTGTCGTTGGCGAGGAGGAGTTCCTCGTCGGCCTCTGCCAGCAGGATCACGGACGCGTCGGCTACTGCAATTCCCTCCATCGACGCCACCTCGTCGGCCCGGTCTGGCGTGTCGCGAACGTCGACGTCCGTCAGAAATTCGTCGAGCGCCGCCGTACCGCGCTTTCCCTCGGCGAGGACTTCCTCCCGAACGTCTGCCGTCGTCCGGATGTCGTCGAAGGCAGTCGAGACGAGGTCGAGTCGCCCGACCCACGCGAGCGGAATCAGCGCGGAAGCGTCCACGACGACCATCAGATTCGGTCGAGGTCGCGTTCGAGGTCGTCGGTCGTGTACCCGACGTCGATCCCCTCCTCGGCTGCGAGGGTCAGCATCTCGACGTACGAGACGTCCGCCAGTTCGGCCGCCTTCCGGAGCGTGATGGAGTGGTCTCGGAGCCGGTCGAGTGCCCGCTCCGTGCGCCAGTCGGAGAGGCCCTGTCGAATCAGCCGCCGGAGCACCTCCGATCGGTCGGCGCTCATCTCCGCCTCCAGTTCGGCGAGTGCCTCCTCGTCGTCCGCCGGGATGCGCGTGGTGACCGTCTTCATCGTTACGATCGAGTACGTTACGATACGGTATAGACGTAACGGTAAACGAGTAGGCCCTGGGTCGCGCGATCCTCCCTGTCGACGCGCAGGCCCGACGTGACACTGGCTCCATCCGATGTTCCTTTCCGGGTCGACGGCGTCTCTCGCGATATGAACACGATTTCGCCGGCGATCTCTGGGCGGAACACGTCAGGGAGTCCGGTGAGGTACGCATGACGGGACGCGACGAGTACTACAACAGGGCCAAACAGGAGGGCTACCGCTCCCGTGCGGCCTACAAACTGAAGCAGGTCGACGAGCAGGTCGGGCTGTTCGGGCCGGGCAACGCGGTCGTCGACCTCGGGGCGGCGCCGGGCGGGTGGCTCCAGGTGGCCGCGGAGGCCGTCGGGCCGCGCGGGCGGGTGGTCGGCGTCGACCTCCAGCGGATCGACGAGTTCGACGAGACGGAGGGGAAACTGGGTCCCGACGACCGGGCGCACGTGACGACGATCCGCGGCGACATGACCGAAGAGTCGACGCTGGCGCGGCTCCGCGAGGAGCTGGGCGCCGACGAGGGCGACCGGCCGGTCGACGTCGTCGTCTCGGACATGGCGCCGAACATGACCGGGCAGTACACCCTCGACCACGCCCGGTCGGTCCACCTCGCCCGGCAGGCGTTCGAGGTGGCCCGGGAGCTGCTCGCGCCGGGCGGCGACCTCGTCGTGAAGGTGTTCGACGGGCCCGACCTCGACGACCTGCGGGACGACGTGGCTCGCGAGTTCGAGTACGTCCGCGACGTCCGGCCGGAGGCCTCCCGGGACTCCTCGTCGGAGCTGTACCTCGTCGCGAAGGGGCGGATCACCGCGCCCGTCGCCGAGGGCGAGACGGTGGACGTCGACGTCGTCGACGTCGGCAGCGAGGGCGACGGCATCGCCAAGCTCGACGGCTACACGGTCTTCGTCCCGGGGACGGCGACCGGCGACCGCGTCCGGGTCCGGATCACCGACCTGAAGCCGCGGTTCGGCTTCGGCGAGGTGGTCGAGGAACTGGACGGGGACGCCGGGGACGGGACCGAGTAGTCCGGCGGGCGGCGGTCGAACCCCCGACCGTCGACGCCGCGTCCGGCGGCCAACCGGTTGGAGCCGGCAGCTGGAGGGACCCACCGGACCCGGGACGGCCGGTCGTGACCGGCGACCCTTCACCTGGCGGGCCCCGCGGTCGACGGCCGCCACGGTCCGCGAACTACCCGTTACGGCTCGCTCGCTGGCGGGTCGAGCGAGTCGACAACCAGGTCCAGCGCGAGGCCCATCCGGCAGTCGTCGACGGTCCAGCCCCGACACCGTCCCGTAGAGACGATGTCGCCGAGGGAGTTGAACCGCCCACAGCCCGGACACCGGACGCCCCCCTCCATCGCGTGTCGCTCCGTGAGGCGAACGCGTCGCCGGCTACTCATGGACGGTACACGGTACCGCACCGCATAAAACCGGCAGACAGCCGGGAGACACGTCCCGGCGCCGTCGACGACGGGACGAGTCCCCGTGCCGTCGCGCCGGACGCGGACGACGGACGCAGTCGGCCGGGCCGGGCTACTCGACGACGGGACTCGCGCGCCCGTCGGTCGGGCGACCGCCGAGCAGGCCGACGACGGCGTAGACGAACGGCGTGTCGGCCAGCGCGATCGCTAGCTTGAGGAGGTACTGGCCGACGATGAGCGAGACGACGACCGGGACGGGCGTCGGCTGGCCGATCCCGAGCACCGTCGGGGCGACGAGGAACGCGACGACGATGAAGATGACCGTGTCGATGGCCTGGCTCGTTGCCGTCGAGGCGACGTTGCGGAGCCAGAGCATCCGGCCGTCGGTCGCCGCCCGGATGCGGTGGAAGACGACGACGTCCCAGTTCTGCGAGACGACGTACGCCAGGAGACTGCCGGCGACGACGTTCGCGCTCGGGCCGAGGACGCCCGCGAACGCCTCGCCGCTCACCGGCGAGCCGGGGAACGTCGGCGCGGCGATAGTCCCCGCCACGAGCGCCAGCAGGACGAAGTTCATCCCGAACCCGACGTTGACCATCACCTGCGCGGCCCGACGGCCGAACAGCTCCGAGTAGCAGTCCGACGCGAAGAACGTGAGCGCGTACGCCAGCGCCGCCCCGGGGAGGACGATGCTCGCGCCGGTGACGGGCAGCGAGACCGGCAGCGAGAAGACGAGGAGCTTCGAGGCGGTCAGCTGGGCGGTCACGAGCGCCGTGACGAACAGGGCCAGCAGCGCGACCTGCCCCACGGCAAGCCGACCCGCGGGGTCGGCGCCCGCGAGACCGGGCGTACCGACCGCCCGTGTCGCGGTCGTCCCGCCGTCCGCGACCGTTTCGCCGTCCGCCATCGTCCCAGTCCCCGCGTTCCGCCCCACCTGGCCCGAAGTCGGACCCCGATCCGCGTCGGATCCGCCCGCGTCCCGGTCGCCGTCGGGCGTCGTCCCGGGCCGGCCATCACTCATCGTCCAGCCGCCCGTGACGCGCGTCGATCTCGTCCAGCAGGTCGAGCGTCTTCCGGATCGACGCCCGGATCGCCTCGCTGCGGTTGACGAACTTGCCGTCCTCGCCGACGTGGTCGTCCAGGTCGGCGAGGAGCTCCTCGGGAACCTCGACGCTTATCTTGGGCATACCCCGATATTCCCCGGCGAACACTTACGGCTGCCGTTCCGGAGCCGGAGCCCGGCTCCGCCAGGTCGTTCCTCGATCACGACGGGCGGTGTCGACGGTCACCGGCAGCCGCCTACGCCCCGCTCGTCCAGCCGGTCCCGAGGTCCCGCCGGCCGCCCAGCGTCAGCACGAACAGGGCGCCGAGCCCGACGCCGTAGGCGGTCATCAGCGGCACCGTCACCAGGAACATGCTCGTGATGCTCGCGGGGGTGAACAGCGCGGCGAACGCCAGGATCGCGACGGTCGTCTCGCGCCACCGGCCGCGCATCGTCCGGTAGGAGACGCCGGCGGTGTTCAGCAGGATCATCAACACCGGGATGTCCGCCAGGAGCCCGATCCCGGCGGTCGTGAAGAAGATGAGCCAGAAGAAGTTGGTGATGCGGTAGGCGATCACCATGTTCGCCGCGACGGCGTCGGCGACCAGCCAGGAGATGATGTTTGGCGCGACGTGGGCGTACCCGAGGTACGAGCCGCCGATCAGACCGAGCACCAGCGCGGTCGTCCACCCGAAAATGACGACCCGGTGGCCGCGGACGAACGACCGCTCCCGGAGCGCCGGCCAGGCGTAGTAGGCCAGCATCGGCAGCACCGCCAGGAACGCCACGAGCGTCGAGAACTTCACCTCGAAGATCAGCACCTCGACGGGGTGGAGCGCCACGACGTTGAGGTTCGTCGGGAGCACCTCCTCGGGGAGCTGGCTGAGGAAGTTCTCGCGGACGGTCCCGATTCCGCCGGTGTAGAGCCAGCCGAAGACGACCGCGAGGACGGTCGAGAAGACCGCCACGATGCGGAACGACTTCGAGGTGACCGAGTCGAGCACGAACGCGACGTCGTCGTAGTAGCCCCCGATGTCGTCCTCGTCCGTCTCGCCGTCGGTCAGCTCGGCCGCCAGCGTGCCGCCCGCGCGGGTGGCGCGGTCCTCCAGCTCCGAGGGGTCCCCGTCGTCCCCTTCGCCGTCACCGTCGCCGCCGTCGCCGCCGTGGACCCGGTCCCAGCGGTCGAGCACCTCCTGTGCGGTCTCGCGGTCGCCGGCCGCCAGCGCGCGATCGGCCGCGACCGTTGCCTCCGTCTCGGTGAGGCCGGCGTACAGCGCCACGGGTGCCGTCCGGAGCTCCTCGGGCCCGAGCGTCGTCACGTCGACGGCCCCGGGGTCGGTCCCGGCGCGGTAGGCGGCCCACAGCCCGTAGCCGGCCGCCGTGACGCCCCCGAGGGCGAGCGCGAGGAGCCCGCCGGCGGCGTAGACGGCCTGCTCGGCCGGGAGCCCGATCGCCGCGGCGAACGGCGCCAGGTCGGGGAGCGCGGCGGCGGCCGACGCCGGGAGGAGGCTCGTCGCGTAGGCGACGTAGACGACCGCGAAGCCGAGGGCGCCGACGAACAGCGGGAGGTTCCAGTGCGTGGCGAGCCGGCGGCTCCAGTCGACGCGCTCGCGGCCGACCGACAGCGCGGCCAGCGGGCCGTCGGCCTCGCGGGCCCACGTCCCCGCCGGGGCCGGGCCGGGCGCCGTTCCGGGCGCGCCGGCGTCGGCACCGCCGGGTGCGACGTCGGCGCCCTCGCCGGCCGCGTCGAAGCCGTCGAGGATCGCCCGGGCCTTCTCGCGGTCGCCGGCGTCCATCGCCTCGCCGGCCATCCGGACGGCCTCGTCCTCGGAGAGCGCCGCGAACGCCTCCGGCGGGGCCGCGCGGACCCCCTCGGCGTCGAGCGTCGAGAGGTCGATCGCGGTGGGGTCGCCCAGCCGCGCGGCGCCGGGGCCGGCGCCGGCCAGCCGGTCGAGTTCGCGGTAGACGAGGTACGCCAGCGCCAGGCCGGCGACGACGACACCGGCGAGGACGCCCCAGACCAGCGCGACCACGTCGGGCGGGAGCGGCAGGGCCGCCAGCGGGTCGGGGATCCGGTAGTCCGAGTAGGGTGCCAGCAGCTCGTTGACCGGGGCGACGCCGACGCGGGTGAGCCCGAAGTAGACCGCCGCGTGGCCGACGAGCCCGGCGGCGGCCAGGAGGTTCCAGTGGCGCCGGGCCATTCGCGGGAGTTCGACCCGCTCGCTCCCCCGGCGGGCGGTGACGACGACCTTCGCGAGGTAGAGGCTCGCGCCGTAGAGGGCGAGCAGCGGCACCGCCCACATGATCTGCGTGAACGGGTCCGGCGGCGAGAACAGCGCGCCGAAGACGAAGATGCCGACGACGGCGTAGCGCCACTTGTCGCGGAACGTCTCGTAGGGGACGATCTCCGCGTACGAGAGGGCGGTGATCGCGAGGGGCATCTGCGCCGCCAGGCCAAACGAGAGCGTGAGCAGGAAGATGAACTCGGTCCACTTCACGATGGAGTAGGTCGGCGTGAACTGCGAGGCGACGGCGTTGCCCGCGAGGAACGAGAAGACGAACGGGAAGAAGACGAGGTAACCGTACGTCACGCCGACGAGGAACAGCCCGGAGACGACGAGCCCGGCGACCGCGAGCTTCCAGCGCGCGACCGGGACGGACGGCCAGAGCCCCCGCGCCCGGAGGGCGTCCCGCGAGAAGTAGAGGAACGGCGGGATCGCGACGAGGATCCCGACGACGAGGCCGATCTTCGCCTGGAGGAGGATGACGTCGAACGGCGTCTGTGCGATGATCGACGTCTCGCCGGCCGTGACGGCGTCCATCTGTGCGAACGTGACGCCCTCGAGGAAGTCCCAGACGACCCACCGGAGGGCGTAGAAGGTGCCGAGGAAACCGACGAGGAAGACGATGAACACCTTCTGGAGGTCCTTCTGGGCGGCGCGCAGCATCGCGCCCGCGGTCTCCCGACCTGCAGAGAGGGTTCGGCGCGTGTCGTCGTCGAGCGCGCTGGCCATGTGTACGTGTGGTGAAGCCGCTCGCGATTATCAACCTTTTCGGACGCGGCCGCGACCCCGCGCGGCGCGGAACGGCTGTTCCCGGCCGGGAGAGGGCCGACGGGCGGCGTCCCCGCCTCGCGCGATCCACAGAGGTACGGACACGTCCCCGACTCACGGGTCGTCACCCCCCGTTCGACGCGGGCGATTAGACGAGTGGTGCTCGCCCGCTGGGGTTCCCACCTCGTCCGTGTCGGCGCGTCGTCCGCACCGATCCGAAAAGGCCTATAACGGCCCGGCGGCCTACATCGACTGAATGGCTGACGACCCGGAGCGTGCCGACGACCCGACAGGCGGGGGGCCGGCCGGCGACGCCGCCGAGGCGGACGACGCCGCCGGTCCGAGCAGCGACGGGTCGGGAGCCGACTCGACGTCCGGGGGGAACGAGGCCGACGACGCGTCGCCGGGAGTGGAGGACGACGCCGGGCCGGGAGAACACGGCGGCGAGGTCGGCGACGACGGGGACGACGTGTCGTCGGGCGTCGACGACGCGGGCGCGGGCGAGGGAGCCGATGGCGCCGCGGGCGACGACCCGGACGACGACGCTCACCCCGGCGTCGACGGATCGGAACCCGGTGAGGCCGGAGCCGACGCGGACGACGGGGCCGGAGCCGACGCGGACGCCGAGTCGTGGGTACCGGAGCCGTCGGCGGAGATCGAGACGGTCAGTTTCGAGGACGACGCCGAAACCACGGACGACGCCGGGGCCGACTCCGACGACGCCGATACCGAAACCACGGACGACGCCGGGGCCGACTCCGACGACGCCGGGGCCGCGGACGAGGAGTCCGAGGCGGACGAGTGGTGGAACGCGGACTGGGACGGCTCGTCGATGTCGGACGCCGAGTCGCTCGTCGACGATCCGGACGCCGGGGAGACGACCGACGCGGACGCGACGTCCGAGGCTCCCAGCGTGCCCGACGACGGGGTTCCGGACGAGGTGGACGCGTCAGACGCGGCCGACGCCTACGCGACTGACGCGACCGACGCCTACGCGACTGACGGTGACGGGGCGACCGCCACCGGGGCGGCCGCCGTCGACCCCGAGGCGCCGGTCGTCGACGAGACGGCCACCGGGTCGACGGACTACGCGTACAGCTACGGCGACGACGACTGGGACGTCGGCTCCGGCGGGCCGGAGAGCGACGTCGAGATGCCGCTCACGGAGCACATCGAGGAGATGGTCCGCCGGCTGGCGGTCGTCTTCGCGGTCGGTGGGCTGATCACGCTCCTGCTGTTCCCGGGCGCGGACCTCGCGAACGCCTACCTGGGAACCGAGCTGATCTCGGCGACGGACGTCATCAACCACCTCTGGGACAAGCACATCCCCGGGACGACCGCGAACCCGGAGCGGCGGCCCCGGCTCTACGGGCCCCTCGAACTCCTGATGACGGAGCTGAAGGTGGCCGGACTCGGCGGACTGATCGTCGGGCTCCCCGTGCTCGTCTACGAGACGTACCTCTTCATGCGCCCGGGTCTCTACCCGAACGAACGGCGCTACTACCTCATGGCGGTCCCGACGAGCGTCGTCCTGGCCGCGATCGGCGTCGCGTTCGCTCACTTCGCCGTGCTCCCGGCGATCTTCGCGTACTTCACCTCCTACACCACGGGGACGGCGATCGTGGCGTTCGGCCTCCGGGAGACGTTCAACCTCATCCTCATCCTGATGGGCTACATGGCGATCGTCTTCCAGATCCCGCTGTTCATCATGCTCGCGATCATGATGGACCTCGTCACGGCCGACTGGCTCCGCGAGCGCCGGCTCATCTTCTGGGGGGCGTTCCTCGGCCTCTCGTTCATCGCGACGCCGGACCCGACCGGCATGGCGCCGATCATCGTCGGCGCGACGATGATCGTCCTCTTCGAGGGGACGCTGGGCGTCCTGAAGTACACGACCGGCCGCTCGACGGCGGGCTGAACGTGGCGTCCCCGGCCCGGGCCCGGGTTCAGGCCCGGGTTCGGGTTCGGACCCCGGAGACGCCCGTCGGGTCGAAGCGGTTCCCCGGCGGACAGACCGGTCGAGCCCGGTGGAAAAGGGTCGAGAGGATCGATCCGGGCGTACGCGGCCTCGCAGGGACCGTCAGGCCGCCGCGTCGGCGTCCTGCGGATCGGCGTCGACGTCCCCGGCGGCGAGTTCGCCGGCCGCGACGAGCGACTCGACCCGCGTCTTGAGCGCCTCGTTCATCGACTCGAACCCCTGGACGAACCGCGAGCCGAACAGCCGGTTGATCGGCCGGACGAGCAGCCCCGAGAAGGACTCGGCGTGGACGAAACGGGTCCGGCCGTCCGCGAGCGGCTCCAGCCGGAAGACGTGCTCGCCGTCGTAGATGCCCCGCGTGAGGAGGTGGCCCTGCCACCGGAACTCCCGCTCCCGTTCGACGGCGGTGACCGTCGGCTCGAAGCGGGTCGGACGCCCGCCCGGCGGGCGCAGCTCTACCCGGAGGTGGGCGCCGACGTTCGGCCGGCCCATCACCCGGACGAACGGGTTCCACTCGGGATAGCTGTCGAAGTCGCGGAGCACGGCCCAGACGGCCGACGGCGGGGCGTCGATCTCGATCGACGTGTCGATGCGGTTCATGCGAGCAGTACGACGGCCGAGGACGTCAACCTCGCGTGAGCAGCCGTGTCACCCCGTCTACCCGGTACCGAGCCGGCAGCGAAGTTCGCGTACGGCGTCCCTACCTGGGGCTCGAGTGAGAGGCGGCAGGGTAGTCCGCTGAATACCCGCGGAGACGACCGAGCGGGGCGAGGAGTTTGAAGAGCGCCTTCTGGACGGCGATCGGGGGGCTGGCCAGGTAGATGAGATCCGGATAGGTGTCGGCGAACACCGCCATGGCCAGCACGTTCGGTGTCCCGCTGGCGTCTGTCTTCCCCTCGCGTGCCGTCGCGGCAAGCATCCGGATGAGGGTCTCCGCGACCATGGGCGGACGGGCTTCCCAGAGGACGCGAGTTTCAGTCCCGCTCGCGTTCCCGTGGGAGTGGGGGACGTCCGCTGGAAGCGTGACCTGTTCGCCCGGATCGAGCGACCGCTCGTCCCCGTCGAGGGAGACGATCAACTCCCCCGAGAGCAGTTTGAACGTTTCGTCCTGTCGCGGGTGGACGTGCTCGGCGAAGCGAACTGCGTCTGCTCGATACCGAAGATCGGCCCGGAGGAACTCCCCGTCGGTATCCGAATCACGTTCGAGCAGTCGGAACTCCTGCCCGGCGACCGGATTGTCGATCACCTCGTACGGTTCCAGGTCCAGGAGTCGCCCTTCGTCCAGTGTATCCGACATTTCTTTGCTCTCCATCGGCTATCGTCCCGGTAGTTCTTCGAGCAATGCGGCCTGCCGTGTGAGGAACTCCTCGACCGGGGCCGCGGGTGCCGTCTTTGTCTCCTCGAAGAATCCGGCACCGGATGCGCGCCACACGGTGAGCCCGTCGTTGATGGCACCTATGTCCTCAGCCTCCCACACGACGATTCCCCACATGTCGGTGGTGGAATCCCAGCGGAGGACCTCGACACCGTCCGGGGGAAACGTCCCCGATCCAGTCAGGGTTTCCGTGATTCCGTGCCGTTCTTCGACGGGTATCGCCTCGTTGAGTTCCCAGTAAGTTACGAATAGCATGTTCGTTTCTGTTGTTAACCGCTCGCTCGATCTGCCGTCTCGGGTGCTGGATCGTTCCAGTACCGTTCCTGGTGATCGATCGTGATCGGAGGTCGGGAACGACCTCGTCCGGATCCACGCCCGCTCCCCGGAACCGCTCTCCACCACACGGAGTCGTTCGATCGGCTCGAAGCGGGTTCTCTCCGATCGGACCCGTTCGCCAGTCGTCGGTCGTCGTCGACGAGGCGCACTCCCGTGGCGAGGGGGGCCGGGCCGGCGCGTTCGTCACGTCCCTCCCCGATGGCGTCGTGGCAGGCGGCGACGGTGCCGTCGACGTCGTCGGAGTTCCTTCCGTCCGGGAGTTCTCTGGACACGTCGTGGCCGGTCGTACCGCTGTGGGTGGGTCTCGAATCGGTGTGCGGACTGGCGTCCCACTCGGACGTGGAACGAGGGATGTCA
>Ga0207797_1002885_pt1 | contig 11777 bp, 6 predicted proteins | sample PRCRCaboRojoPR_6_FD_187275 | JGI IMG/M metagenome (GOLD analysis project Ga0207797, IMG submission 187275) | Marine sediment microbial community from Cabo Rojo, Puerto Rico - PR CR 10% Liquid 1 (SPAdes) | ecosystem: Environmental > Aquatic > Marine > Coastal > Sediment | place: Cabo Rojo, Puerto... | reverse complement strand
CCGAGATGGCGATAGAGCGGCAAGAGGACGGTGCTGGGACTTACGGGAACTACGAGGGAGGCCGGGTCATCGGCGTGTACCGGTGGGTGCCAGATCTCCAGGTGGCGTTGATCGCGGAGCAGACCCGGGCTGAGGCACTGAGGGCGGTCAACAGGACGGCGACTCTGAACGGAGCGATTTCTCTGGTGGCACTGGTGGGCGCTCACGCCGTGGCCCTGGTTACGGCTCGATGGATCGGTAACCCGCTGAGCGATCTAGCTGAGACGGCGTCGGAGATTGCGGCCGGAGACCTGGAGCGAACGGCGCAGATTGACCGCCAAGACGAAATTGGCACGCTGGCGGAAGCGTTCAACCAGATGACGGCTCAGTTGCGTGAGCTTATCGAGGGGTTGGAAAATCGCGTGCAGGAGCGCACCTGGGACCTGGAGCTTCGCTCAGCTTACCTGGAGGCTTCGGCCGAGGTGGGCCGTAAGGCGTCGGCTATGCTCGATGCCGATGAGCTGGTGCGGGAAGTGGTGGACCTCATCCGGGACCGATTAAGCCTCTACTATGTGGGGCTCTTTCTCGTAGACGAGATGGGGGAGTATGCCGAGCTCCGTGCAGGCACCGGAGAAGCCGGGCAGAAGATGGTGGCGCAGGGGCACCGGTTGACTGTCGGAGGTCAGTCGATGATCGGTCAGTGCGTAGGGCGTTCTGAAGCTCGTATTGCACTGGACGTCGGAGATGAACCTGTTCGCTTCGATAATCCGCTCCTCCCCGGCACCCGCTCCGAGGCAGCCCTCCCGCTCGAGTCACGAGGGCGAGTACTGGGAGCCATCACGGTGCAGAGCGCCCAGCCAGCCGCCTTCGATCAAGACATCCTTACGGTTCTCCAGACGATGGCCGACCAGGTTGCGGTGGCCCTGGACAATGCCTATTCCTTCCGGGAGGCTGAGGAGGCTTTGGAGGCCGCGCGACGGGCACAGGCTGAATCGACCGAGGGAGCATGGGCTGAGATGCTCCGATTCCGTCCGAAGGTAGGATACCACAGCGATGAGCGAGGTGCCAGAGCTGCTGAGGACGTCTGGCGACCAGAAATGGAGGAGGCTGTGCGTGAGGGCCGGGTTGCTCGGGGCCCCGGGTCTCGAGAGCGGAACGCCGGAAGGTATCCGCTGGCCCTTCCCATCAAGGTGGCTGGCAAGGTCATTGGTGTGGTGGATACCTACAAGCCAGCTGATGCAGGACCGTGGACGGAGGACGAGATTGAGACCCTCGAATCACTGGCGGACCAATTAGGCGTCTCGCTGGAAAGTGCGCGACTACACCAGGAAACCCGGCGTCGCGTCGCCCGCGAGCGGTTGGTCTCGAAGATCTCCGCGAGCCTGCGAGCGTCGATGAATCCGGACATGATCCTACGAGCCACAGCCCGTGAGCTTGGAAAGGCTCTCGACGCTGAAATGGCCAGCCTTGAGCTGACGGGCCCGATGACGGGAGACGGTGGGAACGGTGCCGACGGGGGCCATGGCGGAGGGGAGGAGTAGAGATGCCATCACAGAGCGATCGGATGCCTCAACTGAAGACGAGGGGGAGTATTCGGAACCGGTTGGTGGCCTTCCTTCTCGGCCTAACCGTTATCCCGATGCTCGCCATCGGATATCTCGGCGTGAATGCGGTCCGAAGTGTGGGAGGGAAGGCACAGCAAGTCAGCGCTGGTGCATTGCAGGATCAGGCAGAGCGATATCTTCGTGAGACCACGGCGGGCGATGCTCATACCAACGATCTTATTCTGGAGCGGGCGCAGCGAGATGCTCTCGAGTTGGCACGGTATGCCGGCGAGGTCTTTCAGAACCCGGCTGCCTTCGACGCTGAAGGGCACTGGCAAGCCGAGGAACAGATGGTCGCGGGCGAAGACGGACAATACCGGAACGGCCAGGAGGATGTCGCCAGCGTATTTGTACCGAATTTCGTGGACGTCGATGCGGAGTTGCTCCGTGTTCTGGACCTGAGTTCGTATCTGAACTTCGTTCTCGGCCCAACTTTTGAGAGCAATCCCAATACAGCTGCGATCTACCTGGGCACCGAGCACGAGACGACGTACTACTATCCTAACATTGGGCTGGGTGACGTGCTCCCCCCGGACTTCCAGGTGACGCAACGTCCCTGGTACGTGAACGCGTCACCCCAGAACAACCCTGACCGTGAGGTGATCTGGACCCCCACGTACGTTGACGCGACGGGAAAAGGGCTGTTGGTGACGGCGGCTGCTCCGGTGTACACGAATGAGGATGATTTTGTCGGTGTCGTCGGAGTGGACGTGACGCTACAGGACATCACGGCTAACATCGAGAAAACCCAGGTGCTCGGCAGTGGATACGCCTTCTTGCTTGATGCCGATGGCCGTGCGGTCGCCCTTCCGGAACGGGGGTATCAGGACATCCTGGGGCGGGAACCGGAGACGGATGAGGTTGGACCGGAGCTCGTGGGGGCGGATACGGCATTTGCCCCGCTGCTGGACAGGATGATGGCGGGGGATACGGGTTTCGATGTGCTGGAGGTCGGAGACAGGGAGTTGTTCGTCGCTTACACGCCGGTGGAGAATACCGGGTGGAGTATGGCTAACGTCGTCGAGGCTGATGCCATCCTGGCGGTCATCCCCGCCCTGGAACAGGAGTTGGAGGCCTCAACGCGGTCTTTGGTCCTGAGGCGCATTCTCCCCGTCGCTGCGGGGGTTCTCTTGATCGTGGCAGCCGTCGGATCCTTGCTGGCGTATCGGCTGTCGGTACCGATCCGAGATATGGCGGCGGCTGTCCAGCAGGTTGGAGCCGGTGATTGGGACGTTTCGCTCCCCACGGATCGTACGGATGAGATTGGTGTGCTTGCTCAGGCGTTCGATCGGATGACAGATCAGCTGGGCAAGGCGTATGGCAGCCTCGAGGAGATAGTCGCTGCTCGTACGCAGGATATGAAGGAGCGCTCTGTTCAGTTGGAGGCCGCGTCTTACGTCGCCCGAGAGGCGGCGAGAATTCACGATGTTGAACAACTCTTGAAAGAGACGGTCGACCTCATCTCCGACCGTTTCGGTTTCTACCACGCCGGTATCTTCCTCATCGACGAGTCCGGAAGATACGCCGTGCTCCAGGCTGCCTCCTCGGAGGGAGGTGAGCGAATGCTGGCAAGGGAGCATAGATTGAAGGTAGCCGAAGAGGGCATTGTGGGGTACGTGGCTGACTCCGGTAAACCGCGAATCGCCCTCGATGTGGGAGAAGATGCCGTCTTCTTTGATAATCCAGATCTGCCAGGGACGCGCTCCGAAATGGCTCTTCCGCTCGAGGTGCGCGACCGCGTGATTGGGGTGCTGGACGTACAGTCGACGGAATCGGCGGCGTTCAGCGACGCAGACGCATCCGTCCTCCAGACGATGGCCGATCAGGTGGCTCTCGCGATTGACAATGCCCGCTTGCTGGAGGAGGCGGAGGACCGCATCCGAGAGATCCGCTCCCTCCTTCGCCGTGAGAGTGAGGAGGGGTGGCGGCAGATGACGCGCGCGCGACCTGGCTGGCGGTACGTTTACGGCAGCAGGGAAGAAGCGCCCGAGAACGGAGAACCGCAGGGGGAGAATGGATCTCAACTGCGCGTGCCGCTTCAGATCCGAGATGTCGTCGTTGGGAAACTCGATCTGAAGCTGGGCGATCGCTCACCGACTCCGGAGGAGGAGGCGCTGATTCGCGACGTGCTTGATCAGGCCAGTCAGGCCCTGGAAAGTGCACGGCTCTTCCAGGAGACGCAGCGCCGCGCCGCCCGTGAGCGGCTCGTCGCCGAGATCACGGCGAAGGTACGTGCATCATCTGACGTCGAGGGCGTTATGCGGACAGCTGTGCGAGAGTTGGGCAGGGTGGTGGGGGCGAACCGAGCACTGGTTCAGTTGACTCAAGACCCGGCTTCGCGGGAAGAGCCCCAATCGTAGGGGAGAGAATGCTGCAGCCTGTATCCTGGTCGACTGCGTCCGTCGTAGGAGGGATCCGATTGGAGTCACCGGCAGGAGGCGAGTCTCAGTACACCCAATCTTGCTCGGGCTGGACCGTAAGATACAGGCCAAGGGGAGCGATTTTGGATCTGCTGAGTCTTGATGGCCACCGTAGTTCAATCTCCGTTCTATGTAGCGTCAACAAGGAGCAAGACCTGATCCATTACGAGCTGGCAGGGGGATGGAGGAGCGTCTATGAGTAGTCCCATCAACTTCACGCAGCGATTCAGTCTTCGACGGACGCTGCTGATTTTCAGTTTGGTGCTCGTTATTCTGCCGGCGGCGGCCCTCGCTGTGTTCGCCACCTCCTACGGCTACCGGTCACAGGTTGCGGATGCCCGCGACCAGGTCTCGGATCTGTCCGGGCTCAAGCAGCGCGAGATTACCCGCTGGGTTGACGAGAGAAAGGGGGACCTCAGCATTCTTGCGACCGAGCCCTCGTTGCGGCAGGCTATTGAGAGACTGCACGCGAGTTCCGAGGGGTCCTCTGAGCGTGCTGCAGCCCATTCTCGTGCTACGCACCGCTTGAACGAGTTTTTGGGCAAGAAGACCGCATTCATCGAGCTTTACCTGATGCACCCCGGGACCAGCGTGGTTGAGGTCTCGACGGATGCAACTCGTGCGGGAGAGTCGTACTTCCTCTCTCCTCACTTCCGCGAAGGGAGGGAGCGGTTTTACCTCCAGCCACCTATCTATGACGTGGCGATCAGGAAACCCGCTATGCTGATGGCCAGACCGATGACGGATCCTGATGGGGAGGTCCTGGCCGTTCTCGTCGGGCGCGTCAACCTGGCGGAACTTGACGTTTTGCTCAACACCGGTGTGGGACGCGCTTACCTCGTGAGTAAGGAGCGTCGCTATCTCGCCGGTGGAGGCGTTGCAACGACGCCTGACGGACCCATAGGGAGCCAAGGGATCGAGGTTGCTCTGAGGGAGGAGCAGGGTGTCCGACGGTACAGAGATTACCACGGCAGCGAGGTCCTGGGGGCATACCGGTGGTTGCCTCAGATCCGGGCAGCCTTGCTCGTCGAGCGAGAGTGGTCTCAGGTCGTGGCGGCCGCGCGGACCTCGGTGCTTGGGGTGATGGGTGCGACGGTCCTGGCGATGGGGATCGCCTCGGTAGGGGCGTTGTTCCTCACGCGCCGAATTGTGGACCCTCTTAGCGACCTGACGGAAGTGGCCACGGAGATCGCAGCCGGCGATTTGGAGCGCACTATCTCGGTCGAGAGGGAGGACGAGATAGGGGTGTTGGCCCAGGCCCTGAATCGTATGACGGCTCGTCTACGTGAGATAATTGAGGAGCTTGAGCAGCGGGTGGCCGAGCGTACTCGCGATATCAGACGCCGTGCTGCTCAGCTGGAGGCCGCAGCGGAGGTGGCTCGCGACGCCGCGGCTATTCGGGACGTCGAGCAGTTGCTGGATGAGACAGTGGTGCTTATCTCCGAGCAGTTCGGGTTCTACCACGCCGGTATCTTCCTAGTGGATGATGCGAGGGAATATGCGGTGCTCCGGGCCGCGTCGTCTGAGGGTGGGCGGAGGATGCTGGATCGTGGCCATAGGCTTCGCGTTGGCGAGATGGGGATCGTAGGCGACGTCGCTGCCTCTGGCAAACCCCGCATCGCCCTCGACGTCGGTGAGGATGCGGTCTTTTTTGACAATCCATATCTGCCGGACACTCGGTCCGAGATGGCAATCCCGCTGATTGTACAGCGCGAGGTCGTCGGTGTATTGGACGTGCAGTCGACCGACGCGGCGGCATTCGACGATGAGGACATGGCGATTCTGAGGACGATGGCCGATCAGGTGGCCGTGGCCATTGAGAACGCTCGCCTTCTGGAGGCGAGCCGGCGTGCCCTCGAAGAGCTGGAGATAGCCCAAGAAGAGCACGTGCGAGCATCCTGGAACCGTATGGGGCGCCTGCCGGCCTTCGAGTATGACCGGGTCGACGTCAGGCCCGTTGACGCCAGCTCTGTCCCGGTCGTTGACCAGGCCATCGATTCGGATGAGGTGGTCGCGGAGAAGGCACCCGACAACGGGCGGTCGACGCTCGTTGCGCCGCTCCGCCTCCGGGATCAACCCATCGGTGTGATATCTCTGGAGGATATCGATGAGGCGGAGGCGTGGTCCGGGGACGCGCTTCAGCTGGTGGAGGAGGTCAGTGAGCAGGTTGCCCAGGCTCTGGAGAGTGCTCGCCTCTTCGAAGAAGCTCGCACCCGCGCCCAGCAACAGTCCGTGTTGAGTGACCTGGGACGAGTTCTGTCGGCCCAGCTCGACGTGGACGAGATTCTGGTCGCGACGCATCAAGGAGCTATGCAACTGGTCGATGCTCGGAGCTTCTACGTGGGGCTCTACAATCCTGATGAGGGGGTGATCGACATCCGCTTCAACGCGACCACCGGCGAGCGAGACCAGGAAATGACGGCCCTGTCTGCAGACCGGGGCCTGTCCGGGTATATCGTTCGCACGGGGGAGCCGGTTCTGATTCGGGAGAACCTGCCGGAGCGGTTGTCCGAACTCGGTGTTGAGTTGGTCGGTGAGCCTGCCCTATCCTGGTTGGGCGTCCCGCTGACGGTCGGTGGTGACGTCTTGGGCGTGATCGCCGTTCAGAACTATACCGAGCCAAACGTCTATGACGAGCGCGACCTTCAGCTCCTGACCGCTGTCGCCAACCAGACGGCTATTGCTATTCAGAGCGCCCGATTGTATGAGGAAGCGGTAGAGACGGCAGAGCGCCTGCGCGAGGTGGATCGGCTCAAGAGCCAGTTCCTGGCAAATATGTCCCACGAGCTGCGTACCCCCCTTAACTCCATCATTGGATTCTCCAGGGTCGTGTTGAAAGGCATCGATGGCCCAATAACGGACCGTCAACAGGAGGATCTGGAGGCTATCCACAACAGCGGACAACACCTGTTAGGATTGATCAATGATATTCTCGACGTATCGAAGATCGAGGCTGGCAAGATGGAGCTCGATTTTGAGAGGGTGGATGTCCGGGACGTCATCAAAGGCGTTATGTCCACGGCCATTGCTCTGGTGAAGGACAAACCGATTGAGCTACAGCAATCCGTTCCCGAGGATCTGCCCCGCATTACGGCTGATGAACGTCGCGTCCGGCAGATTTTGCTCAACCTCGTGTCAAATGCGGCGAAGTTCACAGAGGAAGGGTTCATTCGTGTGCAAGCCCGCGTCGCGGGCGACGAAGTTGTCCTGGCGGTTGCCGATAGCGGCCCCGGGATTCCCATCGCGGAGCAGAAGGATATCTTCGAGCCTTTCACCCAGGTAGACGGCTCTTCGACTCGCGAGCACGGTGGTACCGGCCTGGGGTTGACAATCAGCCACTCCTTTGTCCAGCTGCACGGTGGGCGGATGTGGCTTGAGAGCGAGGAAGGGGAAGGCACGACGTTCTACTTCGCCCTCCCGATCGAGGGGCCACCCTCCGAGGCAGAAGCAGAGGAAACGGCGGTCATAAGCCCGCAATCCTCTCCGAACGGGGAACCAGAGGAGCAGGAACCCGAAAAGCTCATTCTCTGTGTCGACGACGACACAGGGGTGATCAACCTCTATCGTCGTTATCTCCATTTGCGCGGCTATCGCGTATTTGGGCTGGCCGACTCAAGCCGGACGATGGACGTAGCCAAGCGTCTCCAACCGTATGCCATCACACTGGATGTGATGATGCCCCAGAGAGATGGTTGGGAGGTGATCCGAGATCTGAAGGCTGACCCTCGTACGAGCCAAATCCCGGTGATTATCTGCAGTATCATAAGCGAGGAAGAGCGGGGCATGAGCCTCGGTGCGACTGATTACCTGGTCAAGCCGATTATGGAAGAGGATCTTCTGAAGGCGTTGGATCGGTTGGACCGCGAGCCCGGCAATCACGAGATTCTGGTGGTGGACGATCATGCGGATGACCGAGCGCTACTGCGGCGGATGATTGAGAGTCAGGAGGGATTGGAGGTCGTAGAGGCAGCCGGGGGCCAGGAGGCCATTGAGCTGGTCAAAGAGATACATCCGCATATAATCATACTCGATCTGATGATGCCGGAGGTCGACGGGTTCGCTGTTCTAGAGGCCGTGAAGTCCGATGAGATCACCCGATCGATTCCGGTGATCGTCGTCACGGCGAAGGAACTGACGCCGGAGGATCATCAGCGGCTCAATCATCGAGTTGAAGTTCTGGTCAACAAGGGCGTCCTGGAGCAGGAGGAACTGCTTGAGGACGTGGCGGCGGCCTTACAGAAGCTTGGTTGCACGAACCGATGACGGCGACCCGCGGGTTCTCTTGGACCATTCGTTATCGCGCAGGGTTAAGCGTGGCAGACCCTGACGCCAGTAGAAATCTAGTTCTAAGATGTCCCTCGTTTCCGCAAGTGACCTGGCCAAGTCGTATGGTGCGCAAGACGTCTTTGCCGATCTTTCGTTCACTATTCCTCACCAGGCCAAGATCGCGCTGATTGGCCCGAATGGCTCGGGCAAGACGACGTTGCTGCGCCTCATCGGTGATCAGGAATCTCCTACGGCCGGGATCATCAACCGCGCGCAGAAGGCTCGCATAGGCTACCTTCCGCAACAGGCTGCGCGACTCCTCGACGACCACGTCTCCCTCTGGGATGCCATGCTGGACGTCTTTGCCGATCTGCTGGCCCAGGCGTCTGAGCTGGAACAACTGGAGGCCGCCATGGCCCACTCTGACGTACCGGATGCGGTGCTCCAACAATATGGTCAGGCCCTGGAGGCGTTTGAGCGCGACGGCGGCTACACCTACGAATCCCACATAAAGCAGGTGCTCGCCGGGCTCAGTTTCGATCAGGATGATTTCCATGTCCCGATTGAGCATCTCAGCGGAGGGCAGAAGACACGCGCGCTGTTGGCCCGGTTGCTCCTCGAGGAACCGGACCTGCTCCTATTGGATGAGCCGACCAATCACCTGGATCTGGCTGGGGTGGAATGGTTGGAGGATTATCTTTCGTCCTGGAAGGGGGCGGTCGTGGTTATCGCGCACGATCGGGCTTTCCTCGACGCCTTTGCCTCAACCGTCTGGGAGCTAGCCTGGGGACGTCTGGAGCAGTACCGGGGGAACTACAGTGACTACGTCGATCAGAAGGCGGAGCGAGTAGCGCGCCAACAGATTCTGTACGAGCAGCAGCAGGCCTTCATCGAGCGGACCGAGGATTTCATCCGGCGCAATATCGCCGGTCAGCGCAGCGCCGAGGCGAAGGGGCGTAGAAAGCGACTGGAACGACTGGAACGGATCGAGAGGCCCCGGGCGTATCGGCCGATGAGCGTCTCCCTTGGAGAGGTAGCCCGCAGTGGAGACCTGGTCCTGGGGCTTGACGACCTGGTCGTGGGCTACGACCCGGCTGAGCCTCTTCTCAGGGCCGAAGAGCTCGCGTTGTGGCGCGGGCAGACGGTGGCGCTTCTGGGGCCCAACGGCTCTGGCAAGACGTCGCTGATCCGTACGATCCTGGGGGAGGTGTCCCCGCTCGAAGGGCACGTGCGGATCGGTGCTAACGTCCAGGTCGGTTACTTCGCGCAGGGTCACACCAACCTCGACCCGACGAAGTCGGTGCTCGATACCGTGGTCGACGCGGGCAAGCTGAGGATAAGCGAGGCCCGGGATTTCCTCGGGCCCTACCGCTTCTCTGGCGACGACGTCTTCAAACGCGTTCGGGATCTGTCGGGCGGCGAGCAGGCGCGCGTCGCGCTGGCGGTGCTCGTCCTGCAGGGGGCCAACGTCCTCGTCCTCGACGAGCCTACCAGCCATCTCGATATCCCGTCTCAGGAGGTTCTGGAGAGATTGCTTGCCGAGTTCGACGGCAGTGTGCTGATGGTGACCCACGATCGGTACCTGATTCGCGCCCTTGCCGGCCGGGTGTGGGCCACCTACGGTGGTCAGCTCAAGGGATTCAGAACGTACGAGCAATATCGCGAATGGAAGACAGAACGACAGCGGGAGCGCTCTAACTCCAGAGGTCTGGATGGGGCGCAGGGCAGCGGGAAGTCAGCTCACGCCCGCGCTCGGGAGCGGCGCAGAGCGGCTGAGCGAGAGGAGGAGCGGCAGGCAGTTCGCCGGGCCGAGCTCGAGGAGCAGATCCACGACCTGGAGCTCCGCCAGGTCGAGTTGGAGGAAGCGCTGGTCGTGGCCAGCCAGGAGCAGGCGGTGGCCCGGGTGCGCGAGCTGGGCCTCGAGCACGATCGGAACCAGCGAGAGCTGGATCGGCTGCTGGCCGAGTGGGCAGAGACGGCGTGATAGACGAGCGGGAAGAGCGACCGTTTCTCATTGGTCTCACCGGAAACATCGGTACGGGAAAGTCGACCGTCGCCGAGATGGTGGCCGATCTTGGTGCTGAGACGATCGATGCGGACAAAGTGGCCCACGGCGTCATGCGCCCCGGCACCGAGGCCTACCACCGGATCGTGGAGGCTTTTGGTGCCCGAGTTCTGACCCCTGATGGAAAGATCGACAGAAAGGCGTTGGGGGCCATGGTGTTCAGCGACTCCCGGGCACTGGCGCGTCTAGAGACCATCGTTCACCCGGCTACCCTCCAGGCGATCGACCGACGGATCGCGGCTGCCGCTGCGGACGTGGTGGTGGTCGAGGCGATTAAACTTATCGAGTCTGGTCTGGCCGACCTATGCGACAGCGTATGGGCGGTCACATGCCGGCGGGAGCAGCAGATCGAGCGCCTCGTCCGTCATCGAGGTCTCAGCCGCGAGGAGGCCAGGCAGCGCGTGGAGGCTCAGCCACCTCAAGAGGAGAAGGTCGATCGGGCCAACGTCGTGATCGACAACTCGGGCTCGCTCGCGACGACGAGAGAGCAGGTGGAAGCAGCGTGGGACGAAGTGACCGATGGCCCTCATGGGACCCTGACGGCTGCTTGGAATTGAGCGGCACACGGGTATAATGACAGAGTACGTCTATTTCATTAAGGATGTTCATCCAGGACAAGGGGCGGGAAGACTATGATGAGTGAGCAGGACGTCCTCGTAAGGAGGGTGCGAGCGAGTGACGTGGAGCGGGTTGCAAGTTTTGTCAATCGGGCCATTGGCGAAGGTAATGCGATCGAAGCGGAGCGGGTCATAAGCCGCCTGGGCGACGTTGGATTCTTTCTAGCTGAACAGGGTGGCGAGATTGTGGGGTTGATCGGCTGGTCCGTGGAGAATCTGGTCGCGCGGGTCACTGATCTCCTCGTTTGGCCGTCCAACAAACGCGACGACGTTGGGCCAGCTCTGTTCCACGAGATGGAGGAGGCAGCGCTGGGATTGGAGGCCGAGGCCGCGGTCCTGTTCTTGCCCCGGTCCAGCCAGTCCGAGTTGATTGAGTTCGGTAAGGCTCTGGGGTATGAGCCCCGGACCGTCGCGGATATGCCCGGAGCCTGGCGAGAGACGGCTTATGAGGCCGGGCGAGAGGACGACGACGAAATTCTCGTCAAACAGCTCCGCTCGCAACGGGTGACCAGTCCCCTGTAGGGGGCGGACTCTCGACGGCGTCGACCGTTGGGCGAGATGGCTAAAAGATCTGTGAGACTGGCGAATGGGAGGGAATATGTCCTTTGTGAAGCGCTTCTACAATGAGCATCCTCGCCTGACGGCCTGGTTTGTGCTGGCGGTGGGAATGGTTGCTATCCTGATCTGGTCTGCTCGCGACGTAGGGCTTCTGCCGAGGCAGTGGGCCGCGTTGATTGTGGCGACTATTGGGCTGGCCGGGCTTTGTATCTGGATCATTGGATGGGAGGAGGACGGGCAAGGGGGTATCGAGGAGGAAGAAGCCTAG
>Ga0207797_1002884_pt1 | contig 11779 bp, 7 predicted proteins | sample PRCRCaboRojoPR_6_FD_187275 | JGI IMG/M metagenome (GOLD analysis project Ga0207797, IMG submission 187275) | Marine sediment microbial community from Cabo Rojo, Puerto Rico - PR CR 10% Liquid 1 (SPAdes) | ecosystem: Environmental > Aquatic > Marine > Coastal > Sediment | place: Cabo Rojo, Puerto... | reverse complement strand
CGATAACGTCGCCCGCCTCGATACGCTCGCCGTCCTTGACCATCAGGATGGCCCCCACGGGCAGGTGGTAGACCGCTTCGGACTGTGTTCCCGGACGAGACTGCACCTGACCCTGATCGTCGTATATGGTGATGTTCGGCCGGTAGCTGGTCGAGCGGTACTCGATGATCGTCTTGGTGGCCCGGTTGGTGGTTTCGTCCACCTTCTCCTGGTAGGTCTTGCCCTCGACTATGTCGGTGAACTTGACCACACCGGAGACATCGGTGACGAAAGGCTCCTGGAAGGGGTCCCATTCAGCCAGGAGGGCGCCCTTGCTGACCTCGTCGCCGGCGCTGACATACAGGCGGGCTCCAGCCGGCAGGGTGTAGCGCTCCCGCTCCCTGCCCTGGCTGTCCACAATGCCGATCTGCCCGTTCTTGCCCATGACCATGTGCTGTCCGGCTTTGTTCTGGACCGTCTTGACCCCGCTCAAGGTGATCTTGCCCTGATACTGGGCCACGATCGAGGACTGCTCGATCTCCTTGGAGGCAGTGCCGCCGATGTGGAAGGTCCTCATGGTCAGCTGCGTTCCGGGCTCGCCGATGGATTGGGCAGCAATGATGCCCACGGACTCTCCGACGTTCACCAGGTGGCCCCTGGCCAGGTCTCGGCCGTAGCAGCACGCGCAGACCCCCTTCTTGGCCTGGCAGGTCAGCACCGATCTGATGAACACCGAACGCACGCCGGACTCGTCGATGGCCTGAGCATTTTCCTCGGTGATGAGCGTGTTGCCCGGCACGATGAGCTCCTCGGTCTCCGGATGGTAGACGTCGAACATGGTCATCCGCCCGAGAATCCGCTCAACGAGGCTCTCCTGCAGCTCACCGGGGGCTGACTGCTTGACGATCTCGATGCCGTCGACCGTGCCGCAGTCGAGCTCGCTGACGATGACATCCTGGACCACATCCACCAGACGGCGGGTCAGATAGCCGGAGTTGGCCGTCTTCAAGGCCGTATCGGCCAGCCCCTTTCGGGCGCCGTGGGTGGAGGTGAAGTACTCCAGAACGGTCAGCCCCTCGCGGAAGGAGGAGGTGATCGGCGTCTCGATGATCTCGCCGGACGGCTTGGCCATGAGGCCCCGCATTCCGGCCAGCTGGCGCATCTGATCCGCGTTTCCCCGGGAGCCGGAATGGCTCATCATGTAGATGGGGTTGAGGCTCTGGTCCACGGTCTCCTCGCCATTAGCCGGATTGACCCGGGTATCCGTGGAGATCTCGTCCATCATGGCCCGAGCCACGTCGTTGGTGGCCTTGGTCCAGACGTCCACGACCTTGTTGTAGCGCTCGGTCCGGGTGATGATGCCGTCCTGATGCTGTTTATGGATGGCCTCGGTCTCGGCGTGGGCCGAGGACAGGACCGACCGTTTCTGGTCGGGCACCTGGAGATCCATGACCGAGATGGTCAGGCCGGCTTGGGTGGCGTACTCATAGCCAAGGTCCTTCAGCCGGTCGCAGAGGATGACCGTGGCCTTGGTGCCGGCCTTCTGATAGGCCAGGGCCACGAGCTTGGCGATGGACTTCTTGTTTAAGAGGGTGTTCACCGCTGAAAAAGGCACATTCTCAGGCAGGAGCTCGCCGATGATGATCCGTCCCGGCGTTGTCTCCAGGGTCTCTCCGTCGATGCGGACCTTGATGCGGGCGTGCAGGCTGACCACGCCGGCGTCAAAGGCTGTGACGACCTCCCAGGGATCGGCGAAGATCTTGCCCTCGCCCGGCTCGAAGGACCTGGCCAGGGAGAGGTAGTACAGGCCGAGGACGATGTCCTGGGAGGGCAGAATGATCGGGTCACCGTTGGCCGGGGAGAGGATGTTGTTCGTGGACATCATCAGCACCCGGCACTCGATCCTGGCCTCCACGGACAGGGGAACGTGCACGGCCATCTGGTCGCCGTCAAAGTCCGCATTGTAGGGAGCGCAGACCAGCGGATGGAGCTGGATGGCCTTGCCTTCCACCAGGATGGGCTCGAAGGCCTGAATGCCCAGGCGGTGAAGGGTCGGGGCCCGGTTCAGCAGGATGGGGTACTCCTTGACCACCTCCTCGAGCATATCCCAGACCACGACGTCCTCGCGCTCGACCATCCGCTTGGCGCCCTTGATGGTCGAGGCATAGCCCTGCTCCTCCAGCTTGGCGTAAATGAACGGCTTGAACAGCTCCAGGGCCATCTTCTTGGGCAGCCCGCACTGGTGCAGCTTGAGCTTGGGACCGACCACGATGACCGAACGGCCGGAGTAATCGACCCGTTTGCCCAGCAGGTTCTGGCGAAAGCGGCCTTGCTTGCCCTTGATCATGTCCGAGAGCGACTTCAGCGGCCGCCCGTTGGTCCCGGTGATGGCCTTGCCCCTTCGGCCGTTGTCCAGCAGGGCGTCCACAGCTTCCTGGAGCATGCGCTTCTCGTTGCGGATGATGATATCCGGAGCGCCGAGCTCCAAGAGCCGTTTGAGACGGTTGTTCCGGTTGATGACCCGGCGGTAGAGATCGTTCAGGTCCGAGGTCGCGAAGCGTCCGCCGTCCAGAGGCACCAGGGGACGCAGCTCCGGCGGGATGACTGGGATAACCTCCATGATCATCCATTCCGGACGGTTTCCAGACTCCAGATAGGCCTCCACGATCTTCAGCCGTTTGGACAGCTTCTTCTTCTTGGCCTGGGAGCGGGTGGTCTGGGACTCCTCCTTGAGCTCGACCCGGAGCTTCTCCAAATCGAGATCCTCCAGGAGCTCCTTGACCGCCTCGGCGCCCATGCCGACTCGGACCGCCTGCTCGCCGTACGTCTCGATGACCTGGAGATACTGGTCCTCGTTCAAGAGCTGCAGCTTCTTCAGGTTGGTCTCGCCCGGATCGATGACAATGTAGGAGTCGAAGTAGAGGACCTTCTCCACGTCGGCCATGGTCATGTCCAAGAGCGTGGCTATCTTGGAAGGCATGCACTTCAGAAACCAGATATGGGCCACAGGAGCAGCCAGCTCGATGTGGGCCATCCGCTCCCGCCTGACCTTGGAGGCGATGACCTCAACGCCGCACTTCTCGCAGACGATGCCGCGGTGCTTCATGCGCTTGTACTTGCCGCAGTTGCACTCGTAGTCCTTGACCGGCCCGAAGATCTTGGCGCAGAAGAGCCCATCACGCTCGGGCTTGAAGGTCCGGTAATTGATGGTTTCCGGCTTCTTGACCTCGCCGTAGGACCACTCCCTGATGGTTTCCGGGGAGGCCATGGATATCTGGATGCCGTTGAGGTTCTGGCTTTTCAGCTGCGTGTCCCCCGAGCCGTACATGGTGAAAAGATCATCGAGTGTCATTGTCGATCAATCTCCTTTCCCAAATGTTGGGATCGCTTCTCGGCTTCCGCCTCCGGAGCGCCTTTCCCGCAAAGCGCCAACCGGGGGCATATATGTTCGGGCACCGTCATTGCAGCCGGGCGCCGAGCGCCCGGCTGCAATGCTACTTGCCCTTTTTGCTCTCTTCAGTGATCAGGGTCACGTTCAGGCCGAGAGCCATGAGCTCCTTGACCAGAACGTTGAACGACTCCGGCATGGCCGTAGTCAAGTAGTTCTCGCCCTTGACGATGTTCTCGTACATCTTGACCCGGCCGTGCACATCGTCGGACTTCACGGTCAGAAACTCCTGCAGGAGGTAAGCGGCGCCGTAAGCCTCCAGAGCCCAGACCTCCATCTCGCCGAGCCTCTGCCCGCCGAACTGGGCCTTGCCGCCCAAGGGCTGCTGGGTGACCAGCGAGTACGGCCCGGTCGAACGGGCGTGAATCTTCTCGTCGACCAGGTGGTGGAGCTTCATCATGTACATGTAGCCGACGGTCACGTTGCTGTGAAAGGACTCGCCGGTCCGCCCGTCGAAAAGGACCGCCTTGCCGTCGTCCGGCAGGTTGGCCTTGTTCAACCAGCTCCAGATCTCCTCCTCCAAAGCGCCGTCAAAGACAGGGGTCTTGGTCTGAATCCCTTTGCGGAGCCCGCGGACCGCATCCTGCAGCTCGTCCGGCTCCATGGAGTCAACCAGCTCATCGATCTGCCCGGACTGGAAGACTGCCTTGACCTCGTTCTTGAGCTCGCTCACCTGGGAAGCGTTCTCGGCCAGCTCGGCCAGGTACTGCCCGAGCTCCTTGGCTGCCCAGCCCAGATGCGTCTCCATGATCTGGCCGATGTTCATTCGCGAAGGCACGCCCAGGGGGTTGAGGACGATGTCGACGGGAGTGCCGTCGGTAAAGAAAGGCATGTCCTCTTCCGGGAGGATGCAGGAGACCACCCCTTTGTTGCCGTGGCGGCCGGCCATTTTGTCCCCGACGCTCAGCTTGCGCTTGATGGCCACATAGACCTTGACCATCTTGATCACGCCCGGAGGCATGTCGTCGCCTTCGGTGACCTTCTCCCGCTTGCTGTCGTAGACGGAGCGAATGAAGTCCAGCTGCTTGTTGTACTCCTCGAGGATCTCGGCGACCTGCTCATTGACCTCCTTGCTGGTGAAGGCTCCCTTGAGCTTCTTCACCGGGACCTGCTCGAAGACCTCGGCCTTCAAGGGCTTGTTCGCTTCGGCCAGGACCTTGCCCTTCTCCCGGCCGAGCAGGCTCTTGGCCAGGCTCTTGCCTTCAATGGTCTTCCAGAGCCTGTTGCGCACGGAGTAAGTCAGGCTCTCGACATGGAGCTTCTCCTTGCGGTCGAACTCCTGCAGCTCGTGATCCTCGATGAGCTTGGTCCGCTCATCCTTCTCGGCTGATCGGCGGTTGAAGACCTTGACGTCCAGAACCGTCCCTTCGATTCCCGGAGGAACCTTCAGGGAGGTGTTCTTCACGTCCCTGGCCTTGTCCCCAAAGATGGCCCGCAACAGACGTTCTTCCGGCGTCAGCTGCGTCTCGCCCTTGGGCGTGATCTTGCCCACCAGAATATCGTCAGGCTTAACCTTGGCACCGATGCGGATAATGCCGCTGTCATCGAGGTTTCTGAGCATGTCCTCGCTCACATTGGGAATGTCCCGGGTAATCTCCTCGGGGCCCAGCTTGGTGTCCCGGGCCAGGACCTCGAACTCCTCAATGTGCATGGAGGTAAAGACGTCGTCCTTAACGCAGCGCTCGGAGATGAGGATGGCGTCCTCGAAGTTGTACCCGCACCAGGGCATAAAGGCCACAATGAGGTTCTTGCCCAGCGCCAGCTCGCCCTCCTTGATGCCGGGGCCGTCGGCTAAGATCGAGCCCTGTTCTACCTCCTGGCCCAATTGGGCTCGGGGCACCTGGTTGAAGCAGCTGTTCTGGTTGGACTTGTGGAACTTCTGCAGGTCATAGACCACGGCTCCACCGCTGTCCGGGTAAAAGCCGTTCTGGTTGTAGGATACGGCGATGTTTTCGGCATCGACATAGGTCACCCGGCCGGGGCCTTCGGCCTGAATGCAGTTCCCAGAATCCCTGGCCACCAGGCCTTCCATGCCTGTGCCCACCAGGGGCGGATCGGTTTGCAGCAGGGGGACGGCCTGCCGCTGCATGTTGGAGCCCATCAGGGCTCGGTTGGCGTCGTCGTGCTCCAAGAACGGAATCAATGCCGAAGATACGGAAACAATCTGGCTCGGGGCGATGTCCATGAGGGTGACCTGATCGCGGCTGACCAGGGAGAACTCCCCCCGCTCCCGGGCAGCGACCTGCTCGCGCACGAATTGCCCGTTTTCATCCAAGGGGGCGTTGGCCTGGGCGATGATCTCCTGATTCTCCTGCGCCGCGTCCTTGTAGACCACCTCATCGGTGACCTGTCCGTCCTTAACCAGCCTGTAAGGGGTTTCGATGAACCCGAAGCGGTTGACCTGGGCATAGGTGGTCAAAGAGACGATCAGGCCGATGTTCGGCCCTTCAGGGGTTTCGATTGGGCAAATGCGCCCGTAGTGGCTGGGATGCACGTCCCGAACCTCGAAGCCGGCCCGCTCCCGGGTCAACCCACCGGGCCCCAGGGCCGAAAGGCGCCTTTTATGCGTGACCTCGGAGAGCGGGTTGGTCTGATCCATGAACTGCGAGAGCTGGGAGGTCCCGAAGAACTCCTTGATCACCGCCGTGACCGGCTTGGGGTTGATCAGGTCGTGGGGCATGAGCGTGGCCACTTCCTGCTGGGTCATCCGTTCCTTGATGGCCCGTTCCATGCGGACCAAACCGATGCGGTACTGGTTCTCGACCAGCTCGCCCACCGGCCGGACCCGCCTGTTGCCCAAGTGGTCGATGTCGTCCGCAGGCCCGTGCGACTCCTTCAGCTGCACCAGATGCTTGATGGTCCGAAGGACGTCGTCGTTGCTCAGGGTCCGCTGGTCGAGCGGCTCTTCAAGCCCCAGCCGGCTGTTGATCTTGTAGCGCCCAACCGGTGAAAGGTCGTAGTAATCGCTGTTGCGGAAGATATTCTCAAAGAAAGTTTTGGCCACCTCCGGCGTAGGCGGGGAGCTGGGCCTGAGACGGCGATAGATCTCTATCTGGGCGCTTTCCGTATCCGCTGTCTTGTCCAAGTCCAGGGTGTCGCGGATGCTGGTGGACACCTCATAGCCCCGCGTATGCAGGACCTTGACGGTCTGTTGCCCATTGCGCATGAGCAAATCGAGCAGCTCCGGGGAGACCGAATCTCCAGGTTGCCCGAGCACCTCGCCGGTCTCTGGATCGGCAACCTGCTGCGCCAAAAACTCCTGGGTCAGCTCGTGCGGGTCCACCTCGAGCTGCTCAATGCCGGCCTTGAGGATTCGCTTCCATTCGATCCTGGATATCTCCTTGCCGGACCGAACGATGAGCTTGCCGGCCGGATCGTAGACATCGCGATAGGCTTTCTCCCTCCGGAAGAACCGGTTTTCGATGCGCCGAAAGACCCTGTCGCCTTCAAGGATGTACTCCTCGGTGTCGTAGAAGTAATGCAGGATCTCCTCACTGGTCAGGCCCATGGCCTTGAGCAGGATGGTCACGGGCATTTTCCTGCGCCGGTCGATGCGGACGTAGAGAATATCCTTGTGATCGAAGTCGAAATCGAGCCATGAGCCGCGCATGGGGATGATGCGGGCGCTGTAGAGCACCTTGCGGCTGACATGGGTTTTGCCCGAGTCGTGATCGAAAAGGATTCCGGGAGAGCGCTGCAGCTGATTCACCACCACCCGCTCGGTGCCGTTGATGATGAAGGTGGCCTTTTCGGTCATCAAAGGAATGGTCCCGAAGTAAATGTCCTGCTCCTTGATATCGCGGATGGTCCGATTGTCTGTCTCCTCATCCACATCATAGACAATCAGGCGGACCTTGAGCCGCACCGGAGCCTCATAGCTGAGCCCTTTGGTCAGACACTCCTCTTTGTTGTACTTTGGCTCCCCGATGCTGTAGCTAACATACTCGAGGGTGGCCGTTCGATAGAAATCCTCAATGGGAAAGACCGACCGGAAGGCCCCTTCCAGTCCGATGTCCCGCCGGCTCGCCGGGGGATTCTCCTGCTGCAGGAAGTCCATGTAGGACTCGCGTTGCAGTTTGAGAAGATGGGGTATCTCCAAGGCTTCGCCAATCTTGCCGAACTTCTTGACCAGTTGAGTCATCGTCTCCCCTTCCGTCCAGTTTTTTTTCCGGTCCTGCAGCCGAACCGCTCGGAAACGGCGGCTCCAGCCTTGCATTTTCCGGGCAAAGACTGTAGAGTGTTAGTGATTCAGGCAGCCGAGCGCTTCGCCGAAGCGCTCGGCTGCCTGCCTTGTATGCCGGGTACAGGCCCATTCCCCGCCCATGCACCCCTGTCGGAGTTTCGCCTGAGCAGTGGGTCCACGCGGAGCATTCTTTCGTAAGCAAGCCTCCCGGCAACGCCAGCCCATCGAGCTCACCGGCTGAAAGGCATATCCGCTCGGGCCGACTCTTTTCACAGCAACAAGAGGCCGTGGGGCCTCGCTGTCATCTCCTTCCTGCACAGGGCCCCTCTGAGGGCCAACACGGAGTCCGCACCTGCGTTTCGAAAGCGAGAAGTGCACGAATGGCTCGGAAAAATGCTTTTCCCGCAGCCGTCATGTTTGCGATGTGGCGGGGAACAGACGAACAGGAGCATCCATATCAATGCCGCTTTCAAGCGGCATTACTCTGCACGGTTGAGGGTACTTGGAAAAAACGACAAAGAACACATCGCCGCGCCTTGCGGCGATGTGTTCTCAGATAGGCAGCGTCCCGACAGCGCCACGGCCGGGCTGCTACTTCAGCTCGACCTTGGCTCCGGCTTCTTCGAGCTGCTTTTTGGCATCCTCGGCGTCCTCCTTGGAGGCAGCCTCCTTGATTGTCGATGGGAGCTCATCCACTTGGGCCTTGGCATCCTTGAGACCAAGGCCGGTAAGCGCACGAATGACCTTGATCACAGCGATCTTGTTGCTGCCGACGTCGGAAAGGACCACATCGAACTCGGTCTTTTCCTCTTCCTCGGCTGCCGCCGCCTCGGCCGGCGCCCCGGCTGCTCCGGCTACCGGCGCCACAGGCGCAGCAGCGGAAACCCCGAACTTCTCCTCGAGCTCCTTGATGAACTCGGAAAGCTCCAGAACTGTCATATTGGAAATAAAATCGATGACTTGTTCCTTGGTTACCTCAGACATGCTGTCCCTCCTTAAAGACCTTGTCGCTTTGGCTGTCGATCGGTTGATAGATTCAATGAAACCCTAAGCTGTGGAGGCTTTTCTTCCCGGGCATGCCCCTAGGAAGCCTGCTCCTTCTGCTCCTTGATGCCGTTTAGGGCATAGAGCATGTTCCGCAGCAGGTTGGCGAAGAGGCCCACGAAGTTGCTCGGCACGGCATTGCAGGTCCTCAGAAGCTGACCGAGGAGCTCCTCCCTGCCAGGCAGCCTGGAGAGGTCGACGATCTGGCTGCTGCTGAGGAGCTGCCCTTCATAGCTTCCGAAGCGCAGCTCGAACTTCTTGTTCGCCTTGGCGTACTCGGCCAGTATCTTGGCGGCAACCACCGGGTCGTCGTAGCCAAAGGCGATGGCGCAGCAATCCTTGAACTCGTCCTTGATGACCGCATGCGGAGTGTCCGTCAGGGCAATGCGGGCCAAGGTGTTCTTGACCACCTGGAACTCAACATTGCCGTCGCGCATCTTCCTCCGGAGCTCCTCCATCTCCTCGACCTTCAGGCCGCGGAAATCGGTGACCAGGGCAATGCTGGCCTTGTTGGCCTTCTCGTGGAGCTGCTCGATGATTTCGCCTTTTTGCGCTCTGTCCACAACATCCTCCCTCAATGCATCTCATCGAGCCAAAGCGATGTCTCGGCAGGATGTTTAAGGCCGAAGCCACCTGCTGTCTTTGACTCGGTTTTAAGGATTTCAGGAATAGCTCGTGCCTTCCTTATTCTAGAAACTTGCGCACGGCCATGGTATCGATCTTGACTCCCGGCCCCATGGTCGTTGATACGGCCATGGCCCTGAAGTAGGCCCCTTTGGCCGAGCTGGGCTTGGCCTTCTGCAGGGAGTCGAGCAGCACCCGAAGGTTCTCGAGAATCTTGCCGGATCCGAAGGAGACCTTGCCCAAAGGGGCATGGATCACACCGGCCTTGTCCACTCGGTACTCGACCTTGCCCGCCTTGAGCTCCCTGACGGCTTCAGCCAGATCGAAGGTCACCGTGCCGCTCTTCGCGTTGGGCATCATGCCACGTGGCCCGAGGATCTTCCCGATCTTTCCGACCTGAGCCATCATGTCCGGCGTGGACACGGCCTTGTCAAACTCGAGCCAGCCCTGCTGAATGCGCTCGACCAAGTCGGCGCCGCCCACGGCATCGGCCCCGGCCTGCTTGGCCTCTTCCTCCTTCTCGCCCTTGCAGAAGGCGATGACTCGGACGTCCTTGCCCAGCCCGTGCGGCAGGGTGACGCCACCGCGCACCATCTGATCGGAGTACTTCGGGTTCACTCCCAGGCAGACGGCCACATCGACGGACTCGTCAAAGCCGGCGAACGCCGTCGTCAAGGCGAGGGACACGCCATCCTCGGGGCTGTACCGCTGCTTGGTATCGATCTTCTCTTTGACCTGACGGTATCTCTTCCCGTGTTTCGGCATGGTTCTCTCCAAACCTTATGTTTCTACTTCGATCCCCATGCTGCGTGCGGTGCCAGTTATGGTCCTCACTGCGGCATCGAAATCGTTGACGTTGAGATCGGGCATTTTGATCTGAGCGATCTCCTTGACCTGATCGAGGCTGATCTTTCCGACCTTGTCCTGCTTGGGATCGCTGGACCCCTTGTCCACCTTGGCGGCCTTCTTCAACAGGATGGCTGCCGGCGGTGTCTTGGTCACAAAGGTGAAGGAGCGGTCCTGAAAGACGGTAATGATCACCGGGATGATCATTCCCTTCTGATCCTGGGTGCTCGCATTGAATGACTTGCAGAACTCCATGATGTTCACGCCGTGCTGCCCTAGGGCCGGGCCGACGGGGGGCGAGGGATTGGCTGAGCCAGCCGGAATCTGCAACTTGATCTTTGCCAAAACTTTCTTGGCCATGGTCGGGTACCTCTAATCGCTTATCGGTCGTGGCACAATATTTTTTGAAGGACGCCGGGCTACTGGCTCTTGGTCACCTGGACAAAGTCGAGCTCTACCGGGGTGTTCCGGCCAAAGATGGACACGGTGACCTTGAGCTTGCCCTTATCGTAGTTGACCTCTTCAACGTAGGCGTCAAAGTTGGCAAAGGGGCCGTCAATGACCTGGACCTTGTCGCCGACATGGAAGTTAAACTTCGGCCTCGGCTGCTCCTTCCGGTCCTCGATGGTCTGCATAAGGTTCTCGGCCTCGGAGTCCTTGAGGGGTATGGGCTTCTCTTTGTCGCCGATAAACCCTGTAACCCTCGGAATTCGCTGAATGAGATGCCAGGAGTCGTCGGTCAGGCGCATCTTGACCAGCACGTAGCCCGGGTAGAACTTCCGGGTGGTGGTCTTTTTCTGACCCTTGACCATCTCGACGATCTTCTCCGTCGGCACGATGGCCTCCTCAATGAGGCCTTCGGTCTTCTCCTTCCGGATCATCTCCTTGATGATCTTCTCCACCCGCTGCTCGTACCCGGACAGGGTCTGCACGATGTACCAGCGTAATGACGCGCTTTCGGTATTCATGGCTATCCTAGGGGAGTATGGCCTGCAGGATCTTGGACAAGGCCACATCCACCAGCCCGAGAAAAGCGGAAAGGATAAAGACCAGGACCAGCACCGAGCCGCACGTTGCCAGGGTCTGTCTCTGGCTCGGGTAGGTCACCTTCTTCATCTCCACCCGGGATTGCTCGAAGAACTCCCTGAACTCGGACAGCTTGGCTGCGAGCCCGGCCTTTTGGGCCTGCTGCTGCTTCCCGCGCTTGGCGTCTCTTTTCGACTTCTTGTTCGCCATAAAAAAGAAATTGGCAGGCCAGGAGGGATTCGAACCCCCAACCTCCGGATTTGGAGTCCGATGCTCTGCCAATTCGAGCTACTGGCCTGCACTGTATTGGCTGTGTTGGATGTCGTCTTCCCGGTCGATTGACTTCTGGCGCCTCCGTTCACTCGCTTCCAATGGCCGGCTGGCCCTGAAGAGCGAATCTACTTGGATTCCTTGTGCGGAAGGTGACGCCCGCAAAAGGGGCAGTACTTCCTGAGCTCAAGCTTGGCCGTCGTGTTGCGCTTGTTCTTGGTCGTGGAATAGTTCTTCCGCTTACACTCGGAACAGCGCAAATGAACCTTGTCTCGCATAACCTACTCCATAATCTCGGAGACGACGCCGGCGCCGACGGTCCGGCCGCCCTCGCGAATGGCGAAGCGCAGGCCCTGCTC
>Ga0207797_1002883_pt1 | contig 11779 bp, 9 predicted proteins | sample PRCRCaboRojoPR_6_FD_187275 | JGI IMG/M metagenome (GOLD analysis project Ga0207797, IMG submission 187275) | Marine sediment microbial community from Cabo Rojo, Puerto Rico - PR CR 10% Liquid 1 (SPAdes) | ecosystem: Environmental > Aquatic > Marine > Coastal > Sediment | place: Cabo Rojo, Puerto... | reverse complement strand
CGTCCCGCACCCGCCTTGTTCAACAGCCTTCTAGCGGCGTCGGTTCCGCCGGCCTCCGACGCCGAGCTGGAGCCCCGGGCCCTGGCGCCGGGGTAGAGCCACGGGCCCTGCCGCCGGGGTAGAGCCCGAAACCCCAGCGCCGGCCCACAGCGCAAACCCTGGACCCGAAGGGACCCGGGCCCCTACTATCTCCACGATGCGTGAACCCTGTCGGGAGATACCCATGCGGACCTGCGTCCTGAGCCTTCCCCTCCTCTCTCTCGCTTGCGCAATCCTTGCCGGTGCCTGCGAGCCCGGACCCGGATCCGGTGAGGCCGGCGAGGGCGCATCCACACCCCCGGCCTCGGAGGGGGAAAGAGAGGTGGCGGCCGAGGTGGAAGAGGAGCCCCTGGGAGAGCTTCCCGACGGAACCCCGGTGGAGCTCCACACCCTCAGGAACCGACGGGGCATGGAGGTTCGGGCCATGACGTACGGGGGGATCATCCTCTCCCTGAAGGTCCCGGATCGGCGGGGGGAGCTGGAGGACGTGGTCCTGGGCTATGACGGCCTGGAGGGCTACCTGGAGGAGAGCCCCTACTTCGGAGCCATCATCGGCCGGTACGGCAATCGCATTGCCGGTGGGACCTTCCAGGTGGGGGGTCAGACCTATTCCCTGGCCACGAACGACGGGCCCAATCATCTCCACGGGGGGCTCCGGGGCTTCGACAAGGTGGTGTGGAACGCCGAGCCCTTCCAGGAAGAGGGGCAGGTAGGGGTCGTGTTCAGCCGGACGAGCCCTCACGGGGAGGAGGGCTACCCCGGGAACCTGGACGTCCGGGTCACGTACGCCCTCACCGACGCCAACGAGCTGGTCTTCGACTACCGGGCCGTCACGGACCGGACCACCCCGGTGAACCTCACCCAGCACTCCTACTTCAACCTGGCCGGGGACGGGAGCGGAGACGTGGGCGGGCACCTCCTGGCCATCAATGCCAGCCGCTTCACGCCGGTGGACGAGACCCTCATCCCCACGGGTGAGCTGGCGCCGGTGGAGGGCACGCCCTTCGACTTTCGCCGACCCCACCCCATGGGGGAGCGCATCGAGGGCAGCCACCCCCAGCTTCGCTACGGCGGAGGATACGACCACAACTTCGTCCTGGATCGGGAGAAGGGGCCGTCGGGAGTCTCCTGGGCCGAGCTGGGGCTCTCCCCCCTGGCCCGGAACGGTTCCCCGGAGACCCTGATTCCCGCCGTCCGGGTGGTGGAGCCGGAAAGCGGCCGGGTGATGGAGGTGTGGACCACGGAACCCGGGGTCCAGTTCTACAGCGGGAACTTCCTGGACGGGACGATCCAGGGGAAGAAGGGGCGGGTCTACGAGCATCGCTACGGGTTCTGTCTCGAGACCCAGCACTTTCCCGATTCTCCGAACCAGCCCGCCTTCCCGTCCACACTTCTCCGGCCCGGGGAGGAGTACCGGAGCCGGACGGTCTACGTCTTCGGAGTGGGAAAGGAGCTGGACAGGGAATGACGCGGCCAGGGCCGGGGCCACGGCGGGCAGGGCCCAGGGCCTCATGCCCGGGCAGAGGGGTCCTCCTGGTCTTCTTCTCCATTCTGGCGGCTGCCTGTGAGGCGCCCCCGGATCCGTTGGTAGATCCCCAGACCGTCTTCCAGCGCTTCGACTGGTGGGACAACCGGGACTGGGACTGGTACCGGGCCCGGATCCCCTTCTTCGAGTCCCCGGAAGAAGATCTGGACGCCACCTACTACTACCGGTGGGAGGTCCTCACCAAGCACCTGGTCTACGGTTCCCCGGAGACAGGCTACACCTTTACCGAGTTCATCGACCGTCCCTTCTGGTCCGGCACCTACGGGGCCATCAGCTGTCCCCTGGGTCACCAGGCCTACGAGATCCGGTGGCTGAAGGACCCCAGGGTCAGGGAGGACTTCGCTCGCTACTGGTTCGAGACCCCCGGGGCGGAGCCCCGCTCCTACTCGAACTGGTACGGGGACGCCATGTGGGCCACGTACATGGCCACCGGTGATTCGGCCTTCCTCCGCACCGTATACCCACACATGGAGGCCCAGGTGGAGGGGTGGAGGCAGGAGCGCTGGGACCCGGAGCATGGAATGTACCGCTGGGTCGGGGCCTGGGACGGGATGGAGACGAACATCAACTCCCGTCTCACCGATGACGAGTTCGGGGGGGCTGAAGGATACCGGCCCACCCTGAACAGCTACCTCTACGGCGACCTGGTGGCCCTGTCCCGAACGGCGGCTCTCTTCGGAGACTCGGCGAAGGCCGGGGCCTACGAAGACCGTGCGGCGTCGCTGAAGGCGCGGGTCCAGGAGGAGCTTTGGGATCCGGACCGGACCTTCTTCTTCCACCAGTTCGCCAGGGACGAGAAGGGGGGGATCGAGGCCAAGAGCCTCACGTACGAGACGGGCCCCTACGCAGGAAGTCCCCACGGTCGGGAGCTCCTGGGATACGTGCCCTGGCAATTCCATCTCCCGGATCCGGGCTACGAGGCCGCGTGGCGGTTCCTCATGGACCCGGACTACTTCTGGGCTCCCTACGGACCCACGGGCGTGGAGCAGGGGGACCCCCAGTTCTTCGTTTCCCCTCGCTGCTGCGTGTGGAGCGGAAACGCCTGGCCCTACGCCACCACCCAGACCCTGGTGGCCATGGCGAACCTGTTGAACCACTACGAGCAGGACGTGGTGGACGCCGGGGACTACGTGCGGCTTCTCATGACCTATGCCCGGAGCCACCGGAAGAACGGCCGGCCCTACATCGCCGAAGCCGCCGATCCCTTCACCGGCTCCTGGGCCGGGCACAACACCTTCTACCACTCGGAGCACTACCTCCACTCCGGATTCGTGGACCTGGTCATCACCGGACTCGTGGGGCTTCGGCCCCGGGCCGACGACACCCTGGTCGTCCATCCCCTGGTGCCGGAGGACTGGGACTACTTCGCCCTGGACGGCGTGGAGTACCATGGACACCGGGTGAGCGTGATCTGGGACCGGGACGGGACTCGATACGGACGAGGGGCTGGCCTGGTGGTCTTCGTGAACGGTGAGGAGCTTGCCCGGAGGCCCCGGGTGGAGGAGGTGAGCCTTCCCATCCCCTCTCCCCGGCCCCCGGAGCCAGGACCTCGCCTCCACAATTGGGCGGTGAACAACGAAGAGAATCACTTTCCCTTTGCGTCGGCCTCCTCCTCCCATCCCCTTTTTCCCCCGGTCTACGCCGTGGACGGCAACTACTGGTACCACCCCTCGCCCCCGAACCGTTGGGTGAGCCGGGCCAGACCCCGTTCCGCCCCAGGCCCACGCTCCGCCGGTCCGGGAGCTGTCGAGGGCGACTCGGGCCGGACCGGCGAAACCGACTCGGACCGGACCGCCGCGACAGACCCCGGCCGGACCGTCGAGGCCGGCCCCAGCGGCTCGGCCCCGGAGTGGTTCCAGGTGGCTTTCGGGGTGGAACGGACGATAAGCCGGGTCCGGCTCTACTTCCTGGACGATGAGAACGGACCTCCTGTGGAGGCCGTGGGGGAGGAGGAGGCCTCCGGCTTCCCCGTCGATCCCGCCTCCCTTCCCGACCCACCCGTCCTTCCTCCGGGCCGCTACGAGCTCCTGCACTGGGACGGGGAGCGGTGGAGCTCGATCCCGGGCCAGGAGCGGAAGCCCGGCTCACCGGAAGGACGGAGGGCGAACACCGTGAGCTTTCCCCCCCTGGAGACCTCTCGGATCCGGGTGGTGCTGGAGCCCCGCCCCGGGGCCGTTGTGGGGCTCACCGAGGTGGAAGCCTGGGGGCCCGGGAGCCTACCGCCTCCTCCGGCAAGGGCTCCGGTCCCCAACCTGGCCTGGAACCCCGGGGACCGTCCCTTCCCTCGTGTGACGGCCTCCTACGTTCGGGAGCCGGACCTCCCGGAGCAGGCGGTGGACGGGCGAGTGGCCTTCACCCGCTACTCCCGGAATCGGTGGACGGCGTACGGGTCGCCGAACCCGGAGGACTGGCTGGAGCTGGATTTCGGGGATGCGGTGGAAATCGGCGGCCTGGAGCTCTTCCTCTACGGCGATGGTCGGGGCGTGGCGGCCCCGGTGGACTACCGGGTGCAGGTATGGGATGCCCGGGAAGGTGGGGAAGGGAAGTGGGTCCAGCCGGCGATCCGGGATCGTAGACCGAAGCGGCCCACGGCCTGGGCCGTGAATGTGGTGCAACTGACGCCCACCACGACAAAGAAGCTCCGGGTCCTGTTCCGACATCCTGCCCCTGCCGCCTCCGGTCTCTCCGAGATCCGGGTCTTCCCCCCGACCCACCGTGGCCCGAGCTCTGTTCCCGGAGATGGGTTTCAGTAGGGAGCCGAGTAGGGATCTCCGTACCGTAACAGTACCGTCTCGGCTTTCTCCGGCCCCATCCTCACCATGTAGAGTCGGTCATACTCCAGTGGCTCGATCTCTCCGTGGGGATCTCCGCCCAGAGCCGCCACCAGAGCGGGGGTGGTGTCGCTGTGGCCCACCACCAGGTGACGACCGGGAATGGAGGACAGCCGCCGGGCGAAGGCCTGGAGGTTTCCGCCGTCGTAGAGAGTCACCTCGAGCCCCGTGTCTCGAGCCAGGGGCGCTGCCGTCGCCCTGGTTCTCCGGTAGTCGGTGGAATGAAGGTGGGTGATTCCCGCGTCTCTCAGGAGCAGGGCCAGCTCCTGCGCCCGTTGAGCACCGGCTGAGGAGAGGTGGGGGTCCTCCGATCCGGTCATGGCCCCGTCATCTCCTCGCTCAGCGTGACGAACCAGGAAGACGACGGTGGTCTCCTGGCTGGTTGCAGAGCCGCCGGGAAGAAGGCTCCCCATGACGGTAGCGAGAAGGGTGAGGAGAAGGGGAGTGGGTCGCGGAACAGTCATCGTCTTCGTTTCGGTTTGGCTGGAGATTCAGAAATACACCGACATCCGGGTGAAAAGCAGGTCCCCGTAGGTGCCGTACTCGCTCCGGAGTCTCCCTTCCTCCTGAAACACGGGCTCCTCTCCCAGGGTGATCATGGCCCCCAGGGACACCCGGGCGCTCTGGCCGAAGTCGTAGGTGAAAACCGGGGTGAGGGCGCTGCTGGGATCCTGGAGGTTCAGGAGGCCGGTGAGGGTGAGGTTCATCCGGTCGTTGTCCGGGCTCCAGTTCACGAGCCCTCCCAGGTAGTGCCGGCCCAGGAAGTAACTCTCTCCCCGGGCGAACCGGGGATCCGCCAGGACCTCCGGGTACCCGTCGGCATCGGGGGCGCCGATCCCGTTGAAGTGGTACTCGCCGCTGACCATGAGGCTGCCCCGGAGCCAGTCCGCGCCCAGGGTGACCCGGGGCTGCCCCGTGTCGTCCTGGTCCAGGTCGTAGGGAAGCACCCCTTCGCCCCGTAGCTTCCAGCTCCCCACGGGGGCGGAGATGCCGGCCATGGCCATGGCCTGGTTCCAGAGCTTGCCTCCGGCCACGTAGACGTCGGCCCAGGGCAGGATCTTGCTGGCCCGGATTCCGGCGGAGAGATCCTCCAGGGATCCCCGGTCCGCCACCACGGCGTCGAGCTCCCACCCGGTTCCGGGATAGGCCAGGAAACGAAGGGCGTCCACACCGGGCTTCTCCTCCGTGTCCAGCTCGAAGGGGCTGAACTGGGCCCACAGGTCCGCCACGGGGAAGAGGCTGGCCTGTCCCCATGTGATGGCCTGCCGCCCCACCGTCAGATCCCCGGCCCCGGTGTAGACCGTGAGGGCCAGGCGGTCCACGTCATGCCAGGCTCGGACCCGGTCCTTCTCCAGGAGGTCCGTGGAGAGGTCCACGCTCCGGCCGGGCACGGCGCTCACTCCGAAGCCGGCCACGGACTCCCCGAAACCTCCCCTCGCCGAGGAGACCTGCCCCTGGAGTCGGTCGTGTACCTCCAGGACCGCCCTGCTCCCGAAGCGGGCCGTCCACTTGAGTCGGATGACCTGGGCGTGGAATCCCGAGACTTCGTCCCCCTGGGGAGGGGTGTAGCCCAGGTCGTAGATCCCGGACAGGCCCCGGATGTAGCCCCCCAGCTCCAGGGAGGCCTCCTGGCCCTCCAGGAGGGTGAACTGGGCGGCGGTGGGGGTCGGGAGGGTCAGGAGAAGGAGAAGGGCGCCCTGGAAGAGGCCGGCGCTGGTCCGGAGCCGCAGCCGGAGCCACAGCAGAAGCCGCAGCAGAAGGGAGGGAGCCACGCTATGCAGCGCTCCCCTCATCCTTCTCGCCCGCTTTCCCTGCTGTTTCCCGACCCGTCCCCGTGAGCTTCCCGGCCTGTTTCCTCGCCCGTTTCCCCGGCTGCCTCCCGGCCTGTTTCCCGAACCGTTTCCCGGGTCGTTTCCCCTGGAGAGCCTTTCCCGGAGCCGTTGCCGCTTCTTTCCGTCTCGTCCACCCGGCCGTCCTTGAGTCTCACCACCCGGCGGGCGTGGTGGATGACCACCGGGTCGTGGCTGGAGAAGAGAAACGTGGTTCCCAGCTCCCGGTTCAGCTCCAGCATGAGCTCCAGGAGATCCGCCGAGGTCTCCGAATCCAGGTTCGCCGTGGGCTCGTCGGCCAGGACGATCTTGGGCTTCGTGGCCAGAGCCCGGACGATGGCCACCCGCTGTTGCTGTCCCCCGCTGAGCTCGTGGGGTTTCCGGTCCATCATGTCCCCCAGGCCCACCCGCTCCAGGAGGGGCCTCACCTTCTCCCTCCGCTCCCGGGCGTCCACGCCCCGGAGGAGGAGGGTGAACTCGGCGTTTTCCAGGGCCGTGAGGACGGGGACCAGGTTGTAGGCCTGGAAGATGAAGCCCACCCGGTCCAGCCGAAAATCCGCCGCGTCCCCTTTCTCCATCCCCGTGATGTCCGTGCCGTCCACCTCCACGCTCCCCGCCGTGGGTTGGTCCAGGGCCCCGATGATGTTCAGGAGGGTGGTCTTCCCGGACCCCGAGGGTCCGGCCAGGGCCGTAAACTCCTCCCGGGCCACGTCCAGATTCACCCCCCGCAGGGCCCGAACCTCCAGGTCACCCTGCCGGTAGGTCCGGGTCAGGTCCCGGACCCGGATGAGGGCGCCGTCCGTCCAGGTGGCACCCGGGGCCCGGGAGTCGTTGCCGCTGTCGTGTTCGTCGCTCATGGTGCCGTCCGCTTCTTCTGTCGTGAGCTCCCGCGAGCCGTCCAATCAAGCTGTCGTTTCGGGCCGTCGATTCGAGCCACTGGGTCAAGCCGCCGGTTCGAGCCACTGTTTCAAGCCGCCGGTTTGAGCCACTGTTTCAAGCCGCGGGTCCGAGCCACTGTTTCAAGCCGCGGGTTCGAGCCATCGGTTTGAGCCGTCGCCTTGAGCCGCTGATTCCAGCCGCCGATTCCAGCCGCCGATTCCAGCCGCCGACCCGTCCGTTCAGCGTCCCCTCCTCTTCTACTCGTAGAACCGCATGGCCTCGGCCGGGGCCAGGCGAGAGGCCCGCCAGGCCGGATAGAGGGCGCTGCCCATGGTGATAAGGGCCACCACGATGCTCCCCACCACCCATTTCACCGGTGTGATGGTGCTCCGCATGACCATATCGGCGAAATCCACCCCGGAGACCTCCATCTCCTCCACTCCCCAGGAGCCCACCGGGATGCCGAAGTGGTCCACTGTCAGGTGTCCGGCGTATCCCAGGGCGAACCCCACGGCCATGGCCAGAAGCGTCATGAGAAGGGTTTCGGCCAGGAGAAGTCGGGCCACCCCTCCGCCCCGGAGCCCCAGTGCGTTCAGGAGGCCGAACTCCCGGACCCGCTCCATGACGGCCATGAGGAAGGTGTTGGCGATGGCGAAGGCCACCACGGCGAAGATGACGATGAGGTAGATGTAGAGGAACGCATCGTCGATCTCGATGAAGCCCACCATCTCCGGCACGGCTTCCTGCCAGGTGAGTACCTCCAGGCCGTTCCCCACAGCTCCGGCGGAGGCCCGGATGGCCTCGGCCACGCTATCCACCGGGGTTTCCGGATCGTGGATCACCCCGATCTGGGTTAGCATGCCCTCCATGTCCACGGCTGCCCGGGCCGCCTCCAGGGTGGTGAGACCCATGGTCTCGTCCATCTCCGGCATGCCCGACTCCAGAACGCCCGTGAGGTGAAAGAGAGCCCGTGTGAGCTCCCCGTCGGGGCCGCTGGCGGTGAGTACCACCCGGTCGCCGAGCTCCAGCTCCAGCTTCTCCACGATGGTAACGCCCAGGATGATGGGATCGTCCTCCTGGCTCTCGGTGAGCCAGGCCCCCTGCTCCACGTCCTGGGAGAAGTCCCGGAGAGCCGCCTCCCGTTTCGGCACGAGGCCCTGGAGGGTCAGGGGCCGGTTTCCCACCGGAGAGCTCACCAAGCCGTCGATGACGACTCGGGGGATGGCCTCCTCCACTCCGGGGGTGGAATCCACCGCCGGGAGGATCTCCGAGGCGTTTCGGATCACCAGGTCGCTGGACCGGCTGGCCCAGTACCCGTCGGCGTGGACCAGGATGTCGCCCCCGGCCCCTTCCACCGCTGCCTCCAGCATCTGCTGGTGGCCGTCGTCGCCCATGCCCATGGACACGAGAAAGAGGGCGTAGGTGAAGGCCACCGCCGAGGTCATGATCAGGGTTCGGTTCCGGTGTCTCCACAGGTTTCGCCACGCAATTCGCCAGAACATCAGGTCCTCCCGGCGATGGTGGGTGCCGGCTCGATACGGGCGGACTTCACCGCCGGCCACAAGCCCGCCAGGAAGGCCACGAAGACCATGACCACCACGGGCTGGAAGATGATGGTCGGGGAGAGGATGGCGTAGATCTTCCCGGTGAAGGCCACACCCATCCAGGTGAAACCCCCCTTGTCCGTGAAGAGGCCCAGGTCCAGACCCGCCACCGAGTGGTACCAGGTCACCACCAGACCCAGGGCGGTGCCCAGGATCCCTCCCAGGCTGCCCAGGACCAGGGATTCGGTGACGATCATCCGGAACATCTTCCGGGGCCGCATCCCGATGGCCATGAGGACTCCGAACTCCCGCTTTCTCTCCAGGGCGCTCATCCGCTGGGTGTTCAGGATGCCCACGGCGGCCACCAGATAGATGAGGATGTAGGTCATGAAGTAGGACTGCTTGCTCACGGTGAGCATCTGGCTCACGGAAGGAAGGATCTCCTGCCAGGGTCGGACCACCAGGGCATTCTTCACCTCGTCCGGGACCTCTTCCGCGTCTTCGGGCATCTCGGTCCGGGCCCCCAGGACCGCTGCCAGGGCCCGGCTGGTCTCCCGGGCTCGGGTCAGGTCGTCCGTCTTGACGACCAGCTCGTGGACCTCACCGTCCAGGGCCCCCAGAAACTGGGCGTCAGCCAGGTGGAGATAGACGGCGCTCCGGTCCACCATGGAGTTCCCGGTTCGGACGATCCCCACGACCTGGAGAAGGTCGTTGCCCAGGGAGCCGTCGGCGGCCTCGAAGAAGGCCACCAGCTCATCTCCCTCCCCTACCCGGAGCTGCCGGGCCACACCCTCTCCCAGGACGGCCTCCCGGGGGGCGGGGTAGTCCGGCGGCGTCTCCGCCAGCCAACGGCCTTCCGTGATCCCCCGGGCCACCGGGGTCGTCCGGGACTCCAGAGTGGGATCCACGCCCAGGATCTGGGCTACCTGGGATTTCTCCTCGTGCCCCACCAGCCCGTAGAACCGGACCCTGGGAGTCACGGCCTGGACCTCCCCCACAGAGCGGATGGTGTCCAGCATGGCGGAATCCAGGGGAAAGCTCCGGTAGGCTCGGGGTGCCTCGGCGAAAGCCACGGTGTGGATCTGGACCTGTCCCGTCTCCACGGCCGTGGCCCCCCGGACCATCTCTCCCATCCAGCCCTCCATGAAGCCCAGGATCCAGACCATGAAGGCCACGGAGAGGGCGATTCCACCCAGAGTAAGTCCGCTGCGCCAGCGGTTTCGGGCCAGGTTCCGGAATCCGATCTTGGCTGAGATCATCTCGGCCTCCGGGGGCGTCAGCCCCGGGCCTCCCGCCGGAGGCCCTGCCGGGTGAAGAGGTCGTCCTCCACGGGTATGTTCAGCTCCAGCTCCAGATACTCCACCACCGTCTCCTCTTCGGGCTTGTCCGTGGGCTGGAGGATCATGCGCATGGGGATCTGCCTTCCGGAGATGGTCTGAACATCTTCGAAGAACATGGTCCTCACCACCTCCTCTCCGTCGTAGTACTCGGCCCGGGTGGGAACCCAGCTGTCCGGCGTGATGAAGAAGACGAGACGGGTGTAGACCACCGGGGCGTCGGGCTTGGGCGTCAGGGTGGCCTTCAGGTAGGTCGCCTCATCCTCCTCTGCCCGGGAGAGACGGGCGTTGTAGTCGTCCAGGTAGCTCGTCTCCCTCATGAGGTCGTCGTTGGTGAAGTGACTCCCCATCCAACTCTCGGAGAGGAGGCCGGAAGGAATCCGGATGAGGCGGTCGGCCCGAGGGGCGTAGTTCCAGAGACCATCGTCTGTCATGAGGGTGGCCGTCCCCGCCTCCCGGGCCGGGGAGCGGATGACGATGAGAGCCTCATCATCCCCCTTCGTCCAGGCCTCCAGCCTCAGTTCACGAGTGCCCCGCTCCCGGTCCACAGTCATGCGCATGATGGAGTGGGAGGACTCGGACCGGTACAGGTCGTCGATGTAGTCCATGACCCGGGCCACATCGGGAATGGAGTCCTGGGCCGGAGCCGGGCACGGAAGGAGGGCCCCGGAAACAAGAAGGGCCCCGGAAAGAAGAAGGCTCGGGGCGAGAGTCCGGACGTTCCGCTCTATTCGTTCCATCCTTCGTTCTCCTTGGCCAGCATGTCTCGAAGGAGGTCCACCCGGGCATCCACGATCCGCCTCAACTCTTCGTCGGAGAAGTCGTCCCAGCGTTCCATCATCCATCGGTCCCCCGCTTCGTCCGCACCCATGGCGGATTCTGTCAGGAGGTCCAGAGGAAGGTCGTCCCGGATGAGCCCCAATACCTGTCCCCGGCTGATGATGGTCCGCCACCAGCCCCGGGCCAGCTCCACCAACCTCTCCACGGCGTCCTGGGGGCTTCCCTCCTGTCGCAGGCGGTGGTAGCTCCGAAGGAGACGGATCCACCACTCGGAGCGTCGGGCCAGGGCCACGGAGCGGTGGGTGAGCTCCAGGAGGGCGTCCCAGAACTCGTCGGGGCCCAGCACTTCCAGGGAGAGCCACCCGATCTCGTCCACGAACCGCTGGATGGAGTGTTCCAGGGTAGTGGAGAAGAGATCCGCCTTGTCCTCGAAGTAGTAGTAGACGGACCCCTTGCTCATCCCCGACGTCCGGATGATCCGGTTGATGGAGGCTCCCTCGAAGCCCTGCTTTCCGAACTCCTCGGCGGCGGCCTGGAGGATGGCCTCCTGCTTGTCCGGGTCCAGGTTCTGGAAACGTGTTCGAGCCATGATTCGTTCCCGGCCAGTTCTCCTGGGGTAAGGGGTCTGTTCCGATCCCTGCTCAGACTCTAGACCCAATGGTTCGACCACCCGGTCTAACCATGATTCAACCAGGTTGAAAAAATGTCAAGAGGATTCGCCGAGGTGGTGGTGGGTGGACACGGTGAATCCAGCGGAGGAGACGCTCTTGAGTCCGTCTCGCCCTTCTCTCACCACCGGAGGCTCCGGGGGCTCCCGGTCAGCGGGCCCTGCGACGGGATGGACGGGTGCTGCGGTCCCTGGGGACCCCTTCGAAGGCTTTCCTTGGCCCGGTACACCGTGTTTGCAGCAACAGACGGGTCGGAGGGCATTCGTTGCTGCGAAGACGGCGATTATTACCGTGTTTGCAGCAACAGACGGGTCGGAGGGCATTCG
>Ga0207797_1002882_pt1 | contig 11782 bp, 9 predicted proteins | sample PRCRCaboRojoPR_6_FD_187275 | JGI IMG/M metagenome (GOLD analysis project Ga0207797, IMG submission 187275) | Marine sediment microbial community from Cabo Rojo, Puerto Rico - PR CR 10% Liquid 1 (SPAdes) | ecosystem: Environmental > Aquatic > Marine > Coastal > Sediment | place: Cabo Rojo, Puerto... | reverse complement strand
GGTCCAGCAGGAGGAGGCGCTCTCCAATCTGCGCCAGGCCCACGGCTGGCTCACCGATCGCGGGGCGCCACGGGTCGGGAGCATCGGCTGGTGCTTCGGCGGCGGATGGTCGCTCCAGACCGCCCTGGCCCTGCCGGAGGAGCTGGACGCGTCGGTGATCTACTACGGCCGCCTGGTCACCGATCCGGGACGGCTCGAGACGCTCCGGATGCCGGTGCAGGGCCACTTCGGCGCCGAGGACGGCTCCATCCCGGTGGAGCAGGTCCGACGCTTCGAGGCCGTCCTCGACTCCCTGGGCAAGACCGCCGAGGTGTACGTCTACGAGGGAGCGGGTCACGCCTTCGCCAATCCCTCCGGGACGCGCTACGCTCCGGAGGCTGCGAAGCAGTCCTGGGCCCGGACGCTGGCCTTCCTGGACGACCACCTCACGCCGTGAGCCGCACGCGAACCCTGGCCGTCGTCGGCGCCGTCCTGGCCGCGCTGGCGGCCTCCGCCACCGGGGCGACCGCGCAGTCCCGGGGCCCACTCTTCATCGTGGGCGGGGGGGAGCGGCCGCCGGAGCTCATGCAGCGCTTCGTGGACCTGGCCGGCGGCCCCGACTCGGCGCGGATCGTCGTGATCCCCATGGCCAGCTCCTCGCCGGCGGAGACCGGCCGCGAGCACGCGGCGCAGCTCCGGGATCTCGGGGCCGAGGCCCGGCCCCTGGTCCTGGACCGTCAGCGCGCCGACGGCGCGGACGCGGCCCGGGCGGTGCGCCGGGCCTCGGGAATCTGGTTTCCGGGCGGATCGCAGTCCCGGCTCGCCGACACCCTCCGCTCGACGGCCGTCCTGGCGGCGATCCGGGAGCGCAACCGGGAGGGCGCCGCGGTCGGCGGGACCTCCGCCGGGGCCGCCGTGATGTCCGACTCCATGATCACCGGGGACCAGATCCGGCCGGACGCCGACACGGCGGGCTACTACGGGGACGAGTTTCCGCGGATCGCCCGGGACTACATCGTGCTGGATCCCGGCTTCGGGCTCCTCTCCGGCGTCGTCGTGGACCAGCACTTCCTCCGCCGCGAGCGGCACAACCGGCTGATCAGCGTCGTCCTGGATCACCCGCGCCTGCTGGGCGTCGGCATCGACGAATCCACGGCCGTGATCGTGCGGACGGACGGAACCTGGGAGGTGGCGGGGCGGAGCACCGCCCTCGTGGTCGACGCCCGGAACGCCCGGGTGACGCCGCCGGGCTCCGGCGTCCTCGGCGCCGTCGACGTCCGCGTCCACGTGCTGCCGGCGGGGGCGACCTTCGATCCCCCGTCGGGCAGGGCGCGGCTTCAGCGCGCAGGCGGCGGGGGCCGCTGATCCCTCACCCGGCCCAGGCCGGAACGCTCCCGAAGACGACGTCGAAGACCACCGGGAGGAGCGAGTAGGCCAGGAGCGTGATGAGGCCCACCATGATCAGGTTGAGCCACACCCCGGCCTTCGCCATCTGGGGGATGCTCAGCCGCCCGCTCCCGAAGACGATGGCGTTGGGCGGGGTGGCCACGGGGAGCATGAAGGCACAGCTCGCCGCAAGCGCCGCGGGAATCACCAGCAGGAAGGGGCTCTCGCCGATCCCGACCGCCACCGAGGCCATGATGGGCAGGAAGGCGGCGGAGGTGGCCGTGTTGCTGGTGAGCTCGGTGAGGAGGATCGTCACGGCCGTGGCCACGGCGACGATGGCCACGGTCGGAAAGGCCGACAGGCCTCCCACCGCCCCGCCGATGTACCCGGTGAGGCCGGTGTCCGAGATGGCTCCCGCCAGGCTCAGTCCGCCGCCGAAGAGGAGCAGGATCCCCCACGGCAGCCTCTTCGCCCACGTCCAGTTCAGGAGGAATCCGGCGTGCTCCGCTCCGTCCTCGATCTCGTCTCCGGGCTCGGCGACTCCGGCCCGCTCGCGCGCGTCCCGCCTCTTCTCCGCGTCGGCGCCGGACGGAACGAGGAACAGGATCAGGGCACCGGCCATGGCGATCCCGGCGTCGGAGAGCCCGGGGATCACCTCCTCCAGGAGCGGACGGGTGACCCACGTCAGGGCCGTCAGGACGAAGACGCCCGCCACCCGCCTCTCCGGCGTCGACATGGAGCCCAGGTCCTCGAGCTCTCCCTCGATGAGCTCCCGGCCGCCGGGGATCCGCTCGAGGCGAAGGGGAAAGAGGACGCGGGTGAGCAGCACGTAGGCCACCGGCAGCGCGACGGCCACCAGGGGGATGGCCACCCCCATCCACCGGGCGAAGCCCACCTCCACGCCGTACGTCTCCGAGATGTAGCCCGCCATGAAGGCGTTCGGCGGCGTCCCGATGATGGTGCCCACCCCGCCGATGCTGGCCGCGTAGGCGATGCCGAGCATCAGCGCCACGGCGAACTCGCGCTGGGCTCCGGCCGGCACGTCCGGGTCGCCCGACCCCGACCCCCGCTCCACCAGGTGGATCACCGAGAGCCCGATGGGGAGCATCATCAGCGTCGTCGCCGTGTTGCTCACCCACATGCTGAAGAAGGCCGTGCTGAGCATGAAGCCGGCGATGAGGCGGCGCGGCCGGGTGCCCAGGGTCCGGATCACGAGCAGCGAGATGCGGCGCGGCAGGTCCCACCGCTCCATGGCCAGGGCGATCATGAAGCCGCCCATGAACAGGAAGATCAGGTCGTTGGCGTACGGCGCGGCCGTCTGGTCGATGCCGGCGATCCCCAGCACCGGAAACAGCGCCAGGGGAAGGATGGCCGTCGCCGGTATGGGGAGCGCCTCGGTGACCCACCACAGCGCCATCAGGAGACCGACTCCCATGGTCCGCCACCCGGCCGTCGACAGGCCGGCCGGCCCGGGGACCACCAGCGTGGACAGGACGATGAGCGGCCCCAGCAGCCGCGCCGCCCACTTCACCCGCGCACCGATACCGCCTGCTGGCTCCGTCTCGCCGCTCTCCGTCATCCCCCGGTCCCCCGCCCGTGTTCGAAACTTCCGACTGCCTCCACGACCCGCGCCCGTCAGGCCGTCCCCAGATACTCCGCCGGCACCCGCTCGCTCAGCCACACCTTCTCGTTGCCGGCGTAGAAGGTGATCCCGTCGGCGTGGGCCGCGCCGGCGTCCACGCGGAGGATCGCCGGCTCCCGCGCTTTCCGGCGGCCGACCTCCTCCGCCGTCTCCCGATCGACGGACAGGTGCACGTACTGCCGCCCCATGGGACGGAGCCCCTCGCTGCGGATGGCGGACAGGACCTCCGGGTCCGTTCCGTGGAAGAGCGAGCCCGGGGGCTCGGCCGGCTCCCTCTGGAGCCTCCCCGGCAGGGAGTGGCCGTACAGGGCCCGGATGCGGCCGCCCCGGATCTCGTATCGCTCCTTCTCGGAGCGCCGGATCATTTCCTCCACGTCGCCGACCTCCAGGCCGCTCCACGCCGGACGATGGCGGCGGAGGGCGTCCACCAGCTGATCCAGCGGAGCCCATCCCTCCCCGTCCACCTCGAGCTCGTAGAGCCAGGGCTCGTGCCGCAGGGCGTGGGCGACCGTCCGGCTCAGGCGCTCGTGGTCCACCCCGTCAGGATCGACCGGAGACGCCTTCCGGCCGCTCCGGCTCCGCGTCGGTGTGCCTCGGGCGCATGGGCTCCTCCTGGCGTGTCCGGGCCTGATGTCGTCGAGCTCCGGGCCGGCGTCGGAGCTCTGCCCAACATAGGGGGTCGTCCCGGGGAGCGGAACGTCGGGACCGTCGCGGGCCCCACGCGGTATACGGGATGATGATCCACGCACCACCGATGCAGAACCACCGCCCTGCCCCCGACCCGATCGCTCTCCCGTCTTCCCCTGGAGGGCTCCGCGGAGTCGTTCGCCGGGCCGTGCTGCTGATCCTGGTCCTGGGGGCGGTGGGAGGAGCGGCACCCTCCGGTACGGCCCGGGCCCAGGGCTCCTCGGCGGCCGTGGACCCCGCCCCCTTCTCCGTCCGGTACCGGGATCACGTCTCCTGGCTCCGGGTGAATCCCCTCTTCGTCCTGCCCGGCCAGCGCATCACCCTGGAGGCGCAGTCCACCTCCGGCGTGGCGCTGCGGGCCAGCGGCGGCCGTACGGAGCGACTCGGCCCGCGCAGGTGGGCCTGGACGGCTCCGCCCGAGGCCGGACAGCATCGACTCTCGCTGACGCCGGAGGCATCGGGGGGGAGCGCGGGGCCGGGCGACGGCCGGTCGCGGGTGACGTTCAACGCCTTCGTGATGGTCCCCCGGTCCGAGGTCCGCGACGGCGTGCTCAACGGGTACCGGATCGGCCGCTACCCCGAGTCGGCCTTCCGGGGGCTGGCCCGCTACCGACCGCCGGAGGGCTTCGTGGAGGTGACGCCGGAGAACCGGGACGTGCGGGTCAGCCCCCACTTCCGCCTGGGCGACTTCCTGTGCAAGCAGCCGGCGGGGTGGCCCCGGTACGTCGTCCTCGAGGAGCGGCTGCTGTGGAAGCTGGAGGCGGTGGTCGCCGCGCTCCACCGGCGGGAGGGCGCGTCCAGCCTGCACGTGATGAGCGGCTACCGGACACCGCACTACAACGCCGCCATCGGACAGGCGCGCCACAGCCGACACATGTACGGGGACGCCGCCGACGTCTTCGTCGACGAGGCGCCGGAGGACGGACACATGGACGACCTGAACGGGGACGGCCGCGAGAACCGGGCCGACGCCCGCAGGCTGTACCGAATCGCGGACCGGGTCGCGCGCACGAGGCTGGTGGACAGGCTCATCGGAGGAATGGGGTACTACCCGGCCACGCCCACCCACGGCCCCTTCGTCCACATCGACGCACGGGGATACCGGGCGCGGTGGTGAGGGGCGCCGGAGCTCCCGTGGCGGAGCGGTAGCTCGACGACGGGAGGGCAGCTAGGTTGCCGCTCTCGATGTGCGACAGCACGCCTCCCGTCCCCCCAGGAGCACCATGGCACCGACGCCCCCGTCCCCACCCGCGAGACCCGCCTCCTCCCTCTCCCTGGCCGTCGTCCTGGCAGCGGCGAGCCTGGTCCCCGGTCTCGCCGGCCCGGACGCTCCGGCGCCGGCCCGGGCCCAGGCCGCGGCCCCGTATGCCGCCGCCCCGGGACACGGCCGGTACGCGGACGCCGTCCGCCGTGCACAGCGGGCCGCCGACTCCCTGCGGGAGGAGCAGGGAATCCCCGGGGTCTCGGTGGCCGTGGGCGCGGCGGGCGAGGTCGTCTACGCCGAGGGCTTCGGATGGGCCGGCGTGGAGAACCGGGCGCCGGTGCTCCCGGGCACGAAGTTCCGGATCGGCAGCGTCTCCAAGCCCCTGACGTCGGTGGCGGTGGGGCGGCTGGTCCAGCAGGGCGAGCTGGACCTGGACCGGCCGGTGCACGAGATCGTGCCGTACTGGACGGAGCACCGGTGGCCGGTGACCACGCGGCAGCTGACGGGTCACGTGGCGGGCGTCCGCCACTACCGGGACGACGAGTTCCTGAGCAGCGAGCCGTACCCGACCGTGGAGCAGGGGGTGGAGATCTTCGCCGACGACACGCTCCTCTTCGAGCCCGGCACGGACTACTCGTACTCCAGCTACGGCTGGAACCTGGTCAGCGCCGTCGTCGAGGAAGCCTCCGGCGACCCGTTCCTCCAGCACATGCGCCGCCGCGTCATCGAGCCCATGGGACTGGACGAGACCGTGGCCGACCATCCGGACAGCATCGTCATGGGCCGGACCGAGTTCTACGTCCGGTCCGAGGAGGCGTCCGAAGCGGAGGAGGGCGACGACGGCGAGGAGCGGGGCTCGCTGATGAACGCCCCCTTCGTGGACAACAGCTACAAGTGGGCCGGCGGCGGCTACCTGGCGACGCCGTCGGACCTGGTGCGCTTCGGCTTCGCCATGCTCCGGAGCCTCGACCCGGGGACGGAGGGCGTGCTGGAGCCGGAGACCGTCGAGCGCATGTGGACCACGCAGACCCTGCGCTCCGGCGAGGAGACGGGCTACGGCATCGGTTGGAGCGTGGGACGTGACAGCACGGGCCGGCGGATCGTGGGCCACGGCGGCGGCTCCGTGGGGGGCACCACCTTCTTCCGCCTCTATCCGGAGCAGGGCGTGGTGGTGGCCATCACCGCCAACATGTCGGACGCCGACCTCGACGAGACGGGCGAGACCATCGGAAGGGCGTTCCTGGAGGCGGGCACCGACTGAGGCGGCGTCGGCCGGCGGCGCCGGGGACGCGCCTCCGGCCCGGCGGCCCCGTCAGCTCGGGTCCGGCTCTTCGTCGTCCGCCTCGTCGGACGCCTCGGGGCCGTTCGTGCCCTCCCCTTCGTCCGGCATCTGCAGGTCGTCGGGAAAGAGCTCCTCGTCGTCCGGGAACGGGTCGGCGTCGGGGTCGTCGCCCTCCGCCCCCGGGCCGGCCTCTTCCTGCCCGTCTCCGGGCTCGCCGGCGTCGAGCCCCTCACCCTCGACCTCGACGTCCTCGGAGACGTCCTGCAGCAGCCGGTCCACCACGTCCCCGGCGCCCCCCTTCACCGCCGACCGGAGGACGTCGGCGGCCTCCATGGCCAGATTGTCCGGGTGCTTCCGGTCCTCCTCGAACCGGATGATCTTGCCCAGGAAGACCGCGGCCAGCCGCTCGTCGTCCCCGCCGGCCTCCGTCGGCCCGGCGGGACCCGGGGCACCGGCGCCCCCGGCGACTTCCTGCTCGTAGTTGGAGCTCGGCACGCTCTCCTTCCAGTCGGGCTCGTCGCCGCCCCCGCCCTCCGGGCTCACGTCGTCCGGAAGCGGCGTCAGGGCGAGCAGCTTCCCCTGGAGGCCGGGATCGGCCTCCCGGACCAGCAGCGCCAGGTGCACCGGCTCCTCCAGGATGCCCAGGCGCAGGAACTGGGCGGCCGTCTGCTCCGGGAGGACGCAGCGCGCGATGAGGTTGCCGTTCACGAACGAGCCCAGGCAGGAGGACCCGTCCGGCGTGAGGTGATGCCGGATGGGCTTCAGGCGCACGTTCACCTTCGAGGCCGTCCGGACGAGGACGCTGTCGTCGTCCTCCCGGCCGGGCCTGGGCTCGTCCCCGTCGAAGGGCGGCGTGTTGTCTCCGTGGAAGAGGTCCATCCTTGCCCTGGAATCTTGAATTCACCTGCCGTTGTGCCGCTACCCGACTGGCGGCCGAGTGTGGCACGGGATCCGGGACGTCCCGGGCGAGCCGGGGTCACCGGAGGCGCCCCCGGGTGGAGACCGGTCAGACGGCGGTGCGGGGCGTGCCGCTGCCCCGGAGGGCGAGCCCGCGGAGGAAGCGCCACACCGTGGCGGCGGCCAGGGCGGCCGTCCCACCGTCCCGGTCGTACTCGGGGTTCAGCTCGACGACGTCGACGGAGGAGACGGCGTCCGTGCGGCCGCAGGACTCGGCGATGTCGAGCCAGGTGGACGCCGTCAGCCCGCCGGCGGCCGGCGCGCTGACCCCCGGGGCGTGGGAGCGGTCCACGGCGTCCAGGTCGAAGCTCGCCATGGCCGGTCCGCCGAGCCGTCCCAGCAGCTCGCGGGCGGCGGAGACGTCGGTCTCCTCGCGCCAGAGCACGCCGGCTCCCTTCCGGCGCAGGTACTCCAGGTGCGCCCGGGCCACCGACCGGGGCTGGAGACCGGCCACGGAGTAGCCCCGACAGGCTCCCGACGGGTGCTCCAGCGCCTGCCGGAAGGGGGAGCCCGAGTGGGCACCGCCCTCCTCCCACGGTCGCACGTCGGGATGCGCGTCCCAGTTCACGATCTCGACGCCGAGACCGGCCTGCACGTACGCCAGGAAGTGGCCGAAGGCCGTCTCGTGCCCGCCCCCCACCACTACCGGGGTCACGCCGCGCTCCAGCAGACGGGCCAGCACGTCCGCCAGTCGCTCCTGGTCCGCCTCCACGTCCCCGTCCACCGGGACGTCCCCCAGGTCGCGCGTCCGCTTCAGGAGCTCGATCATCGGCTCCCGGGCCGGATCCCGGGGCTCCGGGGTCAGGCCGTACAGCTCCCGGCGGAGGGCCGCGGGTCCCCCGGCGGCGCCGGGACGCCCGCCGTTCCGGCGCACCCCCTCGTCGGAGGGGAAGCCCACCAGGGCCACCCGCGTCTCGGCCGGCCCGGGGCTCTCGCTCACGAGCCAGCCGCCCAGCCGCGGGTCGTCGGCGCCGGTCTCGGGCGGCGCCGGGGCGGGGGGCGTGAGCTCCACCGGCAGCTCTCCTCTCATCGGGCTCCTCCCGTCGCGGGCGTTCTCTCCCCGTCGGCGCGCCACGTTACGCGCCCCCCGGTCACCGTGAGCACGCAGGCGTTCGGCCGGTGATGGTAGAGCCAGGAGACCGGGTCCGGGGCGTCGATCACCGCCAGATCGGCCCGCTTCCCGGGCTCCACCGAGCCCACCCGCTGCTCGACGCCCGCCGCCCGGGCCGCGTGCAGGGTGGCCCCCTTCAGGGCCGCCGCGGGCGGGAGCCGGCTCCGGGTGCAGGCCAGCGTCATGGCCAGCGGCAGGTGATAGCTGGGCGCCGTTCCCGGGTTGAAGTCCGTGGCCACGGCCACGTCGGCGCCCCGCTCCAGGAAGCGCCGGGCGTCCATGGGCGGCCCGTCCAGGTAGAGGGACGCCAGGGGCAGGTCCACGGCCACGACACCGGCGTCGGCCATGGCCTCGACGCCGGCGTCGGAGGCGTGCTCCAGGTGGTCGGCGGACCGGGCCCCCATCTCGGCGGCCAGCTCGGCCCCGCCGCCGGCCGAGAGCTGGTCGGCGTGGAGCCGCCGGTCCAGCCCGTGCTCCCGCGCCGCCTCCAGGACGGCCCGGGCCTCGGCCACCGAGAACGCCCCCTCCTCCACGAAGACGTCGCAGGCGGTGGCCAGCCTTCTCCGGGCCACCTCCGGGATCAGCTCGTCGGTGAGCAGGTCCAGGTACCCCGCCCGGTCCGTCTCGAACTCCGGGGGAACGGCGTGGGCGCCCAGGAAGGTGGGGACCACGGTCTCGGGCACGGCGTCCGGCCCCTCCCGCAGCCGCCGGTAGACCCGGAGCAGGCGGAGCTCCGTCTCCCGGTCCAGCCCGTACCCGCTCTTCGCCTCCACGGTGGTGACGCCCAGTCGGCGCATGCGGGCCAGGAAGCCGCGGCAGCGCTCCACGAGCTCGTCCCCGGCGGCCTCCCGCGTGGAGCGCACGGTGGAGAGGATGCCCCCGCCCTCCCGGGCGATCTCCCGGTAGCTCGCCCCGCGGACGCGGTCCTCGAACTCCTCCGCCCGCCAGCCGCCGAACGCCAGGTGCGTGTGGCAGTCCACCAGGCCCGGCACCACGAGCCGTCCCCCCGCGTCCATCTCCCGGACACCGTCACCGCGAAAACGCCCCGGGAGGTCCTCCTCGGGGCCGGCGAAGGCGATCTCCCCGTCCTCCCAGGCCACGGCGGCGCCGCGCTCGGAGTGGAGCTCCTCCGGTCCGCCGCCGGGGCGGCAGGTGGCCAGGAGCCCGATGTTCCGGAGGACCGTCACGCGCCCTGCACCATGGGCAGGTCCACGCCCCGCTCCCGGGCCGTGCGTATCGCCTCCTCGTAGCCGGCGTCGGCGTGGCGCATGACGCCGGAACCGGGGTCGGCGGTGAGCACGCGCTCCAGCTTCTCGTCGGCCTCCCGGCTGCCGTCGGCCACGCAGACCATGCCCCCGTGGATCGAGTAGCCGATGCCCACGCCGCCGCCGTGGTGCAGCGACACCCAGTCGGCGCCGCAGGAGGTGTTGAGCATGGCGTTCAGGAGCGGCCAGTCCGCGATGGCGTCGGAGCCGTCCTTCATCCCCTCGGTCTCGCGGTTCGGCGACGCCACGGAGCCGGCGTCCAGGTGGTCACGGCCGATGACCAGCGGCCCCTCCACCCTGCCCTCGCGCACGAGCTGGTTGAAGCGGAGCCCCATCTCGGCGCGCTCGCCGTACTCGAGCCAGCAGATGCGCGCCGGGAGCCCCTGGAAGGAGACCCGTTCCTGTGCCTTCTCGATCCACCGCCGCAGGCTCTCCTTCTCGGGGAAGGCCTCGAGCACCGCCCGGTCGGTCTCGTGGATGTCCTCGGGATTGCCGGAGAGCGCCGCCCAGCGGAAGGGCCCGGACCCCCTGCAGAAGAGCGGCCGGATGAAAGCGGGCACGAAGCCGGGGATCTCGAACGCCTCCTCCAGGCCCCGGTTGTCGGCCACCTGCCCCCGGATGTTGTTGCCGTAGTCGAAGGTCACCGCGCCCTTCTCCTGCAGCGACAGCATGGCCTCCACGTGCTGGACCATGGAGTCCAGCACGCGGCCGCGGTAGGCGTCCGGGTCCCGCTCCCGGACCTCGTCCACCTCGCCCGGCTCGACGCCGAGCGGCACGTACCCCACGTCCAGGTCGTGGGCCGCCGTCTGGTCGGTGAGCAGGTCGGGCACCACGTCGCGGCGGTCCAGCTCCGGGATGACGTCAGCGGCGTTCCCCACCAGCCCCACCGACAGCGCCTCGCCCCGGTCCCGGGCCTCCAGGACCTGCTCCAGGGCCTCGTCCAGGTCGTGGGCGATCCGGTCGCAGTAGCCGGTCTCCACGCGGCGGCGGATCCGCTCCTCGTCCACCTCCACGCCGAGGAACGCCCCGCCGTTCATGGTGGCGGCCAGCGGCTGGGCGCCGCCCATGCCGCCGAGCCCCGCCGTCACCACGAGCCGGCCCGAGAGGTCGCCGCCGAAGTGCTGGCGCGCCGCCTCGGCGAAGGTCTCGTAGGTGCCCTGCAGGATGCCCTGGGTGCCGATGTAGATCCACGAGCCGGCGGTCATCTGCCCGTACATGATCAGCCCCTTCCGCTCCAGCTCGCGGAAGGTGTCCATGTCGGCCCACCGGGGGACCAGGTGGGAGTTGGCGATGAGGACCCGCGGCGCCCGCTCGTGGGTGCGGAAGACCCCCACCGGCTTCCCGCTCTGCACCAGCAGCGTCTCGTCGTTCTCGAGCCGGCGCAGCGTCTCGACGATCTTCTCGAAGCACGCCCAGTTCCGGGCCGCCTTCCCGGCGCCGCCGTAGACCACCAGCTCGTCGGGCTTCTCCGCCACCTCCGGGTCCAGGTTGTTCATGAGCATCCGGAGGGCGGCCTCCTGCCCCCACCCGCGGCAGGACCGCTCGGTGCCGGTGGGGGCGCGGACGGTGCGGGGCTCGGCGGCGGTGGGATCCATCGGTGCCTCCCGGTGCTGAGACGGCTCTCCTGGCGCCCCCCCGGCCTCGGGCGGCGCGCCGGCGGGCCCCGCCCTTCCGTCCGGGCGGCCCGCGTCTACATCCTAGCGCCTCGGACCGATCTTCTACAGCCCCAGCCAGTGCTCGATCTTCACCAGGAAGACGTTCCGGCCGTCGGCGCCGAAGAGCTCGTCCAGGTCGCGGCCCAGCCGGAAGCTGCCGTCCGGGGAGAAGCCGGACCGGTCCTGGCTCCACACCAGGAAGACCCGCGAGCCCGGCATGTACTCCCACCGGAGCACCAGGTTGGAGCGGAGCTGGCGGATGTTGAAGTCCGGGTCGTCGAAGCCGAGCTCCGCCTCGCCGTCCCCGTCCCGGTCCACCGAGTACGCGCCGTCCTGTTCGGTGATCTCCGCGTCCGTGTACGTTCGGAACCGGCCTTCGAAGACGGAGGCCTTCGGGTCCCGGACCTCGCTGAAGCCCGAGTAATCGCCGGCGCTGATGAAGGGCTGGGCGTAGAGCTGGAGCGAGAGGTCGGGGCTGAAGGTGTAGTCCAGCCGCGTGGTGAGCAGCGCGGTGCGCTGCTCCAGTCGCCCGAACACGTAGTGCGTCTCGCCGTCCGCGCCGTCGGCGGTGGTCACGTACTGCGACACGTCCCGGTTCCAGGTCATCCGGGGGC
>Ga0207797_1002881_pt1 | contig 11787 bp, 11 predicted proteins | sample PRCRCaboRojoPR_6_FD_187275 | JGI IMG/M metagenome (GOLD analysis project Ga0207797, IMG submission 187275) | Marine sediment microbial community from Cabo Rojo, Puerto Rico - PR CR 10% Liquid 1 (SPAdes) | ecosystem: Environmental > Aquatic > Marine > Coastal > Sediment | place: Cabo Rojo, Puerto... | reverse complement strand
CATCTAGTTTATAAATATTATATATGTTTTTTACAGATTGGATGTCTTCCAAAGGATCCCCTGTTAAATATTTTTGTTTTCGTAAAAATTTTGCTGCAATTTTATCCTTATATTTCTCCCATTCTTCGATAGCATTTTGCCTTTTCTGAAGCTTTTTATTCACTTTTGCTTTATCCAGTTCGTATTGCTTTTGAGCATTAATCCAGTAATCTGCATCAATACCCAGAACTTTTTCAAGGAGTATAGCTACATCGGCTGTAATATTTCTTTTCCCTTTGATAATTTCATTTATCTGACTTCGTTTCATGCCTAATTTCCCGGCAAGTTCTGCCTGTGAAATATTACGGGCTTCCAGTTCATCTTTAAGATCTTCTCCCGGATGAAATGCTTGTCCAGGAGTTAATTCATTAATTGTGTTGCTATTTTTCATAATGTTTGCTGACGGCTTTTTGGTATTGGCTTACCAATTTTGGGTCAGATCTAAATCCTTTATCTCTTACTTTTTTTCCACAATATAAATCAGCCAGGTATTGCTTCTTATATTTTATTTTCATTACAAAATTAAAACATTTTTATTGTGTTCACAAATTTGTGAACACAATAATTTGATGTCGAATTTTGAGATCCAAAATACTTAATATCTCATTGACGGCAAAATATCTTTGATGGAGAATGATCAACATTTTTTTAAGGTAATAACATTGGTTTTAGTTAGTCTTTACCGTTTCTAAAAAACTACTTCATCAGCTTTTTGTAATTACGGTTGCGCTGCTTAAACATTTTTTCGAAGTAATCGATCTTTTTATCCCGGTAGTCGGATTTGTTTTTTAATAGATGCCATAGAGCGAAAATACAAAACCATCCCATAAGTACAATCATGGGAAATCTCTTTTCTTTTTGATCCATAACCTGTATTTTTGTGGCAACAACCCTGAGTTATGCCAGAACTTACGAAAAGACAGGAGGAGATAATTGATACAGCCATTCGAATAATTGACAGGAAGGGCATCCAGGGCCTTACCATAAAAAATCTGTCAAAAGACATCGGAGTTAGCGAAGGAGCCATCTACAGGCATTTTGAAAACAAAAGAGAAATTTTGGTATCGATTCTGGCTTATTTTCAGCAAAGAATGCGAGAATTCCACGAGTCATCCCAGCTAACCGGGAAAACTACTTTCTGGAAGATCAACGCCACACTGAACCATTTTCGTAAGCTGTTTGAAGAAAACCCGGCAATCGTCTCGGTGATATTTGCCGAGGAAATTTTTCAAAACGATGACGAACTTTCCCGTAAAGTTGGAGAACTGATCAGGGAAAACCGGGAATTGATGCTGGCCCTGATTAAAGAGGGCAAAGCAAATGGCGAATTAAGGAGCGATCTGGAAGATCAGATGATAGTCAGCAGCATTTTGGGGCCTTTCCGCCTGATCGTAAAAATGTGGAAGATGGAGGATTTTTCCGTTTCACTGGAAAACAGCCTCGAAAGCCTGATGGATTATCTTAAGTCTACAATATTCATTCAGTGAACCATTCTTTTTTTTACCAGGTTACTTTTTAAAACTTTTTCCTGGGATGGGTTCATATTTTTCCTTTAGAATTGAACTCCTGTTACACGTTTCTAAAAATCAATCTGTTTAATTCAAATTGAACAAATTTGTTTCTGTGTTGTGATAATGTAAGTAAACATTTACTTATAGTTTATGTGAAATACTTTATTATTGATTAATAAACCAAAAACGTTGACATTATGGCAACACAGACTTTAACGAATGAACAAATTGAAAACGTAAAGTTTTTCCAGAGAAACGAGATTACGGAGTATCATATTTACAGGCGACTTGCAGGAAAAATGAACGGCAAAAACTCTGAAGTGCTGAGTGAGATCGCCAACGATGAGTTAAAGCATTATAATTTCTGGGAGAAATACGGAGGTGAGCAGATCAAACCCAACCGGTGGAAAGTATTTTTTTTCTATTGGATCACCAGGCTTTTTGGACTCACCTTTGGCATCAAGCTCATGGAGAAGGGTGAGGTAGGTGCACAGGAGTTGTACAGGGAAGCTACCCAATACATCCCGGAAGCCGAAAGCATTGTGGATGAGGAAGACCAGCATGAACAAAAGTTGATCGGCATGCTCAAAGAGAAAAAGCTCGACTATGTGGGTTCCATCGTATTGGGTTTGAATGACGCCCTGGTGGAGCTGACGGGTGCCCTTGCCGGCTTTACACTGGCATTGCAGAATACCCGCCTGATAGCTATTGCAGGATTAATTACAGGAATCGCCGCTTCATTTTCCATGGGGGCATCGGAATATTTGTCCCAAAGGTCGGATGATTCCTCCGATGCATTCACATCGGCTATTTATACGGGCTCGGCTTACCTGATCACGGTGTTCATACTGATCCTGCCCTTTCTGCTGGCCGATAACTATTTTATCGCCCTTGGCTTTACACTGATTTTTGCCCTGCTGATCATTATGGGTTTTAATTATTATATAGCCATTGCCAAGGACCTTAACTTCAGGAAACGGTTCACAGAAATGGCAGCACTGAGTTTGGGTGTAGCAGCCTTTACCTTTGTCATCAGTTACTTTGTACGAATGTTTTTCGGGGTGGAAGTATAATTCCCTTTATTCAACAAAACACCGCATCAGATTGAATCAGGCGCATGAGGGACGAAACATTTAATTTTATGAGATTGGAAAACAGCATAAGGAAACATTTTTTCCATTTTATTCTTGACAGGAACTATTTTTTGTTTTAGTTTTGTAAGTAAATATTTACATACTAAATGATGACCAACAGGCAGGGAGACATAATGGCCAGGGCCATGGAGATTATTGGGCAGGAAGGAATGGGCGGACTCACGGTCGCCACACTTTCGAAAAGACTGGGAGTAAGCGATGGTGCCATCTACCGCCATTTCGAGTCTAAAAGCTCAATCATCAAAGAGATGCTCAACGTACTTTTTTACAGGGTATCCGGTCAGATGATAGAAGAGGCTGGCAAAGACGATCATGTAAGAGATAAGTTGAAACGCATCATAAGAAAGTTGTATGCTCTTTTTGAGGAGCAGCCGGGGTATGTCTCCCTCCTGTTTTCCGAAGAATACTTTTTTTCAGATGAGGAAATTTTTTACAGGATGCATACCATCATCAGCACCATGCAGCATCACCTCAGGCAAATACTGGAGCAGGGCATAGAACGGAGAGAGATCAAAACGAACCTGAACAGCCAGAGTATTTCTTTATTGATCATGGGTTCCATACGAATTGTTGTATTGAACTGGCGGCTGAAGAGGAACCAGGAGGGTCTGAAACAAGCCGGAGAGAATCTGATGGATGAGATTTTCGGATTGATCGCGAATTAAATTTTTTTTTATTAATAAAGTCAGTAATTATTCACTCACTAAAAGGAAGACAATATGAAACGCATCATGAATTTCACATTACGCTGGCCGGTACTTGTATTAACCATCATCCTGGCAATATCGGTGTATTTTTTTATGGAGATGAAAAACAACACCCGTATGGAAACCGACCTGGATGAATATATGCCCCAGGATCACCCGGCTTTCGTTTACAGCGATTCGGCAGAAGCCATTTTCAACATCAAGGACGCAATAATCATAGCTATTGAAAATAAAGATGGGATCTATAATTCCGAAACACTGGAAATGGTCAGATCCCTGACAGGAGATTTGCAAAAGTTTGAAGAAATTGAAAAGTCGGATGTCACCTCGCTTTATACGGCCGATAACATCGTTGGTACGGAAACCGGACTTGAGGTAAACCCTTTCTATACAGAGGTGCCGGAGACCCAACAGGCGGTGAAGCTGTTGAAGCAAAAGGTCAGGGACAACGAGATGATCAACGACAGGATCGTCTCTCCAGATGAGACGGTAACCGTGGCCATAGCAGAGATTGGGGACAATGCCTTTTCCCAGGAGTTTTACCACCGCCTTCTTGATCTTTCCGACAATTATGAAGACAGAGACCACAACCTTTATGTAGCCGGCAGGCCAATTGTAGAAGGAACCATGGCTTATCTGGGGCCCAGAGACATGAAGCAGATGGTGCCCATCGTTATTCTGGTGATCATCCTGGTGCTTTATATCACGCTGCGGAACGCAAAAACAACGGTCTTAACGCTGCTGGTGGTTCTGTTCAGTGTGATTTGGTCTTTTGGCCTGATGGCGGCACTTTCCATCCCCATATATGCAGTAACCACCATGGTGCCCGTCATGCTGATAGCGATCGGGGTGGCTGACGGAATTCACCTGTTTAGCCACATGAAACTATATCAGCAGGCACACCCGGATGCCTCCAGGCAAAAGAGTACGATCGACATGATTAAAAACATGTGGAAGCCCGTGGTGATGACCTCGGTGACTACTTCAGCAGGTTTCATCTCCCTGGTTACTTCGGAAGTTTACCCGATTAAGTATTTCGGGTTGTTTACTGCCTTTGGCGTGATGTCAGCCATGGTGCTTTCGCTGCTATTCATACCGGCCGGCATCATGACCTTTGGAAAACCAAAGTTCCGGGGTAAGAATAAAGCCATAAAGGAATCCAGCCATCCACTGGCAGAATCCTGGACACAGAGAATATTGCATAACAAGAAAGTGGTTTTTGTTATAACAGCTCTCGTCATTGCCCTGAGCATTTATGGCCTTCAGAAAGTCTGGATAAACTCAAGTTTCCTGGATAAGTTTGAAGACGACAGCCAGATTGTTCAAACCGATCAATTCATCAACGAGAAATTCGGCGGTACCACCAAATTGAATGTCATCCTGAGCTCGAACCGCGAGGATGCCTTTAAGGAACCACAAGTGCTGGAGCTGATGGCAGAAATGCAAAACAGTGTTGACTCCGGCATGCAGGTGGTGGGAAGCTCATTCTCATTGGCAGACTACATTGAACGAATGAATAAGGTGATGCACGCCGATAAGGAAAAGTACAACACGATTCCTTCCTCCCAAAACCTCATTGCCCAGTATCTCCTGCTCTACGAGATGTCGGGCGACCCGGACAACCTGTGGAAGGAGGTCAACTACGATTACAACAAAGCCAACCTGAAATACCAGCTTAAGGAAGATGATTCCAGGTCGCTGAAGGCAGCTATCAGCCGGATAGAAAAATTTGAGGACGATTTCCGGGAGTTGGGGGTCGACATCAATTATGCCGGTTCAGGATATAAGGCGCTGGTATTTACCGATCTGATCCTGGAAGGTCAGATTAAGAGCCTGGCTCTATCGCTGGTATTGATTGTGATCCTTCTTACATTGATGTTCCGGCAGATATCTATAGGACTGATCGGGGCTGTTCCCATCACCATTACCGCCCTGTTGAGCTTTGGAGTGATGGGCTTGCTGAATATCCCCCTGAGCACCACAACCGCTCTGCTGGCTTCCATTGCAGTGGGCATCGGCATCGACTATGCGGTACACTTTATCGAGCGGTATAAGATTTACCTGAGAAGGTATACGGACAAATTCGAGGTAGCAGTCCACACGATCAATCATTCCGGACGGGCAATATTTTTCAACGCGATTGTTGTGATAGCCGGCTTCCTGGTGCTCACCTTCTCGGTATTTCCCCCAAACCGTGCATTGGGTGCCCTTGTCTCGTTCAACATGTTTACCAGCTTCCTGGGTACCATGACGATCATGCTTATCCTGCTATACTGGAAAAAGAAATTTAAATAGAAACATATCTCAATAGTGAATACAAACCTTAAAAACTAATAATTATGAAAACGAAAGGCAGTCTTATAACAATAATGGTTCTGATGCTCTGGATGGTTCCGGGCATGCTGAACGCCCAAAATTTAACCGGCAAAGAGATCATGGATAAGGTGTATTACCGCGATGAAGGAGACGACAGGAAGGGAAAGCTAACCATGACCCTTGTCAATGCAAGGGGAAGTCAACGAGTACGTGAATTACGGCAGTTTTACAAAGATCTTGGCGACACAGAGAAGAAGATCATGTTCTTTCTCTCCCCTGCCGATGTGCATAATACCTCATTCATGAACTGGAGTTATGATGATGAAGCGAAAGATGATGACCAATGGATCTATCTTCCTGCCCTGCAAAAGGTAAAACGAATATCCAGCGACAGCAAGGACGATTACTTCATGGGTTCCGATTTTACCTACGACGACCTGGGGGAACGTCATCCCAACGAAGACACCCATGAATTGCTGAGAACGGAAACCCTCAATGGTGAAGAATGCTATGTAGTGGAAAGTACCCCCAGGGAGTCGGGTTACATGTATTCCAGAACCGTCAGCTGGATCATTAAGGACAAGTGGATCGGGTTAAAGAAGGAGTTCTATGACGAAGACGGAGATTTTCTGAAAACCCTCCAGGTTAAAGATTACGATAAGATAAAAGGATTTTGGACCATCCTGCATTCGGTGATGGAGAATGATCAGAAAGACCACAAAACAATTATGGAATATAATGATGTGGAGATCAATACTGGCATACCCGACAGGTATTTCACCGAAAGAATGATGACGAGAGGATTGTAAGCGTCATTGTACAACCCTTCCTGTTATAAAGTCCTCAGGGGGGCAGACAATTATCAATGTTAAAAAAGGAATATTATGAATTTCATGAAGAAAATAACAGCCATCGCCTTGCTTTTAACAGCGGCAGGGACGAGTTATGCCCAGGATTCGGAAATACACGGATATGTACGCAACTATACAGGAGCGCTTACGGATGATCAGGGCAACTTCTCCATCATTCAGAATACCCTGGACCTGGATATAGAGAAAACAGGCATGGACATGGGGTTTAAGGCAAATCCCTATGTGTATCATTATGTTGATGACCGGCTTGACTATGGATTGAGAGAGGCCTACATCGATCTGTACTTTAAATCAATGGACCTAAGGCTGGGAAAGCAACAGATCATCTGGGGGCAGGCCGACGGGGTATTTATTACCGATGTGGTTTCCCCGAAAAATTTGCGGGAATTTCTGCTTCCTAATTTTGAGGAGATCCGGGTGGGCATTACTTCCCTCAAGGCCGACTATTACGTGGGCAACCATACATTTGAGCTGGTGTGGGTTCCGGAATTTGTCCCCACACAGTACCCGGACAGGGAATCCATCTGGTTCCCTTCTATGTACCCTGATTTTGCGAATCTCGATAAGTCGCAGAAAGACATCAGGCCCAGCATCGAAAACAGCGAGGTGTTTTTCAAGTACTCGCTGTTGTCATCCGCACTTGATCTGGAACTGATGGGAGGTTACATGTGGGATGACGATCCCGCCATGCACATGGACCGGTTTGATACGAACCCGCAAACCCCTATGCCGGATTCCCTGGTCATCCGGCCACAGCATCACAGAATATCCCTGGCAGGAGGAAGCTTCAGCACAGATATAGGCGGCGTTGTATTGCGTGGTGAGGGGGCCTTCTATAACGACAAATATTTTCCCACCACCAGCAGAACGGATCGGGATGGGGTGGTGCAAAAAGATTATGCCCACTACCTGATGGGGATGGATTTTATCATCGGCGGGGTAAACTTCAGCACCCAGTTCATCCAGGAAGCCATCCTGGATTATGAGGATCCTGTCCGGCAGGATGAATTTGAGAATACGATGACCTTCCTGGTCAGGGATGACTTTTTCAGGGATAAACTGACGCTTGAGCTGTTTACTTATTACGGGTTCAAACATGATGACGCCCTGGTACGGCCAAAGGCTACCTATGAAGTAGCAACAGGAGTGAACCTTATTGCAGGAGCAAACCTGTTTACCGGAACCGAAGGACGCTTTGGCCAATACAACGGGAATGATATGGCTTATTTCAAACTTAGATTCGATTTCTGATGGACGCAACAGAAGAAAAAATATTGGAAAATGCAAAGCTGCTTTTTCTCAGGCACGGTTATGCCGGGACGACCACCGAGGCCGTCTCGGTCCGCGCCGGTCTGAATAAGTCGCTTATTCATTACTACTTCCGGACTAAAAATGGTTTGTACCGGAGGGTAATCAGAATGGTCTCGGAGGAAGAGCTCATTCCGGTATTGGAAGGACTCAATGCAGATGATTCTCTTGAGGATAGCCTGAAGTTTCTGCATTATATCCGCGGAGTGCTGAGTGAAAAATATCCCCGGTTACAACAGAAAAGTATATAAAGATGAGTTTAACCGCCTTTCTTTTAACATCCCTCATATTGATAAGCATGGATATCCCTTTGGATACAATGGATAATGGGGAGGATGTGTTTCAGCATTACATTGCCACCAATCATAAGAGGAGTTATATAACCATGTTAGAGGGATTTGGAAATATTAACCCGCTTTATTTTGAAGCACGCATTACGCCCTACTACCTGATTCGACTGAAAGATCAATATCGATGGGCTGTAGAGCTAAATCCCGCCGGGATAATCCGTATGCAGCGGGAGAAATCTTTCCCGATACGCAGCCCCAGCTATATGCCCAGAATTACTTATTATCACAACCTGAAGCAAAAAATCTCCGGTAATAAAAAAGTAGTTCCTTTTCTGTCACTTGTCCACCATTCCAACGGCCAAAACGGTGATTTCCACAATGAGGATGGTTCTGTCAATACAATCGATGGAAATTTCTCTACCAACTATCTGGAAATGGGTTTTTTCATGACTAAATTGAACACCCGGAACACAGGTCAGCGGAAATTCTACAAATCTTACCTGGAGTACCATTTTGCCAGCGATCCTCACCTCAAAGGCAGATATGGCTTTTTAAGGGCAAACTTTGAATTTCAGTGGATACATCAGTTAAGTTCCTATGTCGGTAAAAGAGGAGAATTACGCCAGAAATCAAAGAAGCATAGGATCAGGCAGTCTTTTAATACCGGCTGGATATTTGGAGGGCTGGAAAATACAAGTTCTGTAAATATAGAGGAAAGACTCACTTTTAAATACACTTTCTCCTATCACCCCAAAATAACGGAGGATATGTCGGTATTTGTGCAATATTACTATGGACAGGATTACTACAACATCTATTTTAACAGGAATATCAGTGTATTGCGTCTCGGTTTGATGACCGATCAGTTGAAATTCTGGTAACAGGATGAAAACAACAATGGAGCACTTGATCGCTTCCTGGTTGTCCCCAAAGAATCCTGGGCACTATCCTGGAAAAATAACGAGTAGTACATTCCTCCTGATTTTGGCGATAATTTTTCAGGTGAATGGAGATGTTCGGGTGAATTGTAAAGATGCAATTATAAAGTAGATTTTTCCCTTAGAAACTCCCTTTCTTATCCTGGAAATTGTTTTTCAAAAGATTAAGCTTTTAAGGGATATTTTTTGTGGATGTTCCGGCAGTGAAATTTGGCCCGAATTATCCAGGCTCAACTGTGCCAAACTTCGGCAGAGCAAACAACTCCGAGTTAGAAAAACCGTGACGATTCTATGATGTCTTTTTTCGGTAAATTTAGATCAAGATTGATCATTATTTCATGAGTTCCGCTATTATATCTGCTCATTTCACTAATGGTAAAGTCATAGGAATATCCGATCCAGATCTGTGACAATGCCTTGACTTGAACCAGGGCACCAAAAGAATCTCCAAAACGGTGAGAAATTCCGCCGATTATTTGATTGTTATACCTGACGTTGGCCGTTATATCGAATGAGGGTGGTGCACCCTGTACCATTTTTGTGAGGAATGTTGGTTTAAACTGGAATTGTTGGTTGATATCCCATACATATCCGCCAACGACATAATAATGCCTTTTCATTTCACTATTTCCGAGATTTGGATTATCATCTTTACGATAACCTATTTGTGATAATTTTGGAGCAGATACCCCGAGATAATATTTATCGGTGTAATAATAAAAGCCTGTACCAAAATTCGGATATAATTCACTTACAATATCTTTTTGAAAGCTTGGGTCATTTTCATTGAGCGGGTTCAATTCCCTGAGATTGTTTTTCCTGTTATGCAATCCACTTTTTAACCCCATCGATAAATGTCCGCCTTCATGAACTTTTAATTTATAAGCGATATCTATATAGAAATTGTCCGTTTTTAATGGTCCAACCTGGTCACGTACGAAAGAAAATCCAAGGCCCAGTTCTTTATCAAAGAAAGGGGTGTTTATGGCTATGCTTTGGGTTGTTGGTGCTCCTTCAAAGTTTACCCACTGATGCCGTGAAATTGCAACGACATTCAACGCCTCTTTGGAACCTGCGTAGGCCGAATTTACTGCCATCATATTGTTCTGATACTGGGTAAACATTGGATCCTGCTGGGCATATCCGAGAATGCCCTGCAGGATAAGTACCATAGATATAATTATGTGTTTTGTTTGCATAGTATATGTGTATTATCTGGTTAAGTATATATAGCCGTTTCTCGTTTTATTCCCGTTATTAAGGTGTAGTATGTAATAATACGTCCCTACCGGCAATTTTTTATTTCGATTTGAAGACCTGCCGTCCCATTCATTTTGGTAACTTTGTCTTCTGTAAATCTCGTTACCCCAACGGTTAAATATTATTAGTTCATTATTCGGATATTCTTTAATGCCCGGTATAACAAATCTGTCATTCATTCCGTCTCCGTTAGGTGAAAATGAGTCCGGGATAATTAAGTTTTGATCTTTTGTATGTACCGTAAGGTAAACTGTGCCCTGATCCGAATTGCCTGCATCATCAGTTATTTCATAAACCACTCTGTCGTTTCCGGTAAATTCTGGAACCATACTAAAATCTACAGTAATTGAGCTATCAGCAATTGATGCGCCTGCACCACTTTGTGGCATGGCCATTATTTCCAATGTTGCCGGATTGATGTCACCATCCTGATCGGTATCATTTGCCAGTACATTGATGGTTTTCGTGCCTTCACGTTGAAGTTTAGCTGTGTCATCCCTGGCCACCGGTGCGTGATTAACAGGAATAATGGAAATATCTACTGTTACGGTGTTTCCGTCTACTTTTCCGTCATTGACCTTGTAGGAAAACTGATCGCTTGATGTTTCACTGCCGTCATGGGTGTAATCGAAACTTCCATCGCTGTTGAGGGTGAGGTTTCCGTTGGAAACGTCGCTGACCAGTATGGCTGTTATGTCATCTCCATCCGGGTCGCTGTCATTGGCCAACACACCATTAGCCGCGGATTCGCTGTACGTATAGCCTTCCTTGTAAGTGTAGCTGTCAGCTTGGGCCACCGGTGGTTCATTCACATCCGTGATATTGACGGTGATGGTCGCCTCATCGGTGTTTGCGTCCGGGTCTTCAGCCTGAACAATGAGGCTGTAGGAGCTGGTTGCTTCGTAATCCAGGTTGGTATTGTCACTGATGGTGATCTGCCCGGTGGAGGCATCAATGGCAAATATGTTGTCGGAATTTCCACCTGTTATGGAGTATGCAATATCCTGCCCGTCTACATCCGTATCACCGGAAGTGTTGTCATCATCCAGGTTGTAGACGTCGGTTCCGTTGACAGCATCTTCGGGGATAATTGCAGTTGCATCGCTGATAACGGGGTCGTTTTCATTCACGTCCGTGATATTGACAGTAATGGTTGCCTCATCGGAATTGGCATCCGGGTCTTCAGCCTGGACAGTGAGATTGTATGAGCTGGTTGCCTCGTAATCCAGGTTGGTATTTTCACTGACAGTGATTTGACCGGTAGAGGCGTCAATGGCAAATATGTTATCGGAATTCCCACCTGTTATGGAGTATGTAATCTCCTGCCCGTCGGCGTCTGTATCACCGGAGGTATTGTCGTCATCCACATCGTAAACCTCCGTCTCATTGTCT
>Ga0207797_1002880_pt1 | contig 11789 bp, 8 predicted proteins | sample PRCRCaboRojoPR_6_FD_187275 | JGI IMG/M metagenome (GOLD analysis project Ga0207797, IMG submission 187275) | Marine sediment microbial community from Cabo Rojo, Puerto Rico - PR CR 10% Liquid 1 (SPAdes) | ecosystem: Environmental > Aquatic > Marine > Coastal > Sediment | place: Cabo Rojo, Puerto... | reverse complement strand
GGTCCTCGCGGGCGGCCTGGGCCTCGTCTTCGTCGTGCTGATGGCGCTCGGCGACGCCGGCAACGCGGCGGCGTTCGGGGCCATCGGCCACGGCGGCACCGAACGGATGATCGTCTACCCCGTGATGCTCTGGCTGGTCGCCCTCGGCGGCTACCTGCTCGCGAAGAGCGAGAGGACGGACGTCCCCGCTCTGCACTCTGTGTGAGTCCTCCATCTGTCCCTTCGATCAGAAGCGCTCCGCTGCTGCACGGACCCCCACACACTTATCGCTCTCGCCGCGCGTTCCCGAAGCAGAACTCCCGGCTGACCACCATCTCTACGAGGCCCTCCGCATGAAACACAGGTCGATTCACACCGCCGTCGTGCTGGTGCTCGTCCTCACACTCGTGAGCACGCCGGCCATCGCGACGGCCGCCACACCGACCGTTCGCTCGGTCGATTCGACCGAGCAGGTCGACCCGGCCGACCTGTCCGACCCGGACGAGTTCGAGCGCTGGCTCGACGAGACGATGGCCGACCAGCTCGAGCGCCACCACGTCCCGGGTGCAGCCGTCGTCGTCAACGATGGAGACGTCCTCCTCGCGAAGGGCTACGGCTACGCCGACGTGGAGTCCCAGCGACCGGTCGTCGCGAACGAGACCGTCTTCAGTATCGGCTCGACCGGCAAGCTCGTGACGTGGACCGCCGTGATGCAGGGCGTCGAGGACGACCGATTGGACCTCGACCGGGACGTCAACGACTACCTGATCGACTCCGCAGTCACCGTCCCTGACACCTACGCCGAGCCCGTTACACTAGCACACCTCGGGACGCACTCGGCGGGCTTCGAGGACGTCTTCGCGGGGATGGTCACCGACGATCCCGACGAGATACGACCGATGGAGGAGATCCTCGCCGAGCACCAGCCGGCGCGCGTCAGGCCGCCGGGCGAGTTCGTCGCGTACTCGAACTACGGAACGGCGCTGGCGGGCCACGTCCTCGCCGAGCAGTCCGACGCGACGTTCACCGAATACGTCGACGAGCGGATCTTCACGCCGCTCGGGATGGACGACACCACCTACGCCCAGCCACTCCCCGACGAGCTGGAGCCTCGACGTGCAATCGGCTACACCTCTCAGAACGGCGAGTACCGGGGCCACGACCCCGTGATCTGGACCCTCCCGCCCGAGGGCGGGTCGCTCCGCACGACCGCGACCGACATGGGACGGTTCATGCTCGCCCACCTGAACGAGGGCGCGTACGGCTCGGAACGCGTCCTCGAGGCCGAGACGGTCCGGGAGATGCACAGTCGACAGTTCACGAAGTCCGAGGCAGTTCCGGAACTCAACGGGATGGCCTTCGGGTTCATCGAGATGGACCGCAACGGCGAGACGATCGTCGGCCACTGGGGCGACACACCCCGGTTCAAGAGCCTGCTCGCGCTCTACCCCGAGCGCGACACCGGATTGTTCGTCGTCTACAACAGTCCCGGCGGGGGTCCCGCCCGGTTCGAACTCCTCCAGGCGTTCACGGACCGATACTACCCGCGGTCGGACACGCCGATCGTCGAACCACCGAACGGTGCAGCCGACCGGGCGCGCGAACTCGCCGGTGACTACCGATCGCTGACCGTCTCCGAGTCCTCGTGGGAGCGCGTCCTCGGCGTGATGACGCGGACCTACACCGTCAGGGCAACCGACGAAGGGTATCTGACCACCAGTCGCCTCGGCGAACCCACTCGGAGGTGGGTCGAACGCCGCCCAGGGGTGTACGAGGAGGTCGGCGGGAGCGACATGCTGGTCTTCCGGGTCGACGAGGACGATCGCGCGACCCACATGTTCCGCCACGCGTTCGGCCCGGCGACCTACGAACGCGTCCCGTGGTACGAGAGCCTGACCGTGCTCCAGGCCGTCCTCGGTGCAGGCGTCGTGGCCTTCCTCTCCGTCCTGCTGCTCTGGCTCGGTGGGCCGGTGTGGCGACGATGGCGAGGCGGTACCGTCCCGAGCGACCGCGAGCGGGCGGCCCGCTGGCTCCTCGGCGTGGTGAGTCTGTGCTGGCTGGCAGTGCTGGTGATCTTCCTGCTGGCCTGGATCAACTTCAACGCGGAGGCTGCCTCGCCGTCGCTGGCGCTCAGGGCCGGGAAGGTCCTGCGGTGGGGCGCCCTCGCCGGGACGATCGGTGCCGTCGTCGCGACCGGGTTCGCCTGGCGCGATGGCTACTGGACTCGGCCCGCTCGGCTGCACTACTCGGCCGTGACGGCCCTCGCGCTCCTGTTCGCCTGGCAACTGTCCCTGCTCCGCGTCCTGCCGCTGTAGCACCCGACACGAGAAACATGATACCGGATCCGGCGATCGATCGGCGGGGTATCGAACCATGAGAGAGCGGTTTCGCGGGCTCGTCGACGCCCGTCCAGTCGCGGCGTTCTTCGTGCTCGCCTACGCCATCTCCTGGGTGGCGTGGCTCGGACCGATCCTCGACCTGGCCGAGCCGTTCGGAACCCTCGGATTCCTCCTCGGAGGGTTCGGTCCGTTCCTCGCGGCCCTCCTCGTCACGTGGATCGGGAGTGACTCGGTCCGAGCCTGGGTGCGCCGGATCGTCGACTGGCGCGTCGCCCCTCGATGGTACCTCGCCGCACTCGCCGTCCCTCTCCTCGTCGTCGCGCTGACGAGCGTCGGCCTCGCCGTCCTCGGCGCATCGGTCGACCCCGGACTACTCCCCGGCCGAGTCTCGCTCGTCCTCGTCTCGTTCGTGAGCATCGCACTCGTCGGTGGAGGGAACGAGGAACCCGGGTGGCGGGGGCTGGCCCTCCCGAAACTTCAGGAGCAGTACGCGCCCGTTCCGGCGACGCTCATCCTCGGCGTCGTCTGGGCGCTGTGGCACCTCCCGTTGCTGGCGACCGGCCCCACCGAGTTCCACGGGCTGGCGTCGTTCGTCGAACTCGCACCGACGACCGGAGTCCGCATCCTGAACATCGTCGGGGTCGCGTTCGTCCTGACGTGGATCTACAACGCGACCGGGAGCGTCCTGCTCGCCATCCTCGCACACACCGGGTTCAACACGGCCAACAGTACGCTCGTCCCGCTCCCGCTCGAGGTCATCAGCGCCGGCGACTCGACGACGATCCTCCTCGTCACGACCGTCGTCCTCTGGGTGGTCGTCGCCGTGCTGCTCGTCGGAACCCGTGGCCGACTCGGGTACGACGGAGCCCCGGCCGGCAACACCCGAACCGATCGGGGCCGACCGGAGGCGCGGTGATCCACCCCTGCTATGACGGTGGTGACGCCTCCCCCGTATGGTCGTTCGTGTAGCTTCAGGGGAGTTCACCGCCGAACGCACACTCCCGACAACGCAGGCGACCCACCAGACGTGAACTTCACGCCCGATGCTCGAGACGGTTCCTGTGGAGCAGGCCCGACGTTCGACACGTATGGGTCGGGTTCCTCGACCCGGGACCGGTGTCGAGTCGTCGTCGGGGAACTCCTCGTCGGGCACGAGTCCGGCGACGTCCCACGGATCGGGTCGAGGAACTCCTGGAGGCCGCCGAAACGGCCGCCGAGGAGCCGGGCATCCGGATCGAGACGGACGTCGTGATCGGTCGCCCGGTCCGCGAGCTACTCGACTACGTCGACGAACACGGGATCGATCGGGTCACCATCGGCGGTAGAGCAATGCCGACCGTCCCACGACTGCTCCTCGGGAGTGTCGCCTCCCGTGTCGTTCTCGACGCCGTTCTCGCGGTGACCGTGATCCGGTCGGGTCGTCTGGCGAGCCTGGAGTCGGACTCCACACCTCGCTCCCGGAATCCGTCGAACCGCCCTCGGATCGACCGGGTGGGCGAGCACGCTTACGGGACTCTGCCACGTGCGAGTCGTCGTACGCCGAGAGCTGTCGGTGTCTTTCCAGCCCACGGGAACCACCGGCGAGTGCTTGCAGGTCCTTCCCGAAGGTTCGTCGCGTGACCTGGCGATCGGATCCCGCTCGACGGCATCGTCGAATCCGGGGAGAACCCGGCGCCGATCAGGCATCGCTCGCGTGTCACGGATCCGATCCCGATCCGGTATCCGGGCGTCGCTCGAGCCGATCGTTCACGTAGTACGAGTACACTATCGTGATCCCGGCCGTCAGGAGCGCCGGGACGAGCAGGAAGTAGAGGGCGTATTCACCGAACAGCAGTCCCACCGGCGCGAGCACCGCGGTCAGTTTGAACAGCCGCCCCCCGAGCGCGTGCGTCCGCTGCCACACCTCCTCGTTACTCGGCGTCCACGGCGTCCGGATGGCGACGAACCAGTTCCGTTCGGCGTGGGCGAGCAACACGCCGCTGTAGTAGAACAGGCCCGCGACGCCGACGAGAACGAGAGCCGTGACGTCGAACCCGTAGCCGAGATCGAACGCGACGATCCCGGCATGGACGACACACCCCGCGACCGCAAGCAGTAACGGGAGAGAGGTGGCCCCCCTCGACCCTATCGTGCCGCTCCAGGAACCCCTCACACGGATCGAAACCGCGCTCGCACCGGTTCGCCACGTGATGAAGCCGATCCTGTCGGACCCGCTCGTGATGGGTGTCTGGGCGCTCCTCGTCGCCGCGTCCGTCGGCACCCTGTGGTGGGACATCCACGAGCGCAACGGGGCGCTGCCGTCGATGATGAAAGGCGTCTGGACGCTGGTCGTCCTCTATTCGGGCCCGCTCGGGCTCGCGGTCTACTGGTACTCGGGGCGCACCCAGAGCAGCGACGACTCCCTCTGGCGGCGCGGGTTCCGCTCGACGGCCCACTGCTACTCGGGGTGTGGCGCCGGCGAGGTCCTCGGATTCGTGCTCCTCGCCGGGCTGCTCGCCCTCCGGAGTACACTCCTCATCACGGCAGGGACGTTCGCGCTCGCGTACACGTTCGGCTACGCGCTCACCGTCGGCCCGCTGATGCAGGAAGGTGTCGGCTTCGGAGAGGCGATGCTCGACGCCCTCTACAGCGAGACGCCGAGCATCACCGTCATGGAGATCGCCGCCATCGGGACGGATCTGCTGATCGCCAGCGGGGCCCACGTCACCGATCTGCTGTTCTGGGGGGCGCTCGTCTTCTCGCTGTCGGTCGGGTTCGTCTTCGCCTTCCCCGTCAACGCCACGCTGGTCCACTTCGGCGTCAAGGAGGGCATGAAGAACCCCGCCGAGATGGGCCAGAACACGAGTACGGGGGGAGCCCGGACCGCTTAGGACGGCTCCCGGCAGACGGGGAGTGCGCGTGTTCCGCCGCCGATGATGCTCTCGTCGTGGGGCCGAACCGGGACGGTCGCTCTCCCCGTTCGACACGCACGCGTCGTCTCGGGACGGAGACCGTTCGCCGAGTCCGACGATCACTACCCTCGCCCCCGAACCGGGTCGTCGCTCGGGTAGGTCCGATACGTCCGGCCCTGCCGCTCGCGGCACAACAGCCCGCGTTTCTGAGGACCCCACCGACCGCGACGCGCGACCCGAGATACCTCACGCCGAGCAACCCGAACACGACCGCCGCGACCCGGTCGAGCGCGTTCAGGCCCCCGACCGCGACCAGTCCGATCTCGAAGTCGGTCCCGATCGCCCGCCGGAACAGCACCGCACTGACGGGATCACCACCACCTGTCCGAACGGCGTGATCGCGTTCGGAAACCCCGAGGCGGCGTACAGCAGGATGGAGTCGAAGAGCCGGATCGAGACGCCGAGTCGACCGAGGACGGGGTGGAGTCCGAGCCCCCAGAAGACCAGCGGAACGCCCCCCACGATCAGCAACGAGAGGATCCGTCTCGGCGGGACGGTCCACAGCACGCGTTGAACCTCCTCGATGCCAACGAGGTGGAAGTACACGACCAGCAGTAGTCCCCCCGGAACCATCCCGCCGACCGCACGCTGTGAGCGACGGCCCGTCTGCTGGCTTCGGAAGGGGGCCATGGAGATCGGGGATACCCGTGATCCGGATTCGATCGCTACACGCGGGCCCGCCTATCGACGAAGACCCCCGAGCAGTTCGTAGTCGTGGTCGGGGGTGTACCGGCGGAACAGCAGGCTGTTCGACAGCACCGACACGCTCGAGAACGCCATCGCCCCGGCCGCGAGCACGGGCTGGAGCAGGCCGAGCGAGGCCAGCGGGATCATCGCCGTGTTGTAACCGAGCGCCCAGACGAGGTTCTGCCTGATCTTCGCGAGCGTGGCGTCCGAGATACGGATGGCCCTCACCACGTCCAGCGGGTCGTCGCGCATGAGCGTGACGTCCGCCGCTTCGATGGCGACGTCCGTGCCCGATCCGATGGCGGTGCCGACGTAGGCGACGGCGAGCGCCGGCGCGTCGTTGACCCCGTCGCCGACCATCATCGCCTTCCGGCCCTCGTTCTGGATGGCCTCGACGGCGTCGGATTTATCCTCGGGGAGGACCTCCGCCCGGACGTTCTCGGGGGCGATACCGACCTGCTGGGCGACCGCACGGGCGGTCCGCTCGTTGTCACCCGTGATCATCATCACCTCGACGCCGCGCTCCCCGAGTGCGCTCACCGCGTCCGCCGCGCTCCCCTTGATCGTGTCGGCGTCGGCGACCACACCCACGAGTTCGCCCCCGTACGCGACGAGCATCGCCGTCTTGCCTTCGTTCTCGAGCCGCTCCATCGTGCCCTCGGCGGCCGATGGGTCGACGCCGTTGTCACGGAGGAGCTTCCGGTTGCCGACGAGCACCTCGCTCCCGTCGACGGTGGCACGGACCCCGTGCCCGGGGACGTTCTCGAAGGCGTCGGGATCGCCCACGTCGACGTCACGGGCCTCGGCGCCGTCGACGATGGCTCGGGCGAGCGGGTGTTCGCTCCCGCTCTCGGCCGTGGCCGCGAGGCGAAGCACGCCGTCCTCGTCGAGGCGCGCACGTGCGGCCAGTTCTCCCCCGTCGGGGGCGGCTCCGCCGCCGTCCGCACGGGGTCCTCCGTCGCTCCCGAGGACGACGACGTCGGTCAGCTCCATCTCCCCCTTCGTGAGCGTCCCGGTCTTGTCGAAGACGACGGTGTCGACGTCCCTCGCCCGTTCGAGGACGTCACCGCCCTTGAACAGCACACCGTTCTGCGCACCGATGGTGGTCCCGACCATCGTCGCGGCCGGTGTCGCCAGCCCCAGCGCACAGGGACAGGCGATCAGCACGGCGGAGGCGAAGACGATGACCGCGAACTCGAAGACCGACACGCCCCCGCCGGCGACACCTGGGCCGCCCGCGACGAGCCCCCAGAGCGGGAGCCACTCGACGATGCCCGCGAGCGTCCCGGGGAACAGGTACCATGCGAGGCCCCACAGCAGGGCGTTCGCGATGACCGCCGGGACGAAGTACGCGCTGATGCGGTCGGCGAGGTTCTGGATGTCCGGCTGCCGCGACTGGGCCTCCTTGACGGTCCGAACGATCTGCTGGAGGGCGGTATCCTTCCCGACCTTCGTCGCCTCGACGACGAGCACGCCGTTCTCGTTGATGGTCGAGCCGACCACCTCGTCGCCCTCGCCCTTCTCGACGGGGACGGACTCGCCGGTGACCATCGACTCGTCGACCGCGCTCTGCCCGTCGACGACGACCCCGTCGGTGGGGATCTGCTCGCCGGGCCGGACCTTCATCCGGTCGCCGACCTCGACCGCCTCGACGGCGACCTCCCGCTCGGTGCCGTCCTCGTCGACCAGCGTGGCGGTGTCGGCCTCCATCTCCAGCAGCTTCCGGAGCGCTTCACCGGCCTGCCCCTTCGAGCGGGCCTCCAGGTAGTTCCCGAGGGTGATGAACACGAGGATGAGCGCCGCCGTGTCGAAGTACATGCCGCCGGCGATCACCCCCAGCAGCACCGCGACGGAGTAGACGTACGCGGTGGTCGAACCCAGCGCGATGAGGACGTCCATGTTGGCGCGGCCGTTCTTCACGAGCGCCTTGTAGGAGTTCCTGTAGAACGGCCGGCCGAGCACGACCTGGACGGGCGTCGCGAGCAGGAACTCCGCCCACCCGAACTCGACGCCGAAGATCGTCTCCGGCAGAACGCTCCCACCGAGCAGGAGCTTCTCGACGAGGAAGAACAGCATCGGTGCCGACAGCGCCGCGCCGAACAGTGTCAGGCGAAGCTGCCGACGGATCTCGGCCCGCCGAGCGGCGTCTCGGGCGTCTCCTCCCGACGTGTCGTCGGTGCCCTCGTCCTCGCGAACGGGGGCGTAGCCGGCGGCCTCGATGGCGTCGTGGAGGTCCCCGAGGTCCGCCTCGGCCGGGCTGTACCTGACCTGTGCCTCGTCGGTGGCGAAGTTGACGTCGGCCTCGACGACGCCCGGCGTCCCCTCGAGCGCCTCCGTGACCGTCGCCGAGCAGTTCGCACACGACATATCGGTGATGCCGATCGTCACCGACTCGGTGACCGGCGCGTAGCCGGCGTCCTCGATAGCCTCGTAGATCGCTCCGAGCGAGACCGCCTCGGGGTCGTACTCGACGGTCCCCTCGTCGGTGGCGAAGTTGACGTTCGCCTCCGAGACGCCGTCGAGCGAGCCGACAGCGTCGGCGACGGACTGCGAACAGTTCGCACAACTCATGCCCCGGATGTCGATCCGCACGCGGCGCTGGCTCATTGTGTACCCGTACGGGCCCCTGCTTCAACCGGTTTGCCCTTTCGAATGTTCGGTAGGTTCGTGGAGAGATTTTCGAATCGAAAGCGATCTACCGGTCCCGTTCCGGCTCAATCGGTCCCCTGTTGGAGCTGCTCGTATTTTTCCGCGAATCGGGTTTCACACGAGGGACAACAGAACTGGTACAGCTCCCCACCGATTCGGGTCGCTGTTCCTTCGCTGTCGACCGTGTTCCCGCACTGGGCACAGCTGAGCGCGAACTCCGTCCCGCCCAGATCGGGCGACCAGTCCGCCGCCGACAGGAGCGTCACCTCGACGTCGTCGATCGCTCCATCCTCGAGGACGTCCCCGAGCCAGTCGGCGATGTCGCTGTCCGGGACCCTGGCGTAGACCACCAGGTCGGCCTCGGCGGTCGTGAACACGTGCTCGACAGCCCCCTCGTCGAGGAGCGTCGCCCTGGCCGAGGAGACGCCCGGCCCGCCCGAACCGACGTCGAGTGTGAGCAACACGGGGATCCCTTTTCGCAACTGGGAGCGGTCGATATCGAGGGTGAACCGCTGGATGAGACCCATCTCCTGGAGCCTCGCGACCCGATCCGAGACGGCGGGTGCGGAGAGGCCGACGACGTCGGCGATGTCGCTGTAGGGCCGGCGGGCATCGGACATCAGGAGCTGGAGGATCTCGAGGTCGGTCTCGTCCAGGTCGCGCATAGTATCTCCACGGCCCCGGTCGACAAAAGCCTCGTGGGGGTTCGACCTTCGATCGCGATGAAATCCACCCGAGCCGGCCGACACTTCGAAAGGGGAACCCGAATACGAGTGGCGAGTATCGGGCCGGCGACGCTCGGGGCGCCCATCGAACCTCACAGCCGAGACCGACCGACGAGCGTCCGACTACTCGGCGACCACCGTCGTCCCGACGCGACGCCTGCCAGCGAGATAGCTCCGTAGAAACGCGTAGCCGAGGCCGAGGGTCGCACCGAGGCTCAGCACCCCCGGCCCGACGCCGAACGAGACCTCCGTGGGCGTGTTCGTGAACGAGAACAGGTACGTGATCGTGCCCGGGGTACCGACGGTGAGTGACACGACGCCGAGGAGCGACAACAGGAGCGGGCCACCGATCGCCAACAGGATCAACGCGCCGAACGTCCCGATAGCGGCCCCAGCGAGCGCGTCCCAGACGACGGTCGTGATCGAGAGCGACCGTGGCCGATCGGCGTCCCGTCCGAGGATCCTCACGCCCGCTTCGTGGTCGACGATTCGGATGTGGGCCGGATAGCTCAACACCGTCAGCGTCATCCAGATGTCCGCGATAGCTCCCGCAGCGTTCAACGTGAGTGGGACGATCAACCACCCCCACTCGAAGGCGATCATGAGGGGCACCCCGAGGAGCGTCAGCACGACGAGCGGTGTCAGGAGGACGACGACGAACTGGTTCCGCGAGAACTCGTGGTCGGTCGTCGCGTAGGCGTACGGCAGGATGAAGTGTGCGACGCCGACGCCGTAGCGGGCCTCGCCACCGTAGTACCGGATCGCGAGCCCGTGGAGCCACTCGTGCGGGACGATGAAGACGGTTCCGAGAACCACGACGATCAGCACGTTCAGCGCGTCGGTCCACCAGCCGACACCCGGTGGGGCGAACTGGAAGGAGGCCGTCTCTCCGGTGGTAACCTGGTAGAGGGTACTGAAGACAGCCCAGCCGACCACCATCCCGAGCGTCCCGATCGCGGTCATCTGGATCGTGAGCTCCCGCGTCAGTTCGAGATCCGCGAGAACCGTCCCGGGGTCAGCTCGCTCGTCGGTGGCCATACCGACACCTCTCGAGGCCGTCACATAACTGATCGTGGCTAGGCGGGATACGACCGTCCCGCCGAGCTTCCCCTGAGCTACTCTCGGTCTGTATCGGGCAAGATACGCGAGCCGCAGTACCGTTCGATCGAAAGGCGACCTCCCGGAGGCGTCGGGTTACTACGGCCGGAACACCGCCCGTGAGCACGTCGAGTTCACGGTCGAGACGACGCCGCCGACCACGACCTCGAGCGGCTGCTGGAGCGGGTCGGAATCGCCGGCGACCCCGACCCCCCGTCGGCTGCTTCTCGGGCTGCCCGGGTCCCGCCAGGACGTCCTCGCCGGGACGCTCCTCTCCCGGGATGTGCTGCTCGTCGCCGTACTCGGGCCGCTGTTGGGACTGCTCGACGCGATGATCGCCGCCGGTCAGAGCTGGCTCCCGTTGGCGGCCCGGTCGCGCTCGTACGGGCTATGCTGGACAGCGCCCGCGATCGGGCTTTCTCAGGCGTTCGACTCGAGCTACCGCGAGCTAGCTGCTGTCGCCGGCACACACGTCTCCTTCGCGTGGAACGCTCCCGTCTGGAAGGCCTTGCTGGAACCGCTACTGCGGTGGGAGTCGGCCGCGAGCCTGGCGCGTACGCGAACTCGCTCGATCCGACGCTGTCGCTCGGGGTCCTCAGCGGCTATAGCAGCGTTTGGAAGTCCTTACTCACGGACGCGGGGAACGCCCCCGTCCGGAGTGTGCCATCGGTTCCGAACGCTACTATAGGTCCTCGCGCTGGCCAGCCCGGCGTCGACCGAGGTGAGCCTCGGGCCGGCTGTCGTCTCCACGGCGTCGGCGCTGCTGGTCGCGCTCGGCGGCCTGCTCGCCGGCCACCGGCCGTTCGAGGATGCGGACCCCGGGTGAGCGCTGCGCGGAGAGGAGATATCAGTGGCTTTTAACATAGTATGTCCGAAACGCACGACGATAATGGTCCCCCCGACACGTCGTGCCCTCCTCCACGGAGCCGCAGGGCTCACCACCGCACTTGCCGGGTGTAGTGGGCTGCTCGATGGTTCCGCCGAATCGACACGCACAGCCCCACGCGACGGCAGCGACGGCGGTCCCGAGTCCGGGTCGGTGACCGATCCGGAGACACTCCTGCTGCGCGTGGACACCGACCGCCCGCCGATCTGGCTCGCCAAGCCGAACAGCGAAGCCGACGGTCGTCCGACCGCAAGCGAGCGAGACCGCTGGCGCGAGTCCATCGTCATCGACGATACGGCCCGCGCCGACCGTCTCGGTGTCGTCGAATCCGTAGACCGTGAACGGGTCGAGTCGTTCCTCGCAGCCACAGACTTCGAGGTCGAGACAGTCTACGTCGAGATGGGAGCGGTCGAGGAGTGTTTCCGACTCGATCTCTGTCACATCAGCTGGACACCGACCGAGATCTCGACGGATT
>Ga0207797_1002879_pt1 | contig 11789 bp, 17 predicted proteins | sample PRCRCaboRojoPR_6_FD_187275 | JGI IMG/M metagenome (GOLD analysis project Ga0207797, IMG submission 187275) | Marine sediment microbial community from Cabo Rojo, Puerto Rico - PR CR 10% Liquid 1 (SPAdes) | ecosystem: Environmental > Aquatic > Marine > Coastal > Sediment | place: Cabo Rojo, Puerto... | reverse complement strand
GCGGAACGAGCGCTTGAGAAGGGAATCGATAGGGTAGTCTTCGATCGCGGTGGGTACAAGCATCACGGCCGCGTGAGGGCACTGGCGGAAGCAGCCCGCGAGAAGGGACTCGAATTCTAGAGTTACGTCTGAGGTTACGGAGGCAGCATGGCGAATCGTGAAGAACTGGATGAACATGTCGTAGATATCACGCGGGTTGCGAACGTGGTCAAGGGTGGTCGCCGCTTTGCATTTCGTGTCGTAGCGGTGGTCGGCGACAACCGGGGCCGCGTGGGCATGGGTATCGGTAAGGCTAGGGGCGTACCGGATGCCATTCACAAGGCCATGGATCGGGCGCGGGATGATATGATGACTGTGCCCAGGTTGGGTAATACCATTCCTCACGAGGTCTTGGGGATCTGCGGCGGAGCCAGAGTCATGCTGAAGCCTGCAGCCCCGGGAACTGGCGTGATCGCCGCGGGGAACGTGCGCGCTGTGATGAAGGCAGCGGGGATCGACGACGTGCTGACCAAGTCGCTGGGCAGCACGAACGCGCTCAGCGTGGTTCGGGCGGCCATCGATGGGCTCCAGAAGCTGCGCAGCGTGGAGGACGTTGCTCGTGAGCGCGGCGTGCCGGAGGAGAGTGTGAAGCCGTTCTGGAGTCGTGGATAATGGCCGAGAGATTGCGAATCAAACTGACCAAGAGCCCCATCGGGTACCCCCGGCACCAGAAGGAGACGGTGCGAGCCCTGGGGCTGAAGAAGATGCACCAGACTGTGGAGCTCGGGAACACCCCGACGATCCGTGGGATGGTGGCAACTGTGAGTCATCTGGTGTCGGTTGAAGAGTTTGCTGACGAAGGGTAGTTGGAGGCAGTCATGAAGTTGCACGAACTGAAGCCGGCGGAGGGCGCGAAGAAGGAACGAAAGCGGGTTGGCCGCGGCACCGGGTCTGGCTACGGGAAGACCGCCGGGCGCGGTATGAAGGGCCAGAACGCGAGGAGCGGCGGCGGCGTGCGACCGGGCTTCGAGGGCGGACAGAATCCGCTGTGGAAGCGGGTGCCGAGCCCGCGTGGGACAGGGTTCCGCGACCCATGGAAGGTCGAGTTCACGCCGGTGAACATCAAGCGCATTATGCTTGCGGGTTTTGAAGAGGGTGATGAAGTCAGTCCGGAGACGTTGACCGAGGCGGGCGTGCTGAACAGCGCTAGAGAGTTGGTGGTAGTGCTGGGGCGGGGCGACATCGATCATGCGCTCACCGTCAAGGCCCACCGGTTCTCCAAGAGCGCGCGCGCGAAGATCGAGGACGCCGGGGGCGTCGTGGAGGAGCTTCCCTGGCAGCGGGGCGGACATCGCACCCGGTAGCACTGGACTGGTATCGCCAAAGGATAGACAGGTAGCTAGAGGACTGAAACGATGATTGAAGCTCTAAAGAATGCCATGACTCTGCCGGATCTGCGGCGTAAGCTGATCTATACGCTGCTGATCCTCATCATCTACCGCCTGGCGGCCCACGTGCCGGTACCCGGTGTGGACCAGGCAGCCCTGCAGCAGCTGTTGGCAGGCACCGGAGGGACGACGCGGTTGTTCAACCTGCTGGATATGCTCTCCGGAGGGGCGGTCGCGCGGTTCTCGGTCATGGCGAATGGGGTCTATCCCTATGTGACGGCGTCGATTATCCTCCAGCTACTCATACCCATCATCCCCCGGCTCGAACGGCTGGCGGAGGAGGGCGAGGCGGGCCAGGAGAAGATGAATCAGTGGACCTACTACATCACGGTTCCGCTGGGCCTGCTCCAGGCGCTGGGCCAGATCCGGCTCGTGAACGCCGGAAGCGCCACGCCGGTGCTGCCTAACTTCGGGTTCGGGACGCCGGAGAACATCGTCTCGACGGTGTCCGTGTTGGTGGCTATGACCGCGGGCACGATGTTCGCCATATGGCTGGGCGAGCTAATCTCTGAGCAGGGGATCGGGAACGGTCTGAGCCTCATCATCTTCAGCGGCATTGTTGCTCGCGTCCCCCAGAACCTGTTGAGCACGTGGACCCAGGCACAGACCGCTGGGCCAGGCGGCATTGGAATGGGCGTGCTGATGATCGGGATCTTCCTCGTCATCACGGCCCTGACGATGTTCGTGATTGTGGTGATCCAGGAGGGTGAGCGGCGTATTCCCGTCCAGTACGGGAAGCGGGTTCGCGGGATGAAGATGTACGGTGGGCAGAGCACGCACATTCCGCTCCGCGTCAACACCGCCGGCATGATCCCGCTGATTTTCGCGCAGTCGATCCTGACCTTCCCGGCTGTTATTGCGCAGTTCTTCACGGGGGCGGAGAGCCCCGCTGTGGCGAGCTTCGCTACGGCGGTGATGAACTTCTTCAGCGCGCAGAGCCCGTACTATGGAGCTCTGTACTTCTTCGCGGTGGTGGGGTTCACGTATTTCTACACGGACGTGATGGTGCAGCAGCAGGATCTACCGGGGACTTTGAAGCGGCAGGGCGGTTTCATCCCGGGTATCCGGCCCGGTAGGCGGACGGCCGAGTACATCAATGCGGTCTACCGGCGGATCACCTTGGTGGGTGCCCTCTTCCTGGGCGGTGTGGCGGTGCTTCCGTACATCGTGGATCTTTTCTTCCAGACCAGACTTCTGATTACGTCCTCGGGTCTGCTCATCGTCGTCGGTACGGTCCTGGATACGATGCGACAGCTTGAGGCGCAGCTGCTGATGCGCCACTACGAAGGATTCATCAAGTAGACTGCGGGCATGGGCCAACGTCGGCCTGGGCCAGTACGTGGCCCGGCTCGGCACAGGGCCTAAGATGTCGAGGCTTGAGGTGAGATGAACGGAACAGTCGTCGTATTGCTGGGACCGCCCGGATCGGGCAAGGGGACGCAGGCGAAGCGGCTGGTCGAGACGTTGGGAACGCCCCACGTTTCGAGCGGTGATCTGTTCCGGCATCACCTGAGTGAGGAAACCGACTTAGGAAAACTGGCTCAGTCCTATATGGAGAAGGGCGAGTTGGTTCCGGACGACGTCACCGTGGATATGGTGATGGAACGGATCGGCCGGCCCGACTGCGAGGAGGGCGTGATCCTGGACGGGTTCCCTCGAACGCTGACGCAGGCCGAGGCGCTGAGAAGGGCCCTGGCGGACCGGGATCAAGAGGTGACGATTGTCCCGCTGATCAAGGTCAGTGATGATGAGGTGACGCGGCGTCTGACGGCAAGGCGGGTCTGTGCGGAATGCGGCGCGGTGTACAATCTGGTCTTCAATCCGCCTGAGGAAGAGGGTGTCTGCGACGTCTGCGGCGGCGAGTTGTATCAGCGTGAGGACGACAATCCCGAGACGGTCAAGCATCGATTGTACACGTACTACAAGGAGACGTCGCCGCTGATCGGCTACTACTTTGCGCAGGACTGCCTCGTCGAGATCGACGGAGAGCAGTCCGTAGAGGCGGTGAGTGAGGACCTGCTGAAGGCGATCCGGGAGGCAAGGCGGGCGGCGTGATTGCCTTGAAGTCGGAAGCCGAAGTTGAGAAGATGCGGCGATCGAATGCGATTGTGGCTGAGGTCCTGACAAACATGCGGGAGTGGGTGGCGCCTGGCGTGACCACGGCGGAGCTGGACCAGAAGGCGGAGGAGCTCGTTCGAGATCACGGCGCGATTCCCTCCTTCAAAGGGTATCCGCCGGGCAGCGCTCATCCCTTCCCGGCCACAATCTGCGCCTCCGTGAACGAGGAGCTGGTGCATGGGATTCCCGGCCCCCGGGTCTTGGAGGAGGGGGACATCATCAGCGTCGATGTCGGGACGATCCTGGACGGCTATCACGGGGATGGAGCCGTGACGCTGCCGGTGGGAGAGGTGAGCCAGGAGGCTCGTGAGCTCATTGCCGTGACGGAGGGGGCGCTGGACGCGGGCATCGGTGCCGCGACGGCGGGTGGACGGTCGGGCGATATTTCCTCGGCTATCCAGACCTATGTTGAGGAGCGAGGCTACGAGGTGGTACGGGAATACACGGGCCACGGGATCGGGACGAAGATGCACGAGGATCCCCAGGTGCCGAATCACGGCAAGCCGGGGCGCGGCGTGCCCCTCCGGAAGGGTATGACCATTGCCCTCGAGCCGATGGTTCTGATTGGGAGCCCGCGGGTCCATGTCTTGGACGACCATTGGACGGTGGCTTCGCGGAACGGAAAGCTAACGGCGCACTTTGAGCGCACGATTGCGATCACGAACGGGACGGCCGACGTTTTGACCGCTTGGTGAGTCGGGCCGCGGATATGAGGCGCGCGGATGCACCCGGCCTCAGTAAGACGTTGGGGTTCGATAGGGCAGGCAGAGTCGGAGGCAGGACGAGGTTGGTCTAGTAGGAGGCAGATGATGAAGGTAAGAGCATCAGTCAAGAAGATGTGCCCGAAATGCAAGATCGTTCGAAGACGGGGCACCGTGTACGTGATTTGTGAGAACCCCAAGCACAAGCAGCGCCAGGGGTAGCACTTATCTTGGTTGCGAGGTGAGGCGCTCAGGGCCTCGCCGGATGGCACGAGTTTCTGACGGAGGTTGAGGAGTTATGGCACGTATCGCAGGTGTAGACTTGCCCAGGGACAAGCGCGTCGAGATCAGCTTGACCTATATCTATGGCATAGGGCGAACGCGGAGCAACGAGATCCTGGAGAAGGTGGGCATCGATCCCGACAAGCGGGTCAGGGACCTGACGGAGTCGGAGGTCAGTGGGCTGCGGCAGACGATCGATCGTGAGTACCAGGTCGAGGGTGATCTGCGCCGCCAGGTACAGCAGAATATTCGCCGCTTGAAGGACATTCGGTGCTATCGCGGCATTCGACACATCCGGGGGCTGCCGGTGCGTGGGCAGCGGACGCGGACGAACGCCCGCACACGGAAGGGCCCGAAGAAGACGGTCGCGGGCCAGGGACGCCGACGCGGTCTGAAGAAGACGTAGCTAATCGGGGCATTGGGGGGAGTGCATGGCGAGAAAGAGGTTTAGTCGGAGGGTTTCGCAGGGACAAGCCCACATTCACTCGACGTTCAACAACACGATCGTCACTTTGACAGATCAGCAGGGGAACGTCTTGACGTGGGCCAGCGGTGGGTCGGTGGGCTTCCGTGGCGCGCGGAGAAGCACGTCCTTCGCGGCGCGGCAAGCGGCGCGGACAGCGGCCGGAGAGGCCATAGACAATGGAATGACACAGGTTGACGTCTTTGTGAACGGGCCCGGCCCCGGTCGAGAGGCGGCGATTCGGGCAATTCAGTCGGTGGGCATTGAGGTAATGTCGATCACGGACGTGACGCCCATTCCGCACAATGGTTGCCGCCCGCCCAAGAGGCGACGAACGTAGTGTTGATCAAGTGAAGTAACGGAGGCATTGGAAGTATGGCAAGATATACCGGCCCGGTCTGCAAGCTGTGCCGTCGCGAAGGCGAGAAGCTGTTTCTTAAGGGGACGCGTTGTTTCTCCCCGAAATGTCCGTTCGAGCGGAAGCGTGGGTATCCTCCCGGCGAGCACGGCTGGGTGGCCCGTTTCCGTCGTCGACGCCAGTCTGACTACGCGCATCAGCTTCGCGAGAAGCAAAAGGCGAAGAGGATCTACGGCATGCTTGAGCGCCAGATGCGACGCTTCTTCAGCAAGGCCGAGCGACGATCGGGCGTGACGGGCGAGAACCTTTTGACGCTGCTGGAGCGGCGGTTGGACAACGTCGTCTATCGCATGGGCTTCGCGGACTCGCGGGCGCAGGCGCGACAGTTGGTGGCACACGGGCATTTCTCGGTCAACGGACGACGGGTGAAGGCTCCTTCCTACCTGGTGAAGCCTGAGGACACGATTTCGGTCCGAGAGGCGAGTCGGAAGCGGACTTACTTCAAGAACCGCGCTGAGGGGCTGGACGACGGGGGTGTGGCAGAGTGGCTGACGCTGGACGCCAAGGCGATGTCTGGACGGATGCTTCGAGAGCCAGCCCGTGGGGATATTGATACGTCGTTGAATGAGCAGCTCATCGTGGAGTACTACTCACGGTAGCACAGTCGGCGCGTCGCGCGTCGGGTGTCCCGCCAGTGGGACGGGAATCTCTGGGTTGATTTCGTGATCGCGTTTATTGGCACGACCAGGGATTGGGCTCTTGTTTCGTGACAACTGTGGGACAGGAATCATAGAACCATAGTCGCGCAGTGCGACGTTGTTGTCTTTGAGCAAGTACTAGCTAGCAAGGAGGCGCCGCTTGTCAGTTCAAGTGTTGCCGAGAATTGAAACAGATGTTACCTCCGAGGAGTACGGCCGATTCATCATCGGACCGTTGGAGCGAGGGTTTGGCATTACGATAGGTAACGCGCTGCGGCGCGTGCTGCTGTCGTCACTGGGCGGCGCGGCTGTGACGAAGGTTCGAATCTCGGATGTGCCGCATGAGTTCACGACGATTCCAGGGGCGCGCGAGGATGTGATGCATTTCATCCTCCGTGTGAAGCAGTTGAAGCTGGAGATGGAGGGCGAGGAGCCGATGCATATGTCCCTCCACGCGGAAGGCGGGGGGACCGTCACGGCGGGGGACATCATTGCGCCGCCGGAGGTCGAGATACTCAACCCGGATCTGCAGCTACTGATCGTCGATGATGATGACTCGTCGATCGACATCGATTTTACAGTGGAGCGGGGTTGGGGCTACCGGCCCGCCGAAGAGGCGGAGACGGGCATCATCGGCGAGATGCCGATCGATGCCGTGTTCAGCCCGGTTCGACGCGTGGCCTACGACGTAGACCGTGCCCGAGTGGGTCAGATCACGGACTACGATCGTCTGACGCTGGAGATCTGGAGCGATGGAAGGGTCCAGCCGTTTGAGGCGCTGAAGGAGGCGGCTCGAATCCTGCTCAAGCATCTCCGGTTGATCGCGGGCTTCACGTTGGAAGAGGAAGGGGTGGAGGCCGTCGAGGAGGAGGAAGCCGAGGAAGGGCTGCCCAGTGAGGTGTACGATATGCCACTCGATCAACTCGGCCTCAGCACTCGGGTGTTCAATGCTCTTCGCCGCGCCGGTGTGAAGAACGTGGGCGAGGTGATGGAGATGATGGAGGAGGGCGGCGAGGATGCTCTGCTTGCCGTTCGAAACGTAGGAGCCAAGTCGTTGGACGAGATCAAGGAGTCCCTCGACGAGGCGGATTTGCTAGATGAAATTGGAGGATTCTAATGCGGCACCGCGTGGCGGGCAAGAAACTAGGGCGTGACAGCGCGCATCGGAAGTCCCTGCGCCGCAACTTGGTGACGTCTTTGTTCTTTAACGGGTACGTTGAGACGACGGAGGCGAAGGCTAAGGCGGTCCGAGGGTATGCTGAGAAGCTGATTACCTTGGCTAAGCGGGGACTGGTCGCGGCTGAGGAGGATCCGAACCGCGGCGTTCACGCGCGGCGCCTGGCGGAGAAGCGACTGCACCGCTGGGTCAAGGATGAGGAGGGCTACTGGGTGGACGTCCTCGCGATTCTCTTCGAGGAGATTGCACCTCGGTATCGGGATCGCCCGGGCGGCTATACGCGCATCTACAAGCTGGGGCATCGGAAGGGTGACGCAGCCCCGATGGCCCTCCTGGAGCTGGTCTAGCAGCGGCGCTTCCAAGCCGGCTTGATGCGGGTCCGGGCGATTGTCTCCTACGACGGAACGGACTACGCGGGATTTCAGCGTCAAGCCGAAGTCCCCACGGTTCAAGAGGCGATCGAGACAGCCCTGGGTGAGATCTCCCAGGAGTCGATCACCATCACCGGATCGGGACGGACTGACGCGGGCGTTCACGCGGCGGGGCAGGTAATTGCGTTTGACACCTCGTGGCGGCACGGCACCGAGGCTTTGCAGAGAGCGCTTAATGCTCTACTGCCGGCCGACATTGCCGCGCGGAAGGTGGAGGAGGCGTCACCGGATTTCCATCCGCGTTTTGATGCGCACCGAAGACATTATCGGTATCGCGTCTACAATGGACCGATACGGTGGCCGATTGGGCGCCGCTTCAGTCTTCACGTGCCGTACCCGCTTGATGTGACGTCGATGAGAGCGGCAGCCCAGACGCTGGTTGGAGAGCACGATTTCGCCACCTTTGGCCAGCCACCGCAAGGTAGCGTGACGGTGCGTCGGGTCTTCAGGACGGGATGGGATCGAGAGGAGATCGGTCCCGGGCCTTTCGTGTTGGGCACGGCCGGCGGGGCCTTATTGACCTTTGACATTGAGGCGAATGCGTTCCTGTACCGGATGGTGCGGAGTATCGTGGGAACGCTGCTGGACGTGGGCCAGGGCAGATTGACCCTTTCGGGGTTCAAGGAAGCGTTCGAGGCGTGCGAAAGAGGCGAGGCGGGTCAGACCGTGGCGCCTCAGGGTTTGTGTCTGATGAAGGTGACGTACTGAGTCTGAGACAAGGCTTGCCGGCGGGCTGCTTGCGTAGCGACCGTTGGCTGATTGGGGTCCAAGGCTGTTGGGCGCGTCGCATTGTGCCGGGCAACCGGGCGTTATAGGTGCAGAGGCTAGGGTGTGGGTCCGTCCTGATGATGGACCCTGGAGACTCGACTGCCAGTTAGCACTTATGGATTGAGTAGGAGTTGTGAGATTGTGAAGAGAACCTACGTGACGAAACCGGAGGATATCCAACGGAAGTGGTACGTCGTGGATGCCAAGGGTCAGACGCTTGGCCGCTTGGCAAGCGAGGTGGCACAGGTGGTGCGGGGGAAGCATAAGCCGATCTACACGCCGGCTGCAGACGTGGGCGACTACGTGATCGTGGTGAACGCCGAGAAGGTACACGTCACAGGCCGCAAGCTGGATCAGAAGAAGTACTACCGCCATTCCGGCTATCCAGGCGGCTTGAAGGAGATCTCGCTGCGGAGGATGCTCGAGGAGCGCCCAACCCGCGTGATTGAGCTGGCCGTCCGGGGCATGCTGCCGAAGAACCGCTTGGGGCGGAAGATGATTAAGAAGCTGAAGGTCTATGCTGGCGCGGATCACCCCCACGAAGCGCAGCAGCCTGAGCCGTTGGAACTGTAGTTGGGAGGAGAGGATTATGGCGATGGAGTACTATGAGGGTGTGGGGCGCAGGAAGGCCGCCACGGCACGGGTCCGGTTGTATCCAGGCGGTGAGGGGAACATCGTGATCAACGACCGGCCGCTGGAGGAGTATTTCTGCCGTTCAATGGACGTCATTTTATTGAGAAGGCCTCTCGAGGTGACGGACATGGCGGATCGATTTGATGTCAGCGTGCTGGTGGAGGGTGGTGGGGTGCGAGGACAGGCCGGCGCGATCCAGCTGGGGATTGCGCGTGCGCTGTTGGAGGTGGATCCTGAGCTGCGGCCTCCGTTGCGTCAGGGGGGCTACCTGACGCGCGACGCGCGAGTCAAGGAGCGGAAGAAGCCGGGGCTCAAGAAGGCCCGCAAGGCGCCTCAGTACACCAAGCGCTAGACCAGGAATCCTAGGTAACCGTTCCGGGCGACCGCCGCCGAGAGGGTGGGGCCTGACCTGGTGGACGGGTAACGCCGAGTGCTTCCGCGCGGCGGCTGAGCCGCCGAAGGAGATAGAGATCGAGGGGCAGGGCATAGACGCCTTGCCCCTTTGTCTGTTACTGGGGAAAGAGGGGCTCGATTGGGAGAGATCATCATCGTCGGACTAGGCCCGGGTGGCGACAGGCAGCTGACGCGGGAAGCCTGGGATCTCTTGACGGCGGTGCAGGAGATTTGGCTCCGCACGAAGCGCCATCCGACGGTCAGCGGGCTGCCCGAACACCTCGAGGTGCGGAGCTTCGATGTACTGTACGATCAAGCGGATGACTTCAGCGACGTCTACCGAGGCATCGCCGAGCGCGTCCTCGATCTGGCAGAGCGCCCCGCGGGTGTGGTTTACGGCGTGCCGGGACATCCCCTCGTGGGTGAGGCGACGGTGAGTGCGATCCTCTCACGCGCGCGGGAGAGCGAGCTGGACGTTCGGCTGGTTGAGGGATTGAGTTTTGTCGAGCCAACGCTGACTGCCCTCGAGGTCGACGCGCTGGAGGGAATGCAGATTGTCGACGCCATCGAGATGGCAGGTTCCCACCATCCACCGTTGAACCCCAACTTGCCGGCCCTCGTGGGTCAGCTGTACAGCCGCTCTCTGGCCAGCTCGCTGAAACTGACGCTGATGAACGAGTATCCGGACGAGCACGAGGTGGCGCTGGTCCAGGCGGTGGGGACGGACCGGGCGCGCATCGAGCGCCGCCTCCTCTACCAACTGGACCGCCCCGGACTCCTGGACGAGACATCGGCCCACTTGACGACCCTCTACGTGCCGCCTCTCAGAGACGTGGCGAGCTTCGAGGGACTGCAGGAGACGGTTGCGCGGCTGCGCGCACCTGGGGGGTGCCCCTGGGATCGCGAGCAGTCTCACGAGAGCCTCCGTTCGGGCCTTTTGGAGGAGGCCTACGAGGCTGTGTCCGCCATCGATCGGGGAAGCCTGGACGATCTTGAGGAGGAGCTCGGGGACCTGCTCCTTCAGGTCTTGCTCCAGACGCAGATTGCGACGGAGGGCGGGGCCTTCAAGATGCCCGACGTGATCCGTGGGATCGACGCAAAGCTGAAGTACCGCCATCCGCACGTCTGGGGCGGGGCGCCGGTGGAGGATGCGGGCGAGGTGCTCCAGAACTGGGAGGCGCTGAAGCGGACGGAGAAAGCGGACCGCGAGTCGATCCTGGATGGGGTGCCAACAGCGCTGCCGGCGCTGCAGCAAGCCCACACGTACGGCGAGCGCGTCGCGCGGGTCGGGTTCGACTGGCCCGACGTCGCGGGTGTGAGGGCGAAGGTGCGCGAGGAGATCGCCGAGCTGGAGCAGGCGTCGTCGCGTGAGCGCCAGGAGGCTGAGGTAGGGGACCTGCTGTTCGCTGTGGCGAACTGGGCCCGCTGGCTCGGCGTGGAGCCGGAGACCGCCCTGCGGAGGGCAAACGCGCGGTTCTCACGCCGTTTCGCGAGCCTGGAGCAGCAGGCCCGCGAGCGAGGACTCGATATCGCAGAGCTGTCGATCGAGGAGTTGGAGGCTTTTTGGGAGACAGCTAAGGCGAGCGAGGCCAGGGATGGCCGGGAGGCGCAGGCTCAGGGAAGCCGCTGAGGTCTTCAGGGGCGCGGAGACGGGCTGAGCCCGCTTGATTGACGGGACGTGATGGAGTTTGTCCAAATCAGGGGATGTGCTATAATTGTTGCGTCATATTCCACCCAATTCGAAGGAGGAGGCACATTATGCTCTTCGGCCCGCTGGAGGACGGACAGGGACAGACTGAATACGCTCTTATTCTGGCCTTAGTGGCGGTCATTGTGATCGTCATCCTGATCGTGTTGGGCCCGGCCATTGGCAATCTCTACAGCAATATCGTGACCAGGGTGCCGTTCTAGCGGGATCGGGGACGGCGACGTAGTACTCTAGGAACGCCATTCGGTGCGGAACGCCCGCGCTGGTTGATTGTTCCTGCGATGAGGCTGAGGTCGCTCCGCGACCGCCGTGGCATCTGTCTTCTAATTGAAGGGTCGCATGTCTTGCGTCCGGGACCCGGACACCGCGGGTCTGGCTCCAGACCCTTGCTTCAGATGAGAGGCGACCCAACCGCCTGCCCCTATGGGAGTGGCGACTCTCTCAGAGCTTCTTTCTGGTCGACCGCACTGAGCATCTGCCGCACGTGCTCACGCAATCGCACCCGTTCGCTTCCAACCCAACTCGTGCTCCCCGCTCGTCGCTCGCTTGCAGGATGACGGATGGCCAGGACCGATGCGGCTGCAGCCCAGGGCGTGGCCAAGCCTAGGAAGCACAAAACCACCCCGATGGGG
>Ga0207797_1002878_pt1 | contig 11791 bp, 9 predicted proteins | sample PRCRCaboRojoPR_6_FD_187275 | JGI IMG/M metagenome (GOLD analysis project Ga0207797, IMG submission 187275) | Marine sediment microbial community from Cabo Rojo, Puerto Rico - PR CR 10% Liquid 1 (SPAdes) | ecosystem: Environmental > Aquatic > Marine > Coastal > Sediment | place: Cabo Rojo, Puerto... | reverse complement strand
TCCAGGACATCCGGCAGAACGGCCTTGAAGAAATCGGCCGCAGCTGAAAACATGGTCACGGCAAGCAAGGTGGAGACCAAAAATCGCCAGCGGCCGAGAAAATGGAAGCCGAGGACCATCAGGGGAATGTTGATCACGAAGTACTGGGTTCCTTCGGCCCAGCCGGTGAAGTGGTTCAGGATGATGGCCAGTCCGCTCAGACCGCCGGCTGGCAGCTGAAAAGGCACCAGAAAGAGAATGAATCCCAGGGCGCTGACCGTAGCCCCTGCTGCGATCAAAGTCTGCTGCCAGGCCAGGCTTCGCAGGCTGGAGAGTGGATGATCCGGATTTCTTCGCTGTAATCGGCGCATGGGAGCTCTCCTTGAGACAGTCTGCCTTTACTCGGTGGCGGCCCAGCTTTCCTGCATGGACACGGACCCGAATTGCTCTAAAAAGTCTGCAGCGCATGTCAATCAGTGCAGCCACTTTTCTTCAGCCTTTTTCGATTGACTGGCTGTCAGTATTTTCCAGAGCCGGATCCCGCGGCTACTTGCCTCAGCCAAGCCCGGCTCAAAGCAGCTGCGGAGTGCAGGGCCGGGAAAGCTGAGCATTGCCGGAAAACAGGGAGCTCCGGGGAGCTCTGATTCGTCTCCGATTCAAACAACCTGTCCTGGATCAGCATTTGACCGGCCTGTGCTGGCCTGCTATATGCTGAGGAACCTGCATGCGTCCCGGCAGGGCGGCAGGCGGGCCGCACCGCCAGGAATACCGACGGGATGAGCAATGCCGGCTTCAAACCGTCATGGCCCAACAGGGAGGAGGCCTCGGGAATGAGCGTCAGTAAGGAGCAGATCCAGACATGCCTGCGCGAGTACCTGGCCATGAAGATCGATCAGGCCACCTCCGCCTCGGACGGACCGGCCCGGGACGGCCCGCTGATGCCGGAGTACATCGTCCGGAACTGCCCCCAATACCGGAAGAACCCCGGGGAGATGAGCAGCGAGGAGTGGGCCAACTGCATCAGGCACAACATTTACCGGATCAAGGACAAGCTGTCCTATCACATTTACGGTCCGCGCAGCGAGGAGCTGGTCGACGAGTTTCTGGAGCAGTTCAACCTGGAAATCAAAAAACATTCCTTTGAGTACTACGCCATCATGCGCGACGTGCTCAGAATGGAAATGCAGTTCTACTCCATCCTTCTTGATCACCACGTCTAATTCCTCATCGATTCCGAAGCCTTAGACAAAAATCATCTTTTTTTTGCCCCTGCCTTGACAGCCGGGTCGATTCGGTCTATACAGTTATCAACTTAACCGCATATCAATATATCTTTATATACTAATCATGACCACAATCAAGCTCTTCAAATCACTGGCTGACGAGACCCGTCTGCGCATCTTCAACGTGCTCATCCAGTACGAGTTCAACGTCAACGAGCTGGTACAGGTCATGGGCATGGGGCAATCACGCATCTCCAGGCACTTGAAGATCCTGGCCGAGTCCGGCTTGCTTCGCCACCGCCGCGACGGGAGCTATGTCTACTACCAGGCCATAACCAATGAAAGGACCAGAAAGCTGGCCGAGTTCATTCAAGAGTCCGGAGCGGTCGATCCCGAGTTCCATGCCGATCTTCAGCGGGCCGAGCAGATCCTGGAGGAGCGGAAAAGACGGACCCAGCGTTTTTTTGCCTCCGTGGCCAAGCATTGGGACCGCATCAAGGAAGAGGTTTTCGGCGACTTCGACCTGAGCAGCGTCATCCGGGCCAAGACCCCGTCCGGGCAACAGGTCATCGTCGACCTGGGGTGCGGCACAGGAGAGCTTCTCCTGGAGCTGCTGGATACGGCCCAGACTGTCATCGGCGTCGACGCCACGCCCAAGATGCTCGAGCAGGCCCGAAAACGCATGAACTCCCACGGCTCGAGCATCGACCTTCGCTTGGGCGAGCTTGAGCATTTGCCGCTCAAGGACCAGGAGGCCGACAGCGCGGTCATCAACATGGTCCTGCACCACTTGCCCACACCGGCCCTGGGCATCCGGGAGGCGTCCAGAATCCTGAAGCCCGGCGGCCGCTTTATCATCGCTGACTTTGCCAAGCACAATCTGGAATCCGTCCGTGACAAGTACGGCGGACCCTGGCTTGGCTTCACCAAGGAGGAGATCGAAGAATGGCTTTCTGACGCGGGCTTTCATCTCGAAAGCATGGATAGCTACGACGTACTCCAGAGCCTTCGGGTCCAGGTTTTCGTCGCAGTAAGGAATGAACATTTCTCAGTGGATAACCAAGACTCATAAGGAGTTGATTATGGACACAGGCAATCATTACGAAGTCAGAGACATGTCCCTGGCCAGCCAGGGCAAGCTGAATCTGGAGCTGGCCGAGCTGAACATGGGCGCCCTGCTTGAGGTGAAGAAGCGCTTTGAAAAGGAAAAGCCGCTTCAGGGCGTTCGCATCGGCCTGGCCCTGCACGTGACCAAGGAGACCGGCATCCTCGTCCGCACCCTGATCGCCGGCGGCGCCGAGGTCTCCATCACCGGCTGCAATCCGCTGTCAACCCAGGACGACATCGCCGCCGCCCTGGCTGACGAGGGGGTTCAATGCTGGGCCTACAAAGGCGAAACCAAGGACGATTACTACCGCTACATCAAAAATGTCATCGAAACCGAGCCGCACATCACCATCGACGACGGCTGCGACCTGGTCTCCGAGATCCACAAGAATCATCCGCAGCTCATCGACAAGATCATCTGCGGCTGCGAAGAGACTACCACCGGCATCATCCGTCTCAAGGCCATGGAGAACGACAACGCCCTGAAGTACCCCATGATCGCCGTCAACGACAACATGACCAAGCACCTGGTGGACAACTTCTATGGCACAGGCCAGTCCACTGTTGACGGCATTCTGCGGGCCACCAATGTGCTGTACGCCGGCAAGACCTTTGTGGTCAGCGGCTATGGCAGCTGCGGCAAGGGCGTGGCCATGAAGGCCAAAGGGCTGGGCTCCAACGTGGTGGTCACTGAAGTGGATAACTTCCGCGCCCTGCAGGCCGCCTACGACGGCTTCCGGGTCCTGCCCATCGAGGAGGCTATCAAAATCGGCGACATCTTCTGCACCGTGACCGGCAACAAGCACGTTATCCGCCTGGAGCACATGAAGCAGATGAAGAACGGGGCCATGCTCTGCAACTCCGGTCACTTCGACAATGAGCTGCAGCTCGACGCCTTGGCCGAGGCAGCCAGCTCGAGCCGACGGGTCCGTCCCTTCATGGACGAGTACGTTCTGGACGGCAAGAAGATCTTCGTCCTCGGCGAGGGCCGGCTGGTCAACCTGGCCGCCGGCGAAGGCCATCCGAGCGAAGTCATGTCCACCTCCTTCTGCGGCCAGGCCCTGGCCTGCGAGTACGGGGTCAAGAACAAAGGCAAGCTGGCCAACAAGGTCATTCAGCTGCCCGAGACCCTGGACAACGAGATCGCCGGCCTGCAGCTGACCGCCATGGGCGTACGCATCGACTCCATGACCGAGGACCAGAAGAAGTACCTGAACTCCTGGGAGGAAGGCACATAAGCCACGGCATGTGTCATAACGTGCCTGCAAGCCCCGGTCCGAGCCTTCGGACCGGGGCTTTTTTTCGGACCCAGCCACGGACCGCGCAAAGCCAGGTCTGGCTGGCAGCCTGGAGCTGAGACGTGCAGGCCCGTTCCTGGCTGCTCCCCTGGTCAGCCGGAAAGAAGCCGAAAGCCTGCGGCTCCTGGCAGCAGCCCGGACTGCTGCCTGAACCGGCGGCCCGGAGCTGCCGATTGTCGACTCGAGGCCTGTCTGCTATCTTGGGCTCGTGGGGCTTGCTTGGGCGGCCTGTTAAGAGCCCGGACCAGCCGAGCAGGAAGAGCCCGAGCACACCCATGAAACCTTCGGCTGGCTCTGACAGTCAGGCCAGGATTGACTTCCATCGGACGAACCATTGGCCCGGAGCACCTCGAATGAACAGAGACCAGGCCGGCGCATGTCCGTAACGGCTGATCTCCCCCGGACCGCTCCACCCTGGGGAGGCCAGGCTGACTGGCATCAGGCCAACCATCAGCTTGCCTGGCTCATTGGCAGCCGTGAAGGCATGCTCGGCCGGGCCAAACGGCTGGCCTTGACCATCCAGAGCCACTGCCTGGAGCTTTACCCCGTCATGGACTGGCTGTGCGCCTCGACCTGCCACCGCTGCCAGGATCCCTGCTGTCTGCGAGCCAGAGTCTGGCTCGACTTTATCGACCTGCTTCTCCTTCATCTGACCGCCAGCCCGATCCCCTGCAGCCAGCTCATTCCGAACACGGATCAGGCCTGCGCCTATGCGGGAAACAACGGCTGCCTCCTGGACCGCCGGTCCAGGCCCTGGATCTGTCTCTGGTATGTCTGCCCAGAGCAGACGGCCATGCTGAACCGCCGTCCGGCTCTCTCCCGACGCACCGCCCGGCTCAAGCGCCGTATCAAAGCCAACCGGCAGGCCCTGGAGAATGAGTTCATCAGGCAGACTATCTGACATTCGGCGTCAAACGCGAAATGTCAAGGCACAATATGTCCAGTTTGAGCAAAGAGATGCTGGACACAGCGAGGAGGAGCTGAGTATTCACAACTCTATGCCTTCAGCAGAGACCTTGATCGAGGTAAAGGGGCTGGGCAAGACCTTCAACGGGCTGCGGGCCGTGGAGGCCATATCGTTCAGTGTTCGGCGGGGCGAAATCCTTGGGCTGCTTGGACCCAACGGGGCGGGCAAAACCACCACCCTGCAGATGTTGCTCGGCCTGACCACGCCGAGCCGGGGGACGATCCGCATCTTCGGCCTGGATCTGTCCAGGCATCGACGGGACATTCTGCGTCGGGTCAACTTCTCCTCGGCCTACATCGCCCTGCCGACCAACCTGTCCGTCTGGGAAAACCTGATCGTCTTCGCCAAGCTCTACGGCCTCAGCAATCCCAGGAAGCGGATCGACTCCATGCTGGAGACCTTCGAGCTGGAAAATGAAAAACACGTCTTGACCGGCACGCTGTCTTCCGGACAGCTCACCCGGCTGAATCTCTGCAAGGCCTTTCTGAACGAGCCGGAAATTCTCTTTCTGGACGAACCCACAGCCAGCCTTGATCCGGACTTCGCCGACAAGGTCCGCTCCCGGCTGCGGCAGCTCCACCGGCGCAAAGGGGTCACTCTGATCTATACCTCCCACAACATGCAGGAAGTGCAGAGCCTCTGCCAGCGCTTGATATTCCTTGCCCAGGGACGGATCGTCGCTCGCGGCAAGACCGAGGATATTGTCCAGCAGGCAGAGGCTGCCTCGCTGGAAGACTACTTCATCAGCCTGTCGCGCTCGGACAATCGAACGGCAGGCCGCCATGGCCGGGCTGACGGCTCAACGACGGACCGCAGCTGATCATGTGGCAACGAATCTGGGCCGTCTTCCTTCGGCACCTTTATCTGCACCGGCGAAGTCCGGCCAGAATCATGGAAATCTTCTTCTGGCCGGTCATGGACCTGCTGGTCTGGGGCTTCATCACCCTGTACCTGAAAACGGTGGCCGTTCCCGAAGCGGTCCTGTTCTTTATCGGGGCCATGATCTTCTGGGACGTGCTCTACCGCTCACAGCAGGCCATTTCCCTGTCCATGACCGAAGAGTTCTGGGTGCGCAACTTCATCAACATCTTCATCTCCCCTCTGAGCATCCCGGAGTTCATTGCCGCCTTGTGCCTGGTCGGCCTGCTGAAATCCCTGCTGACCACCATCTTCCTGGCCTTTTTGGCTGTGATCTGCTACAGCTTCAACCTCTTGCAGGTGGGGCTGGCCCTGGTCCCCTTTCTGGGCAACCTGCTGCTGTTCGGCTGGGCTGTCGGGCTGGTGACCATGGGCGTCATCCTCCGCTACGGCCGGGCGGCCGAAGCCCTTATCTGGGGCATGCCCTTCCTGCTGCAGCCCATTTCGGCCGTGTTCTATCCCCTGGAAACCCTGCCCCAGCCCCTGCAGCTCATAGCCGCCTGCCTGCCCTCGACCTACGTCTTCGAAGGCATGCGGAACGTCCTGTCCGGGCAGGAACTCAGCCTTGAGGCCATGCAGACCGCCTTCCTGCTCAACCTGGGCTGTTTGGCTGCCGGCGGCGCCTTCTTCGGCTGGATGCTCAAGTCCGTTCGGGAACGGGGCTATCTCAGCCGGCAGCACCTGCACTGAGCCCGGACGGTTCACTCCCGGGCCGATTGATCGGCCGCTTCCCGGCAAACCCGGAGCGTTGTGGGCACCATGACCCGCATCAGATCCTGCAGATTCTCCTGCATCAACAGCTCCGGCAGCTCCTGCCGCGGAAAGGCGATCCGCTGCAGACTGGCCTTGAAGCTCTCGGCGTGAACCCGGCGCTCTCCCCGGAATACCCTCAGATTCAGCTCCAGATTGACTGTGTACTCGGTGCTTGAGACCTGCCTCAACCAAGCCCGCTCAACACTGCCTCGCAGAATGAATCCGTTGGTCTGAGCCTCGCGGCCCGGTTGCTTGGAAACCTGGCAGCCCGCAGATCTCAGCTCACGCCTGAAGGCGGAAGTAACCCAGTCCTCAACCAGCCGGTCAGGGTAGTAGACCCGGCCGTCCTCGGTCCGACCGACCCCTTCGACATCCCCGCGGGCATCCGCAAAACCAGGGACAGTCAGACTGAGCCTGCATTCGGGCCGCTCATCGACAGCAGGCGAGTAACTCAAGGGGACCATGGTTGTCCGGACGCAGCCGCCGGCCAGGCAGAAGAAGGCCAGGCAGAGGGGCAGCCAGATGCGGGCAGGCAATGGCCATGGCGACATAATAGGAACCTCCTTTGCTCTCTAGCGTACGAATGCTCTGCCTCCACGGCCATCCTGCCCCGGAGATGTCGATGGCCATGCGAAGCTTCCTTTGTGCCTCTGCCGGCGAGAGTCGAGCTCAAGGCTGATGTCATCCAGCCCGTCTCACAGGCCTTTCACCTGGCCGTTCCCTGAGCCTGGGAGGATCACTCTGCGCCCCTGGAAAACGGCTGCGGGCAGGCCGGCGGTGCCGACCGAGGGGAAGCGGCGGGACAGGGCTCAGCCCTGCTCACCCGCGGTTGAGGCGCCAGTCGTAGGGAATATACTCGACCCGCAGCTTCGGGGCCTGCTCCTGAACAAAGGCCCGCTCCTCATCATCGTAGAGAAACTGGCTCAGGAAGCGCAGCCGGCTGACCATATCGGCACCGAAATCCTCGGCATACCACAGGAAGATCCGAGACAGCCGGACCAGATTCTGCTCCCGATCGATGCCTATCCCCCCGGCATTCAGAAAGGTTCGGGCCGAGACGGTCAGCTCGGTATCGAGCCCTTGGGCGGTATAGATCTCGATCGGCGGGCAGGAGGAGGAGGCGCAGACCAGAGCGAAATGAATGCGCGGGTCGAGGCGATTCAAGGCCAGCTTCAAGCGCGGATCTTTCCGGCCAAAGGGCTTGAACAGGGAGAACGGGGGCCGGCTGTTGGCCCGCAGGATGCCATGCTCGATATCGTCCGGGGTAAACTCGAGCCCGCCGATATCATAGCGGATACGCTGGAAGAAGTTGCGGACCTCCTTGACCGAATCGCGGATGTTCAGCTCGATGACCCCGTGGATGACGATGACATTATACAGATTGATCCAAAAGGCGGCTGCCTCGGCCTCATTGTGCAGCCGGCCGGGATCGAAATGCTTCAGGTTCCGGCTCAGATCGAGGTACTCCTCATAGAGATCCGAGTTCTTCATCTGCTCGTAGGCCACCCGGCCCTGTTCGCTCTGGAAAAAAGCCCCTCGCAGCAGGTTCATGTTCGTCTTCAGCCGGCCTGCCAGCTCTCCGGCTGGAACATTCTGAGCGGCCTGGCCGTCATTCAACCTGATGGCTCCGGCCAGAAGGCGCTTGGCCAGCCTGGACTTGCCGCTGGGCACGCCCTGGTCGGCAGGCTGTCCGCCATCCCGCTGTTTGGACTTGGCTTCATTGAGGTTGAGCACGCTGTTGATATAGCCGATATGGGTGAAGGCCTGAGGAAAGTTTCCCAGCGGCTCCCGCCAGCTCACGTCATACTCCTCGGCAAAAAGGCCCAGGCGGCTGGCCGCCCGCTCAGCGCTGCGCAAGCGCTTCTCCGCTTCCTGGAGCCGGCCCATGGCGATCAGGCAGTCGATCAGCCAGAAGCTGCAAAGCAGGAAGGTCCCTTCAGAGCCCTGCAAACCGTCCTCGGCTCTGTAGCGATAAATGAAGTCCCCCTGCCCGAGCTCCCTGATGACAGCCTCGACCGTGGAGACCACGCGGTGATCATCCGGCGGCAGGAAGCCGAGCAGGGGGATCAGCAGAGTGCTGGCATCCAGCTCCTCAGTGCCGTAGTGCTGGACAAAGGCCTGCTTGCTGCTGCTGAAGCCCTGCTCCAGAACCTCCGCCTTGATGGCCGATCGGGTCCGCTCCCAGCGGTGACTGTCGGCCGGAAATCCGTAGCGTCTGGCGATGGTCAGCCCCCGGTCCAGAGCCACCCAGCACATGACCTTGGAGTAGACAAAATGCCTGGGCCCGCCCCGGACCTCCCAAATACCGTAGTCAGGCTGATGCCAGGCTGAGCAGACATAATCGCATATGGCCCGCAGGACAGGCCACTTATCGGCGTCAATCTTTCCGACATAATCCGAAAGCTGCAGCACGGCGTCCATGAGCTCGCCGTAAATGTCCATCTGGACCTGACTGGCGGCTTCATTGCCGATCCGCACCGGGCGTGATCCCTTGTAGCCGTCCAAATGGCTCAGCTCGGTCTCGGGCAGCTCCTCCTCACCCCTGAGACCGTACATGATCCGAAGTTTGCCGGTGGAATGACCGGACAAGATCCCTTCGATCCAGCGAAGGTAGCTTTCGGTCTCAGACAGATGGCCCAGCTTGAACAAAGCCTTCAGGGTGAAGGCGGTGTCCCTGATCCAGGTAAACCGGTAGTCCCAGTTCCTGCTGCCACCGATTGATTCCGGCAGGGAGGTCGTGGGCGCCGCCGCCATGGCCCCGCTGGGTTGAAAAAACAGCAGCTTGAGCACCAGGGCCGAGCGTTCAACCATATCGCGATACATCCCTGGATCTGCGGATCGGCCCGTTTCGCTGCGATTCAGCCAGGCCCGCCAGAAATCGGCCGTCTCCTGAAGCGCCCTGTCTGAATCGGCAGCATCTTCGCAGGCCCTGTCCTTCAGGGAGCATTGGCCGCTTTCGGTGCTGCCGAGCCTGAGCCAGACCCGATCAGGCACCTCCAGGTCCCAGATGGCCTCAGCCCGGTCCTGTCCGACCTCCAGGGATCTGCTGCAGGTCAAGGCCAGGCTCTTGCCTCCGCCGCTGGCCAGGACTCCATCGGAAATCGCCTCCAGGCGTGTCTCGGCCCTGGCGTAATCGAACCTGGGCTGAAAAATGGCTCGAACCTCCACCCGGCCATGCTCGACCTCCAGGAGGCGGTACACGGCCTGGCGCGAGGCGCCCTGTTGGTCCTCGGCCTCGTCCTGGGTAAAGCCGAGGGGCATGAAGTCAGTCAGACGAAGGACGCCGCTCCTGGTCCGGAAACGGGTCACCAGGACATTGGTTCTGGGCAGGTAATCGCTCGAGGAGTCATACGGCTCGGTTGGCTGCAGCAGAAAGCGGCCGCCCTGCCTGTCGTCCAGCAGCGCGGCGAAAACGGACGGAGAATCCAGAAAGGGCAGGCACAGCCAGTCCAAGGACCCGTCTTGCCCGACCAGGGCTGCGGTTCGCAGGTCACCGATAACGCCGTATGAATCGATCGTCTTGTACATGCTTTGTCCAAGCGGCTCGTGAGCTCAGTGAAATAGTGTTAAGAATAGCGGGGTCAAAAGGCTGCCCACTGTCTTAGAGGGGAGCTTTGGCACCCCAGAGGGCAGGCTGCCGCTGTGCAAACGCGGCTCGGGCTTGACGCCTCGGCCAGCGTCTGGGCTGAAGGCGGCTCCGGTTCCGGGTGGGTGTCGTCTGTCCGTCCAGGCGACGCGGACGGCATGCCTGTCAGGCATCCCGCCCGCCGATCGCCGGCAGCCTCAGGACGGTGCGCCGGCAGGTCCAGGACCGATCAGCGGCAGCTCCTTCTCGATCTCGAAGTAGACCAGAAAGACCGCCTCCTGATTGAGCTTGTCCTCCTCGGCATAGCAGCGCCGACGCAACTGATTGATGCGCTCCATGTCCTGCTCTTCCTTGATTTTCTTCAGAAAGAAGCGTTTCCCGGTGTAGCCTGACCCGGATTCCAGAAAGAGGTAGGCTGCCCTGGGATTGGACTGCAGGTTGTGGTGCGAGAGCCTGTCGCGCATAATGACGGCCAAGCTTCCGTCATCCATGACATGGGGCCTGGCGTAAATGGCCGAATCGACATGGCCTTCGGCGTCGGCCGTGGACAGCACGCCGACACCTTTGACGTTTTCAAAATACTCGCGAAGTTGCATTCAGAGCTCCTTTGTCTAAGGTATTCACATGTCCGCAGATAGAAATTGAATTTATCAAACGGCTCGGGTAAAATCAATTTGGAGCGTGTTCTGGCCGGGAATATACCCAAGTTCTCCCATGCAGGCTCCCTGTCTGGATATGGGCGGACCTCAGCCAGGCCATGCCCTTGGCTGGCCGGATGCCGGGCCTCGGTCCGATCGAGGCACAGGCCCGAGGGAAGGCCAGTCCTGCTGCACGTCCGCCAGCGGGAACCAGTCCCTGGAGAAGTGATCCGGCATCTGCGGCTTCAGAGCCAGTCCACAGCGATGATCGTCAGAGACGGCCCGATGGCCGAGGAAACTGATCTCATGAAAAGCTTTTTCCCCAAAAACCACGGTTCGTCCAACACATGATGAGTCTCATGCGCACCCTCGCCGCCTCATGGCTGCATGCCTGGTCAAGCCGCCTCATCCTCGTGCTGATGGCGGCTCTGCTTGTCGGCGGCTGGCAGGCCAGCCAGGCCCGCTCGGCAAACCAGTCCGTCTCCGCCTTGTCCGTGCGGATTCAGGGCAGCATCAATCCGGCCCAGGAAGACCTCCTGGCCAAGGCCCTGGAAACCTGCCGGAGTCAGCAGCACGACCTGCTGCTGATCAGTCTGGATACCCCCGGCGGCCTGGGCAAGTCCATGCGCGAAATGGTCAAGATGATCCTGAACGCCCCCTGCCCGGTCCTGACCTGGGTCGGTCCCAAGGGCGCCAGGGCAGCCTCGGCCGGCGTCTTTCTGGTTGCTGCCTCGAGCGTGGCCTCCATGAGCCCGCAGACCAGCATCGGCGCAGCCTCCCCTGTGGCCATGGGCGGCAAGGATGTCCCCGAGACCATGCAACAAAAGATCAAAAACGATTTTTTGAGCCTGATTCGCGGGGTGGCCAAGGCCAAGGGCCGAAATGTAGACTGGTACGAAAAGGCGATCGAAGAGGCTGTGAGCATCACCGCAAGCGAGGCTGTCATGCTCAGGGTCGTTGACCTGATGGCCACATCGCCGCAGGACCTGCTGGTCCAGGCCGGGTCACGGGGCATCCCGGGCCCCGACGGCGAGCTGCGCTTCCAGGAGGATGGTTTTTCCCTGACCGAGTTTCAGCCAGGCTTCCGCCACTCCTTCCTCAGCTGGCTGCTGGACCCGCAGATCGCCTACCTGTTGCTTCTGGGCGGCATTGCCGGCCTGTTTTTCGAGCTCAGCAACCCCGGAGCCATCTTTCCCGGCGTCTTCGGAGGCATCTGCCTTCTCCTCGGCCTGTACGCCATGGCTGTCCTGCCCACCAATGTAGCCGGCCTGCTGCTCATTCTCCTGGCCCTGGTTCTGTTTATTCTGGAAATTGCCGTGACC
>Ga0207797_1002877_pt1 | contig 11791 bp, 10 predicted proteins | sample PRCRCaboRojoPR_6_FD_187275 | JGI IMG/M metagenome (GOLD analysis project Ga0207797, IMG submission 187275) | Marine sediment microbial community from Cabo Rojo, Puerto Rico - PR CR 10% Liquid 1 (SPAdes) | ecosystem: Environmental > Aquatic > Marine > Coastal > Sediment | place: Cabo Rojo, Puerto... | reverse complement strand
GGGGGGGAGCCGGTCTCCATCGACGTGTCGACGAACGGCACCGGCATCATGCCCGACACGGAACTCTGCGAGATGGTACGCGAGCACTTCGACCTCTCCCCTTCGGCAATCATCGACCGACTCGACCTCCTCAAGCCCCGCTACCAGAAAACCGCCGCGTACGGCCACTTCGGCCGCCCCGCCTTCCCGTGGGAGGAACTCACACACGTGGAGGCCCTCCAGCGCGACGCTGCCGAGGTGACGGCGTAGCCCACTCGCCTCCCATTTAATCCCCGAATGCCCTCGTCGCCGATCCGGCGGCGAGGGCTTTTTTGTTTCGGCAGCGCCCCGGTTGGGGGCAGAATGTGCATGGTGCATGCTTCACACTTTCTTCTTTCTCTTGACCTGTAACCCTCCGCGCCTCCGCTCGTCCACTGGCCGCGTTTTGCCGACGGCCCTGTGCGAACGATTCCCCATGGAAAGACCAAAATGCAAACGACCCTCTCGGAATTGGGACTGATACCGGTCCTCCAACCTTGAGCACACTCAATCACAACGTGAGCACTGCCATGAGACACGTATCCTCGATCCTTCTCTCCAGCGTCGTAGCTTTCGGGCTTTTGTTCGCTGTCGGCTGCGACTCCACCGGCTCAATGAGTAGTGGCGAAAGTGGAACCCTTGAGTTGAGCATGAGCGACGCGTCCACGAGCAAGAGCCTGAACGCCCTCGCCACGATGTCGAGTGCGGAGGCTAACGTGACGGAGGCGACGGTGACCATTACCGAACTCTCCATCGTCCCCGCCGAGGACACCAGTGATGGCGATTCGACCGACGCCGGGATTACGGTGCTGCGTGACGCAAACTTCGAGGTCGACCTCATCGACTTGCAGACGGGGCTCGACACGACCCTGGCCGAGATCGAGATCCCGTCCGGCGAATACAGCCAGATCCGCCTGATCACGAACGAGGAGGCCAACGTGACTTTCGACGACGGCACCCAGGAGGACGTGATGATCGCGAGCGGTCAGCAGAGTGGACTGAAGGTCAACTTCGATCCGTTCACGATCGAGTCCGCCGATGACCGCGCCGAGGTGACCCTCAACTGGGACGTGCAGGAGTCTCTGAAGGGCAATCCGCAGGGCAACCTCGTGATTACCCCGGTTATCGACGCGTCCGTGAATGTCCCGAACGCCGGTAGTTAGCGCCTTATCGTTGCTGTCCCTCGGGGCCCCACCCCTCCCATCGGGCGGCCTGCCGGCATTCGGCGGCCGCCCGAGGGAGTTACCCCGCGTGTTCGGTCTTCGATCCGGCCAGAGCGCCAATAGCCCTGCGAAAAGACAAGAGAAAAATCGCCGCCCATGTCAGCCGTGGCACGAATTCTGCCGCCTGATAGGCCGCTCGGTCGACGAACACGGTCGATCGGCACGTTCTCTCTGTCTTGTCGCCTGACCTGCTCTCTGTATGCCGCACGATTCATCGGACGGCACGTACGCCCAGCGCGTGCAGAACGGAGACCGGGACGCCTTCGAGGTCCTCGTGGAGCGGTACGAGGGGATGGTGTTCGACCTCACGCACCAGTACGCCGACCAGCCCGAAGAGGCCGAAGACCTGGCGCAGGACATCTTTCTCAAGGCGTACCGCCGAATCGAGAAGCTTCGGGATCCCGATCAGTTCGCGTCTTGGCTCTACGGCATCGCCCTCAACCAGTGTCGCGACTACGCCAAGAACGTGCGACGCGACACGTATCCGTTCAGCCGCACCGGGCGGGACGACGGTGCCGTAACGAACAACGGGATGGCGGCGCAGGACGACCAACTCGCGGCCGACGAGCACGGGGCGCGCCTCTGGGAGGCCCTGGACGAACTGTCGCCGACGTACGCCACGCCGTTCCTGTTGAAATATCGAGACGGCCTCACATACAAGGCCATGTCGAAACGACTCGACGTGTCGGTGAGCGCCCTGAAGGTGCGCGTGCACCGCGCCCGCAAGAAACTCCGAACCTTGTTGGAGCCCTACCATGAGCACGCCTGACCCTGACACAGCCGTCCGCCGCTTTATCGACGGGGATCTGCCCGACGACGAGGTACGGGCGACGCTGCACCGCATTGCCGATGATCCGGAGGCGCGGTCTCTGCTCCAATTCGAACTGCAGATGACGCAGGACCTTGCTGCCTCTCGGTCGCCGCAGCCCTCGTCCGAATTCGCGGCGAACACAGTTGAGAAGCTCGAAGAACGCGAGGCCTCTGAGCCCTCGCTCCAAACGCGGCTCCGGGAGTGGTGGGAGGCGGTCACGCGACCGCTCATCACGATCCCCGTCCGCCCCGCCCACACCCTCGCCACGATCGCCCTTGTGGTCACGGTGGCGTGGTTCGCCTGGCCCTCTGCCCCGCTCGACCCGCTCCCCGTTGCTTCGAGCCAGGAGCGTACGACGCCGCCGGTGCAGACGGCCACGGCCTCCTCGCAGCAGCAGCCACAAACGGTGTGGACGCGGTTCGTCTACACGGACGCCGACGCCGACTCGGTGGCGGTGGCGGGTGATTTCAGCCAGTGGAAGCCGATTCCGCTTTCGCCCCACACGGTGAACGGAAAGACGGTTTGGACCGGGCTCGTCCCTGTCTCACGGGGCGAGCACGAGTACCAGTTTGTGATCGACGGTGAGAAGTGGGTGACCGATCCACTGGCCCCGGTGAAAGAGGACGACGGGTTCGGCGCCAAGAATGCGGTCTTAAAGCTCTGAGGCGATGGGTCACGCACTACGGGACCACCTGTGCTCTCCTGATCAGTTTGTTCGCCCCATGTGGCGGCTCCTTTTCGGATTGTTGATCCTTGCCGGTGGCCTCCCGAATCCTGCTGATGCACAGCAGTGGACGGGAACTGCGGCCGTGACCCTCTCCGGCGGCCACCAAACCAACACCTACCTCGATCCCGTGCTTCGTTTCTGGGACATTCCCTCCGACGCCGCATTCGCGGCCTTCATGCCACAGGTGGGACTCGTGCGGAACGCGCAACGGACTCGCCTCGACGTGACCGCCCGGACCCGCCTGTACCCACAGCGGCCCAACGCACCGCAGTTTGCGCAGGGCCACGTCCGGGTCCGGCATCAACTGTCTCCTTCATGGACGGTAGGCGGCCTCGGCGGGGGCACGCGGTACCGCTTCGCCTCATCGCGCGACAGCTGGTGGGCCCTCCCGTCCGTAGAGTGGGCGCCCACCTCAACCTCGACCCTCACGCTACGCGGCGGCGTCACGAGGCGCTATTTGTCCTCCCCCCAAACGACCACCAGCCGCCAGACCAGCGCCCTCCTGACGTTGACCGGAACGACATGGCTGGCAGATCGGCTGCACGCAGAGGGCCGACTCTACTGGAGCAACGGGGCGACGAGCGCGTCGGACGTGCAGTTTGGCGGCACGGGAGGCTCGGTGCGGGGCACGTACTGGCCCTCAAACGAATGGTCCTTCGAAGCCGAGGCCGCCGTCGAGCGCGTTCAGTACGGAACGGCGTCCTCAACGACCCAGGACCGCATTGGTCGAGCTGGGCTCAAGGCACAGTGGCATGTACACTCGTCGGTCACCCTCTTTGCACAGACGCAGGCGTCGGCGGCCCGCCTTGCCCAAACCGACGGGATTAACACGGATGTACATGTGTCGGTAGGGCTTCGTCTTCAGACGCAACGCGTGCTTGGCGATACGGCCCCTTCCTCCCCACGGCGACGCGTCTGTACCGCCGTCGACGACGGCGTTCGTGTGCAAATCCCGTACGACGGGGCCGGGACGCCACATGTGACCGGCGACTTCAACGGTTGGTCTCTCCCCGGCGTCCCCTTGACCCGGTCCGACGACGACACCTGGACGACGACGCTTTCATTGGAGTCCGGCACGTACGCGTACCGCATTCGCGTCGTTGACGGTCGCACGCGCCGGTGGCTCGACCTCCCCTCCTACGCACAAACCGCCGACGATGCGTTCGGCGGCAAGAACGGTGTGTGCACAGCCCAATAATCCCATGATTCGATTCGGCTTTTCCACGTGGAGGCTTCAGGGCCTCTGGCCACGGCTCGGAACGGCCTTGGCGATCGTGCTTCTCGGCCTGAGCGGACCGTATGCCGCGGTCGGTCAGGACGCCAGTGTAGAGGCGCTTCTTGAGCGGGGACGTACGGCCGGGGCCAACGCCGAGCAGATGCAGATGGTGGCCCGGCGAGCTCGACGGGCCGGCCTCAACGACGAGGCCGCAGCCTCGCTCCTCCGTCCGGTCGTCGAGCTTGCCGAGCAGAATCTCCCGACCGGCCCGCTTCTCTCAAAAACGCTCGAAGGCCTTGCGAAGCGGGTGCCCCCGGCCCGGATGCAGCCGGTTCTTCAACAGTACCGCACCCACACCGAGCAGGCGGGACGGCTCGTCAACCAGTGGACTCAGCAATCCGACGCGCGAGCTCTCCTCGGGACTTCAGAACAGCCGCCCGGAGGGGCCCAGAAGGAGGCCCATGCCCAACTGGTGACCGATGTCGCAGAGGCCCAACAGCAAGACATCCCCGCCAAAGACATTGAGGCCTTTCTGAATGGTCTCCCGGAGGGCGTTGAGCGCCGCCCAGTGTCGCTTGGGCAGGTAGCCACCGCTGTAGGCGTGCTGCCGGACCTCCCTGGCAACGGCGCGTCTCCACAAGCTGCGAGACAGCTCTTGACCTCGGCACTGAATGCTGGCTACAGCCCGGAGTCGCTCCGCCAGCTGCCGTCGGCACTCAAGAGTGCGCATCAGAAGAGCAAACGGCCCGTGGACGTGTTGGCCCAGGGGGCCGCGCAGGCCATCGCCAATGGCACGCCCGCCGCGACGGTGCTGCAGAGCCTCTTTCAGGGAGGCCTGCCCGGTGGTGGTCCCCCCGCGGGCGCCGGCCCGCCCGCAAGCACACCCGGCGCCGGGAAGCCCCCCGATACGGGCCCGCCCAACGACCCTGGTCCGCCGGACAATTCGCCGGGGGGCGGCCCGCCGTGAACGACTTTGTAACGGCGCGGGTGGGAGCCAAAGTGCGGAATGCGGCTCTACAGCAACCAGTCAGTCCTCTTCCTCCCCCGTCTCCCCAAAGATCCGAACGGCCGCCTCGCCGTCGGTGGTGACGTAGGCCCGAAACATCCCCTGTGTGCTGAAGGGCATGGCCATGTTGCCCTCGCGGTCGAGCGCAATGACGCCGCCGACGCCGCCCAACTCCTCAATCTCGTCGACCGTGTTCTGGGCCGCCTCATCGAGCGGGGGATCCCCGAACCGCACGCGGGAGGCGATGCTGTGGGCCGCCACGCCGCGGATGAAGTACTCGCCCTGCCCCGTTGCCGACACCGCGCAGGACGCGTTGTGGGCGTACGTCCCCGCCCCAATGATCGGCGAGTCGCCCACGCGGCCAAACTTCTTGTCCGAGATGCCGCCTGTGGAGGTGCCCGCCGCCAGATTGCCGTCCGCGTCGAGGGCGACGGCCCCCACCGTCCCGAACTTCTCATCCCCGGGCGGATCGGCCGCCCCTGGCTCCTCCCCCGTGCGACGCGCCTCGGTGATGAAGTAGTCGTTCTCGACCAGTTCGAGCCCCTGTTGCCGCGCGAACGCCTCGGCGCCGTCCTGCGCAAACATCACGTGGTAGGACTCCTCCATGATCGTCCGGGCCAGCCGGATCGGATGCTTCACCGTCTTCACGCCCGTGAGCGCCCCGGCGTTGCGGGTCCTTCCGTCCATGATGGAAGCGTCGAGCTCCACCGTGCCTTCACTCGTGAGCACCGCGCCGCGTCCGGCATTGAAGAGCGTATCGCTCTCCATGATTGTGATGACCGTCTCTACAGCGTCCAGCGCACTGCCGCCATGCTGGAGCACCTCGTTTCCCTCCTCCAACGCCGTGCGCAGGGCTGTGCGGTAGGCCTCCTCCTGGGCATCCCCCATCCCGTCGGGTGTTATAGAACCAGCCCCACCGTGAATGACGAGCGCCGTCTCGGACGGCGAGCCGTCCTGGCCCGGCGCCGTAACAGGCAGCAGACACATCCAACTGAAGAGCACCACGCAAAGAGAAAGGACCCCGTGGAGTCGGGGCGGCACATCGTACATGATTCTGGACAAGGTGTGGATTCGGGCAACCATCGCGGGCAGCGCTTCACAAATAGGTGAATAGAATGGAGAATCGCCACTCCTGACATCCCCCCAGGTCCCCGACGAAACGTCGGGACATACGAGGCCTATGCTCCACTTCACCCTGCCGTAATGACGGAACTTGCATTTCCTTCACATAATCTTAGGCCCCCCTTTCCAAAAAACCCCCACCTGGACCACATTTTGCAGCACAATAATGACGCGATGTTACGCGTTTGGGAACACGTACTCAAGTATCTGATTTGTGGCATTTTCCGCTTGCGACTTAGCGGAATCCTTTACACATTGTATCTTGCATTGAGCCTCGCTCCCGACGCTCGGCACACCTGCACATAGATTCCCCACATATATGGCGAAGGACAAAGCGGAAGTCGTCACCAAAAAGACCACCTCGAAGGACAAAAGTGCCTTCAACCAGCATGAGGCCCTACAGGAGATGAGCGATGAGGACCTCATGTCCCAGTTCCAGGCCGGAACCGTGGAGGCCTTCAATATCCTCGTGGAGCGGTACTCCGACCGCCTGATGCAGTACCTCTACCGCTTCTTGGGCGACAAGAAGCGGTGCGAGGACCTGCTCCAAGAGACGTTCTTGCGAGTGCACCGCAACCGCCACTCCTACCGTCGGATCGCGAAGTTCTCGACATGGCTCTACACCATTGCCGGGAACCTGGCGCGCTCCGAGTACCGGAAGCGGAAGCGGCGCCGGATGCAGTCGATCCAGTCCGTGAACCGCGACAATGAGGAGTACGAGATGGAGATTCCGGACGAGTCGTTCTCGCCGGACAAGCACGCGGAGAGCACCATCCAGGATCACTACATCCAGGAGGCCATGAACGAGATTCCGCCGGCCTTCCGCGAGGTCGTGGTGCTGCGCGATATCCAGCAGCTCGCCTACGACGAGATCGCGGAGATTACGGGGCTGCCGATGGGCACCGTTAAGAGCCGCATCAACCGCGGCCGCACGAAGCTGCAGGCGCTGCTCCAGGACGTGTATCCGTTCCAGGAAGAGGAGTAACGGCGCTCGCCGCCTCGTTGCGAAGCGCTTGGCGTCACAACATTGCTGCGCCGGATCCCTTCGGGGGTCCGGCGTTTTTGTTTTGCCCCATCAGTGATCCTCGGACCGCTCTTTCCTCTCCATGGACGTTCCCGACCCGAAACGCCTCCAGGTCGACACGGACGCGCAAACCCTCACCATCGAGTGGGCGGACGGGCACACCTCCGTGTTTCCGCTCGACCAGCTCCGGGCGGCCTGCCCCTGTGCAGAATGCGGGGGAAAGGACATCGATCATATTCCGCCCCCCGAGGCCACCGACGCCTCTCCGAGACGGACGTGGACGGACCTTAACATCGAACCGGCCGGGAGCGTCGGCATCCGCATCACGTGGGACGACGGCCATAGCGCAGGCATCTTCCGGTGGGACCGGCTGCGGCGCCTGCAATCCCGTGATGTGTGATGACGTGATGCGTCATTTGTGCACGACAATCCCTCCGCATCACTCCTCACGTTTCACGCCACACGCATCACTCATCTTCCGTCTCCAGAATGTCGTCGATGCGGACGAGCACGTCCTCAAGGTGCACCGTCGTCGCCTCGTCGTCCGTTCGGCGGAGTGCCCGGTCCACCGCGTCGCGCAGCGTGGTGAGCTCGCTGCGGACGTACGCCCGAATGTCCGACTGGCGCACGTTGACCGGCGTGGCAATCGCGTAGTCCTCAAATCCGTCCGGAAGATCGTCGGGCTGGGCCTCCTCGGAGAGCAGGTACGCCATCCGCTCCAGGTAGCCGCGCTGCAGGTTGCGGCGGTACGGACCAATCGCTTCACCCTGGTCGAGCTCCCCCCACACGCCGTCGCGCAGGTCTTCGAGCATCGCATTGAGGGAGTAGGCCCCCTCCCCGCTGGCCATGGCCTCGGCTTCCAGTAGGCGGGCCATGCGCTGCGGGCGGAGTAGCATGTTGACGACGTTGACCTGGGCCTCCCGCACCCGCTCCAGGGCCCCGGACGCCTCGATGCGTCGGAGCACGTCCGCCTCAATGAGCCACGCGGGCGACTGGAAGGCCTGTCGGTTGAGGAAGCGCAGGGCTTCCCGCTGCTGGGCCGCAGGCACGGGCTCGTAGACCGGCCCCTCCTGCTCGTACGTCTTGTAGGTTTCGAAAACGCCGCCGACGTGCCGGGCCGCGTGCCCGAGGTAGAGCTGCCATTGGCCGACGACGGACCCGTACAGCTCCTCCAGCTCGCCGTAGTTTGCGCCGTCCTTGCGCGTCCACTCCACGAGGTTCGGCACGATCCGCTTCAAGTTCTCCACCCCGAGGCTGCCCGCCGCCACGGCGTTGCGCCCGAGGTCCTCGCGCTGCGAACGCGGATCGACCGGACGAAAGGTCTGCCGGCCGTAGAAGTAGCGCGGATCATCCGCGCGCTCCCGAATCATGTCGTCCAGGACCTGCGCCTGCTGCTCGGCCCCGTCCACGTCCGGCATTGCCTGGTAGCCCCACTGGATGGACCACTCATCGTACACGCCAATGTCGGGGACGAAGCGGTCCACGCCGTCGCCCGGTTGGGCCACGTAGTTGAAGCGGGCGTAGTCCATGATGGAGGGCGCCGTGCCGTGATCGGCGGTGTACTCGGGCGACCGCAGCGAGTCGACCGGCACGGCGTGGCTGGAGCCCCAGTTGTGGGGGAGGCCGAGCGTGTGCCCCACCTCGTGCGCCACCACGAACTGGATGAGCGTGCCCATCACGTCCGTGTCGAAGTTGCGCCCGCGGGCCTCCGGGTTCACGGCGGCCGTCTGCACGAAGTACCAGTTGCGCAGCAGGCTCTGCACGTTGTGGTACATGCCGATGTCGCTCTCCAGGATCTCGCCGGAGCGCGGGTCGTGGACGTGGGGCCCGTACGCGTTCGGAATGTCGGAGGCGAACCACCGGACGGTGGAGTAGCGGATGTCGTCCGCGTCGAAGGTCCCCTCGACATCCGAGGTGTCCTTCGCCACGATGGCATTCTTGAAGCCCGCCGCCCGAAAGGCTTCCTGCCAGTCCTCAATCCCCTGCCGCACGTAGGGCTTCCACTTCTCGGGCGTGGCCGGGTCCACGTAGTAGACGATGGGCTCCTTCGGCGCCACGAGCTCGCCGTTCCGAAACGCCTCCGGATCCGACGGCTCCAGGCGCCAGCGCGTGATGAAGCACTCCTCCGCGGCCTGTTGCTCCTCGGAACTGTAGTTGACGCGCTCGACGCTGAAGTAGCCGACCCGCTGGTCGCAATGGCGCGGGGTCATCGGATCCGCCGGGAGCGCCACCATCGAGTGGTTCATCTCGACGCTGATGGTCCCGCTCGACTCGCTGGACGGCGGATTCTCGGCCTGGTAGGTCAGAATCACCTCCACGTCCGTATTCTTCGGAAAGCTCTCCACCCCATTCAGGTACGTCCGGTCCCCGTCGAGCCGGCGCACCCGGTACTCCTCGCGGGCCGGCTTCGGAAGGCCAAGTGGCGGAACGTCGCTGGTGTACAGCTCCGTCGCGTCGAACACGACGCCGGTGGAGTCCTCGTTGAGGGCCTCGATGGAGAACGACTTCAGGATCGGCTCGAAGCTGGAGTTCTGGACCGCCTCGAAGACCGGGTCCTCGGGATTCGCGGTTTTCTCGTAGCTGGCCACGCGGAGCAGCAGATCAGTGCCGCGCCGCTCCCAGCGGAGTACCTGCGTGTTGGTCTTCTGCCCGCCGTAGGCCAGGTCCGACTGCGCCTGGGCCACCCGCGAGACCATCAGAAGCTCGCGCCCCAGAAGGGAATCCGGAATTTCGAAGTAGAGCTTGTCCTTGAACTGGTGGGTCGTAATGAGCCCCGCGTCCGTCCGGGCGGTGTCCGGAATGACCTCGTCGAACGGCTTCAGCCCGTTCTCGGCTTCAGCCGTCTGCGACTCGTTCTGGGACGACGCTTCTTGCTGCGGTCCGTTCGACGCGGACTGCGTGCTCGCGCAGCCCATGGGAATGCTTACGAGGAGCGTGAGGGCGAGCAGAAAAATCCACCGCGTTCGCGGCGTGGATTGGGGAGCGATCATCGGCGTGGAGCTTAGAGAGTGCGCTGTGGGAAAAACAGAATCGGGAGAGTATCGGCCCGCCGGAGACGGGGTGCCTCCATTCAGGATGCCGTCCAGGGATTCTGGACAGACCACCGACATAAACCGAACTGGGACCGACAATCACAACCGGTTTTCCCGCTCGTAGGGCTGATCGCACGCAGACGTCACGGATGGGCCGCTGCGTCGATTGAACGAGTCTGGGATTCCAACGGCGAGGGCTACAAAGTCGTCGGCCGGACGATCTCGGGGATGGCGCCTCCTATCCGCCAAACTGCGCGATGAGGACGAATATGAGAATCACGACGGCAAAGAACCCGAGGGCCATTAGGATTTGGCGTCGCACACGACGGTTCATATCGGACAGAGGAGGTCGATCTCAGGATGCGAGAACGGGACGAAGAATCTGAGACCCGCGCCCCGTCATCTCAGCGTCCTTTCGCCCACACGTATTAAGATCGGACAAACCGACCGTCCTTGTCAACATCCTCCGCCCAAAACGTAGGTGGAGGTCCAGTGCCGATCAGTAATTCCAGTCGGGCGCAAATCCGGGATTGAGAATCCGCTGGTCTCCGCGCAGACCCGAGATCGCATCCATCTCTTCTGCGCCCAACTCAAAATCGAAGATCTCAAGATTGGCCTCGCGGTGGGCGGCGGAGGCAGCCTTCGGAATCGCCGAGACGTTTTCCTGTTGCAGAAGCCACCGCAGCGTCACCTGGGCGGCGGTTTTGCCGTGCCGGGCACCGATGTCCTGAAGCGTCTCGTGCTCCAGGACCCGACCGCGGGCGAGCGGGCTGTAGGCGGTGAACAGGTGGTCGTGCTCGTGGGCGCGCTCCAGAAGGAGCGACTGGTCGAGGAACGGATGATATTCGGCCTGATGGGCGAAGAGGGGTCCGTCGTCCGGAAGGTACTCAACGATACTGTCGATCTGATCCGGCAAGAAGTTGCTCACACCCACGTGGCGGGCCTTGCCCTCCTGCTGCAGCTCCACGAGTGTATCGAGCTGTTTCCGGAGCGGCACCCGGTCGACGGGCCAGTGGATGAGCAGTAGGTCCACGCGGTCCACCCCGAGCCGACGCAGGCTCTCCTCCGTGGTGCGCCGCATGTCGGCGGGGGCCACGTTGGAGCGCCAGATCTTCGTCGTGAGGAAGACCTCGTCCCGGTCCACGCCACTGTCGCGGACCCCCTGGCCGACCTGTTCCTCGTTGTCATAGATCTGGGCCGTGTCGATGTGGCGGTAGCCGAGATCGAGGGCATGGGCCACCCCTTCTCGGCACTGCCGGCCGGTGAGCTGCCATGTGCCGAGCCCGAGCGCCGGGACCTCCTCTCCTTGAATGGTCTTTTCAATCATAGGGCTGCTGGATGAAGACGATGAGTGTTTATACCAATTGCGAGCGTTCGATGTACATTTCTGCTCTCATCCGTTCACGTAGGGACGACCCGCACTGAAGTAGTATGACCTCGTTTCACTCGGCCCCCGGTCGTCCCTAACGTCAAGATAGAGGCAGAGTCTACCGTTCAGTTTCCATTTCCTGACCGCGCCGATCGCTCAGAATCTGTATAACGGTTCGGCGCAGATGGTATTACGAAAAGCCGAGTGGTGCCACGCCCAGACGCCCACACACCAGTACGCCCA
>Ga0207797_1002876_pt1 | contig 11793 bp, 12 predicted proteins | sample PRCRCaboRojoPR_6_FD_187275 | JGI IMG/M metagenome (GOLD analysis project Ga0207797, IMG submission 187275) | Marine sediment microbial community from Cabo Rojo, Puerto Rico - PR CR 10% Liquid 1 (SPAdes) | ecosystem: Environmental > Aquatic > Marine > Coastal > Sediment | place: Cabo Rojo, Puerto... | reverse complement strand
TGGCACGACACGCTTCAGTCGATCTCCTTGATGGAGCTTGAGGAAGAGATCAGGGAATACAGCGAATAACCGCCGGGCTGCTGACCCGCCGAAGACAGCCTGCCCAGACCGCAGCGCCGGTCTGACGGTGACTCATCTCACCTCAATCGAGCACCACCAACGCCCCAAAGCGCCCCGTCTGACCCCGCTCGGCCCGATGGGAGAACCATTCCTCTGTGTGACAGGCCGTGCAGAGCCCGGCGGTCTCGACGTGGACCACCCCAGCCGCCCGCAATTGCCGCTCGACCAGGCCTGGCAGATCAAGATAGAAAGTCGCCGCACGCCGATCGAGCGACTCCGACCCGTGAACCACTCGCTGAACCTCTTCTACTGTCTCTGAGCCAATCTCGTAGCAGCACGGTCCAATCGAGGGACCAATGCCGGCCCACAGATCCTCCGGCCGGCTACCGACCTGCTCGACGAAGACATCGACGGCCCCCTGGGCAATGTTACCCACCGTGGAGCGCCAGCCGGAGTGGATCACGCCCACCGCCCCACGAACCGGATCGCTCATCATCAGCGGAACGCAATCGGCGAAGCGAAGCAACAGCGCCACCCCCGGCGCAGCGGTGATCAATCCGTCGGTGCCTGGCTGGATGGTGCCCGCTTGAGCGGCCCTCACCGCCCGAACGCGGATACCGTGAACCTGGTGTGGACTAACCACCTGCTCGCGCTGGACCCCCACTGCAGCCAGCGCGCGGCGATGATTCTCCTCCACGTTGGCGAGCTCGTCGCCCACGGTATGGCCCAGGTTGAGCCGATCGAAGGGCGGACGGCTGACGCCGCCCAACCGCGTGAAGATCGCGTGGGTGACATGGTGCCAGACGGGTGCTTCAAGCTGGTAGTAGACGACGCCGTTGATGGATGTTCGCCTCATACGGCTGATTATGGCTGATTTCCAAATTCTGACAAGTGAGGTCAATTTGAACCAACCAAACGGCAGCGCTCGCTTGACAACCGTCTGAGAATCGCTATAATAATTTTAATGAGAATATTTCGCAATAAGCAAGGTGGGTGTTCGATGGTCAGACCCAACACCAATCTAAAAGAGACCTTTCACGCGGCGGGCCGACGGCTGACGTCTCAGCGTCGGCTCATTCTTCGTGTACTGGAGGAAAGCGACGGCCATCTAGACGTCGAGACCGTCCACCGGCGGGCCAAACGCCAGAATGCTGAAATCAGCCTGGCCACGGTCTACCGGGCGCTGGCCGTACTTAAGGAGATAGGCCTGGTGAGAGAGCATCGACTGGGCGAGGAACACGCTCACTACGAAGCGGCGAACGATCATCCGCACTACCACTTCACTTGCCTGGGCTGTGGGCAGGTGATCGAGTTCGATACACCACTGATTGACCGGGTCATCCAATCGGTGCACGAGCGCCATAGGGCCCAGATCCTCGATGTTCACCTGCACCTGAGCGGCTATTGCGAGCAATGTCAACGATCGAACAATGGAGGTTCATACAACGATGAGACATAGGAACCGACACGCGCATCGTCCGTCTTCCGCGTCGTCGGACGTCATCCCCCTCAGTGCACTCCCCAGCGGGGCACAAGGCGTGGTCGTCGACATGTGTGGTGGACGAGGCATATTATGTCGGATGACGTCCCTGGGATTCACACCCGGTGCCGAGATCCAGGTGTTACAGAACTACGGCCGGGGACCGATCATCGCTCGCGTGCGAGATGCCCGTATCGCGCTGGGGCGAGGCGAGGCAAGACACATTCAAGTGCGGAGAGACGGGGCATGACAACGGACGGAAGCGTGACAACGTCCTTCGAAGAGCACGAACCGATCCGCATCGCGCTGGCTGGCCAGCCCAACGTGGGCAAGTCGACGCTCTTTAACATGCTCACTGGCCTCAGTCAACGGGTGGGCAACTGGCCCGGAAAAACCGTCGAGCGGAAAGAGGGCATCTTCACCCACAACGGAACCACATACCACATCATCGATCTCCCCGGCACCTACAGCCTCACCGCCAGCTCTGCTGAGGAGGTCATCACCCGAGAGTTCATCATCCGCGAGAGGCCAGACATCGTCGTGGCTATGGTCGATGCTGCCCTTCTGGAAAGAAGCCTCTACCTGGTCTCGGAGTTGCTCTCGCTACCGGCTCCCGTCGTGGTGGGACTGAATATGATCGACGTGGCCGAGCAAGAAGGGCTCCACATCGAGCCGGAGGTGTTGGAGGCTGCGATGGGCACCAAGGTCGTGCCCATGATCGCCTCCAAAAACGTCGGCGTTGAGCCGATGCTCGAAGCTGTTGAAGAGGTGGCGGAAGGCGACTTCGAATACGCCCCCCGCCGGCCGGAGATCCGCGCCGATCACCAGGAGGTGCTGACACAAATTCGCGGTCTGATCGAAGGGTGCGTCCCAGACCCTTACCCCGAGCCCTGGGTAGCGCTCAAGTTGCTGGAAGGCGACGAAGCGATCACGGAGATGATGGTGCAATGCCTCTCAGAAGAGCAGTGGCACCACGTGCAGGAGGTCTTACGTGCCCACGATGACGCCTTGGTCGCCGTGGCGAGCGGGCGGTACGAATGGATCGGCCGCATGGTACGCGCCGCGGTCTCAAGGCCCAAGACCGGCTCAGTCAGCCTGACCGAGCGGATCGATCGCTGGGCCACCCACCCTATCGGTGGGCTGTTGATCCTGGCAGCTATTCTGGCCATCGTCTTCGCCCTGACCTACACCGTGGGCACACCGCTGCAGGTCTTCCTGGACCAGTACCTTATCGGCGGCCTATCCGACGTGGTAGATACCTGGCTGGTCAATGCCCCGTTCTGGTTGCGTGGCCTGCTGGTCGATGGCGTGATCGGTGGGGTGGGATTCATGCTCACCTTCCTGCCGATCCTGGTCATCTTCTTCGCCGCGATGGGCATTCTGGAGGATATCGGCTATATGGCACGCGCAGCGTACGTGATGGATGGCTTCATGCACATGATGGGTCTTCACGGCAAGTCATTCCTGCCGCTTTTCCTCGGCTTCGGCTGTAACGTTCCGGCAGTCTTAGGGTCGCGCGTGATCGACTCCAAGCGCGGACGACTACTAACGATCCTATTGGCCCCGCTCGTGCCCTGCACGGCTCGCATCGCCATCGTGGCTTTCTTGGCTCCAGCCTTTTTCGGGGCCTACGCCACGCTCGTCTCGTGGGGCCTGGTCGTACTGACGTTGGTGGTGATGGCCGGCTCCGGCATGGCGCTCAATTCGACGATTCTGCGGGGTGAGCGAGCGGCCTTCATCATGGAACTGCCGCTCTACCACATCCCCAACTGGCGCACGATCGGACTCCTGGTCTGGCAGCGGTGTCGCGAGTTCGCCCAGAAAGCCGGGACGGTGATCCTGCCCATCTCACTGGTAGTGTGGGCACTCTCCGTCTTCCCCGGGGGCGACGTGGAAGGGAGCGTCCTGGCAACCGTCGGCCGGTGGCTGGAGCCATTCGGGGCGTGGGCGGGGCTGGACTGGCGCCTGATCGTCGCGCTAATGTCGAGCTTCGTCGCCAGCGAGAACTCGTTGGCCGCGTTGGGCGTGCTTTTCGATGTGGGCCAAGACGAGCGCCTGGCGAGCACGCTGGCCAGCGCTTTCTCGCCCGCGGCCGGGCTCTCTTTCCTGGTAATCCAGATGTTGTTCGTACCGTGTGTGGCAACGATGGCAGCCATCAAGCAGGAGACAGATTCGTGGGCCTGGACGATCTTCAGCATCCTCTTCATGCTGACGGTCGCACTTCTGGCCGGCGGAGCCATCTATTGGTTGGCCCGTTGGGGAGGCTTGGGATGAGTCGTATGGAACGGTTCCTGCTCGGTGCGCTCGGTGTGCTCGTCCTATTGGCCGTGGCCGCGATCTTCGTCGCCCCAAGGCTCTCGCCAGACGAGCGACCGTCCGATGAGCCGTTGGAGCCAGGTGAGACGGAGACGATGCCCGCCCGCGTGGTCGAGATCCTGGAAGAGGGAACGGTCGAAACGGGAGAGCGCGAGCATCCCTACCAACGGCTACTCTTGCGCGTGGAGGGCGGATCGCTGGAAGACGAACAGGTGGAGGTCGAAGAGGGAACGGTCAACATCATCAACCAGCAGCAGATGTACGACGTGGGCGATCGCGTCTACCTGGAGCGCGCCGTCGGCCCACAGGGCGATCGCTTCTACATCTCCAATCCCATCCGCACCGCGCCGCTAGTCTGGATCGGCCTCCTCTTCGTCGGACTGGTCGTCCTGGTTGGCCGAGAACGGGGCGCCCGCGCGCTGCTGGGCACCTTCTTCAGCCTGGGTATGATCTTCGGCTTCATCCTGCCGCAGATCGTGGCCGGGCGCGACCCCGTGCTGATCAGCATCGTCGGGTCCGTGGCGCTGCTGGCGATACCCACCTACTTGACCTACGGCGTCAACTACAAGGCCCACGCCGCCATGGTTGGGATGATGGTCAGCCTGGTACTGACCGGGCTGATAGCGCTCGCCTTCACCCGCTGGTCCCGTCTGACCGGTCTGACCGAGGAGGGCGGCTTCCTTATCACCGCGCTGGGGTCCGATCTCGACCTACAAGGACTGGTGCTAGGCGGGATCATTATCGGCTCCCTGGGCGTGTTAGACGATATTTGCGTGGGACAGGCTTCGTCCGTCTTCGAGCTGGCCAACACCAACCGCCATCTGACGTGGCGGCAGCTCTTCCGCAGCAGCCTCAACATCGGGCGTGACCACATCGCTGCCATGGTCAACACACTGATGCTGGCCTACGTGGGCGCCTCGATGCCGCTGATGCTGGCCTTCATGGTCTTCCAAGAGCCGGTATGGCGCCGCGTGAACCGCGAGCCCATCGCGGAGGAGATCGTGCGCACGCTGGTGGGCAGCCTGGGTCTCATCCTGGCCGTCCCGATCACGGGACTCGTCGCCAGCCTGATGGCTCGCTGGCGCATCGAACGCGAACGCATGTGAGAGAGGAGATGATGTTAGAGGAACTGATCAACCTGTTGAAGACCGGCAAGACCCGGCGCATCGCCGAACTGGCTCAGACGCTGAATACCACACCCGAGCTGGTGGAGTTGATGTTGCAGGACCTGGAGCGCATGGGGATCCTGAAGCGAGTGGAGGGAACTTGCAAGGAGATGTGCGCATCCTGCCCCATGTCCACAGTATGCGCGACCGGCGGAGGGGGCCAGCTCTGGACGATGACGGAAGAGGGGAACGAGTAGGGAACACGTACGGTGCCGAGCACTTGCCGCGCCAATGGCGGAGTACCCGGCACCTTCAGATCTGGCAGGTCTGGCTACGCAGAGCGAGGTTAGCTCAGGCCGGCCGCCTCGCGCAGCGCATCGGCCTTGTCGGTCCGCTCCCAGGGTGCATCGATATCGTCCCGCCCGAAGTGACCGTAGGCCGCGGTGTCACGATAGATCGCCCGGCGCAGGTTCAAGTCGCGGATGATCGCCGCCGGCCGCATGTCGAAGTGCTCGCGAATCAGCTCCTCAATCCGCTCATCGGAGATGCGGCCTGTGCCATAGGTCTCCACCGAGAGCGAAAGCGGACGCGCCACGCCGATGGCGTAGGAGACCTGTAGCTCCAACCGATCGGCGAGCCCCGCCGCCACCAGGTTCTTGGCCACGTAGCGCGCCATGTAGGCGGCCGAGCGATCCACCTTCGTCGGGTCCTTGCCCGAGAAGCAGCCACCACCGTGGCCGGCCATGCCACCGTAGGTATCGACGATGATCTTCCGCCCAGTGACGCCGGCATCCCCCAATGGGCCGCCGGTGACGAAACGACCGGTCGGATTGACGTAGATCTTCGTTTCATCATCCAGCAGCCCATCCGATATGACTGGCTTGATGACGTGGGCGACCACGTCCTCGCGGATTTGCTCCTGGGTGACGTCGGGCGCGTGCTGAGTGCTGACAACGACGGTATCGACTCGCACCGGCTTACCATGGGCATATTCGACAGTGACCTGGCTCTTGCCGTCGGGTCGGAGATAGGACAGCACCTCCTCCTTGCGTAGCTTCGCCAATCGCTTGCAAAGCTGATGGGCCAAGGTGATCGGCAGGGGCATCAGTTGCGGTGTCTCGTTGCACGCAAATCCAACCATCATCCCCTGATCACCGGCCCCGATGGCTTCCACGGCGGAATCGCTCATCTCGCCCGTCTTGGCCTCCAGTGCTTGATCCACACCCAGGGCAATATCGGCCGATTGCTCCTTGATGCTGACCACCACCCCGCACGTCTCGGCGTCGAAGCCGTACTTAGCCCGAGTATAGCCAATCTCACCGACCACGTCTCGGACAAGTTGGCCGATATCGACGTAGGTGTCGGTCGTGATCTCGCCCATGACCACAACCAGGCCCGTAGTCACGCCGACCTCGCAGGCCACGCGCGCGTCTGGATCATTGCCAATGATCGCATCGAGCACAGCGTCCGAGATCTGATCGCAGATCTTATCCGGATGGCCCTCGGTCACCGACTCTGAGGTGAAGAAGTACTGCGGCGATTTCATGAACGTCGTATTGTGATTATCACTCATATTGACCTCCTCAGAATATAAAAAATCCTTCTTGCCTAGAAGACAAGAAGGATTGACGGGCACCTCACCTCTCATCTTCCAGAAACGCCGTTCTGCCGGAATTGGCACCGCAGCCGCCAGCGCGTTCGACATTCGGGGCTTGGTTGCCGAGGTTTCACAGGGCCGGTCCCTCCACCTCTCTGGATAAGAGTTCCAGATTCAATTTTGCTAGGTCGAATCATACCATCAAGATCAGGAGATGTCAACCAACCAGTAGGCGGTAGGCGGGTGTTCGTAGTAGTTGTGAGGCCCCCTGTACTCTATAGAGCTCACTTTGGATGCCCGATTTGCTTCAAATATCCTAGGCAGTCGGTCATCCCGGGCGAAGGATCTCCTCCGAAATGGCTAAGTCCCGGTGACCTCAACCAGCGATTCTCAGAACGCCCCTCGAACCGATAACTTGCCGACTGGGCCAAAGAGTGCTATAATTTCAGGTAGATGGGGCGCGTAGCTCAGTTGGTTAGAGCGCTACACTCACATTGTAGAGGTTCAGGGGTTCGAGTCCCTTCGCGCCCACTCGCACACAAGCCGCGGCCGATGGATGGTGGTCACCACTCCTGCCCCGCGGCTGATTTAGTATCACAAAGAGACCCATGTTGACACTGAGGAGCGCTAAGGAACGCCTACAAGTCGATTGGCTAATCAGCAACTTGCGTTGGCTACTACTCATCAGCGTGGCTTTGGTCATCCTCCTCAATGCCGATTCGCCGCTCGACGAGCTATTTGAGCTTCCCGAACTCTTCCCACAGTTCATTCTCCTCGGCGTCGCCATTCTCTACAACCTCACCGTTGTGCTGATGTTAGCCTGGGCCCCCCTGCCTCGAGTTATGCCGATCCTTACGCTAATCGGTGATACGGTGCTCACGATCGGCTTCGTCATCACCTCGGGTGGATTGAGCAGCCCCCTTCTCTTCTTCACGCTCTTTCCCATTCTCACCGCCGCACTACGCTTTCCCTGGAGCGTGACATTGCTGGTCTTCTTCACCGTGATCGGCAGTTGTGGGATATACGGCTATTACACGACCCCTGCAGCCAGCCTGAGAAGCGAGTTGCTACGCTTTGGCACAGGCGCCCTAATCCTTCTTCTGGCCACACTGGTCAGCGGGTATGCGGGCGATCGGGTCAAAAAGATCCTGATCAAGGCCCGACGGCTGGAAGAGGAAGCCGAACTACGCAAGCTCCACACCGCACAGGAACACTCCCGCGTGATCTTCGAGCTGGCAAGCACATTGAGCGCCACGTTGAGCTACAGCAAAGTGCTGGAAGCCGTGTTGGAGGTGGGAGAAGCCGGCATGCGAGAGATCGCCGATCCTAACCCCCCTCAGGTCAGCTTGGTGATGCTCTTCAGCCATAGCGATCTGCGCATCGTCGCTCATCGCCATCTGACGCCACGCGACCAGAACGTCACCTTCCAGGCCCAAGAAGGCGTCTTGGCCAAGGCCCTCTCGTCTGCAGAACCGGTCATCATCGATGACCCGGGCGAGGATCCCGAGCTGAGCCAGTTGCTGGCGATGCACACCTGCAAGCAGGCGATCATCGTTCCCTTGCGGGCAGGGTTTGAGAATTTCGGATCGGTTGTCTTTGCCAGCCCAATGAGGAACACCTACACCCAAGACCACCAGGACCTACTCATCGCTATCTGCAACCAGGCGATCGTCGCCCTCCAGAACGCCCAGCTCTACCAGAGCCTGATGGAAGAGAAGGAGCGCATCGTCGATGTGGAGGAGGACGCGCGCAAGAAGCTGGCCCGAGATCTCCACGACGGCCCCACCCAAAGTATCGCTGCTATCGCCATGCGGCTCAACTACATCCGCACCCTGCTCCAACGTGGCCGGAACTTCGAGGAAGCCAAAAAGGAGCTGGCCCTGATCGAGGACTTGGCGCGACGGACCACGAAGGAGATCCGTCATATGTTGTTCACGCTCCGCCCCCTGATCCTGGAAACCCAGGGGCTGCGGGCGGCGCTGGAGCAACTGATCGAGAAGCTGGCTGAGACCGATCCACTGCCCGTCCACCTGAAAGCGCCTCCCGGCGTCGAGGATTGCCTCGACCAGAATCAGCAAGGCGTCATCTTCTACATCATCGAAGAAGCGATTGGCAATGCCCGCAAGCACGCCAAGGCGGATAACATCTGGGTCCGTCTCCGACGAGAGGACCACGCCTTCATCGCCGAGGTCGAGGATGATGGTCGCGGATTTGACGTTGAGGCCGTCCAGGTCAACTACGATCAGCGGGGCAGTCTAGGGATGATCAACATGCACGAACGGGCCGAACTCGTGCGCGGCGAACTGAGCGTAGCCTCTGCGCCCAACGAGGGAACGCGGATCACGCTCCACGTTCCGGTGCCAGAAGGGCGCTGACGATGATTGACGTCCTCGCCGCTAACCAGGCGTGGCTCTGGCTCGGTGGATCGCTGCTGCTCGCCGTCCTTTGGTCCAACGTCGCGTGGCACTTCCGCAAACCAAGGCCGGGCAGGCTGGGAGAGACCGTTCATCGCCTCGAAACTGGGCGCTTCTCCCCCTGGCTCCACCAGGGGCTCCAACTCATCTACTACGTGGGGATTCCCTATGCCGCCTTCATCCTCGGTAGAGATGCCCTGGTAGAGCGTTACTTGGGGATCCGCGTCGCCGGATTGGACGAGTCGGCCTGGCTGGTCTGGATGAGGGATCTAGCGTGGGCCGTCAGCCTCAGCGGGGGCACGTGTAGCCTTCTGGCAATCGGTTGGGCCGTCTATCGGAAGGCCGCGGGCGTACGTCACCCCCCCGCTCAGCCTCTCTTCTATCCTCCCATCGACACATGGAGCTACCTCATCCCGGCCATCTACCACGAGATCCACTGGACCTTCTACCGCAATGCACCGATCGTTGGTCTGGGCACGTACTGGGGTGTCTGGATCGGGTTAGCTTTGGCGGGGGTGGAGGCCGCTCTCAACCCGGCCTGGCGTCACGGCCTCCGGCACCGCAACCAAGCGCCCGCCCTCCTGATGCGCTGGTCAATGGCCATTCTGAGCGCGCTCCTCTTCCTCAAGACGGGGAACTTGTGGCTCACGCTAGCCAGTCACTGGCTGGTATCGTGGGGCCTAGCGGCGCTGACGCGAGCTCTACCGATCGGTGGGGCTAGATCAGAAGAAGGCCTCCCACAATCACCACGAGCACCATCACCAGGCCGGTGAGGCCGATCTGCTTGAGGTCCTCTGCTACGTAGGCGTACTCCTGCTCCAGGTCGATCCCGAGGTGATGCTCGTCCATCCCTGGCCGGACCAGTTGAGCGGGCGACAGCCGAATCTTGCGCTTCTGTTTTTTAGCCACGTCGACTTCTCCTCTAGGGCTTCAGTTCTGCAATAACGACAATACGATGCGTGTCGATCCCATAGGGATAACACGAAATCAACGTCAACACCGGGCTGGAGGTCGGATACATCACGCTCACGTCCTCCGGGTCGATGATACGGCTCTGGGAAACCTCGTATCGATAGACGCGGCTGGCGGTATGAACCAGCACCTCATCGCCCACGCTCAAGTCGGGCAGATCGCGGAATATCTCCCCATAGATATCGTTGTGGGCCGAGATGATGCAGTTATCGCTCTCGCCGGGGTTCGCACTGCCGATATGGTGGCCCGCGCCGCGCTTGAGCATCTCCGAATCATCGCCCTCAACCACGGGCGCATCCACCCCGATGACCGGTATCTGGATCCGCACCGCCTGCTCCGGTCCCGGCGTGGGCATGGGCAGGGGGGTGATCGAGCTGACAAACTCCCTCAGATGCGCGGGGATCTCCTCCGGCGCAGAGCGGCCCGCCTCGTCAGGGGGTGCATGCCCGCCGGGCAAGATCGCCACGCGGATGACGGGCGTCGGGGTCAAGGTAGGAAGCTGAGATTGCTGGGCATCCCGCGCTTCTTGGTTAAGCCCCTGCACGGTGGCCCACATCACCACCGCCAGGATGATCAGCACGGCCAGGACCCCCAGCTCCACCACCAGGAGGGCTTTCTCCCCCACCCAGCCCCACTGGATATCGACGCCTCTTCGAGCTGGCGGCTCGTCGATCTCCTCTAAAGGCTCGTCCAGCGGGCGAGATCGGAACTGCGTGGTGGCTCCCATCTGGCGGTACCGGCGGTGATCCGTGGGCAAAGAGGGTGATGGGCGAGAAGGCTCTTCTGATTTCTCCTGAGCCAGCGGATCACTCTCCGCGCCGCGATCCGTACGTCGCAATCGCTCGAGCCGTGTCTCACGCCGTTTCAGACGCAGGACTTCCTCGAGTTCTTCTATAGAAAGCTCATCAACCGGACGTCGATCCTTCATTCGTCTGAGTGGTTCAACCGGGCAACAGCAAAGACCTCACGTTCAAAAAAGAGGTTAAATGGTGGCCAATTGAAAAGGACATGTCGCATAGCGGAAAGAAAAGGGCCCTCATCTCTATTCTGCAGTGGCGTATCCAGCCAAACCTGGGCCTGGAACCCCAGGCGGTTCAGCACCCACCAGAGGCTCAGCAAGCTCTGCTCGTTGACGTGAACGTCCAAATTGGCGGGAACGATCGCTCGCGGCTCCCGGGGATACTTCTCCCCCTGGCCCATCAGAGACCGAACCAACCGGACGACAGGATAGGCAAATCGATCGTACCACACGTTGGGTGCCGTATGAATGACCAGCCGGCCATCTGGACGAAGCACCCGACTGACCTCGACCAGTGCCCGATCCAGCTCCCAGGGATAGAGGTGCTCCACGATGTCAAACATCAAGACGCGATCGAAGGCATCGCTGGCAAAGGGCAGACGTTTGGCGTCCGCCTGGTAGACTGGGCCTGCGGCGCGCGCCATGCGTACCGCCACGGCCGCATAATCGATGCCGTGGGGTTTGGCGCCCAATGCTACACAATGGGAAAGGATCTCGCCTCGTCCACATCCCACGTCCAGGACGCGCATGCCAGGCTCGACCTCGGCCAGCTCGAAGGCCTGATGCAACCGCCGAGATAGATGTGCGCCCTCGCTGGCGATAAACTCTGTATACCCCTCGCAGGAACCGAGGAAGTAGGCCTCGTCGTAGCGGTCCGAACTGATCGATTGATGGGTTCGATCGCTCAATGTATCCTCTCTTCAGATCGTAGGCGCATTATAGTCTAGCGCCAGAGCACCGTCAAGCGCTTCAGGGCGTCTTTGGCGGCGGCATAGACCAGCTTCAGCTCGCCCACTTTCAGCAGCCAGGCCAGGAGAGCATACGTCACG
>Ga0207797_1002875_pt1 | contig 11793 bp, 14 predicted proteins | sample PRCRCaboRojoPR_6_FD_187275 | JGI IMG/M metagenome (GOLD analysis project Ga0207797, IMG submission 187275) | Marine sediment microbial community from Cabo Rojo, Puerto Rico - PR CR 10% Liquid 1 (SPAdes) | ecosystem: Environmental > Aquatic > Marine > Coastal > Sediment | place: Cabo Rojo, Puerto... | reverse complement strand
GTGGCTGGTCGGGAGACCAGCCACATCCCAACGGAGAGACCAGCTACAACCCCGCAGGGGAGAGCTGCCACAACCCTACGGGGGATCCTCCACAACCCTATACGGGAGACCAGGCACCCTGGCGAGGGTTAGGGCGCTTTTTCGTCATCCAGGTCTTGCTTTTTGAGGCTGACTGGTGTATACTGGCGTCACGTCGAGCCTTGCTTCATCGAGCTTCGCTTCACCATCCTATTGTGTCCTGACAAACTGACACGAGCCCTGCAGTCGTTGGCCGGGTTTAACGGCGCCGAGGCAAAGAGGGGGCGAGCGTATGGTGCACGAACCGTCAGTCGCGTGCAACGGAGATCATAGATGAGCGATGAACGGGCGTACCACGTCGAACGCATCCCTCCTATGCGCCGGTTCGCGTTCGACGCGGGCTACCTGGGACGGCGAAGACACATCGTCCACGGGCTGATCGAGGTCGACGTGACGGACGCCCGGGAGCTGATCCGACGGCATGAGCAGAAGACGGGGGAGAAGCTGTCTTTTACGGCCTTCATCATCACCTGCCTGAGCCGGGCGATCGAGGACCATCCCCGCGTCCACGCGTACCGGGACTGGCGGAACCGCCTGATCATCTACCGGGACGTCAACATCACGTCGATGTTCGAGGTTGAATTCAGCGGGAAGAAGACCCCGATGCCCCACGTATTTCGTGCCGCCAACCAGAAGTCGTTGCGGCAGATCCACGGCGAGCTACGGGACGTGCAGCGTAAGCCTCAGACGAGTGGCGAGTCGAGCTTCATGCGCTGGTTTCTGTTCCTGCCTGCCTTTCTGCGAAGAGCGTTCTACTGGGCTGTGATGAAAGTTCCGCAGCGTTTCCGGGATATCTCAAGCCCGGTGATGGTGACCGCCGTGGGCATGTTTGGGACGGGAGGCGGATGGGCGATCACGATGCCCAACTTCACGCTCAACGTCGCGGTCGGTGGGATATCGAAGAAGCCCGGCGTCCACGAGGGTGAGATCGCGATACGGGAGTACCTGGACCTGACGGTGAGCTTCGACCACGACATCGTCGACGGCGCGCCGGCCGCCCGGTTTACGCAGACGTTCAGGAAGCTCTTGGAGGATGCCCACGGGCTGAGGGAATTGGCTGGGTGACATAGGTTTTCTCGGAATGACTCGATTCGAGGCGGTTACGGGGCCCGATCTACGTATCACATCCGGGGCTTCTCGCCCTCTCGTTAGGCGGCGATACGTCGGGGACGTGGGACGCAGTGTGCAAAGCGTAGACCAAACAGAAAGGAGTTGAGTATGAGTGCGAAGAAGATCTTGATGCTCGTCGGCGACTTCGTGGAGGATTACGAGGTGATGGTGCCCTTCCAGGCCCTTCAGATGGTAGGGCACACTGTTCACGCGGTCTGTCCGGACAAAGCCGCCGGCGAATCCGTACGGACGGCGGTGCACGACTTCGAGGGGGACCAGACCTACAGCGAGAAACCGGGTCACAACTTCACACTGAACGCGACCTTCGCGGAGGTCGATGCGGAGGACTATGACGCGCTGGTGATTCCGGGTGGGCGCGCACCGGAGTACATCCGCCTGAACGAGGAGGTGTTGGACATCGTGCGACACTTCTCGGAGGCGGGGAAACCGATCGCGGCCATCTGTCACGGCGCCCAGGTGCTGGCGGCGGCCAATGTGCTGCTGGAGAAGGCGTGCTCCGCCTATCCGGCGGTGGGGCCAGACGTCAGCCGTGCCGGTGGTGAGTACGTGGACATCCCGGTGGACGAGGCACACGTGGACGGCAACCTGGTCACGGCGCCGGCCTGGCCCGCCCACCCCGATTGGCTGGCCAAGTTCCTGGACGTGCTGGGGACGAAGATTGAACCGTAGAGCCGTGATTTGAACTGCGTCCCATACCCGTCCCGGTGGCGGCTCGCTGTCCTGGTCAGGCACGCGACAGGGCAGCGGGCCGCTGCGTTGATCGACGTCGTCCTGGTTTGGGGCTACCGTGATTGCCTTCCCGATCGGCAGTCGAGAGAACGACAGGCGAGTGGTGGTAGTGACCTGGATACCGGAGGCACTATTGTGGAGGTCGCTGGATGAGGAGGGACCCATGGCGTACGATGAAGGGCTGGCGCAGCGCGTTCGGGAAGAAATGGAAGAGCTGTCTGGCTACACAGAGAAGAAGATGTTTGGTGGCGTCGGGTTCATGCTATACGGCAATATGGCGAACGGCGTGATCGAGGATGATCTGATCGTGCGGGTCGGGAAGGAGCAGTATGAGGCGGCGCTGGCGGAACCGGAGGTGAGGCCGTTCGATATGACGGGCAGACCGATGACGGGCTGGGTGGTCTTTACCGGGGCCGCCTATGCATCGGACGAGGACCTGGGGGCGTGGATCCAGCGTGGGGTCGATACCGCTCGATCGCTGCCAGCGAAGTGAACTGCGAGCAATGTAACCTGGACACGTTCCAGGGATGACGGGCGGGGAGCAAGAGGCTGAGGCGGGAGGAGGATCATGCATCCACTGGAGGGCAGGGTGGCGGTGGTTGCGGGTGCGACCCGCGGTGCGGGGCGAGGCATCGCCTGCATGCTGGGGGAGGCCGGGGCGACGGTCTACTGCACCGGGCGGAGCGTGAGGGGGGACCTGTCCTCCATCGACCGACCGGAGACGATCGAGGAGACGGCGGAGATGGTGACCGCTCGGGGAGGCACGGGGATCTGGGCGCGAGTAGATCACAATGACCCCGAGCAGGTCGAAGGGTTCTTCGAGCGGATCAGAAAGGAACAGGGTCGCCTGGACGTCCTGGTGAACAACATGTCCGGGGACCAGTATCTTGCGAAGGCGTTGCTCTCTGGAGATGAGCACGTATCTTTCTGGGAGTATCCGATCGAGGAGGGACTGGCGGCGCAGCGAAACGGTGTCCACACCCACCTGATCACCAGCAAATACGCCGCGCCGTTGATGATAGAGAACGGTCAGGGGCTGATAGTCGAAGTCACCGACGGGAATCGGTTGCTTTACAATGACGTCGGCGTGATCTACAGTTTCTCGAAGACCTCCCTCGTGCTCCTGGCCTATCTGATGTCGGAGGAGCTGAAGGCGCACGGGGTGACCGTCGTCTCTCTGTCGCCGGGATGGCTGCGGTCGGAGGCGATGCTCGACCACTTCGGGGTCACGGGGGAGAATTGGCGCGACGTCATCCTGGAGGAACCCACATTTGAGCAGTCTGAAACGCCCTTCTACATCGGGCGGGCGGTGGTGGCCCTGGCGACCGATCCAGAGGTGATGGAGAGGACGGGGCGGGCGCTGAGCGCCGGGCATCTGGCCCGGGAATACGGGTTCACCGACGTCGACGGCAGGCAGCCTCCGGGTTACTCCTGGTGGGTGGGGGATGAGGATGAGCACAACCTCCCTCCGATACGGGAGGGGCTGTTCAGATATGGCCGTTTCGGCTCGTCCGAGGATGAGTGGATCGGCCAGGCTAGCTGATCCAACGGCGCAAGAAGAGGAGTCGAGTATGCGCGTCGCGATCATCGCGTCAGGGAGCCGAGGGGACGTTGAGCCGTACGTCGCGTTAGGAAAGGGCCTCGTTGAGGCCGGTGAGGTCGTACGGCTGGTGACACACGAGAACTTCGCGGGGTTGGTCAGATCACACGGGGTGGAGTTCTGGCCCGTCGAAGGGGATGTGCAGGAGATTGCGCAAAGCCGGGCGATGCGTGAGCGCCTGGCGAGCGGGAACTTCCTGAGCGTCATGTCGCTGATGGCCAGGGAAGCTGAGCGCGGCGCGCTGGGGTTGGCGAAGGGCGGCCTTGCGGCGCTTCGCGGTGTAGACGTCGTGATCGCCGGTATTGGTGGCCTGGTTCCTGGGCCCGCCCGGCGACTGGACTCCACCTAACTCTCTGACGGCCTTCCTCGAGGCAGGTCCGCGTCCCGTCTACGTCGGCTTTGGGAGTATGAGCAGTCGGAGACCAGAAGAAACGACTGAGCTCATCCTGCAGGCCCTCGCGGAGGCGAAACAGCGGGCCGTTTTGCTCTCCGGCTGGAGTGGATTGCGCACGGCGAACCTGCCAGACACAGTCTTTATGCTCGATTCGATTCCCTTCTCCTGGCTGTTCCCCCGCGTCGCAGCGGTCATACATCACGGCGGTGCCGGAACGACTGCCGCCGGTCTCCGGGCGGGCGTGCCCTCTCTCGTTGTTCCTTTCTTCGGCGATCAGTTCTTCTGGGGGCGGCGGGTCGCGGCGTTGGGGGTTGGGCCGGAGCCGATTCCGCGGAAGGAGCTGACGGCTGAACGACTCGCGCGGGCGATCGAAAGAGCTCTGACAGATCAGTCGATGCGCCAGCGGTCGGCCGACCTGGGGGCGAGCATTCAAGCGGAGGATGGCGTCGCGCGGGCCGTTGCCGTGGTCCAGCGTATGAGGCAGCGCTGAGACGGTCCTGCCGCCTTCCGCGCGTGCAGAAGGTCTGTCGGACGGCGGCAGGGGGTCTTCGGCGTGATCGGTTTAGGGGGAGGAAGGCCGCATGGGCTTTGTGCGCTTATGGCTCGAGGGGTACATACGGCCCGCCAGGTTCGTCGATGAGTTGAAAGCGAAGCCGGCGCCCTATTGGGGAATCTACGGTCAGCTATTGCGCGCCGGCCTGGATTCGGTGCTGGTCTACCTGCCGGTCGCTCTGATGGGACGTGTTCCTCCCACGCCTTCCTACGTCTCCATCATCCCAACGGAGCACTACTATGCGGCCCTGGTTGGGCTGGGGCCGATCGTGCTGATGGCGGAGCTGCTTATCGGAGCATCGTTCCTCCACGTGGCTATCCGTCTGTCGGGGAGGCGGAGCGACTTCGATCGGATCATCAACGTGGTGGGGATGGCTGCCCTGGTGGTGGGTGCCGTTCTCGTCCCGTGGGACTGGATGTGGTACGCTATCGGCGGCGTGGATCAGTATTTTCTGGGGATTAGCCACCTGGTCATCAGTCTGTGGGGCACGGGTCTGATCGTCCTGGGCCTGCGACGGCTCCTGGGCGTGCCCGTGGCGCTGGCTGTGCTTCTGAGCATCCTCGCGATTCCTGTGTCGCTCCCCGTGGCGATCATGTTCATGCGTTCTCCCTTCTAGCGGAAGGAGGGTCTCAATGGAGGGCAAGCACGTGGAGGAACCGATTTCGTTATGCCATTCGCTGATGGAGATCGAGGATTCGATCCTGATCGTGATAGACGTTCAGGAGCACTTTCTGGCGAAGCTCCCGCCTGAGGAGCGAGGACCCTTGACTGAGCGGATCGGCTGGCTCATCGGGGCAGCTGCTCACCTGGAGGTCCCCGTGATCGCCACAGCCGAGCATATTGACGAGTTGGGCGGCGTTGCGCCTCCGATTGCACGCAGTCTTCCCTCCGAATGTCCCGTGTTCGACAAGCACGTCTTTGGGCTGGCGGAGGATGAGGGAATCCTGAATGCGGTGGTCGAGACGGGCAGGAGGACGGGGATCCTGGTGGGCCTGGAGACTGACGTGTGCGTGGCGCACTCGGCGCTGGGGTTGATGCGGCGGGGCTTCGAGGTGGTGGTCGTGGCGGACGGGACCGGATCGCCCGGTCTGGGGCACGAGATTGGGTTGGAACGGGTGCGGCGAGCCGGTGGTCTGATATCCAGCGTGAAGGCCGTCTACTATGAGTGGGTGCGCACGGTGGCGGGGGACCGGGCGTTCTTCGGGCGGAAGCCGGCGGTCGATGCGTCGGACAGTCTGAGGTTGTGACGTGTCGGCGGGAAGATGGCCCGGACTGAGTGCGGAGAGAGCTGATCGCGCGGGATACATGTTCACCCTGTCGGAGGCGTTCAGGCGGCGGATTGTCTCGGTGTGGGGAGAAGAGGGGGAAGCGTGGTTGGAGCGGTTGCCCCTGCTGATCGAGGCGTGCGCGGAACGGTGGGCGCTATCGATTCGGGCGCCAGCCCCGGATCTCTCGTACAACTTCGTGGCCTTCGTGGTGACGGCGAACGGCACGGAGGCGGTTCTGAAGATCGGCGTGCCGAATCCGGAGCTGACGACGGAGATCGATGCCCTGCGAGCTTACGCCGGTGGGCCGGTCGTGGAGTTGCTGGAGGCGGACCGTCGGCTGGGCGCGCTGCTAATCAGGCGCTTGATCCCCGGAATGCCCCTGTCTGAGGCGGAGGAAGACGAAGAGGCGACGGTTATCGCGGCCCGGCTGATGCGCGATCTGCCGATAGAAGAGCCCCCTGACCACGGGTTTCCAACGGTCGAGAAGTGGGCGCTGGCCTTCGATAAACTCAGGGCGAGGTTTGACGGGGGGACGGGGCCGCTCCCGGGCCGGATGGTGGGCAAGGCGGAACGGCTCTTCCGGGAGCTTCAGCGCTCTAGCTCGTGTCGGATGTTGCTCCACGGGGACCTCCACCACGAGAACATCCGCGTCGATGGCGAGAGGGGCTGGGTGGCGATCGACCCGAAGGGGGTTATCGGCGCCCCGGCTTACGAGGCGGCCCGGTTCCAGCACAACCCGATCCCCGGCTTTCTGTCGATGGACGATCCGCGCGCGGTTGCTCAGCGAAGGGTCGAGATCCTGGCCTCGATCCTCGGCGAGGATCGGATGCGGTTGCTCGCCTGGGCGTTCTTCGACGCCATGCTGGCTGCCTGCTGGAGCGTGGAGGAAGGGACCCATTGCCAGTACCATCTGGCCTGCGCGGAGCTGTTCGACCGGACGGTTGAGTAGTCGTCTCTACTCGTCAGGAGTATGTGCAGCCCGGGCCTTGTCACCAGCTGGCCCACGAGACCAGACAAAACAGGAGGCCACATGATCGAATTTGAGAACAGCATCACCATAGACCGGAGCGTTCGGGACGTCTTCGATTTCGCAGCGGACCTCACCAACGTCCCTAAGTGGAACTACTATGTCCGCAGTGTCGTCTCAACGTCGGATCGACCTGGAACAGAGGGGGCGACCTACCATCAGGTGCGCCGGAAGGACGAGCAGGATCTTCGCATCGTCAGACTGGAACCGAATCGATCTCTCGTCGTGGAGACGATTCCTCCGTCCAGGCCCGAACTGCATCGCGAGATGACGTTTGCCGACGAGGGGGGAAGCACGCGCATCACGGACCGGTGGGAACTGGAACCGGGTGTGTCGAGGCTGCTCGAAGGCCTGGCTGCCAACCGAGCGCGGCGCGGCGTGAGGGAGAATCTTGGCAAGCTGAAGGTGCTCCTGGAGACGGGGCGGGTCACGCTACAGGATGGGAGGACGTTCACGCTCTAGCATGGTACGGGAGGACCAATGCGGGGGTACGTGACCGGTCGCGGGCCGGTCCGTTTGATGTAGCGTGGCCTCCAGAAGGGCTGATGGGGAGAGTCGGCGTCCGTCGGGTGCCCGATGATTTCATCGGGTGATTCGGCAACGTGTGACGGACATATGATACGTACCATCATCTTCGATCTGTCTGAGGTGCTCATAGCGGGTCTGATCGGTATCGAGAAGCCCCTCTCCGCACAGCTGCCGGTGGCGGAGGAAGAGATTCTGGCCGCGTTTGGCGGTCCGCTGCTGGAGGACCTGTGTCGCGGAAGGTTATCGGAAGACGCGTATCTGAGCCGAATCGTGAAGGCCCAGCAATGGGAAATCTCGCTTCGCACGCTGAAAGACGTGATCAGACGAAATCTTCGCCGTCGCGTCCCCGGAATGGAAGCTTTGGTGTCCGAGCTTGCGGCAGAGTACGAGCTGATTCTGCTCTCGGATCACGCGGTGGAGTGGATCGATTACGTCGGGGCGGTCCATCCCTTCCTGAAGCTCTTCGACGCCCAGGTATTCTCGTTCGAGACGGGGCAGCTCAAGAAGGATGGGTCCACGTTCCGGATGGTGTTGGAGGATATCGATCGAAGGCCAGAAACGTGTGTGTTCGTCGATGACAACCCGCTGAACGTCCGGGCGGCCGAAGAGGTCGGGATCGTGAGCATCCAATTCCGGGACGCGAAACACCTGATCGACAGCCTGCATTCACACGGCGTGTCCGTCTAGCCCTCCTACCGCCATGGACGGGCCACAACGGCCGACAGAGCTCCCTCTAAGGCGCCTTCAGTGGCCCAACGCCCGATCCGCCGCCCCGAAGTGTTGCCTCGCCAGGATAATGGCTGCCAACGTGGCCAGCAGCGGAACCCCGAAGAACACGGCCAGGTAGGAGCCCTGGAGCGGCACGCCGTCTAGGAACGCCATCTCTCTCGGCGGGAAGCTCAAGCTCTCCAGAATGTCCAGGTAGCTGGATTGGAGAAAGGTGACGGTGGTGGAGACGGTCAATGTGCTGAAGGTGATCAAGGCGCCCCACCACGCCCAGCCTCGTAGCTTAATCGTGCCCCAGGTCAGGCAGAGGAGCAGCGCTATCAGAGCATCCAGTACCAGGATCCCGTCGATCTCGACCAGGAAGGTGCCGAAGAAGGGGACGATGCCATTGAAGAAGATGGGCATGTGGAGGACCACGGCGTAGAAGAGGTAGAGGGAGCAGAGCACGAGCGTCGGAATGGGAAGTTCCTCAATCGGATAGGACCGGGGATCCCTCGCTTCGAAGGTCGACCGCACGTCCCGGCTCCGGTAGAATGGGATGAGCAATCCTGGCACCGCAGGGTAGGACAGCGCCAACAGGACGACGGCTACGACCGCCGCGGGCAGAGAGAGCTCTTTGGAACCCACCAAGATGAGAAAGAACACGACGACCAGCGGAAGGCCGACCACGAGCCAGGACCAGAGCAGCGCAGAGGACAGCGTTCTGGCCCAACGGCGCCCTCGCAGGTGGCCGTAGCCGAGGGGAATCAAGACAGCTGCGATGACGTAGTAGCCGATGATCTGGCAGGCGATGTTGCCGAACATAAAGGAGCCGAATCCAAAGCCTTCGTAGTGGAAAAGGCCGCCTTCAGAGAACAGGTAGAAGCAATACATCTCGGCTGGCCCCAGTAGTCCGGCGGCGACACCGATCAGTAGTAGGAGACCTCCCATGATGATCAGGATGAGGCTCCGGTCTCTGTAGTGCATAGAGTTACCCTCCGTTCAGAGAGGTCGCGGAAGGTCGCGACTTAAACCTAATTATATTAGGTATAACGGTGATTGTCAAGAAGCAGCGTATGGGGAGCCGGTACTGGGAAGGCCATCCTGGCCCTAGGTTTGCGCCCCGGGTCTTGAATTCTGAGCGTCGCTGGAGTATACTGCTCTTACGGGGAGGCTGGTCTGATCAACCTTCCTTGCACGTCGACGCCGGTCCGGGGGTGGATCCCAGTTGCCCGGATGGCCGCGGGTCCGAGGACCCCATGTGGGTTCGAACTCCGCCGCGGGGGGGTATTGGAGAGACGTTGGTCGGATAGCGGCGGAACGAGCCTGGGGAAGAATTAGGCAGCGACCAGCTCGATCGTTGGTGGTAAGGAGGTCTGGGACGGGCTTGACAGATCGAGGTATCCGATGAACAAATCCGGACCCGCCGTATCCTCAAGCAGGCCAATCGGCCGCCCGGCCGCGCTGGGGGTCGTGGGGTTGTTGTGGATGGCCTACGCCGCTCTCCAGACCCTCTTCGTGGTGGGGCGGGTCCCTGAACCGTGGTCCGCTATCCTGGGGTTTATCCCGGGTATTCTCGGAATCGCTGCGCTCCGTGCTGCCGGGGCTTCCCGGGCACAGCTCTTCCTACAGGTCGCGCCCCTGTCGCGCCGAGGGCTTGCTGTTTTGACAGCTATCTTCGTCTTCGCCTTGGCTGCCATTGTGCCCTTCGGCATCTGGCAGGGCTGGAATTGGTCGGCTGCGCTCGTCTATGCGCCGGCGAGCGGCGTCTCGCAGGAACTCTTCTTCCGGGCCGTGCTCCTTCCCGCTCTGCTGTTGGCACTGAAGGAGCGACCACGCCTGGCTCTGGTTCTCCATTCGGCGCTGTTTGGCCTCTGGCATATCGGCCCCTTCTTCGTGGGCGCGCCGATCTGGGCGGCTTTCGCGGTGGTCCTGGTGCCCTTTATGTCCGGGATTGGGTGGGGCTGGCAGGTTGAGCACGATAAGACGGTGCTTTGGGCTATGGTGCAGCACAGCTTGATCTGGGTCATCGCCGGGCAGTTTCCTATGCCTGAGTGAAGGTCATCCAAGGAGATCTTCCAGTACATTCCCCAGGACGAGCGCTTTGAGACCGCGATCAACCGCCCGGGATTCGCGCACATCACATTTGAGGTCGACGACGTTGAGAGAGCCCGAGAGGCGGTGCTGACGGCTGGCGGTGGAGAGGTCGGGGAGGTGGTGTCGCTGGACGTGCCGGACGCGGGCCGAGTCGAGTTCGTCTACCTGACGGATCCGGAAGGGAATATCCTCGAGCTGCAACGCTGGTCGGGGGAGTAGGAGGGGGAGACGGTGACACGATCAGGGGATATGCGCACGCTGAGGGTGGGGATTATCGTCTATTCTCATACGGGGCACACGCTGACCGTGGCTGAGAGGCTGAAGGAGAGGCTGTCTGAGATCGGACATAGGGTGACGCTGGAGCGGCTGGAAACGGTGGGGCCGGTGTCGCTGGGTGCCGATAGGGCGGAGCTCAGGACGAAGCCCTTCGTCGGCGGGTACGATGCCCTGGTGCTGGGCTCCCCGGTGCGCGGTGGGCGTATGTCGGCGCCGATGCGGAGCTATCTGGAGCAGGTCCCGTCGTTGGAGGCGAAGAAAATTGCTTGCCTGGTGACAGGGGTCTTCCCCGCCGGGTGGGGCCGGAATCAGACCCTGGCCGAGATGGAGGGAGCCTGCAAATCGAAAGGGGCTGAAGTCTGTGGGTCGGGCAGCGTGGGCTGGTTCAGTCTGCGTCGTAACAAGAAGATCTCCAGGGTCGTGGATCGCCTGAGCAAGGTATTCTGAGCCGTCATTGAGGACGGCATCCGACGGCCCGGAGTTTTTCAGGGCACGGCGAGGTCTGGAGTGTATGCTCCTCCTGAACAGCAACCTTCGCTCTTCCAGTGCGTATTGTAAGGTGCATTAACGTGGACCGGGCAGCCGTCGGTAGGCTTCGATGTTGGCGGCAGAGAGTCGTTGCTGATGGGCTGTCTTGGACTGGGAGCTCATATCGAGGATAGGAGGGAAAGATGGAAAGCGGGAACCGGACTGTATGGATCGTGATTGCCGTCATCGTGGTGGGGGCGCTTCTATGCTGCTGCGTCGTCGCCGTCGGGGCTGCCGTCGCTGGCCTCTACGCTTTCCCCATCAGTCAGGAGACAGGCGTCGGCCGCGTGGCAGAGCGGACCGAACAGAGCTTCACTGTCGGCGATGCCCCGACCCTGGAAGTCGATAACTTCGCCGGCGATGTGACGGTTCGCATGGGCGGAAGCGGCGAGATCCGCGTTATCGTCACTAAGCGGGCCGCGAGCGATAGCCAGCTGGATCGGATCGACGTCGACGTGAGTGAACAGGCAGATGGCGTGCAGATCCGGACGTCGCATCCAGGTACCTCAATCGGAGGTGTGTCGGTCCAGCTTGAGATCTTTGTGCCCGGCGATGCCCGGCTTGAGTTGGATACGGGCGCGGGGAACGTGGCGGTCGACGGAGTCCAGGGTGAGATCTCTGCTCGCTCCGGCGCTGGGAACGTGCGGGTGGGAGGCGCCGCCGGGCTGGTCGATCTAGAGGTCGGCGCGGGCGAGATCGAATACGAGGGGGAGCCCCAGGGTGATTGCACCTTCATCAACAACGTCGGCAACGTCACGCTGCGTCTGCCCGAAGACGTCAACGCCGAGGTCAGGCTGACGACCGGCGTTGGCAACGTGGACCTGGGTGGGTTCGACGTAGAGGGTGAAATTGGACGCACAGAAGTCGACGGCGTGATCG
>Ga0207797_1002874_pt1 | contig 11794 bp, 7 predicted proteins | sample PRCRCaboRojoPR_6_FD_187275 | JGI IMG/M metagenome (GOLD analysis project Ga0207797, IMG submission 187275) | Marine sediment microbial community from Cabo Rojo, Puerto Rico - PR CR 10% Liquid 1 (SPAdes) | ecosystem: Environmental > Aquatic > Marine > Coastal > Sediment | place: Cabo Rojo, Puerto... | reverse complement strand
CCCGCCGATGAGCTCCGACACCGGCACTGACAGCGGCACCCGGCCCGACAGCGAGGCCCGCGCGGAGGACGTGTTCGAGCGCTACGACATCGACCCGGTGACGATGCAGGTGATCGGCGGCGAGCTCGACACCATCGCCCAGGAGATGGCGTACAAGCTCATCCGGTCGTCGTACTCCTCGATCATCCGCGAGTCCGAGGACATGGGCGCCGGCATCTTCACGACCGACTGCCGTGAGCTGTGCGAGTCCGACTCCACGCCGATGCACGTCGGCTCGCTGGTGGGCTACCTCCAGGGGATGTACGACACCTTCGAGGAGCGCGGGCTCACGCGGGAGGAGGCCATCAGCGAGGGGGACGTGTTCATCCACAACCACCCCCACTACGGGGCGAGCCACTCCCCGGACATCGGGGTGATGGTGCCCGTCTTCCACGACGGCGAGCACGTCGCCTGGTCGGCCAACACCGCCCACCACCTGGACATCGGCTCGGCCACCCCCGGGCTGGCGATCGACCTCGAGGACATGTACGCCGAGGGCACGCTGTTCCGGGCGACGAAGGTGTACGACGGCGGCGAGCGCGTGGACGCGGTGTGGGACCTCATCGAGGACAACGTCCGCACGCCCCGGGAGGTGGTGGGGGACCTGCAGGCCCAGATCTCCTCCTGTCACGTCGGTCGGCGCCGCTACGAGGCACTGATCGAGAAGTACGGCCTCGACCGGCTGACGACCGCGGGCGAGGCGCTGATGGAGTACGCCGAGGCGCTGTTGCGCAACGAGATCCGGGAGATGCCGGACGGCACCTACCACGCCGTCGACTACATGGACGACGACGGCCGCAACCGCGACCAGCGCCTGAAGATCGACGTCGAGGTGACCGTCGACGGCAGCGACATCACCGTCGACCTCTCGGGGTCGGCAGACCAGGTGCCCACCGCCTACAACGTCCCGTTCCACGGCTCGACGGACGTCTGTGTGTACTTCACGGTCCGGTCGCTTTTGATGGACACGTACACCCGCGACGAGTACCTCCCCCAGAACTCAGGCACGTTCGAGCCGGTCCACGTCGAGGCCCGGGAGGGCTGTATCTTCAACCCGACCCCGCCGACGGCGGCATTCGCCCGCATCAACCAGGTGGACAAGATGTCCGACCTGCTGATCAAGTCCGTCGCCGAGGCCGTCCCGGAGAAGGTGTGTGCCGGCACCTGCGGGCAGGTGTACTTCGTCAGCTACGGCGGCACCGACGAGGACGGCGACTACTGGGTGTACCTGGAGGTGAACGAGGGGTCCTACGGCGGCCGGCCGGACGCCGACGGCCTGGACGCCGTGGACGCGCTGGTCCACAACACCAAGAACCGGCCGGTCGAGGACATCGAACTGTCCCACCCGATGCGGGTCGAGCGCTACCACCTCCGGGAGGACGGCCACGGCGCCGGCGAGTTCCGTGGCGGCCACGGCATCGTCCGGGAGTCCACCTTCCTCACGGACGCCGTGATGACGATGGAGGGCGACGGCAACACGTACCGCCCACACGGGCTGTTCGGCGGCGGCGACGGCACCCACGGCGACCTGAAGCACGTCACCAGCGACGGGGAGGTGCTCGACCTCCACTCCAAGGAGTCGGGCTACAGGTTCGGCGCCGGCGACAGCGTGCTCGTCAGGACCGCCTCCAGCGGCGGCTACGGCGACCCCCACGACCGGCCCGCCGAGCAGGTGTACGAGGACTACCTGGACGACCTGGTCGACGCCGAGACCGCCCGCGAGGCCTACGGGGTCGCCATCGTCGACGGCGAACTGGACCGGGAGGAGACTGCGCGGCTGCGCGACGAGAGCGGGACCTGACGCGGGGGCGGCCCCGCGGCTGGTCGTTCGGCGGCGAAAAATCGCGGTTTCGGACTACCCGCGGAACTCGTCGACGACCGTGTTCATCTCCTTGAACTCCACGTCCGGCTTGGTGGTGATGTGCTGGATGAACTCCTCCAGCCGGGAGATGCGGTGGGCCTGGCCGATCACCTGCGGGTGCATCGTGAGGATGAACACCCCGTCGTCCACGTTGTCGTACATCCAGTCGAACTGGTCGTACCAGCGCTGGAAGATGGTGTCCTCGGGGGTGTACCCCATCCGGTGGGGGCGCGACCAGGTGAACGTCAGCGGCGGCCAGTCGTCGCGCTGCCAGGACACCGGTAGCTCGACGATGTCGGTCGGCTCGCCGCGCTCGTACGGGCCGTCCTCGGGCGCCGACCAGCCGGCGTACACGTAGTGGGGCCGGAAGTCCGAGGCCATCTTCGAGGAGTCCCACTCGATGCCGACCTCGTCGAGGATGTCCAGCGTGTTCGCCGAGAAGTCCCACGCCGGCGACCGGTAGCCGTTGGGCTTGCGCCCCGTGAGGTCGACGATGGACTCGATGGCCCGCTCGACGTCGGCCTTCTCGTCTTCCTTCGTCTCGAAGGTGGCCGGGCCGGTGTGGCTCCAGCCGTGGTGCTGGATGTCGTAGCCGCGGTCCCACACCTCGCCACAGATCTCCTCGAAGGAGTCGATCGTGTGGCCCGGAACGAACCACGTCGCCGGGATGTCGTACTTGTCGTGCAGGTCCAGCAGGCGCGGTGCGGCCACCTCCGCGCCGAACACGCCTCGCGAGTGGCGGGTGGGCATGTCCCAGGAGTCGTAGGACCACAGCCACGTCGACACCGCGTCGAAGTCGTAGGACAGGCAGACTGTTGCTCGTGCCATTGCAGGGCGTAGATGCTCGCACGCGGCACATAGACTTTGCCCCGTGTGACCGAGTCACGGTGACGCCGGGCTGTCAGTCCCAGCGGCTCGTCGTCTCCTCGTTGTCGAGGTAGTCCATGTGCTTCTCGGCCTCCTCGTCGTAGATGGCGTCCTCCGGCCCCGAGGGCTCCTCGGTGAACGTGGCGTCGACGGCGTCGTCGATGCGGGCGATCAGGTCGGCCACGTCCGTCGCGCCCGCGATCATCCGGCGCTTGTACGAGACCGGGTCGAGCACGCCCGCGTCGGTGGCCGAGGCCACCTCCCCGGCCGGCAGCAGGTAGCCCGCGTCCGGCAGGCCGTCGGCGTGGGCCGCCCGGAGGTCCGCGAGCGTGCCGATGCGGTCGCCGCCGCCGTTGGCCACCAGCGCGGCGACCACCGACTCCAGGGCGTCGGCGTACGCGTCCATCGCCAGCGCCGCCCGCGACCCCTCGGCGGCCGCGGCCTCCCGCACCGCGCTCGCCATTCGGAGTTCTGCGGCCCCCCCGCCCGGCACGACCCCGGGGACGTGGGTGCTCTCGCCACGGGCGGCGGCGACGGCGGCGGCGGCCTTCCGTATCTCGGCGGTCGCCTGGTCGGCGATCTGGTCGGTGATGCCGTGGAGCAGCGCCGCCACCGACCGGGGGGACTCGCAGCCGTCGACGACGGTCATGAAGCGGTTCTTCCGGCGTCCCCGCCGGGGCTCGCGCATCACCTCCTCTACGACGCCCGCGTGGCCGAGGTCCTCGGCCTCGAACGCGGAGGGGTCTTTCACCAGCCCGGCGCCGGTCGCCAGCGCCACCTGCCGGAGGGTGATGCGGTTGACGCCACGGATTCCGACGATGCCCTTCTCCTCCAGCAGGCGGATGTAGTCGTCGCTGATCCCCAGGCGGGCGAACACGGCGTCCACGCCCAGCCGCTCCATCCGGGCGACCACCTCCCGTCGCCGGCCGGCGTACACCGCCTCCATCTCGTCGGCGTCGTCGGGCGAACTCATCTCGATGTGGACGTTGTCAGTCCACGCATCGGGGTCCGACAGCGCCCGCTTGTACCCGCCCAGTACCAGCACCGTGGCGTCCTCGACGCGCCTGGGCATCGCCTCCGTGACGCGGTGGTCCTTCGGGAGCACCGCCCCCCGGACGAGCCGGGACTCCTCGATCGAGCCGCGGCTCACCGCCCGGACGGCGAACGTCTCCTCGTCGGGCATCCCCACCAGGTCCACCGCCTCGACGGCGAGGCCGGCCCACCGGTCGGCGAAGCCGCCGACGTCGTTGCCGGTCATCGCGCTCCGGGCGACCGACCGGGCGGCGCCGGCGGGGTCCGCGAACCCCTCCAGCGGCCGCGCGGCCCCCTCCAGCGCGTCCAGCGCGACCTCCTGGGCGGCGGCGTACCCCCGCCGCACGTCGTAGGGGTGGAGCCCCTCGTCGATCAGCTCCGTCGCCCCGTCCAGCAGCGAGCCCGTCAGCACCACCGTCGTCGCGATGCCGTCGGGGACCCGCTCGCCCTCGGTGTCGGTCTCGCCCTTGCGCTCGGGACCGATCAGCCGCAGGACGATGGGGGCTATGGGGTGCTCGGACGGCAGCGCCTCCAGCAGGGTCGCCCCGTCGCCGGTGACGACAACCTCGTCGACCGGCTCGTTGCCGCCCTGTGGCTCGCTGCGGGTCGCAAGGGCGTTTATCACCATCTTCTCCGTCGACCGCGGACCGACCGTCGACGCCAGCACGCCCGCGAACGCCTGCACCGCGACGGCGTTGGCGTGCGGGAACTTCGGCTCACCCCCCTCGGTGGGAACGCCACCCGGGTCACTCATTGGCACGTGGTAACCAGCCAGCCCGGAAAAGGGCTTGTGAACTACCCCGACCTACCGCGCTCGGGCCTACCCGGCCCTCGCTTGTTGAGGTCGGGGCTTCCTGTTTCTGCGTCGGAACTTGTATCCGACGTGGACACAGCGGTTCCAGACTCCGCAGGCGACTTCCCTTCACGGGAGGTTCGGAGTGTCCCACTCCTACCTGTTGGACACTCGGCCACACCCGACGGTGCGCGCTTCTTGTCGCGCTTGAACACCGCCGGAGACATGGTGAGCATCGTACTACCCCGTTCGACCGCATGGGTAGTAAGCGTTCGGAACAGAGCGGAAAAAACCAATGACGGCGCTGTATCCCCACCCTACTCGCGTGTGCTTCCGACGGAGGTCGGAAGCCCTGCGCTCGTTGAGGGTGGGGGCTTAGCGCCTATATCAAGCTAAGCCGCTCTCGACCCACTGTCCCCGCTCAGACGTCCCAGTCGGGCAGCTCACGCTCGAGGAACTCCCCGTGGCCGTACTCGCCGACGATCTCCCCGTCGGCGGCGACGGTCTCGCCGCGCACGATGGTGCGCTTCACCCGGCCGGTCACCTCCCGGCCCTCGTAGATGGAGAAGTCCGCCTCCGAGGCGTTGTCCTCGGCGGTGATGGTGTAGCTCTCCTCGGGGTCGAAGAGCACCACGTCCGCGTCCGTCCCGGGGTCGAGAGTCCCCTTGCCGGTCATCCCGAACACGCGGGCGGGATTGGTGCTCATCACGCGCACCAGGAACGGGTAGGACATCCCCCGCTCGTTCACCCCGGCGTCGTGGAACACCGGCAGCGACGCCTGCAGGCCGTTGGCGCCGAACGCCGAGTCCCACCAGTTCTCCGTCTCCTTCTGCTCGCGCTTGTAGCCACAGTGGTCCGTGGAGACGATGTCCAGGGTGCCGTCGCGCAGCCGCTCGAACATCGCCTCGACGTCGTCCTGCTTGCGGATGGGCGGCGCAATCATCGGCAGGTTCCCCTGCTCGTCGTACACGTCGTCGGTGAGCGCGGTGTAGTGGGTGCACGTCTCCGCGCGCACCTCCGAGCCGTCGTCCCGGACGGCGGCGAGCACGTCCGCGGCCTTCCGGCAGGTGGTGTGGATGCCGTAGTACTTGGCGCCGACCTCCTGGGCCATCGTGACGGCGTCGTGGGCGGCCATCGCCTCCGTGTAGTCCGGCCGCGACCGGGGGTACCAGGGGGCGTCGCCCTTCCCCTCCTCGATGAACCGCTCGGTGAGCATGTCCGTCACGGTGGCGTCCTCGGTGTGGAACACGCCGACGGCGTCCTCCTCGGCCACCGCCTCCAGCACCCGGTGCATGAAACCGTACGTGAGGCCGATCTCGTAGGCGGTGAACATCTTGAACGAGGAGACGCCGGCGTCGACGGCGTCGCCGATCTCCTCCAGCACCGCGGGGTCCTCGCGGGTGACCGCGCCGTGGAGCCCGTAGTCGATCAGCGCCCCCTCGCCTTTCTGCTGTTTGCGCTCGATCCCCTCCAGCAGGGTGCCCTCCTCCTCGAAGATCGACAGCTCGCCCTCCCAGGCCTGCCAGGCGAAGTCAACGTAGGTGGTGACCCCGCCCAGCGCGGCCGCCGCCGTGGCGGTCTCGTAGCTGTCCACCGAGAACATGTCGTCGATGTGGACGTGCGGGTCGACGATCCCCGGCATCACGAGCAGCCCCGCCGCGTCGATCGTCTCCTCGGCGTCCGGCATCGAACCGGGGTCGCCGACCGCGGCGATCTCCCCGTCGTCGATAGCCACGTCCGCGCGGTACCTGTCCGAGGCTGTCACGACCTCGCCGCCAGCGATGACCGTGTCTACAGTCATGCTGTGGCTGTCAGTGCCACACATCAAAAGGTTTCGCGTAGGGGGGCAGCATCGCCCCCCCCAGGGGCACTACGCGACCGCCTCCTCGCGCTCGGCCAGCAGCCGGTCGACGGCGTCGACCATCGCCACCACCGACGCCCGCGTGATGTCGGGGCCGCCGGCGCCCGCGGACACCGAGCGGTCGCCCCGGGCCATCTCCACCTCGACGGCGACGACGGCGTCGGTGCCGCCGGTGATGGCGTCGACGTGGTACGACCCCAGGGCGACTCCGGGCTCCTCCAGCGCGTCCTGGACGGCGGTCATCGCTGCGTCCACCGGCCCGCAGCCGGTGCCGGCCGCGACCCGGGTGTCGCCGTCGACCGACAGCCGGACGCTGGCGGTCGGCGTCTCGCCGCCGCTCGTCGCGGTCAGGTCGAGCAGTTCGACGCGGCGCTCGCGGTCGGCGCCGCGCAGGTCCTCGACGACCGCCAGCAGGTCGGCGTCGGTCACCCGGCGGTCCCGCTCGGCGAGGCTCTTCACCCGCTCGAGAGCCCCGTCGAGCACGTCGTCGTCGGGCTCGACGCCGTGTTCGGCCAGCGCGGCCCGCAGGCCGGCCCGGCCAGCGTGCTTGCCGAGCACCAGCCGGCGCTCCCGGCCGACCGTCTCCGGCGGGTACGGCTCGTACATCGCCTCGTCCTTCAGGGTGCCGTCCGTGTGGATGCCGGACTCGTGGGCGAAGGCGTTCTCGCCGACGACAGCCTTGTTCGGCGCCAGCGGCACCCCCGTCTCGTCGGCGACGGTGCGGGCCAGCCCGTACAGCCGCTCCAGGTCGAGCGTGTCCAGCCCGTACCCCTCGGCGAGCGCGACCGCAAGCTCCTCCAGCGCGACGTTGCCGGCGCGCTCGCCGATGCCGTTGACGGTGGCGTGGACGAGGTCCGCGCCGGCGCCGACCGCCGCCAGCGCGTTTGTGACGGCGAGCCCCATGTCGTCGTGGGTGTGGACGCTCGTCGGGCCGAGCGCGGCCAGCCGCTCGACGGCCGCCCGTGTCCGCTCGGGGGTGGCGTGGCCGACGGTGTCGGCGAAGCAGACACGGCTGGCGCCGGCGTCCAGCGCCGCCCCCAGCAGCCGTTCGAGGAACTCGAGGTCGGCGCGCGAGCCGTCCTCGCCGATCACCTCCACCCAGAGCCCGTGGTCGCGAGCGTACGCCACCAGTTCGGCCGTGTCCGCCAGCACCGCCTCGCGGGTGGTGCCGACCTTCCGGCGGACGTGGCGGTCGCTGGCCGGCACGACGAGGTTCACCCCGTCGACGCCGCAGTCCACGGCGTGGTCGACGTCCCGCCGGAGGCCGCGGCAGAAGCTCGTCACCGTCGCGTCGAGCCCGAGGTCGGTCACCCGTGAGATGGCCGCGCGCTCGCCGGCGCCCGTGCAGGCGCTGCCGGCCTCGACGACGTCGACGCCGGCGCTGTCCAGTTCGCGTGCGATAGCGGCCTTCCCGTCGGCGGACAGCGAGACGCCCGGCGCCTGCTCGCCGTCGCGCAGCGTGGTGTCCAGGAACAGTACGTCGCGGTCAGTGTCGGAAGTGTGTTCGGGGAAGCCCCCGAATAAATCGGTCACCGGACATGTGCCATCCGTTCACGCGCCCCGGGGCGGTGTAGTTCCCCGCCTTGACGGCAATACTTACCCCGCCACCGTAACGGCCATACCGGCGACGGGAGGAACGGTGGCATGGAGTTCCCCGACCGCGAGACGGTGCGCCGGGCGCTGGACCCCGACGAGGTGACGTTCCCGCGGTTCGCACGGGTGGGGTACGAGCCGGACACCCCGACCGTCGACGACCCCGCTCGCGCCGCCCGCGAGGCGCTGACGGCGCTCCCTCTTGAGGGCGAGGGCCGGGTGGCGGTGTGTCTCGGCAGCCGCGGCATCCACGACATCGTCCCCATCGCGCGGGCGGTCGTCGACGACCTCCGCGAGCGGGGGTTCGACCCGGTTGCCGTCCCCGCGATGGGGAGCCACGGCGGCGCGACCGCCGAGGGCCAGCGCCGCGCGCTCGCGGAACTGGGCCTTGACGAGGAGGCGCTGGGCTGTCCCGTGGACGCCCGCGTCGAGACCGAGGCCGTCGGCACGACCCCCGCCGGCGGGACCGTCCACGTCGCCCGCTCGGTGCTGGAGGCCGACGCCGCGCTCGCGATCAACCGGGTGAAACCCCACACCAACTTCCGGGGGCGCGTCGAGAGCGGCCTCTGCAAGATGCTCACCGTCGGTGTCGGCAAACAGCCCGGCGCGAGCGCGTTCCACCGCCGGGCGATGGCCGACGGCTACGTCCCCACCATCGAGGCGACGCTGTCGGTGGTGCTGTCGGCCGCCCCCGTCGTCGGGGGGGTCGCCGTCGTCGAGAACTTCGAGGACCGCACGGCCGCGGTCGAGGGCATCCCCGCGGCGGACCTGCCCGACGCGGAGGCGCCGCTGCTGGAGCGGGCAAAGGAGTACATGCCCACCCTCCCCCACGACGACCTGGACGCGCTCGTCATCGACTACATCGGCAAGGACGTCTCCGGGACGGGGATGGACACGAACGTCGTCGGGCGCTACGAGGTGCTGAACGCCGAGAACCCGCCGACGCCGGACGTCGACCGCATCGTCGTCCGCGGGGTGACCGGGGCCAGCGACGGCAACGCCAACGGCATCGGCCTCGCCGACCTCACCACCCGGGCGGTCGCGGAGTCGGCGGACCTCGGGAAGGTGTACACCAACTCGCTGACCAGCGGCTCGCTCGCCCGCGCCCGGCTCCCCATCGTCCTGCCGGACGACGAGTTCGCGGTGGCGGCAGCGCTGGCCACCGCGGGCCCGTACGACCCCGCGACCGCGCGGGTGGCGTGGATCCGCGACACCGGCCACCTCACCGAATACCGCGTCTCGGAGGCGCTCGTCGACGAGCTCCCCGAGGCCGCGACCGTCGAGGAGCGCCTGACCCTGAGCTTCGAGGACGGGGCGCCCCGGTTCGAGCCGCGCTGACACGAGGGGCGAACGCATTTGACCTCCTCCACGGCTTGAACGCCGTGGAATCCCGCCATGGGATTTCAGGCCGGGCTACCGGCCCTTCGAGGTTTCAAGACGCATACGTTCCACTCGTCGCCGGACGGGGTTCGTCCTCGGAGTGGCTGTCTTGTGGCCCGGTCAATGAGGCCCCATCCGTAGCCGAGTCATCGCCAGCCGTCTTCTGACCGGAATCCTGATCCGTTTGGGGCTGGCTCTCTCCGATACGGTAGCGGTCTGCGATGTTGAGCGCGGCATTTACGTCCGCCTGATACTCTCCGACCCGACACTCGTCGTTCGTGCATCGGAACGTCGCCTGCTGTGGCCGTGTCCCTGTCTCGCCACAGACGTGGCACTCTTTCGACGTGTTCCGGGGATTCACCGTTGCGACGGGAATCCCGGCTTCTTCGGCCTTGTACTGGATTTGTGCGTGGAGTGTGGCGAACGCCCACCCGTGCAGTCGGCGGTTCATGAACGCGCCGTAGTCCATCTGCTCGCGGATATACTGCAGATTCTCCAGCACAAGCACGGGATGGTCGACCTGTTGGGCGCGGTCGACCACCGCTCGGGAGACACGGTGGATGATGTGATCGATGCGCTCCCACAGGCGATCACCGTACGTCTGGGCAATCCGCTCGCTCTCGCGCCGTTGCAGCCGGCGCGTGGCCGTGAAATACGTCTTGCGGAGGTGCCGCACCTGCGATGCCTCGTCGCTGTAGATGTCGGGAGCGGTCGGGGTGCCGCGCTCGTCACGGTGACACACCGTAGCTAAGGCAGCATCCCCGAGGTCCACCCCGACCGGCGTCCGCTCGTTCGTGTCGGACGCCGACCGAGTGTCGACATCGCGGGTGGCGGTGACGTGCAGATACCACTTGCTGTCGCGTTCCAGGAGCCGACACTCGCCCATCTCGGCGTCTCCCGCGTGCAACGCTTCCAGCCACGGGCGGTGCTCGGGGTTTGCGGCGGCGGGGACCCAGAGGTGGTAGTCGCCGTGGTGGGGGATTTTGACGTACCACTCGTAGTGGTTCTGCGGCTGGTGGTCGAGTTTCGGCCCTTCGTTGGTGAACGTCACTGGGTGGTCGTCGTGGAGTTCGTCGGCGTCGTAGCTGCCGCCACAGAGCTGTGGGACGTACTGCTTGAGGGCGTTTTTGGCGTAGCCGGAGAGGTCGTACTCGACCACCACGTCGTTGGCGGCGGACTGCGTGGTGCAGTCCGCGTCGAAGGCGACCTGAAGGGCCTGCTGGTAGGCGTCTCTCGTCTCGCGGAGTTTACGCTCCTTGTGCGTATTGGGATTGACGAGGTGCAACTCCAGGGTTTTGGTGACTTCAAGCATTTTCCTCTTGATTCTGGATGTACCGTTCGACGGTTTCTTGCGAGACGTGGCCCGTCGTGCCCGCGTAGTAACCGCGTGTCCACTGGATTTTCTCGCCGTCGCGGTCGGCATGACGGTAGTTGTATTTCCGCGAACTGATTCGCTTGAACCAGTTGGCGAGCAGGGCAGGACTGTGCTTTGGTGGGCTGCTCACGGACAGGTGAACGTGGTCGGGCTGGATGGCGAGGTCTTGGATGTCGAGTCCTTTGTCGTCGGCTATCTCGTGGATGATGGATTCCACACGGTCTGCGACCTCTCCCGTGAGTACCGATTGCCGGTACTTCGGTATCCACACTATGTGGTAATTGAGGGTGTAGTCGCGTGTCGTGTGGTCTTCATCTGTACTATACACTATATATCTCAGTGGGAAATTATCTTGGGGTAGACGGTTGGGAATCCGGGGCTGCAACAGAACAGTGGGTTGGCACACTACAGTGTCGCTTAACCCCCACCTGAAGACGGGAGTATGCGCTCGCTGTCTTTATCACACGCAGTCGCCAACACCCCGCCAGTGACCGCCATCGACCCGGCGGCGTTCCGCGCGCTGCTGTCCGATCTCGACAGCCGTCGGCTCGCGGGGCTCGCCGCTGCCGTCTGGGAGGCCCGCGGCCGGACGGTAGCTGTCGAGGGCGACCGGGTCCAGGTGGACGGCCGCTTCGCGGCGGTCCGGGCCGCCGGGGACGCGACGCCGGTCGGCCCGGAGGTGGACCTGCTGGTGTCCGCCGCCGACCCGCCCCCGGACACGTCCGTGGAGGTTGTCGGTCCCGACACGCTGCGCGAGCAGCTGCTGTACGCCGTCGACGGCGACCGCCGGGCGGCCATCGCGAGCGAGTTCCTCGGGGAGCCGCTGCTCCGCGGGCGGGAGTTCGGGGCCAGCGGCAGTGAGCCGCGGGAGCCACCCGGCACGCGCGGGACGGCGCCGGGCACGACACGGGACAGCGAGCAGCCGCGCGAGCGCGGGGCGGCGACGGCCTCCGGCTCGCAGGCCGACCCCGAGCCGGCCCCGGGAGGCGAGGG
>Ga0207797_1002873_pt1 | contig 11794 bp, 10 predicted proteins | sample PRCRCaboRojoPR_6_FD_187275 | JGI IMG/M metagenome (GOLD analysis project Ga0207797, IMG submission 187275) | Marine sediment microbial community from Cabo Rojo, Puerto Rico - PR CR 10% Liquid 1 (SPAdes) | ecosystem: Environmental > Aquatic > Marine > Coastal > Sediment | place: Cabo Rojo, Puerto... | reverse complement strand
TCAGGTATCTCGCCCTCTGGGGGACCCCGGACACTGCCGACAACACGACCAGGGTGATTACCGATGGATCTTGAGAAGATTGCCACGCGTATCGGCTTCGTCCTCTTCGTCGCGCTCGTCGTGGGCGCGGCCCTGGGGCTCGCGACCGCCAACGGCGGCGGCGCGACCGTCAGTGAGCCCCTGACCGTCGATAGCCACCAGCCCGACGCCATCCTCGCCGACGCCCCCGCCGAGACGGGGGACCTCTCGGTGACCGACGAGGCGGGCCAGAAACACGTCGTCGTCGATGCGGCCCACGGCAACGACCTCGATCGGGAGTCGATCGCCCCCGCGATCGAGGCCCTGACGGCGGCCGGTCACACGGTCTCGTTCCACCGAGAAGACCGTGAGACCACGCTCAACGAGAGTCTCAGGGCGGCCGATGCGTTCGTCGTGCTCTCGCCAGAACGGACCTATACCGCGAGCGAGCGGGCCGGCCTGCAGGCCTTCGCCGACGCCGGTGGCCGCGTCCTCCTCGCCGGGGAACCCCCCAGTCAGGGGGTTGCCATCGCGTCCCTGCTCGGCCTCCCGGGCGAGACCTCGGCGGCCCCCATGACGGGCCTGGCCTCGTCCTTCGGGTTCGCCTTCGGTGACGGGTACGTGTACGACCTCGAGTCCTACGACAACAACTACCGGAACGTCTACGCCGCGCCGACGGGTGGCGCGTCCGTCGGCGGCGACGCGGACCAGGTGACCGTCCACGAGGCCACGACGGTCCGGGGCGGCACGCCGCTCCTCGAGACCGTCGAGACGGCGAAACTCTCGAACGATCGCGAGGCCGGCTCCTACGCGATCGCGAGTCGAAACGAGGACGTCGTGGCGATCGGTGACGCCAGCGTCGTCAACCGGGAGTGGGTCCAGCGAAACGACAACGAGGTCTTCGTCAGCGGACTGCTCGACTTCCTCGTGACCGGGGAGAAAGAACCCGGCGCTCCGGCGGCCGCCGAGCCCGGCGGGCCAGGAGCCCCCACGCGGCCACCTCAAACCCCCTCCTGACCGCATGAATCGACCGAAACTGCCGGACTGGATCGGCCTCCGGCCCCGTCCCAGGGGCCGATCGAGGGGAGTCGTGTCGCGTGACGTGTCGGCGGGCGCGCCTCGCCCTCCGGGCCGAGGGGGGTTCCGCCGATGAGCTTCACCAGCGGCCGCCGTGGCCTCCTCGTCGCGTTACTCGTCGTCGGGGTGGTCCTCTCCACGCCGGCGAGCGGTCTTGCCGCCGCCGAGCGGTTACCCAACGACGGCGACACGACGCTGTTGGTCGTCGAGCAAACCCGCACGCCGGACCAGCCGACCGTCGACGAGAACGTCTCGATCACGGCGACGGTTCGGAGCCTCGAGAACGGCGAGGCCGACTATTTCGTCACCGACGTGGTGCTCTACGAGGAGCCCGACGCCGGTGGCGACGTGCTGGCACGCAACGATTCGAGGGAACTGCTCGCACCGGGCGGAACGGTCCGGAAAGCCGTCGAGACCGACTTCGATGACGCGGGCCGGGAGAACCTCTCGATCCGGATCAGGTTGCGGACCATGGGTGGCGAGCCGATCACGCTCGTCCGGCCGGTGACCCTTCGGGTTCGGGACGCCCACCCCGCGTTCGCCGTCCAGGCCCAGCGGGTGGGCCGGAGCGGAGAGACGACCCTGAACCTCTCGCTCGCCAACGGCGACGACGAGCCGATCCGGTCCCTCTCACTGCGGCTGCGTGGCGAGACCCTCACCGTCGAGGAGCCAACCCGCGTCCAGTCGGTCCTCCAGGGCGGTGAAACGGCCACCTTCGACTTCGACGCGAGCGATGCCACGTCGGGCGCGACCACCCTCGACGCCCGGCTGGGGTACACGGCAGCTGACGGCGAGCGACGGGTCATTCGACGGTCCCTCGACCTGTCGCTTCGAGCCGTCCGCAACCCCGCGAACATCACGCTGACCGACATCCGCCTCACCGACACCGACCGGGGGGTCGAGATTCGCGGGAGCGCGAGCAACGTCGGGAGCACGGACGCACAGAGCGTCTCCGTCGCGGTTCTCGACGGGCCGAACGTCGCCCCCGCGGACAGCCAGTCGACGTTCTTCGTCGGGACGGTTCCGGCGAGTGACTTCAACGCCTTCGACGTGGCCGCCACGGTTCACACGAACGAGTCCGTCTCGATCCCGCTCCGGGTCAGCTTCGTCGCCGACGACGTCGAGGTCGAGCGAACCGTCGAGGTGCGCTACACCCCCGAACGGTCCGAGGACCCGGTCGACTCCGGGCCGGACCCGCTCGTGCTCGGCGCGGCCGTCGCACTGCTCCTGGTCCTGATCGGTGCGGTCCTCTGGCGACGCTACCGGTGATCACTGGATGGTCGTCCTCAGCACCGTCGACGCGGTCAAGGAGTACACGCGGGGGTCGAGCACGCTGCGGGCCCTCAAGGGCGTCTCGCTGGACATCGAACCCGGCGAGTTCGTCGCCATCGTCGGTCCGAGCGGGAGCGGCAAGTCGACGCTGCTGAACCTCCTGGGGCTACTCGACGAGCCCACGACGGGGGCCGTCCGCGTCGACGGCACCGACGCGAGTGACCTCTCGGACCGGGAGCGGACCCGGACACGGCGGGAGACGATCGGCTTCGTCTTCCAGGACTTTTACCTCCTCCCGACGCTGTCCGCCCGGGAAAACGTCGCCGTGCCCGCCTTCCTCCACGGCGATCGCCGGACCGTCCTCGACCGTGCCGGCGACCTGCTCGGCCGCGTCGGGCTCGCCGACCGGTTGACCCACACCCCCGACGAGCTCTCCGGCGGACAGAAACAGCGCGTCGCCATCGCGAGAGCGATGATCAACCGCCCGACGGTGCTCCTCGCGGACGAACCCACGGGCAACCTCGATCGGGAAACCGGCGCGCAGGTCCTCGACGTGTTCGGCGAGTTCACAACCGAGGACGTCGCCGTGGTCACCGTCACGCACGACGAGCAGGTCACCGAGTACGCCGAGCGGACCGTCGGCATGCTCGACGGCGTCCTCGACCTGGAGGCAGGCGACTGATGGACGGGTGGCTCGGCAGGCGGTTTCCGATCGCCGCACTGGCCTGGCAGAACCTCACGCGACAGCGCGCCCGGTCGGTTCTCGCCATGGCCGGCATCACCATCGGCGTCCTCGCCATCGCCTCCCTGGGCATGTTCGGGGCGACTCTCGAGCTGTCCTTCCAGCAGTCCTTCCAGGACTCGGCGAGTTCGGTGTTCGTCACGCCGGGCGAGGACCTCGAGGCGGACGCGTTCGAGCCCGAACAGGTCGCCGCCGTCGAGCGATACGCCGACGCACCGGTCTATCCGGTCAAGTTCGGCTCGGCCAACGTCACGGCGGTCGGCGGGACCGACCAGGTCGGCCTCCGCTCGCTCTCGGATCCCGGCGAGTTCACCGCCGCCGAGCGGGGGCGGATTCCCGACGCGTGGCGGTCCGGCGTCCTCGTCGGGAACACCCTCGCCGACGACCTGGACGTCCGCGTCGGGGATAGCCTCCGCGTCGACGGCCGGACCTTCCGCGTTGTCGCGGTCCTCGAGCCGGACGGCCAGGCCAGCCTCCTCAGCACGGAAAACGCCGTCCTGCTCCCGGAGCGGCGCATGCAATCCACGGACGTCGGCCAGGTCATCGTCCGGGCGGACTCGCCCCCGGCGGCCTTCGAGCTGGCCGAACGCCTCCGAACCGAACTCAACGATCGGAAGGTTCGCTACGACGTGCAGGACTTCGAGGCGGCGATCCAGCAGTTCAACGAGCAGATCGGCCTCATCCGGACGTTCCTGATCGGCGTCGGCGCCATCTCGCTGCTGGTCGCCGCGGTCAGCATACTGAACGTCATGCTGATGAGCACGATCGAGCGGAAGGGGGAAATCGGGGTTCTTCGAGCCGTCGGCTACTACAAGCGGGACATCCTCAGGCTGATGCTGACCGAAGCGGCGTTGCTCGGCCTCCTCGGAGCCACGATCGGCCTCGGCCTCAGCGTGCTCATGGGCATGGTGATCAACCAGCAACTGCTCGGCGACCCGCTGGCGTTCACGGGGGCTGCCGTCACGTCCACGGTCCAGGGCTTCCTGTTCGGGACGATCGCCAGCCTCCTGAGCGGGGTCTATCCCGCCTGGAAGGCCGCCAACGCCCGGCCAGTTGAGGCGCTACGGGACTGATCGGGGCGCTAGTCACCGGCGGCGGCCCCACTCGCCGACCCGTTCCAGGAAGCCGTCGGCTCCCGGGCTGTCGATCTCGCGTCCCCCGCGGGGGACCGCTATCGCGCGGGCACGGCCCAGCCGACCAGGCCGCTCGCAACCAGGGACACCGTCAACACGAGCGTCCCGTCGGTCGGTGGGATGATCGACTCGGCGACGAGGACGGACACCAGCAACACCAGGAGGACCAACGGACCGGCGACAGTCCGGTAAACCCGCTGGAGGCGACGGCAGGTGTCTCGGAGGGCGTCGGTGGGAACCATCGGTTCACGCGAACCCTGGGGGCCGACCCGCTTAATGCCGGGAGCCGGATTTCACGTCGAGAAACACACGAAGTCCAAATGGGGCGCGGAGTTCGCTCGACTCGCCCTCCCTCCGCCCCAGTGCCTCGAAGCGGACGGGTGTCCCTGGCTTCGGACGCGACCGGGGAGAGACGGCGATTCCTCACTCGGCGCTCGTCCGACGCTCCGCGAATCGACCACCGGCGTAGCCACCGATCGCCCCCAGGCCGGCGCTGATCGCCGTTCCGGCCGCCAGGGTGAGGATCACGCTCGTCACCACGAAGACCGTCAGCCCCGGTCCCGTGACACCGCGCAGTCCGGCCAGGAGACCGCCGGCGGTGAACAGCACCAGGCCGACGAACGGGAGGATGGTCAGGAGCCCGGAAAGTGCGCCGGCACCGACCGAGCGCTCGGACTCGCCACGCTCGAGATATCCGGCGAGCGCCCCGCCGAAGGCGGGCGAGAACGGCAGGAAGGAGAGAACGGCACTGGCGACGGCGCCGAGCACGACGAACGACCCGAACGAACTGCCCTCGCCCGCAGCGCGGTATCGACGAAGGGCGCGACGTCGACGGATCGCGTACCCGCCGGCGAACAGCACCATGCCGACGCCGATCAACACCAGTCCGACACCCGTCCACGAGACGACGGCGCTCGACACCTCGAGCAGTTCGCTCTCGGTGAGGTCTACCGAGAGGAAGGTTACCGACACCGTTCCACCCTCGATCCCCTCGGCGAGCACGGCCCGATCGACGAGGAACGCGAGCGCGCTGCCGCCCACGATCCAGACCAGGCCGCCCAGGGCGATGGCGACGGCGAGGATCCAGTCGACGACCGCCGGGAGCGGGCTCCCACCCAGCTGCTGGCCGCTCGCGTCCGGGGCGTCGGTGATCGTCGACATGACTCACATCACTCCGTCGGTGACGCTGAGCAGGCCGTTTCCGATCTCGACGAGGGCCGTTTCGTTCGGGCCGCTGCCGATCAGACACTCCGCGTCCACGTGCGTGTCGCCGTCGACGACCGCGTCGACGCGATAGACCGCCCGCTCGAGGCGCTGACTGACGCTCACGACGTCCAGCGGCGAGAGCTCGTAGGACCGTTCGAACGCGATCTCGTCGTCGGCGTCGAAGAACCGGACCGTCACCCCGTGGGAGAGGTGGCTGTCGTAATTCCGGATGGTCAGACACTCCTCGCTGACGACCGGGGTGGTGAGTTGGTCGCCGGCGCTGGCGGACCGATGCGTGCGGGATTGTTGTGCCATACGAACCGCTCGGGCCGGCTCCCACGTATAGCGACAGTCCGTGTTTCTGGCCCCGAAACACCTCCTGGCGGCCGAACCGTCCGAGGGGACCCGACGCGGCCGAGATCATCGCGTTGGCCTCGACTCCCTCGCGGCCGGCCGCCGTGGAGAACCGCATCAACGTCGTGTCGGTCCCGCCCGATGCTCGCGTCCGTCAAAGGCGAGCCGGGATCTCTCGGGCGACGTCCGGGAGCACCCCGTCGATGACGTGACTGAAGGCGAGCCGCCTGTCGCGATACAGCCGCCGGAGTGGTGGCGAGAGGGGGCGCGGCGCGCGGTCATCGGCCGTCGAGTCCGCGAGCGCCGCCTCGATGTCTCGCTCTCGGTCTCGCCGTCTGGTCTCGTAGGCTCTGCGGGCCTTCTCGAGCCCGGCGGGCCCGTAGGCCAGCGTATCGGCGGCCACCCACGCGTCTTCGATTCCAAGCGCCGGTCCCAGACAGCCTTCGGGTATGGCCGCCCGAGCCGCCGCCCCGACGAGCGTCACGCCGTCGACCGACAGCGACGTCGGGGCAACGCGGGCGGGCTGGCGATACTCCAGGTCGTACTGATCGAGGGCCGGGAACGGGTCCGGCACCGTCTCGAAGGCGGGCCCGAACCGCGTCCGGAGTTCGTCGAGCCGGACGCCCGTCGGCCCGGCGGCGCCCGTGGCCGCGACGAGCTGGGCTCGCGTCCCGTCCGCGAGCGGCGTCAGGAACGCGGCCCGGTCGCCGAGCCAGGTCTCGACGGGGCGCGAGGGCGCCGGGACCGTCTCCGGCCACTCGAACTCCCAGACCCGAACGGAGCGTCCGCTCGGCCGCGAGTCGCGCCCGGCGACTGTCGAGAGCGAACTCGTGAGCACCGTGTCGAACTGCTCTTCGACGCCGGACGCGAACGACGCCTGCACGCCGCCTTCGGTCGATCTGACCCGTCGAACTGGGGACTCCGCCTGCCGGATGTGGCTGAACGTCTGGCGGCCGAGTAGGTCACGCAGCGCGTCCCGGCGTATGGCGACCAGCCCGGGTGCCCCCGCCGATTCGGCGGTCACGGTTCCACCGCCGGTCACGGTCTCGAGTCCCGTCACCCGCGTCCCGACCCGTTCGATCGGCCGACGGAGCCCGAGCCGCTCGAGCAGCGCCAGCCCCGGTTGCCAGATGGTGACGAGCAGGGACCCGGCGCGCCCGCTGTCCGGTTCCGGGACCGCCTGCACCGGATCGAGCCCGGCCTGGTGGAGAAATCCGGCACTGGCGGCGGCAGCCAGGCCGTCGCCGACGATCAATATCTGGCGATCGTGACCGACGTCAGTCACGGGCCGATCCGCTTGCCGGGGCGAACCCCGCGTGGGGTCAGTGCTCCCCCGGGATGAAGCTCCGACCATGCGATTACGGCCCTGAGAGCGTCCGGCGGCCGGTGGCCGGTGGGGTAGGCCCCGAACGACCCGACTGCGGACAGCGTCCGTCATCGAGCGTCATGGGCGGAGGTCGTCCGGCGCCCACCTATATCGTGCCGGCGTGTTTCCGAACCAGACACACCCCCCGAGCCACGGACACGATATGAATAGCCCTGAGACGGCGTGACAGTCAGTCCATCCTTCCATCACGTTTGGGTGGCGGACGCCAGTACGTGAGGATGATGACGGCACCCCACGGTCAGATCCGGACGGACGCCCCCGCGACCGACCGGCAGGACGCCACCAGAGGTAGTCGATCGATCGGCTCGCGACGCTCGAGTGGTGACCCGCCCACGCTCGGCGATCCGACGCCCGATCCCGACGTCGGCGAGGTCATCGACCTCCTCGGTGACGACTACGTCTGTGACATCCTCCGGGCGCTCGAAGCCGAACCCAAACCGGCCAGAGCCCTCGCCGAGCAGTGTGGCATGTCCCGCCCCACGGTGTACCGACGACTGAATCGCTTGACCGAGGCCGGACTCGTCGACTCCCGCATGACCCTCGTGGGAGACGGCCACCACCGACAGGAGTTCCGGCTGGTCTTCGACGAACTGGAGCTGCAGATCCGCGAAGAGGGCATCGACGGCACCGTCCGGCTCGGCGCCCCCGCTGGCGACTGACGCCTCGACCACCGTCATCACCACCCCGTTGTCTCGGCCCTCCCCCGTGCCGCCCGCCTCCCGCGTCGTCTCCCCGCCGCCTCCACGCTCAAGTTCGGGTCCTGCTTGGGGCCACCGCGCCGGACGCCGATGCCTGCCTCAGGCGGAGTCGTCCGCGCCGAAGAGGAGGTCGAAGACCTTCCGTTCGCCCAGGCGGATGTGTTTGTTGACCGTCGGCTGCGTGATCCCCAGCGACTCGGCGACGTCCTCGCCGCTACTCTCCCGGGGCCAATCGAAGTACCCCATCGCGTGGGCCGTCTCGATGGCCTCGTACTGCCGGTCGGTGAGACGCCGTTCCAGTCGGCTTTGTGTGCCACCGGCCGCTTGCTCGGTCTCGCGGTGTTGGCGCTGGGCAGTGAGTTCGAGCGCCGGAAACTCCTCCCGGATCCGGTCGACGATCGTGCGCGTGTCGGTCTCCCGGGGCAGTTCGACGATCAGTTCGACGCCGCCCTCGGTCGCGAGACCGCGACGGAGGACGCCGCCGTACTCCGAAATCAGTGAGCCGAACCAGGAGGAACCGCGACGCTCGATCACGGCCTCGCCGCCCTGTCTGGACACGACGTCGACCTCCCCGGGGAGCGTCTCACGCGCCCGATCGGGGACGGTCTCGACCTCGCCATCGCGGAGCGTGTAGTACACGCTCACCGACCCGTCCTGTCGGCGGATCGTTCGCTCGTGGCGAACCGGACAGCCCGTCTCCCGGGCCAGGCGGGCGAACGGCACGTCCATGTCCTCGCCGCGGAACTCGAGTTCGACGGTTGCGTCGGACTCCAGCGCCCGCTGGCGTTCGATCGAGGTGATCGCGTACCCGATCGAGGTCCCCAGCTGGGAGAGCACGTCGACCTCCGACTCCCCGAAGGCAGTGGGATCCTCCGAGAGGACCGTGAGCACGCTGTAGGTGATGCCGCCGTGGGAGATGGGCACGGCACAGATCGCCGCGACGCCGTCCTTGCGGAGCGTCTGTCGCCAGTCGCTTCGGGGCCCGCTCCCGACGAGGTCGTTGACCGCGACCGCCTCGCCCGACTGCCAGACGGCCGTCGCCGGATGGGGATCCGCGGACTCCGGACTCTCGCTCCCGATCGTCCGCTCGGCGTGATCCCTGTCGAGGCCGGCCACGGCACGGGGGGCCAATCGGTCGGCACCGACCGACGCTGCGGCGACGCAGGCGGCCTCGAAGGGATCGACCCCGACCAGCTCGGCACAGACGGCGTCGTAGATCCCCTGCCGGGAGGACTGCGTGGTGATGGCCCCCTCGACCCGCTGGGTCACCTCGGTGATGGCTTCGTATCGGCGGGCCCGCTCCGTCTGGGCCTGGAGCTCTTCCTGGCGCAGTTCGAGGCGGCGCTCCTCTCGAAGCCGGTTCAGTGCCGCCTCGAGCGTCGCCGCGAGGATGCCGATGGCGTCCGTGTCGAGGTCGTCCTCCCGTCGCCAGACGGCGAGCAGCCCGCTGCCGCCGAGGGGAAACAGCAGGGCGTCCTCGCCCGGACCGGCCGCCAGCGCCGGTTGGGCCGCGCCGTCGACGTACCGCATCGTCTCCTCGACGAACGCCTCCCAGGCGGCGCCGTCGTCCGCGTCGAGCGAGCCCAGCTCCGCCGCGTCCGGCAGGGCGGGTCCGGACGCGACCGGTTCGAGTCGCGTCGTCTCCTCGTCGTAACTATAGACGGCGGTTGCCGGAATGTCGTAGACGTCGGCCGCGGCCTCGACCGCGATCTCGGCGGCGTCGGCGACGGAGGCGGCGGTCGTCAGCGCGGTCGTCGCGTCGTGGAAGGACTCGACCGCTCGCTCCCGGGCCTTCCGCCCGGTGATATCCCGACTCACGATGACGATGCGGTCTTCCCCCGCCTCCCACGCCGTCGGATAGAAGTCCGAGTGCACCCAGCGAACCTCGCCGTCCGGCCGTTCGATGCGGTACTCCCGGGAGTAGCGGTCCTCGGCGGTGCCGTTCTGGACGTCATCGACGATCCGCTCGATGAGGGCCCAGTAGCCGTCGTACTCGTCCGGGTGGAGGGTCCCGAAGAACCCCTCGTCGTAGGTCTCGTGGAGGCCGTCGAGGGACTGCCCCCAGATCGTCTCGTAGCCGGAGCTGACGAAGTCGGGTGCCGGTTGGCCGGAGGTGAGTTCCGAGATCGGCGCGAGGAAGATGGCCTCGTCGATGCGTTCGATGATGGCCCGGAGGCGGCGCCTGCTCCGGCGGACCTGCCCCTCGCGCTCGACGCGGTCGAGGGCGGTGACCGTGTGCTCCGCGAGCGTGCGAGCGATGTTCACCGTGACGTCGTCGTAGGCCGCCTGCTCTGGGCGACCGGCGGCAATCAACCCGTGCTCCCCGAGCGGGAGGAGGATGGCGCTCTCGAGGGGGTTGTCCGGGTTCACGTCCGTCGGCGCGTACGTCGTGACGCGTCCCTCGCGATACACCTCGTATTCGTATCGGTCGGCCGGGAGCGGCGAGACCAGCCCCGCGTCGTGGACGTCCGCCGTGGCGGAGATGGGCTCGAGCCGGTCCCCCTCGTGGAACCAGCAGATCGCGTGCGGGAGGCCGAGCGCCTCGAAGGCCGTGTCCACCGCCAGCGTGGCGACCTCCTCGGCCGAGTCGGCTGTTTGCATGCGCTCGGTGGCCTCCTGTAACTCGTATATCGCACGCTCCCGCCGCTTGCGCTCGGTGATCTCCCGGACGCTGGCCAGCACCCGCTCCTCGCCGCGAATCTCCACGGTACTGAGGTGGATCTCGCCCATGAACCGCTCGCCGTCCTTTCGCTCGCCAGCGAACTCGAACAACTGCGGCCCCTCCTCGCGGGCGTCCTCGATGCGTGCCATGGCCGTCTCGTAGGTGTACTCGGCCCCCTCCGGAACGATCAACTGGATCTTCGAGCCGACGAGTTCGTCCCTGTCGTAGCCCGTCAGCGAACAGTACCGCTGGTTGACGTCGACGATCTCGCCGGTGTCCGGATCGTGGACGACCAGGCCGTCCGACACACTCTCGAACAGGTCCCGGTAGGTCCGCTCGAGTTCGTGGCGCTCGGTCACGTCCTCGACGATCCCGACGAACCGATTCGGGCCGCCGTCCACCTCGACCGGGTAGCCGGTGGCCAGCACCCGCCGACCCTCGCCGTCCGGCTGCCGGACGCGGAACTCGAACTCGTAGCTGTCCTGGGCCTCGCCCCGACGAATGTCCGCCCGCATCGCCTCGAAATCCTCGAGGAACCCCTCCCGGTCGCGTCGGTCGATGCCGTCGACGAACGCGGTCGCCTCCTCGTAGAGGTCCGCCACCGGGCGGCCCCAGATCGCCTCGTAGGCGGAATTGACGAACTCGACCTCGGAGAAGTCGGCGTTCGTGATGTAGATGATCTCGCCGACGTTCTCGGTGACCAACCGGAAGCGGTCCAGGGCGTCGAACCGGGGATCCGCCCTTTTACGCCCCGCGCCGACGGCACGGTCGAGCCGGGAGAGCACGTCGTCCACGCCGTCGAAACAGAGCGACCTGGGCAGGTAATCGGCAACACCGGCGTCGACCGCGTCCGCGAGGGTACCCTCGCCGACCTGCTCCGCGAGGAGCAGGACGACCGGGAGGTCGGGGCGTCGCTCCCGCACCTCCGCCAACTCCGATCCCCACCGGTCTCCCAGCAACTGCTGGTCGAGGAGGAGACAATCCGCATCCGCGACGCCCTCCGGGGACGCGGACTGCTCGATCGTCGTGACCGAGATCGTGAGCCCCGAGTCGGAAACGCCGCCGTCGAGCGCGTTCGCGACGTCGGCCTCGCCGAGAACGGCGACCTCCAGTCGGTTCGTCGTGGTCGTCATCGAGGGCACACCCGTCCGATAGGCTTGGAACAGAGCCACCAGCCCTAAAAGCTCCTTGATACCTTCGGACTAACAACCGCTGGACGTTGCCGGCCAGGACGACGGCCACCGG
>Ga0207797_1002872_pt1 | contig 11796 bp, 8 predicted proteins | sample PRCRCaboRojoPR_6_FD_187275 | JGI IMG/M metagenome (GOLD analysis project Ga0207797, IMG submission 187275) | Marine sediment microbial community from Cabo Rojo, Puerto Rico - PR CR 10% Liquid 1 (SPAdes) | ecosystem: Environmental > Aquatic > Marine > Coastal > Sediment | place: Cabo Rojo, Puerto... | reverse complement strand
CCCTCGGCGAGCTGGGCATCGAGCGGGTGCTGGAGAACGTGCAGGCGGACCTGCGCGCCCTGCGGGTCGAGTTCGACACCTGGTTCCACGAGCGGACGCTCTATGAGTCCGGCCTGTTCGATCGCATGCTCCAGCGGCTGCGCGAAGACGGGTACATCACGGAGCGGGAGGGCGCGGTCTGGTTCACCTCGCCAGAGCTGGAGGACGACGCCGTCGTCGTCCGCTCTGAGGAGGTTATCCCGAACCCTGACGAGCGGCCCACGTATTTCGCCTCGGACATCGCGTACGCCTGGAACAAGCTCGTTGAGCGGGGCTTCGACCGCGCCATCTACGTCTGGGGCGCCGACCACCACGGTGACGTGCCCCGGGTGAAGGCCGCCGCCAAGGCGCTTGATCTCGACCCCGAGCGGTTGGAGATCATGCTCTACCAGATGGTGAACCTGAAGCGCGGCGACGAGGACGTGCGTATGTCGAAGCGCGCCGGGGAGTTCGTCACGCTGCGGGAGCTGATCGACGAGGTGGGGCCGGATCCCATCCGCTTCCTCCTGCTGACGCGTACGGTCGACGCGACCATTGACTTTGATCTGGATCTAGCGGTGGAGGAGTCGGAGAAGAACCCGGTCTACTACGTCCAATACGCCCACGCGCGGATCTGCAGCATTCTCCGCTATGCCGAAGAGGAGGGCTGGGATCCCAGCGAGCCCGGCGACGTGTCGCTTCTCACCCATCCCAGTGAGAAGATCCTGATCCGTAAGATGCTGGAGCTTCCAGAGGTGGTGGCCCACGCCGCCGAGCAGCGGGCGCCCCACCGGCTTACGTTCTACACGAAGGAGTTGGCGTCGGACTTCCACGGGTTCTACCGCGACTGCCGCGTCGTCGCCGCCGAGGCGCCTGACCGCACCCAGGCGCGCCTGATGCTCGCCCGCGCCGCCCGGCAGACGCTGGCCCAGACCCTGCACCTGCTCGGCGTCACCGCGCCCGAGCGGATGTAGCGCGTACCCGCCCGACCCTATGGGGATTCATGACCAACCTGGGTCTACTTTCGGCAGGCGCCAGAACCGATTGGCCTGCTCCTAAGATCAGCGGGATTGACAGTGGACGCTTCGCTTTCCAGGTTCGAGCGGGATCTGGCGATCCCGCTGTCCCCAGGACCACCGGTACCTTTTCTGGCAGTGACAGGGGAATCGGGCGTACCAACCGATTGTGATAGCGGTGGCTGCATCAGGTGCAACGCACCTCCAAGGTGCGTCGCACCGAGAAGACGTGACAACGCGATACCGCACCCGAGAAGCCAAGCTCATCTGACACAGCGCATACGGGGACCTTCGACGTCCTAACAAAAGGAGACCACATGGGACTCAAATCTGATACCTGGATCCGCCGGATGTCCACCGAGCACGGCATGGTCGAACCCTTCGTCGACGGACAGGTCAGCGAGGGCGTCATCTCCTACGGCCTCTCCTCCTATGGCTACGACATCCGCGTCGCCGACGAGTTCAAGGTCTTCCAGCCGGAGATCACGGCCGCCAAGCTCTCCGACGTCCAGTCCGCCTACGTGGCCGGCCTGCTCGACGCCGAGGGAAACATCGGCTACGAAGCCTCCCAGGTCACGGGCCGCACCGCCCTGGCCCTTCACATCGGCGGCTGCGGGCGGCGGCTACTGGAAAACGTGCAGGCTACGCTGGGCACCGGCGAGATCCACGAGGCAGGCGACGGGGACTACAACCTCGTCATCCACAAACCCTCCGACGTCCAGTACATCCTCTCTCAGGTCCTGCCGTACCTGACCCGCCGCCGGGACGCCGCCTCCCGCGCCCTGGCCGAGCTCAAGTCGAACAAATCCATCGTCGTCGATCCCAAAGCCTTCGACGCCCAGTCCTTTATCGACTTTAAGGGCGACGTCTGCGTCATCCCGCCCAACTCCTTCGCCCTGGGCCGGACGGTGGAGTACTTCCGCATCCCGCGCAGCGTGCTGACCATCTGCGTCGGCAAGAGCTCCTACGCGCGCTGCGGCATCATCGTCAACGTCACGCCCTTCGAGCCGGAGTGGGAGGGTTACGTCACCCTGGAGATATCCAACACCACCCCCCTCCCGGCAAAGATCTACGCCAACGAGGGCATCGCCCAGGTCCTCTTCTTCCAGGGCGATGACGTCTGCGAAATCTCCTACGCCGACAAGAAGGGCAAATACCAGCGCCAACAATCCATCGTCCTCCCGCGCTTATAGTTTCGAACCACGGATTGACACGGATTCACACGGATTGTCTCAGGGATTCGCCGTGCCTCTCTCTGCGGACCTCCGTGCATCTCTGTGTCCCTCCTCCCCGTCGAACGTTGACGACTTCCCCGTTCCCAAGTATAATCGATCCGGGTTGACTGGCGTGGGCGGTTAGCTCAGTTGGTCAGAGCGCCTCCCTTACAAGGAGGAGGTCATAGGTTCGAGTCCTATACCGCCCACCAGAGGCCTTCCCTCCAAGGGACCGACGGCGTCCCCTCCGGGACCTCCGCCGCGTCCTTGCGCTCGACCCGAGCGTGCCGCGGCCCCGCGGCGCCGCAGGGGAGTCCAATACCAACAACAAGAGCTCACTACTCACAAACTATCCACACAAAAAGGAGCGTAACAATGAAACTGGATCCGGAAGCACGCTACACCGAGAGCCACGAATGGGCGCGCATGGAGGACGAGGAAGTCGTCTGCGGCGTCACCGATCACGCCCAGGAGACCCTCTCCGACGTCGTCTACGTGGAGCTGCCCATGGTCGGCGACGTCTTCGACGCCGGCGATCCTTACGGCATCGTCGAGTCCGTCAAGGCCGCCTCGGACCTCTACGCGCCTGTGGGCGGTGAGGTCGTCGCCGTCAACGAGGAGCTCGAGAGCGCTCCCGAGCTCGTCAACCAGGACCCGTACGGCGAGGGCTGGATGATGCGCCTCGAACCGTCGGATGCGGACGAGCTAGGCGATCTGATGGACTCAGACGAATACGAGAAGTTTGTAGAAGAAGAGGAGGGATAGCTCTCGAGGAGAGACCTTCGGGGCGCGCCAATGCACGCGTCTCGCGTCTCGCACTCCAGAGGTGACCTATGCCATACATTCCTCATAGCGACGCCGACCGAAAAGCGATGCTGGAGGCCATCGGCGTCTCATCCCTCGAAGAGCTCTTCGAGGACATTCCCGCGCGTGCCCGCTTCCCGGGTCTAGACATTCCTCCGGCCCTGTCGGAGATGGGCGCCCGGTGGGAGCTCGAATCCCTCGCCGAGGCGAACCTGACCGCGGCCGAGGGCTCGTGTTTCCTGGGTGCCGGTGCCTACCGGCACTTCGTGCCGGCCGTCGTGGACGCGGTCATCAGCCGCGGTGAGTTCTTCACCGCCTACACGCCCTACCAGCCGGAGGTCAGCCAGGGCACGCTCCAGGCCATCTTCGAGTACCAGACGATGATCTGCGAGCTGACCGGCATGGACGTCTCCAACGCCTCCCATTATGACGGCGCGACGTCGACCGCCGAGGCCGTCATCACGGCCATCAACGTCCACCGCATGCGGCGCAAGAAGGTCGTGATGGACCGCTTCGTCCATCCCGAGTACCGGAACGTGGTGCGCACCTATACCCAGGGCATGGGCCTGGACATCGTGGCGAACGGGCCGGACGGGCCAGAGGCGGGTGGCGCGTCCGCGGCCGAGATGCTGGACAAAGAGACGGCCTGTCTCATCGTCCAGTATCCGGACTTCCTCGGGCAGTTCGAGGACCTGAGCCACCTGGGCGAGGCGTGCAACGAGGTCGGAGCGCTTCTGATCGTGGTCACCGACCCGATTGCCCTGGCGCTCCTGAAGCCGCCTAGCGAGTTCGGTGCGGACATCGTCACCGGCGACGGGCAGGGCCTCGGTCTGGGACTCAGCTTTGGCGGGCCCTATCTGGGCTACTTCGCTGCCGACAAGAAGCACGTGCGCAAGATCGCCGGCCGCCTCGTCGGACAGACGGAGGATGCGGAAGGCGAGCGCGGCTTCGTGCTCACCCTCTCCACCCGCGAGCAGCATATCCGGCGTGAGCGGGCGACCTCGAACATCTGCACGAACCAGGGGCTTATGGCCCTGGCGGCCGCGGTCTACATGTCCGCCCTCGGCAAGTGCGGCATGCGCCAGGTCGCCGATCTCTGCTACCACAAGGCCCATTACGCGGCAGAGAAGATCGACGCGCTGGAAGGCTTCTCAGTGCTCAAGGACAAGCCCTTCTTCAAGGAGTTCGTCGTGCGCTGCCCGAAGCCCGTGGCCGAGATCAACCGCGACCTGCTGAACACGCGCGCCATCATCGGCGGCTACGACCTGGGTAAAGCCTATCCGGACCTGGAAGATCATATGCTTCTTTGCGTGACGGAGATGAACCCGCGCCAGGAGATCGACCTCCTGGCACAGCAGTTGGAGGAGGTGACATCGTGACCCGGCCGCTGATCTTCGAGATCTCCAAACCCGGTCGCTGCGCGACGTCCCTCCCCGGGCTCGATGTGCCCCGGGCGGAGATGCCGGAGGAGCTGCTCCGTGACGACCTCAAGCTCCCCGAGGTGAGCGAGGGCGACCTGATCCGGCACTACACCCACCTTTCGCAGATCAACTACGGCGTGGACAGCGGCTTCTATCCCCTGGGCTCGTGCACGATGAAGCACAACCCCAGGATTAACGAGGCTATGGCCCGCCTGCCCGGCTTCGCCCACGTCCATCCGTACCAGGACGAGGAGACCGTGCAGGGCGCCCTCTTCATGATGTACACGCTCCAGGAGCTCCTCAAGGAGATCGGCGGCTTCGCGGGCGTCAGCCTGCAGCCCGCCGCCGGCGCCCACGGTGAGCTGACGGGCGTGCTCATCATGCGCGCCTACCACATCGACCGCGGGGATGAGGAGCGGGACGTGGTGCTCATCCCGGACTCGGCGCACGGGACGAACCCGGCCAGCACCTCCATGAGCGGCATGGAGGCGGTGGAGATTCCCTCCAACGAGGTGGGCGACGTCGACCTGGACGCCCTCAAGGCAGCGTGCGAGGAGCACCAGGATCGTCTGGTGGGCATGATGCTCACCAACCCGAACACCCTTGGCCTCTTCGAGAAGCAGGTCGAGGAGATCTGCGACGTGGTCCACGAGCACGGCGGTCTGATGTACGGCGACGGCGCGAACATGAACGCCCTCCTGGGCATCGCGCGGCCCGGCGACCTGGGCTTCGACGTGCTCCACTTCAACCTGCATAAGACCTTCAGCACGCCCCACGGCGGCGGCGGACCCGGCTCCGGGCCCGTTGGCGTCTCCGAGCGGCTGGTGGACTTCCTGCCAGGGCCGCTCGTCGAGATCAACGAGGAGAAGTCGGAGGACGAGCTGCCCTTCTTCTCCCTGGTTAAGCCCGAGAAGAGCATCGGCCAGGTCAAGGCCTTCTACGGCCACTTTGGTGTCATCGTCCGGGCCTACACCTACATCCGGATGCTGGGCCCCGAGGGGCTGCGCCGGGTGGCGGAGCACGCCGTGCTGAACGCCAACTACCTGAAGGAGCTCCTCAAGGACGTCTATCCGCTGCCCTACGACCGCATCTGCATGCACGAGTTCGTCCTGGCCGGTCCGCCGGAGGACGTGCAGGAGGACGGGGTGCACACGATGGACGTCGCCAAGCGGCTGATGGACTACGGCTTCCACCCACCCACCGTCTACTTCCCGCTCATCGTGGACGAGGCGCTCATGATCGAGCCGACGGAGACGGAGAGTAAGGACACGCTGGAGGCCTTCGCCGACGGGATGAAGCAGATCGTCGCCGAGGCCCGCGAGGATCCGGAGATCCTCCACGAGGCGCCGATGAAGGCGCCCACGCGCCGCTTGGACGAGGTGAAGGCGGCCCGGGATCTGATCCTGCGCTGGCAGCCTTCAGACGAGGAGGACTGAGACCGGGGGCGGAACCGCCCGCCGTGATAACCTTATGCCCCGCATCGTTGAGCAGATCGAGATAGCGGCGGGGGCGACGGATGTCTTTCGCCTCTGCCACGATGTCGACCGCCGTGCCGAATGGGACGAGCGCGTGACCCGCGCTGAGGTGCTCACGCCGAAGCCCATTCGGCGGGGCTCGGTGATTCGCTTCGACACCGATCCGGCAATGGGGGCAGTCTTCAGCTGGGACGGGGAAGTGGTGGACTACCACTTCCCCAGCAGCTCCAAGCTGGAGGTGGTGGATGTCGCGCCGAGCAGCAGCTTCAAGAGCGGCAGTGAGAGCTGGCAGGTGAGCGGTTCAGGGGGCGAGACGCGTCTGCGCGTGGTGTGGGACTATAACCCCGGCGGCCTCATCAGCGGGTTCTTAGATCTCGTCGTCCGCCGTCGAGCCACCGCCAACGCCATCCGGCAGAGCCTGCAGAACCTCAAGGGGATCCTCGAATAGAGATGAAACCTGACAGGTCTTTGAGACCGGTCAGGTTTCAATGGCATCGTCGGGTATGGAAGCCCGACTACATTTCTTTCGGCCCCTTGCTGCGCCACGCCAGGACTGCTCCAACCAGCGCCAGCGCCAGCGCGCCACCGCAGAGGCCCCTGCCGAGCGGCCCGGAGGAGCCGTCCGGGTCAGTGGACGCCGGGGTCGGCTCATCCAAGGTGGCGGAGGGCGTGACCGCCGGGTCCGTCGGCGAGGGGTCCGTGGCCGTCGGCGTCGTCGGGCCGGGCGTATCCGGAACACTCGTCGGCTCCACAGACGGAGAAGGCGTCGGCGACGGAAGTGTGAGCGAGCCCGACTCGATCCCCTCCCCCACCTCGATCGCCCGTTTGGCCCCATCGACCTCGACCACGAAGATCACCCTCTCACCCAGCGCGAGGTAGTCGCCCCACTCGGGCCGCTCGGCCAGCAGTTCATAATAGAGCTCGGATCCGAAATCCACCCGCTCGGGATCCATTGCATCCGGGTCGAACGCCGTGTCCACCCAGACCCCGTCCTGCAGCACGAAGGTCTTGGTTCCCGCGTGCCGCAGCCTCGCAGCCTCCGCACTCTCCCCAGCACCGCCCGACGGAGCGGGCGCCGCTGATTCGGCGTCACGCATCCCGGCCTCCTCCTCGGCCAGGTCGATGGCCGGTGCCCCGACCGCGTTCGGCATGGGCGTCGCCATATACTTCTCGGCCGCCTCTTCCCGCCCCTCTTGCGTCAGAATGTCGTCCTCCTCGATCAGGAACGACGTGTACGGCGTGATGATACCGTACCGCACGCTCAAGTCGACGATTGCGTCCACCCACTCCCGCTTCTCGCCGCGGAGCCGGATTTGGGTCATCAGGTGACCGATCTTGCGCGTTGCCCACAGCCGCGGGATGAAGGCCGACGCCCTCCCGCCACCGCGGCCAAACGCGACATACGTTACGTACTCCCGCCGCATCCCATTCACCTCGCCTGAGAGCACCACACGGGATTCACCCGCATATCCACCTGGCAGCCGGTACCGCCCGGCGGCGATAAGCTGGGAGCCCGCGAACAGGTCGGGCAGCGGATAGGGATAGACGTCCTCGGCAACTACGTCACCGAAATCCACCCTCAGGTCCGTCAGCACCGGCGTGCGGATCTTCGCAAAGAACCCGGAGACCTCCTCGTCGATACGCTCATCGGGCCGCACGTATGCCGTAGCACCTCGGTACTGCTCCGCCAACGTGTCGAGCAGCACCGTGTTCACGTCGTCGCCGACGCCGAAGGGAAAGAGGCGCACCTCGTCCGGCGCCGTCGCCTCTATCGTGACCAGGATCTGGTCGACCGCCGTCACCCCCTCCGTCGGCTGCCCGTCGGTGAGGAAGATCAAGACGTCGGGCCGTCCGTCGTCCTCGGCCAGCGATAGGGCCTCGTGGAGCGCCCGCTCGATGTTCGTCCCGCCCAGCGCCTCCAGGCCCTGCACCCAGTTGATCGCCCGCGGCCCCTCCGAGCTGGGCCTCAGCGCCGTCGCGTACCGCTGGATCCCGCTGGAGAAAGCGATGACGTTGAACCGGTCCTCTTCGTTGAGATGGCGCAGGACGTACCCGAGCGCGTCCTTCGCCTGCCGGAGCTTCTCGCCCTCCATCGACCCCGACGTATCCAGCACCAGGATGATGTCGCGCGGCACCACCCGCTCCTGGGCCACTTCCACCGTCGGCGCCGCCAGGAGGAGGAAAAAACCCTCGTCGGCGGAGTCAGGGTACGTCAGCAGGTTCAGCCCCACGTCCTCCTGGCTGACCGTGTAAACGAGCTTGAAGTCGCGATCGGGGAGGACATCCAGCTCCTCGTAGGAGACGGTGGCTGCGTAGTCCCCGTCACGCTCGATGAAGACGCGATCCTGGTGCGTCGGCGAGTAGAGCGCGTGCATCGGCTGTGCCGAGCGGACGTCGATCTGCACCGAGCATTCCTCCAGCGGCTGGGCTGAGAACTTCTCCGTGTCCAGGGGATAGACGTAGTCCACGAGGCCGTTCTCCAGCTCCAGCACCTCGGTGTACTCCAGCTCGATGCGCCGCGCCTCGCCCGGCGGGATCGGAAAGACCCGAGCCTGGACCGCCCGGCGGCCGACGTACTCGAGCAGCGCCGGATCGCGCCGGCGGCGCACGATGTCCTCGTAGATGCGGCGTGCCTCGTCGGCCTCCAGCACCTTCCCCTCCACCGGTTGGCCGTCGACCCACATGGTGAACTCGGAGACGGTCGCCCCTTCAGGAAGGGGGAAGACGTACGTGCCCTCGGCCTCCCAGTCGTGTTCGTTGAGGAAAGATTGGTCGACGCGGGTGACGGCGATCTGGTCCTCGATGGTGACGCGGACGCGGTGGTACTCGATGGTCAGCCAGGTGTCGCGGAGTGGAGGGGGCTCGGGCCACGGCGGCGGCTCGGGGATGATGATGCCGTCGGCGTGGGCGTTGCCGGGAGCGACGATGAGGGCTGCCAGCAGGGCCAAGAGAAGGACAACGGCCAGGCGCACTCGTCCCGCGAGGGTTGCCGTTGAGAAGCCTCTTCGCGGCCCAGACCGCGCCGCCGCTGGTTCTAGCACAGGGTCGTGAGTCCTGGGTTGCGAGCCTTCCGGAACCACACGGTCCATGGCTGGGACTGAATCGCTGCTACGAGTTCGTACTCGTTCGCCTCCGCGCATTCTGGACGGATCGCCTCTCCGGTTTCGGTTTGGATTGGTCCTCGTCGCTCGGGTTGGATCGTTAGATCCAACCCTTCCATTTGCTCCCCGCAGTCCCTTCATCATCGCCCACCTCCTCCTCGTGACTCGCCTCCCTCTCCCGGTGTATACTCTAGACGCACCCGGCCCCACTTAAGTTCCGCCCACATACCATTCCCTTGCGCAGGTTTCGTCGATGGATCCCGCAGCCCATTACCTTGGCAACCAATGACGCCTCTTCAAACACTTAATGCAACACCATCGCAAGGCTGTCGTTCGCCGCACGGCACCCTTGCGAAGGTTTCTTGAGATTCCACGGCCTCCTGCGGCCACCGCCACCACCAGCAGTCTGGTCGCGACGCCAACCCCCGACCTTCGCAAGGTTGCCTTTGGGCTCACAAACAACCTTGCGAGGGTACCTGATTGATCTCCAGCGAGGTTGATTTCCCTGGCTCAGGATGCCTACCACCGGTGCTCGCCGTCGAAACCCTCGCAAGGTGTGGCGCTTGCAGACAAACAAACGTTCTAGTACAATCCCCCTCACCGACCACACCATCTCTGCCCACAGGAGAACCCATGGCCAAGAAACGCACCCAATGGACCTGCCAGAACTGCGGACGGACGACGCCGCGCTATATGGGGCGCTGCCCAGGCTGCGGCGAGTGGAACACCATGGTCGAATCCGTGGAATCGAAGGCGAAGCCCGCCCGCAGAGCCTCGGGCGCGCCGCGCAGCAAGCCCATCCCCCTGCCCGACATCGAGACGGAGGGCCTCGACCGCTTCCCCGTCCCCATCGAGGAGTTCGCCCGCGTACTGGGCGGGGGGCTCGTGCCGGGGTCCCTCACCCTCGTCGGCGGCGACCCGGGCATCGGCAAATCCACCCTCCTCCTCCAGGCCAGCGCCCTGATGGCCGAGAGCACGGGCCAACCCGTCCTCTACGTCTCAGGCGAGGAATCCGCCCGCCAGATCCGCATGCGGGCCGACCGGCTGGGCATCACCACCGACCAGCTCTACGTCGTCACCGAGACCGACCTCGAGACCATCCTCCACCACGCCCAGGAGATTGCCCCCTGGGTCGTCGTGGTCGACTCCATCCAGACCGTCACCAGCGAGGACCTGACCTCCTCCGCCGGATCCATCAGCCAGGTTCGCCACGCCGCCTCCCGCTTCCAGGGCTGGGCGAAGGCGAGCGGCGTGGCCGTCTTCCTCGTGGGCCACGTCACCAAGAAGGGCTCCATCGCCGGACCTAAGACGCTGGAGCACATCGTGGACACCGTCCTCTACCTGGAGGGCGAACGCTTCCACGCCTACCGCCTCCTCCGCTCCGTCAAGAACCGCTTCGGCGCCACCTCCGAGGTGGGTGTGTTCGAGATGCGCGAGCGGGGCATGGTCGAGGTGACGAACCCCTCGGAAATGTTCCTGGCCGAGCGCATGGTCAACGCGCCCGGCTCGGCCATCGCCGTCACGATGGAGGGCACCCGCCCGCTCCTGGTGGAGATCCAGGCGCTGGCCAGCCACTCCACCTTCGGCCATCCGCGGCGGACGGCCAACGGGGTCGACTACAATCGGCTGCTCCTCATCAGCGCCGTCCTCTCCCGGCGCGTGGGCCTGCGGCTCTTCGAGCAGGACGTCTTCGCCAGCGTTGTCGGCGGCCTCCAGGTACAGGAGCCCGCGGCCGATCTGGCCGTAGCCGTGGCCATCGCCTCCAGCGTCAAGGACCGCCCCGTGGTGGCGGATCTAGCCGTCGTCGGCGAGGTCGGCCTCTCCGGCGAGGTCCGCACGGTGAGCCACACCTCGTCGCGGCTGAAAGAGGCGGCCCGCCTGGGCTTCAAGCGCTGCGTCCTTCCGCGCTCCGTGCGGGACACGCCTGACCTACCCTCGGACGAGATCCAGCTCGTCCCCGTCCGCTCGGTGGCCGACGCGGTTGAAAAGGCCCTCCTTTAGCATAGGAACCGGGGCGTGGTATAATAGGGGTCAGAGCCCACGCGGCGGCTGGAGCCGCCGCCCTGGGCTGGGCAGAACCTGGCGCTGGCAGCACCGGGCGGACCAAATAATTAGGAGGGATCTATGGCAAAACTGACCAACGTCGAAGGCATTGGTGAGACCCAGGCGAAGAAACTGGCCGACGCAGGCATTGCGACCACCCAGGCTCTTCTCAAGGCGGGCCGCACGCCTCAGGGGCGGCAGGAGATTGCCGAGAAGACGGGGATCGGCGACGAGCTGATCCTCGACTGGATCAACCGTGTCGACCTTTTCCGCGTCAAGGGGATCGGGGAGGAGTATTCGGATCTCCTCGAGTGGGCCGGCGTTGACACCGTGCCCGAGTTGGCGCAGCGAAACCCAGAGCATCTCTATCAGAAGCTACTCGAGGTCAACAAGGAAAGGGAACTCGTCCGGCAGGTGCCGGGCCAGAATCAAGTTAGCGACTGGGTGGCGCAGGCCAAGGAACTGCCGCGCGCCATCGAGTACTAGTCGTTCGTCGGTGCTGCCAGCCTCAAGCACTTCCGTTCAGAAAGCGTCGGGTATGGGGCCGGTTATCCGGCTTGCCCGACCACCATCCCCCCGCTATGGCTAAACGCCGCAAAAAGAAACGAGGACTCCGAGACCGCCTGCCCGAGATCAAACTTGACCTCGATCTCGACCGCTGGCTTGACATCCTGGGCTACGTGCTCCTCGCCGCTGCGGGCCTG
>Ga0207797_1002871_pt1 | contig 11797 bp, 12 predicted proteins | sample PRCRCaboRojoPR_6_FD_187275 | JGI IMG/M metagenome (GOLD analysis project Ga0207797, IMG submission 187275) | Marine sediment microbial community from Cabo Rojo, Puerto Rico - PR CR 10% Liquid 1 (SPAdes) | ecosystem: Environmental > Aquatic > Marine > Coastal > Sediment | place: Cabo Rojo, Puerto... | reverse complement strand
AGGACGGCACCGTCCAGGTCGACCGGGTCGAGGACGTGTCCCGCGGCGTCGAAGTCCCCCTCTCCGGGCCGGGCGAGGGGAGGGACTGGGAGGCGGTCGAGGCCCACAATCGCGAGATCGCGGAGACGGTGGCGGCGGCCCACGGCGAACCCCACGGCGAGACCGCCCACGCCCTCGCTGACTTCGCCAGCAACCACTACGCCAAGCGACTCGAGTCGCTGACGCCCGCCGAGCGCCGGGAGTTCCGCGAGGAGTACCTCCCGCGGAACGGCTGGCCGAGCGAGGCCCAGCGCGACGTGGTGGCGGAGTCGCTACGGCTGACCCTGGCGGCGGGCGACGCCCCCGTCACCGACGAGATGCACCGCTAGGGACCAGGGATCGGCGAAAACGCGCGGCAGTCGGTTACCGGGCTCGCTCGACGAGGGACTCGATGTCCTCGACGCGACCGTCGTCGACGGCGATCTTCGAGAACATCCAGCCCAGCTGGTCGAGGACGGCCTGGTAGCCCTCGTCCGTGAGCGCGTACTCGTTCGTCCGCTTGTCGAGTTCGCTCTTCTCGACGAGGCCCATCTCGACCAGGTCGTCGAGGTTGGGGTACAGGCGGCCGTGATTGACCTCCGAGTCGTAGTAGGTCTCGAGCTCGCGCTTGATCGCGAGCCCGTAGCGAGCCTCCTCGGCGAGGATGGTGAGGATGTTCTGCTGGAACGCGGTCAGTTCTTTGGCGATGCCCGGACTGCTCGACACAGTCTGTGCCTCTGACATGGTATGTGGAATGTCATCTGCGTATATAACGTTTGTTAAATCAACGACGGGTTTCGTTTGGAAACTGGTAGACGTAGCGGCCGTCGGCGCGGCGCTACGCTCGTGTGAGATTTATTTTGTGAACGGCCGGAGGCGGATTTAAGGCCGCCGTCGCCCGCACGGGCCGGAGAGCGGAGCTACTGCCACTGGACGGCCGAGACCGAAAGTAGTTTTTGGTCGCCTCGCGGAGCCCGAGGTGATGACGAACCTCTGGGAAGACCTGGAACCGGGGCCGAACCCGCCCGAGGAGATCTACGCCGTCGTCGAGTGCCTCAAGGGCGACCGCAACAAGTACGAGTACGACAAGGACGTCCCCGGCGTCGTCCTCGACCGCGTCCTCCACAGCAACGTCCACTACCCCTCCGACTACGGGTTCATCCCGCAGTCCTACTACGACGACGAGGACCCCTTCGACGTGCTGGTCCTCGTCGAGGACCGGACCTTCCCCGGCTGCGTCATCGAGTCGCGGCCGGTGGCGCTGATGCGGATGGACGACGACGGCGAGCAGGACGACAAGGTCATCGCCGTCCCCAGCGAGGACCCCCGGTGGGACCACATCCAGGACCTCGCGGACGTCCCCCAGCAGCTCCGCGACGAGATCGAGGAGTTCTTCTCCACCTACAAGAACCTCGAACCCGGCAAGGAGGTCGAGACGCTGGGCTGGGAGGACCGCGAGGCCGCGTACGAGGCCATCGAACACGCCCTGGACCTCTACGAGGAACAGTTCGGCTGAGCGTCCGGGGCGCGTCGACGCCCCGACCACTCAGCTTCGACGGCGGGAACGCACCCCAGATGCAGCCCGACGCCCCCGTCCCGCTGGGCCCGACGCGCTGATGGCCGCCGCCCACTTCGACCCTCTCCCTGCCGGGAACCCAACGCCCCGGCGATGCCCCTCGCGCATACCGACGCGGCCGTCCGATGTATTATGAGCATGAGTAATCTTTTGTGCCTGCAGGGGCTACCGAGGAGTGCAATGGCAACCAGCGAATCGGCGCCCGTCGGCCTGGCGCATCCCACCGTGGTGCCGACGAACTTCGAGCCCGACGGCGCCCGGTGTCACGTCTGTGGCGAGACCGACTGCGATCACTGAGCTGCGGAATCGGCGGGGTCGGCGGGAGCGATCCCGGCCGGGATTGAAGAAGCTTCTTGTGTCCGCTCGAAGTACGGCGCGGTATGGGTCTGTTCGACCGGCTTCGCGGCGACGATAGCCCCCGCGTGGCCTTCTTCGGGATCGACGGGGTGCCCTTCAGCCTCGTCGCCGAGCACGAGGACGTGTTTCCGAACCTGACGGCCGTCGCGAACGAGGGCAGCGCCGGCGCCATCGACAGCATCGTCCCGCCGGAGTCCTCGGCCTGTTGGCCGTCGCTCACGACGGGCGTCAACCCCGGCGAGACCGGCGTCTACGGCTTCCAGGATCGCGAGATCGACACCTACGACACCTACGTCCCGATGGGCCGGGACGTCCAGGCGACGCGGCTCTGGAACCGCGTCGAGGCGGTCGAGGGCGAGGACCGCCACGCGACGGTGCTCAACGTCCCGGTCACCTTTCCGCCCCAGCGGGACATCCAGCGGATGGTTTCTGGCTTCCTCTCGCCGGGCGTCGAGGCCGCCGCCTACCCCGAGGCGCTCCGCGAGACCCTCGAGGGGCTTGACTACCGCATCGACGTCAACGCGAAGCTCGGACACGACGCCGACAAGGCCGACTTCATCGAGGACGCCCACCGCACCCTCGACGCCCGGTACGAGGCCTTCAAACACTACGTCGACCAGGACGACTGGGACCTCTTTTTCGGCGTCTTCATGACGACCGACCGGGTCAACCACTTCCTCTTCGAGGACTACGAGACCGACGGCGAGTACGCCGAGGAGTTCCTCGAGTTCTACCGCCAGGTCGACGAGTACCTCGGCGACCTGCGCGAGCGGCTCCCCGAGGACGTCACGATGATCGTCGCCTCCGACCACGGCTTCACGACGCTCGAGCAGGAGGTCCACTGCAACGAGTGGCTCGAGCGGGAGGAGTGGCTCGCCTTCCAGGACCGCTTCGACGTGTACCTGAACCGCTGGCTCGCGAAGGAGGGCTGGCTGGAGCGGAGCCGCGAGGGGGCCGAGACCGTGAGCGAACTCGCGCCGGAGACGCAGGCCTTCTCGCCCGAACCCGGCGGAGTCGTCGTCAACACGCAGGACGCGGACGCCCCGGGCGCCGTCGACGATCCCGAGGCCGTTCGCGAGGAACTCGAGGCGGCCCTCGCCGACCTCAGCGCTCCCGACGGTACCCCCCTCGTCGCCGACGTCGAGGTTCGCGAGGCCGACATCCACACCGCCGACCTCGAGCTCGTGGCCGACGAGAGCGACGACCGGAACGTCGTCTTTCACGAGGACGTCGACGCCGGCGAGTGGCTCGACCGGGGGCATCGCGAACTCGACGACATCGCCGACGACACCCGCGCCTACTCCCTGATTCCCGGCCGGTTCTACCTCAACCTCGAGGGTCGCGAGCCGCGTGGGAGCGTCCCGAGCGAGGACTACGAGGCCGTCCGCGCGGAACTCAAGGCCGCCCTCGAGGGGCTCGAGGCGCCTGACGGCCGGCCGGTCGCCGAGCGCGTCGTCACGAAGGAGGCCGCCTTCCGGGGGGACCACGACGAGATCGCGCCGGACCTCGTCGTCATCCCGAACGACGGCTTCGACCTCAAGGCCGGCTTCAAGGGGAGCGAGGCGGTCTTCGACACCGGCCCGCGGAACGGGATGCACACCTTCGCGAACGCCTCCCTGTTCGTGGACGATCCCGACGTCCGGATCGAGGACGCCGACCTCTACGACGTCGCACCGACGATCCTCGACCTCATGGAGATCGACTACGAGCGGGCCGAGTTCGACGGGGCCAGCCTCCAGACCGGGAACTGAACGGGTCGGCCCCGGGGTTCCGCCACACTCAAACCCCCCGGCCGCCAGGCTGTGGACATGACACGCTCGGTGTGGCTCAAGGCCGACGACGCCGTCGGCGACTGGGAGACCCGCAAGCGACGCATCACGGCCGGCCTCGAAGCCGGGGTCGACTGGGTCCTCGTCGACGAGGACGACGTCGACCGCGTCCGGGAACTCGGCGAGGTCAACGTGGCGGCCTTCGCCGGCGACGACGTCCACGTGCTGGAGGCCGAAGGCGACGAGGAGTCGACGGCCGACGCGCGGATCGTCGGAAAGCACGGCGAGGGCGACGGCACGGTCGACCTGCCAGGCGACTTCGCCGGCTCCGCTGACCTCTCGGCCCTGCGCAGCGACGGCGACGGGCAGGGCGGCTACGTCCACATTCGCGACGAGAGCTACGAGGCCTTCGCCGAGGCCGTCGCCGAGGAGGCCGACTACACCATCGTGATCGGCGCGGACTGGACGATCATCCCCCTCGAGAACCTCATCGCCCGCATCGGCGAGGAGACGACGCTGGTGGCCGGCGTCCAGACCGCCGAGGAGGCCCGGACCGCCTACGAGACCCTCGAGATCGGCGCTGACGCGGTCCTGCTTGACACGGACGACCCCGACGAGATCCGCGAGACCGTCGAGGTCCGCGACGCCGTCGGCCGGGAGGACCTCGAGTTGCGCTTCGCCGAGGTGACCGCCGTCGAGCAGACCGGGTCGGCCGACCGCGTCTGTATCGACACCGGCTCGCTGATGGAACACGACGAGGGCATGCTCGTCGGGTCGATGTCACGGGGCCTGTTTTTCGTCCACGCCGAGACCGCCGAGTCGCCCTACGTCGCCTCCCGGCCCTTCCGGGTCAACGCCGGCGCCGTCCACGCCTACGTCCGGACGCCCGGCGGCGAGACGAAGTACCTCTCGGAACTGGGCAGCGGCGACGAGGTCCAGGTCGTCGACACCCGCGGCCACACCCGCGAGGCCATCGTCGGCCGGGCGAAGATCGAGAAGCGCCCGATGTTCCGCGTCGAGGCCGAGATCGAGACCGAGGAGGGGACGGACCGCGTCGAGACGCTCCTCCAGAACGCCGAGACGATCAAGGTCCACACCGAGGCCGGCGGACGCACGGCCGTGACCGACCTCGCTGTCGGTGACCGGGTGCTGCTCTACTACGAGGAGACCGCCCGCCACTTCGGCGAGGCCGTCGAGGAGAGCATCATCGAGCAGTAGGCCTCACGCCGCTCCGTCCCCGGCGGGCTCCTCCAGGCGGGTCGTACACCAGTGACAGAAGTCGAGGTCCTCGTCGATGTCCTTCCCGCAGTTGGGACACGTCCGCGTGCCGTCGGCCGTCGGCTCCGACCGCTGTCGCGTGGCCAGCCAGTAGGCGTCGGCCACGCTGAGGACGCTGATCGCCAGCACGGCGAGGCTCACCTGGAGGGGAATCGCGCGGGCCGACTCCACCATCGCGCCGACCGACAGGGACTGTGGCACCGAGTCCGCGGGGAGGAGGAACATGCTCGCCGAGACGATCAGGCCGAACCACAGGACCGCGCGGATCCACTCCCGGAGGTAGAGGTGGCCCAGTCCCGGATAGACGATCGCCAGCAGCACCGCTAGCCACGGGCGCTTTGCCGATCCGCCGCGGCTGCTGGCGTTCGAAACCACTCTGGGAAAACTCGGAGCCGGTCGACTGTTTAATCTTCCGCACACCCGTCCGGGCCCCGCAACCGGTCGATCAGGTCCCGGAGCGTCGCCAGGTCGTACTGGCCCGGCGCGGTGGCCCCGGCCGGATCGACGGGCGCGTAGCCGATCCGGGAGCCGTACAGCGGCGCGACCGCCCGCGAGTGCCGGCCGGCCTCGCCCATGGCCATCGTGGCGACGAGATCGCCCTCCCGCGTCGCGGCTCGCGTGACAGTCAGCAGGTCCAGCACGTCCTCGGGCGCCGCCGCCGTCACGGCCAGCTTGGCCACGTCACCCTCACTGCCGGAGCGGTCGAGGAGGTCTCGCAGCTCCTCACGAGGTGGCGTCCCCTCGAAGTCGTGGGTCGAGACGATGACGCGGGTGTCGCGGGCCCGGGCCGCCCGCAGGAGGGCGTCTGCCTCCCCGCGCTCGACGGTCGAGAGCTCGACGTCCACCGCCCCGACGGCGTCGTGGTCGAGTGCCGACCGGAGCGTCTCGAGGCGCTCCGGGCCGTCGGGGACCGCGCCGCCCTCGGCCTCGGGCCGGTTGGTGGCGATCAGCGGCAACTCGCCGGCGTAGTCCTCGAGGGCCGACAGGGGGGCGGCCGCCCCGTCCAGCCGAAACTCGACGGCGTCGGCGTCGGCGCGGGCCGCCGGCTCGTCGCCGAGGTCGGTGGTCGCGGCGGCGAGCACGAACGACTCGAAGTCCATGACGGGCGCTGGACGGCCGGCCGCAAAAGTCCCCCGCTCAGACGGCGGGCACGTCTTGCTCGGCCTCGAGCAGCTCGTGGTAGCGGTTGCGGATCGTGACCTCGGAGATGTCGGCCACCTCGCTGACGGCCGCCTGGGTCGTCTTCTCGTTGGTCAGGAGCGCGGCGGCGTAGACCGCGGCCGCGGCCAGGCCGACCGGGGACTTGCCGGAGTGGACGCCCTGGGACTTGGCGTTCTCGAGGAGCTGTCGAGCGCGGCGCTCGGTCTCCTCCGAGAGGTCGAGCGAGGAGACGAACCGCGGCACGTAGCTCTCGGGGTCGGCGGGCTGGACCTCCAGGTTGAGCTCCCGGACGACGTAGCGGTAGGTCCGGGCGATCTCGCTTTTGCCCACACGGGAGACGTCAGTGATCTCGTCGAGACTGCGCGGAACGCCGGCCTGTCGGGCGGCGGCGTAGACCGAGGCGGTCGAGACGCCCTCGATGGAGCGCCCGGGGAGGAGGTCCTCGTCGAGGGCGCGGCGGTAGATGACCGAGGCCGTCTCGCGGACCGTCTCGGGCAGCCCGAGGGCGCTTGCCATCCGGTCGATCTCGCCGAGGGCCTGCTTGAGGTTGCGCTCCTTCGAGTCCCGGGTCCGGAAGCGCTCGTTCCACTTCCGGAGCCGCTGCATCTTCTGGCGCTGGTTCGAGGACAGGGAGTTGCCGTAGGCGTCCTTGTTCCGCCAGTCGATGTTCGTCGAGAGGCCCTTGTCGTGCATCATGTTCGTGGTCGGGGCCCCGACGCGGGACTTCTCGTTTTTCTCCGCGGAGTCGAACGCTCGCCACTCGGGCCCGCGGTCGACCGAGTCCTCGTCGACGACGAGGCCACAGTCGTCACAGACCGTCTCCCCGTGCTCGTCGTCGACGACGAGTGTGCCGTCACACTCGGGGCAAGTTACGGCGGTCGACCGATCGGTACGCTCGTCCGTCTCGCGCGTTCGCGTGCGTGTGTTCGTTTCGCTCATTGTCGCGTGAGAGTTGGCTCGGGGCAGGCCGTCCCTGAAAAATCCCTAGCCGCCGGATGCTATGCATCGGTTTGCTGGTAATTCTTATAAGCCTTTTGGTGCGGTGGGCCGATTGGCGGTCTGACGCGGCGAGCGCCCACGCGCGTCAGACGCGCGTCTCGATTCAAGTATGGGTGACGGTCACACCGGTCGTGCCGACCCGCTCACTCGTGGGTCGGCGCCTCGACGTCCCGGGTCTCCCGCACGGCCGTGGTCAGGGAGACGTTCAACCAGGCCATCGACCCCAGGCCGCCGGCGATGGTCACGACGTTCTTGACGGCGTGGTCGACGATCGCCGCCGCCAGGGCCGTGCCGGCCGGGATCGGCGTCAGACCGACGACCAGGACGGTGAAGGCGCCCTCGTAGAGGCCGATCCCGCCGGGCGAGAGGGGCAGGACCTTCGCCAGGTTGCCGACGCTGACCGCGAAGAAGCCGATCGCCACCAGCGTGGTGACCTCGAGGCCGACGCCGAAGGCCGCCAGGACGAGAATGGCCGTCGCGACGTCGATCGTCCAGATGGCGACGCTCGTGGCGCCGACGCGGAGGAACGCGCCCCGGTCGGTCGCGACCGCCTGGACGTCGCCGGCGAACCGCTCCAGGACGCCCGCGACGTAGCCGGCGTAGGCGTCGGAGCTCAGTCGGCCGACGCCCGCCCGGACGTAGTTGCGGTCCGACCTGGCGCTGGCGACGATCAGCGCCACGGCGAGGATCGCAGCCGTCCCCACGGCCGCCGCGACGGCGAGCGCGGTGCGGCCGCTGGCGGTGGTGCCCTCGATGCCCGCCTGCGCCAGCCCCCGGGTGATGCCGCCGGTCGAGCCGGTGGCGACGAGGCCCAGCAGCACCGTGCCGGCCAGGGCCGCGATCGTCAGGAGGTCGAAGACCCGCTCGATCGCCAGCGAGGCGAAGCCCGCGGTGTAGGGTATCCGCCGGCGGGCCTTGAGGACGTACGCCCGGACGGCGTCGCCGGCCCGCGCCGGGAAGACGAGGTTGCCGGTCTGGCTGATGAAGACCGCCCCAGTCAGGAAGCCCCAGCGCTCGTGGTGGTCGAGCCGATCGAGGATGTCGCGGTAGCGCAGTCCCCGGAGGGGCCAGGAGAGCAGGTAGACGGCGGCCCCGGCCCCGACGAGCCACGGGTCGGCCGCGGCCATCTCCGCGAGAACCGTCCGCGGGTCGAGGTAGAGGGTCATCAGGGCCAGCGCGACGAGCACCAGCAGGGTGCCCGCGGCGAGACTCACCCGCCGGGTCACCCGCGGGCGGACCGAGAGTTGCCACCAGGTCCGGACGATCTGGCTGCCCATGCCGAGCACGTCCCGGACGAGATCCACCTTCGAGTCCCCCTGGGGCGTCCACGCCACGGGAAACTCCCGGACCCGATAGCCCGCCCGCTGGGCCCGGACGAGCACCTCCGTGTCCCAGAACCAGTGGTCGTCCTCGACGGTCCCGAGGAGGGCCTCGAGGGCGTCCCGGTCGAAGGCCTTGAAGCCACACTGGTGGTCCCGGACGTCCGACCGGAGGAGCCACCGGACGAGGGCGTTGTAGCCGCGACTGGGGATCCCCCGGCGTGCGGGCCTGTCGGCGTCGCTGTCGGACAACCAGCGGGAGCCGGTCGCCACGTCGTACTCCCCCGACCGGACGCTCTCGACGAGTTCCTCGAGGTGGGCCATGTCCGTGGCGAGGTCCGTGTCGAAGTAGACGAGCGTGTCGCCGGCGGCGGCCTCGAAGGCCACCTCCAGCGCGCGGCCCCGGCCGAGTCGCTCGTCGGCGTGGACGTGCCGGACGGCCTCGTGTTCCGCAGCGAGGGCGTCGGCGATCGCCGGCGTGCGGTCGGTGCAGCCGTCCTCGGCGACGAGGACCTCGTAGCTTCCCGCGGGGAGGAAGTCCGCGAGGGCGTCCAGCGTGACGGCCACCGTCTCCCCGATGGTGTCGGCCTCGTTGTAGGCCGGGAGGACCACGCTCACCTCGACGCCGCGGGGCATTGGTGAGTCCTGGGCCGTCTCGGCGTAAGAACCTTCGGGAGCGGGAGTCCGGGCTCAGTCGTCGCCGCCGACGGTGCGGGCCGTCGCGAACCGCCGCAGGCCGGCCACGTCGGGAACCGACTCGTGTGGCCGATCGACGAGGAGGTCGCCGGCGCGATCCCGGCCGACGCCGGGGACCGCCGTCAGTTCGGCCATGGACGCCGCGTTGACGTCGAGCGGGTACGGGACGCCGGACACCGAGCGGTACCCGTGGTCGGTGACGGCGACGTCGATGGTGTGCCCGAGCGGTCGCTCCCCGGGAATCCCCACGAGCAACGGATAGGTGCCAAGCTGGCGGCCGAAGGTCCGGCCGTCGCGGTGGTACTCGAGGTGGACGTCCTCGAGGACCGTCCCCGGCGGGGCCAGGCGCTGGAGCATCGGGTTGTCGATCTCCTCCCGGATCTCGCGCTTGTAGCGCTTGAACTCCCGCTTGTGGGCGTCGGCGAGCGCCGCGCCCGTCTCGGACATGTCGGTGCCCGCGAAGGCCATCACCTGGCGGACGTTGATCCGCCGGACGAGGAGGCCAGCGTCGTAAAGGCGTTCCAGGAACCGGCGGTTGTGTTCGAAGGTCTCCGCCCGCTCCCCCTGGAGGCCGTGGACCAGGTTGATCCCCGGCAGGAGCTTCGGGAGGCGCGGCGGGTCCGCCTCGTCGCCCGGCCGCCACCCGCCTTCCTCGTTGACGATCTCGACCGCCCGGAAGCACTCCTCGGCGGTGACGTTGAGGTTGTTCTGCTCCTGGACGACGGGGTCGGCTGACTCCAGTCCAAAGGCCGCCGTGTCGCCGGGCGTGTTGTGCTCGGCGATGACTCGGATCCCCTCACGGGCCTTCTCGGGCCACCGGACGATCGTGACGGGGTTCATGTTGTCCAGGTGCAGCGTCCCCAGGTCGGGCACCGCCTCGCGAATCCCGCCGTAGAGTGCCCGCAGGGCCTCGGGATTTGGCGCCTCGCCGTCGCCGCCGTAGGCCAGGATGTCCGCCTGCCGCCCGAGCCGGAAGTGCCGTGCCCCGTGGTCCGCCAGCGCCGCTACCTCCCCGACGACGGCCTCGGGCGTCCGGAAGCTCGGATCGGCGCCGTAGAGGGGTTCGGTGCAGAACGAGCAGCGGTAGGGACACCCCCGGGAGGTCTCCATCTCGGCGATGAGGTACTCGGGGTGGTTCGGGTGCTGCTCGATGACGAACGCGCCGGCCCGCGCCCAGCGGGCGATCTCGTCGTTGTCCCGCATCCGGTCGCCAAAGCCCTCCATCCCGCCGTGGACCAGGTCGTAGACGGCCGCCTCGACGTCGCCCTTCGCGACGAAGTCGAAATCGAGGTCGTCCCGTTCGGTCTCGATGCCGCCGGCGTTCTCCTCCCCGACCCCGAAGCGAACGGGCCCGCCGAGCACCGTCGTCCCGTCGGCGGTCCAGGCGAGTTCGCGCACCTCGTCGGGTTCGGCCGGCGTGCCTCCCACGTACTTGCCGGGGACGGTCATCCCCCCGACGTAGATCAGGAGGTCCGCGTCCTCGACGGTCCGCCAGCGGTTCCGTTCGTCCCGGAGCGCGTCGATCGTGTGATAGGTGATCCGCTCGCGAGGGACCCCCGCGTCGACCAGGGCGCCGGCGACGTAGCGGGGGTACGTCGAGACGTACGGCGGCACCCCGAAGTGGGCCGGCTCGTCGACGTACCCGTCGACGATGGTCACGTCGAGCTCGGCGGGGTCGGTCATCGACCCGGGGTAGCCGCCCGAGCCGTAAAACGATGCTGCGTCCGACCGGTCTCGTCCCGCAAGCGCGCTGGCCCCCGGGGTTTCGACGTCACCCGACCGGCGGGCGTTCGGCCATGGACGCTCGCCCGCGGTGGCGGAAACCCACACCATTGATACAGCGTCGCGCCGTAGATCGGCCCATGCCAGCCACCCGCGAGGTCGTCTGCGAGAACGACGAGTGCGAACTCGACATGTTCGAGGTCCACTACACCTACGACGTCCCGGAGGACCACGGCGTCGCCGACCTCAGCTGCCCGTACTGCGGCGAGGGCGCCCACCTCGAGGAGATCGTGCTGTGATCCGGGAGGTCGGTGAGACGGTGGGCGAGGCCGTCGCGGACACCGCGGGTCGGGTGTTCGGCCGGGTCCAGGAACAGCGCCCACTGGCCGCCGACCTCCTGGAATCCGACGAGGCCTACCTCGTCGTCTTCGACGCGCCCGGCGTCGAGGCTGCCGACGTGCAGGTCCGCTACGAGGCCGGAACCGTCCACGTGCGGCTTGACCGATACCGCCGGGCCGACGCGGACTTCGAGATGCGCTTCCCCGGCCGGGGACGAACGCTGTCCGGCCGGCGGTCGCTTCCGGCCGACGCGGCCGTCGACCCCGAGGCGGCGAGTGCGACCCTCCGGGACAACGGGACGCTCGAAGTTCGCGTGCCGAAAGCCACGGAGGGGAGCGAGTCGGCCGAGGATCAGAGCGGGTAGTCGGCGTCCGCGTCGACGACGCGATCGACTTCGGGGGGCATCTCCCAGCCGGCGGCAAGCTGGAGGAACTGCACGAGGATTCTGGCAGTCGCCCCCCAGACGGTGTAGCCCTCGACCGTGAAGTAGTGCAGGCGGATGTCTCCGTAGTAGGGGTGGTCGCGGCGCTCGCTCTCGTAGTTCGAGCGGTCGGTCAGCGCCG
>Ga0207797_1002870_pt1 | contig 11799 bp, 11 predicted proteins | sample PRCRCaboRojoPR_6_FD_187275 | JGI IMG/M metagenome (GOLD analysis project Ga0207797, IMG submission 187275) | Marine sediment microbial community from Cabo Rojo, Puerto Rico - PR CR 10% Liquid 1 (SPAdes) | ecosystem: Environmental > Aquatic > Marine > Coastal > Sediment | place: Cabo Rojo, Puerto... | reverse complement strand
AACGGCGAGCGAAGCGAGCCGTGAGTCTTCCTGCGAACGGAGTGAGCCTCGCTCTGGTTCAGATCCCGTCCGGTCCGTGTGCCACTCGGCCCGAACCGAGATGCGGCGCCTCTCCCACGAACGAGGGGTTCGTAGCGCAGTCCTACTGGTGTTACAGTCGCTCGAAAAGCGAAGCCGAAAGAAGAGCCAGAGAGCTCCCCGCCCGCTCCCCCGACTACCCGCCCAGGTACGACTCCCGGATGTAGTCGTCGCCGCGCAGTTCCTCGGGGGTGCCGGTCTTGACGACCTCCCCGTTCTCGAGGAGGTAGATCCGGTCTGCGTGTTTCAGCGCGAACGTGACGTTCTGCTCGGTGAGCAGGATGGTCACGCCCTGGTCCTGGATGGGACCGAACGCCTGCGAGATGTCGTCGAGGATGACCGGCGCGAGGCCGATGGTCGGCTCGTCGAGGATGAGCAGGTCCGGGTCGCCCATCAGGGCGCGGCCGATGGCGAGCATCTGTTGCTCGCCGCCGGACATCGAGCGCGCGTTCTGGTTCTCGCGCTCCTCCAGCCGGGGGAACAGGTCGTAGACGAACTCCAGCTGTTTCTCGACGTAGGACTCGTCCTCGATGGCGTAGGCGCCCAGCCGGAGGTTCTCGTCGACGCTCATGTAGCCGAAGAGGTCGCGCTTCTCCGTGCAGTGGATCATCCCCCGTTCGACCAGTTCGCGCTGACCGACCTGCGAGACCTCCTGCCCGCGGTAGGTGACAGACCCCTCGTAGCCGATGAAGCCGGTCGCGGTGTTCGCGAACGTGGACTTGCCGGCCCCGTTCGGTCCGATGAGCGAGACGACCTCGCCCTGATTGACGTACATGTCCAGTCCGCGGAGTGCCTGCACCTTGCCGTAGGAGACCTTCAGGCCCTCTGCGCGGAGGACGTCGGTGTTCGGTTGTGCCGGTTCGGCCTCCGCGGCCGACCGGGCTCGGTCCGTGCTCATAGGTCGTCACCTCCGAGGTACGCCTCCTGCACCTTGGGGTTACTGGTGATGGCCTCGGGACTGCCGTCCGCGATGCGCGACCCGAACTGGATGACGAACGCGCGGTCGATGAGCTGGAGCAGGCCGCGCATGTTGTGGTCGACCACGATGAGGGTCATCCCGTTCTGCCGCAGGCTCTCCAGGATCTCGGAGAGTTCGGCGACCTCCTGACTGGAGAGGCCGGCGAACGGTTCGTCGACGAGCATCAGGTCGGGCTCGTTCGCGATGGCCTTCGCCAGCTCCAGTTTCAGCATGTCCGCGTGCGGGAGTTCGTCCGGCGTCTTGTCGAGGACCTCGCCGAGGCCGACGCGCCGGCAGATCTCCTCGGCCAGCCGCCGGGTCTCGCCGCCCACGCCCGAGAGCGTGAACAGTTTGTCCGGGGCCAGCGAGAGTTCGACGTTGCGGACGACGCTGCGGTCCTCCAGCGGCGCGAAGTCCTGGAAGGTGCGGGCCATCCCGCGTTTGACCATCTCGTGGGCCTCGAGCGCGGTGACGTCCTCGCCCTTGAACCAGACGGTACCGCCGGTCGGTCTGTACGCGCCCGTCACGCAGTTGAACGTGGTCGACTTCCCCGCCCCGTTCGGGCCGATGAAGCCGAGTAGCTCCTGTTCCTGGACCGCGAAGCTGAGTTCGTCGACGGCAGTGAGCCCCCCGAACTGCTTGAGCAGGTCGTCGGCCACCAGGATGCCGTCCTGCGGTCCGAGCTGTCGACTGACGTCCGCGTCGGTGTCGGTGTCGGTGCTCATCTACTTCTTCCCTCTGATCTCCTCGACGTCCTGTCGATACTTCTCGACGATCTCGCCGACGACGCTGTCGCCGAACGACTCGGTGAGCGGTTCCTCGGGGTCCTCACCGCGCGAGACGGCGAGGACGTTCCGGCCGGCACGGATGCCGAAGCGGACGAGGCCGCCCGGCAGGAAGACGAGCACGACCATCGCCGCGGTCAGCAGTGGCAGCGGCTTCAGGTCGGCCACCGCCACGCCCAGCACCGGCACCGTCGCGTCGATGCCGGAGATGACGGCGGTGGAGGCGCCGAAGAAGATGGCGCCCACGGCGGCCCCGACGATGGTGCCGGTGCCGCCGAGGATGGACATGATGATGACGTTGATGCTCACCTGGATGGGGCTCCCCGACGGGCCGCCGGGGATGCCGCCGAGCAGCGAGCGCGGCGACGGCGTCGCCACGGTGTGGATGTACGCCGCACCCGCGAGGCCGCCGACGGCCGCCGAGAGCACGAACGCGAACACCACGTCCCAGATCATCGCGAACATGACGAGGTAGAGCAGGCCCGTGAACTGCCCCAGTTCGTTGGCGAACAGCTGGGTCGGGACGAGCGCGATGCCGACCAGCCCCAGCAGCCCGAACTGGTAGCGCAGCGGCATGTTCAGGGGGTTGAGCTTCTCGAGGACCAGCGCGCGCTGTTCCTCGGCGGTGCGGTCGCGTCGGAATCCGGTCTCGTTGGACATTATTCAGCTGCCTCCCGGCCGAACAGGCCTTCCGGTTTGACGAGCAGGAAGACGACGAGCAGGACGAGCGACGCCAGCCCGGTGAGCTTCGAGCCGTCCGGGACGAACGCGACGGTGAACGTCTCGACGAAGCCGATGACGTACGCGCCGACGATGGAGCCCCGGATGGAGCCGAGCCCACCGAGGATGACGATGGAGAACGCGAGGAGGAGCGGGCTCGTTCCCATGTTCCAGTTGCCCGTCTGTTTCATCATGAGCAGGGCACCGGCGATGCCCGCGAAGCCGGCGGCTATGATCCAGGTGTAGAGGTTGATCTGCTCGGCGTCGATGCCGACCAGCGAGGAGCCCTTCTTCGTCATCGAGACGGCGAGGGTGGCCTTGCCGGTCTCGGATTAGTTGACGAGGAAGAACACCGCGGCGAGGATGCTCCACGAGACGACGAAGATGACGATGTCCCAGGTCTGTATCTGCTGGCCCAGCAACGTCGTCTGCCCGCCGATGGGCTGGGTGACCGAGATGGGCTGGTTCGTGACGAAGATGCGGAGTGCGTGCTGGACGAAGAAGCCGATGACGAACGTCAGGATGAGCAGCGTCACCGACTGGTCCTCGACGTAGCGGATGACGCCCTTGTAGAGCACGCCCCCGACGAGTGCGGTGAGGATGGGTGCCGCGAGCAGTCCCAGCCACGGGTTCATGCCGTACTGGGTCGGGTTGGCGACGATGTACGCGCCGAACGCGCCGACCGTCAGCAGCGCCCCGTGGGCGAAGTTCAGCACACCACCGACACCGAATATCAGGGTGAACCCGATGGCGATGATGGCGTACAGTGCCGAGATGAACGTGGCGTTGAGTGTCGCGTTGAGTAGGCTGGCCATCACTGGGTGGCGGGGTGGCCGCTGGGGTAGTCGATCCAGTCCGGGTACGTGTACTCCGAACTCCTGTTCTGTTCCGGCGCGAACGAGTGCATCGTCCCGTAGTCCTCCCGAACCTCCTCGTCGAGTTGCCACTGCTGCCAGACGGGCACGCCCGTCTCCTGCATGGAAGACCACGGCGGGTCGTGGGCGTACTTCGCGTCCTTCGGGGTGAACGAGAACTCTGGCAGCACCGTCCCCTCGTTGTAGGTGAGGTTCTCCATCGCCACGACGAGTTCGTCGGAGGTGGGGACCCGTCGCAGACCCTTCTCCTCGACGACGGACTCCATCGCCTTCCGCCAGCCCTTCACTGCGTCGAAGGTGATGGGCCCGGAGTAGACGGGGACGGTGTCGAACGTGTCCTGGTAGCGCTGGACGAGGTCCTGCGTCCGGGGCGTGTTCGTCGTCTGGGGCGTGACGGCGTTCATCGTGAACACGTGCTCGCAGGCGCCGTCGACGGACTTCCAGAACTCAGAGACCTGTGCCGGGACGGAGATACCGCCGAACTCGAAGGAGCGTTCCTGCTGGGCCCACTGCTTGACCGCCGAGGCGCCGGTGAGTGCCTGCGCGATGAGACACACGCGGGCGCCGGCGTTCTCCACCTCGTCCCAGAGGGGCGTCCAGTTGGTCGTCCCGGACGAGGAGCGCTTGAAGATGGACGTGTCGACCACGTCGTCGATGTTCTCGCCGAGGAGTTCGGCGAACGGGTCGAACGGGCCGATGTCCTCGATGAGGACGGCCACGTTGTCCCAGCCGAGCTGTTCGGCGTAGAGTTCGAGGAACTCGATCTCGGCCTTGGCGAGGTCGAAGGAGTTGATCGGGCCCGCCCGGAAGTGGTACTTGAACTCGTCGTAGCGCTGGCTGACGATCCGTGCCGGCTTCGGCCCGGCGGCGGCCGTCGTGACGTGACACGTCTTCGTGTCGCGCATCGGGATGAAACACTGCAGCGTGACCTGCGTGAGGAACGTCCCGAACGTGGTGTGGACACCTTCCTCCTGGACGAGGCGGAGGAACTCCGAGCGGCCGGTGGCGGGCGAGGTCTCGGTGTTCCCGGACTTCGGGACCAGGTCGGCGCCCGCGACACCGCCGCTATCGTTGACGTCCTCGGTCGCCAGCTGCATCGAGTTCCAGATGGACTGGCCGATGGGGAACGAGTCGGGCTGCGGGGCGAGCGACCCGATGCGGATCGTCTTGCCCTTCAGCGGCCGGTCGTTGCTCCGGTTCCCCGTGACCGTCCCCCGTGGGTTGCCCTGCGACGGCGTCGGGGTGGTCGGTTGGCGGACCTTACACCCGGCGAGGGAGACGCCTGCCGCCCCCGCTCCGGCGTACTTCAGGAGGCCGCGTCGGTCGACGCCACCTCCGCTGGTGCTCTCTGGCTTGTCTGCCATCGTACCCGCACCGTTCGAATCGACGTCTATGTCGGTTCTGCAGGCATGGTCCGGTCGTTTAAACCCGTTCATCGAAGGTAGATTAATATCCGTCCGGGCGAGCGGGCCGCGTCCCGGCCGTTCCCGCGTCACGTGCCCCGCGCCCGTCCCTGTCTCGGGCCCCGAAACCCAGTCCCGTGGTCTCGTCGGCTCGAGCGTCGGTGTCTGTCGGCTATTTAAAAATCGACCCGCTATCACCGTGTCTGAGACATAGCGTGCGGCGTATCTCCCGCGACCCTCTCCCACACGCCCCTCCCGAGCGAACCTCGCGTGTGCGTGTCCACGCGGGGACGAGTGTTGAGCGGTACCGTGAGCCGTACAGTCACGGCCACTCATAAAGGACGGTGTATCCCCCGCAAAATACTCAGGACCGTCTTCTCCCTCCCGTCGAACAGAGATAGCCGACGATGACAGGTTCGAACGCGTTACTGACGACTCTCCTCGCGGCGGTGGTGGTCCTCTCCGTGGTCACCGTCGGCGCACTCGGGACGCCCGCGGCCGCGAGCGCCTCGGGGAGTTCGCTCCCCCACGGCGCGGAGAACGGGAACTACACGGTCGACCTCCCGTTCGACACCGACCACTACCCCGCCCCGAAGAACCCCGGCGGCCCGCACAACGCCTCCATCAACCACTACGCGGCGACCACGCAGGACCTGTTCGACAGCGTCGACTCGCCGGACGGCCTCGAGAAACTCGAGTGGGTCGTCATCGGCAACCCGGACGTGGACTTCTCGCAGTGTTCGACCTCGAACACCGCCGCGTTCGGCGTCGACCGCGACAACGACGACAGGGGGACGTTCACCGACATCAACCTCCTCGACTACCTCGAGAAGTCCGACTTCCGCGACAACTCCATCGTGCTGAACTTCTACGACGGCGACGAGTTCGCCGCCCCCTCGCAGGCGGACGACGGCGGGAGGGAGGCGGGTCGGGAGGACGGTGACAAGAACCCCGAACTCTACCCGGACGACGAGATCGTGGCCCACCAGGGCTACCGCTCGTCGGCAGGAGCGTGCTACCGGATGCCCGACGAGCCGGGCTGGTATCAGATCGACGGCAAGGCCAACGGGACGAACTGGCAGGGCGAGTTCGCCGAGGTGCAACTGACGTCGCACTACTTCTACATCTGCGAGTGCGACTCGGAGGAGGCGGCCTACGAGCAGCTCGGGCTGCCGCCGGGTCAGGACGACCCGTCCGCGACCAGCAGCGGCGGCGGGAGTACGCCGACGGCCGCGCCAGAGGAGACAGCCACGACGACGTCCGCACCGCAGGAGACGGCCACGACGACACCGGAGTCGCAGGACGAGACGACGGCGACCGCGACGGCGACGCCTGCACCGCAGGAGACGGCGACCGCGACGCCCGCGCCGCAGGCGACCGCCGCGTCGACGGCCACCGCCACGGCCGCGTCGAACGGCGCGAATCGGCAGCGGGCGCCGCAGAACCAGCAGGGCGAGGACCTGCCGCGGACGCCGACGGCCGGTGCGGGTCCGGGTTTCGGGATGCTGGCGGCGTTCGGTGCGCTGCTCGCCCTGGGGCTGCTCGCCCGCCATCGGTAGCTCCCCCCGGCGCTCGCGTCGTTGAAAAGTAACGCCTATTGCCCGCGATTCCGTCGCCCCGCCTATGCAACGACGCGTCGCGACGATCTACTTCGTGTTCTTCCTCGTCATGGGAGCCTCCGCGTACTCGGTCATCGCACTGGCCGACGCGCCGCAGATGGAGCTCTCCGGCGAGGAACTGGCACAGGGCGACAGCTTGGAGGTGGCTGGTGAGACGTACACCGTCTCGACCATCGAGGCCGAGGAGGGGACCGTCGTCGGCGAGATGGTCTGGACCAACGAGTCCGCGCAGTTCTCGGATACCCTCTCGAGTAACACGACACTCGGGCCGGGACAGTTGGCGTTCGACGGGCAGGACGCCCGCTACACCGCCACCCTCGAGAACGGCGACACCGTGCAGTTCAACGGGAGCGACGCCACCGTCGAGCTGAACGCCTCGGGCGGCAACTTCGCCGTCGTCCAAGAAGGTAACGTCTCGGCCACGGTCGCGGTCGGCGACTCGTTCGCCTACCGGGGCAACAGCACGACCGTCTACGCCGTCACGGCGGACGGCGCCACGCTCGCGTGGGGTGAGCCGTACACCCTGTTCGTCACGGACACCAACGACTCCGTGCGTGCGGTCCAGACGTTCAACGTCAGCCAGCGACTCGCGGCCGACCCGTCCGTCGAGAACCAGACCGTCACGCGCGACGACGGCGAGGAGTACGTCGTCTACCGGGCCAACGGCACCACCGAGCGCCTCTCGTCGTACCTCCCGGTCCCCGACGAGGCCATCCTCACAGAGGGGACGGACCTCGAGTACGCACGTAACGCCTCCACCATCGCCAACATCTCCGCCGACGGTGTCGTCCTCGAGTGGACCGCCCCCCGGCAGAACACCATCGAACTCGAGGGGGGCGCCAACGTCACGCTGAACGACCAGCAACACGTCGTCCACTTCCCCGACGAGGAACGCGTCGTGGTCTCCCCCGACGTGGCCGAGTACCAGCAGACCGTCCGCGAGCAGGACGGCTTCAAGAGCCGGCAGAACGGGCTCTGGGGCGTCACCATCCTCTCCGGCGTCGCGGGGTTCCTCATCGTCGGGATGGCGTTCCTCCCGGTGAAGGACTGAGCCTGGGCGACGAATCGAGACGCGAGCCACGACGCGGACTTATTTTCGACACTCTTGCACCTCGAACAGCGACCGCACCGCCGGTGCGGGGCGCGGGGACCCATGCACGAGGACGAACACGGACGACGGGTGGGGTATCGAACCGACGACAGGGCCGTCTCGCCGGTCATCGGCGTGGTCCTGCTGGTCGCCATCACGGTGACGCTGGCGGCCGTCGTCGGGTCGCTGGCGTTCGGTATCGGCGAGGGACGCGACCCAGCGCCACGGGCGACGTTCGACACGAGCATCGAGGACGCCGGCAACAGCGCACTGCTCACCATCACCCACGAGGGCGGCGACGGCATCGACGCCGCCCGGACGCGGGTGACCGTCGAACTCGTCGAGTCCGACGGGACCGGCGACCCTGCCGGCGACGCCGACATCGCCTCTCCCGCCGACGCCGAGGCGGTGCTCACAGCCGGTGACACCGTCGTCTACGACGTCCGGGCCAACTCCTTCACCGGGAAGTGGTCGGGCCGGTCGGTCGACCACCACGAACTGACCGACCCCGACGCCGGCGAACGGGTACGGGTGACCATCGTCGACGTCGAGGCGGGGGCAGTGGTGTACGAGGAGACGTTCCCGGTGACGTGAGGGCGTCGGCGTCGGGGACTCCTGCCTGCGCGAACCATTATACCCGACCGGGGCGGATGGTGTGCCAACATGACCCGTCTCGGTGACCTGACCATCCTCGTCCCGGTCGATGTCTCGGAGGCCGAGCTCCCCCCGCTCGACGTCCTCGACCACCTCGGCGCCGTCGACGTGGTGCTCCTCGGGTACTTCCCGGTCCCGGACCAGGCCGAACCGGCACTGGTCAGGGACCAGCACGGCTCCACGGCCGCCGAGCGGCTGGACGCGGTCGCCGCGGGCCACGCCACGCACGACGAGGTGCTCGTGTTCACCCACGACCGGGAGGCGACCATCGACCGCATCGCCGACGAGTACGACTGCAACGCGGTGTTGACGGGCGGCCGTGCGACGACCGTCGACCGCGTCCTCGTCCCGCTCCGGGGGGACGTGAACCTCGACCGCATCCTCGGGGTCGTCGCGGACCTGCTGCTGGCGGGCGACGAGACGGCCACCCTGTTCAACTCCGTCCCGGAGGACACCGACCCGACTCAGGGGGAACTCCTCCTGATGGGTGCCGTCGACCGTCTGGTCGAGTACGGGGTCGACCGCGACCGACTCGACTGGCGGCTCGAGGAGAGCGGTGATCCGCAGACGGACATCGTCGAACTGGGTCGGGAGTACGACCTCGTCGTACTCGGGGAGACCGAGCCGTCGATCCGGGAGCGCATCATCGGGGGCGTGCTCTCGAGCATCGTCGACGCACTCGACGCCCCGGCGCTCATCGTGAGGGACGTCGAATGACCTCCCGGTACAGGGGGACGGACGGATGAGTGCCGACGGGGGCGAACTCGAGCGGACGCTCGGCTTCCTCGAGGCGATGACGCTCGGTGGCGGGACGATGATCGGCGCGGGCATCTTCATCCTCCCGGGCATCGCCGCCGAGAGCGCGGGTCCCGCGAGCGCCGTCTCCTACGCCATCGCCGGCTTCGTCGCACTGCTCGCGGCGCTCTCGCTCTCCGAGCTGGCGACCGGGATGCCCATCGCCGGCGGGAGCTACCACTACGTCAACCGTGCGCTCGGCGGGCTCTTCGGGGCCGTCGTCGGCTGGGGGATGTGGACCGGGCTGATGTTCGCGAGCGCGTTCTACATGATCGGCTTCGGCCAGTACCTCGTCGAGCCTATCCCGTTCCTCGACGGGCGGGGCTTCGTCGTCGGGCTGGGGCTCGTCGGCCTCCTCTTGCTCCTCGGGGTCAACTACTACGGGACCGAGGAGTCGAGTGCCTTCCAGAACGTCACCATCGGGACCGAGACGGCCATCATCCTCGTCTTCGTCGCCGTCGGCCTCTTCTTCATCGACACGGGGAACCTCGAGCCGTTCGCCCCCTTCGGCGCCGGCGGCATCGTCGCCACGACCGGCATCGTCTTCATCTCCTTCCTCGGGTTCGAGATCATCGCCACCGTCGCGGGCGAGATCAAGAACCCGAGTCGGATCATCCCGCTGTCGATGATCCTCTCGGTGGTGCTGGTGACGATCCTCTACGTCCTCGTCATGCTCGTCAGCACCGGGGTCATCCCCTTCGAGTCGCTCGGCGAGTCCCCCATCCCCGTCTCGGACGTGGCCGTCGTCTACCTCGGCCCGGCGGGGGTGGTCGCCATCGTCTTCGCCGCCATCATCGCGGCCATCTCGAGTTCGAACTCCTCCATCCTCGCCGCCTCGCGGGTCATCTACGCCATGGGCCGGGACGGGGTCGTGACCGACTGGTTCAACGTGAGCCACCCCCGGTTCTACACGCCCCACCGCGCCATCGCGGCCACCGGTGGCGTGACGGCGCTCCTCATCCTCGTCGGCCTCGAGGTGGAGACCATCATCGCGCTGCTCGCGGAGGCGGCGAGCTTCAGCTTCCTCGTCGCGTACTCGCTCGTCCACGTCTCGCTCGTCGTCTTCCGGAGAGCCGAACCCGACGGCTACGACCCGTCGTTCGCGCTCCCGCGACCGCTCTACCCGGCCGTCCCGATACTCGGCGTGGTGCTGTCGCTCGTCGTCGTCTCGCAGATGGCGACCGTCGTCGTCGTCATCGGGTCGGCCATCGTCGGCTTCGGCGTCCTCTGGTACGCCGCTTACACCCGGGGTCGGGTCGTGAGCGAGGGGCTCCTGCGCGAGGCGATTCGCGGTGAGCCGGTCGAGCCGTACCGCGTGGTCGTCCCGGTGGCGAACCCGGCGACACAGCACGGGCTGCTCCGGCTCGCGGCGGCGAGCGCGACCGCCAACGCGGACCGGGGGCCCCCCGAACTCGTCGCGGTCAACGTCACGCCGGTCGCCCATCCCTCGCCGCTCCAGAACCTCGAGGCGGACCGTGCGGACCACCAGCGCGACCTCCTCGAGAACGCCCACGACATCGCGGCCGCGATGGACGTCACCCTCCGGACACGGGCGGTGGTCGCCTCCGACGTCGGCGAGGCGATCCTCGAGGTGCTCGAGGAGGAGGCGGCCGACGAGGTCGTCATCGGCTGGGACGGGACGCTGGAGCACGACGGACACGTCTTCGGCACGGCGGTCGACACCGTGGTCCGGGAGGCCCGCTGTGACGTCTCGCTCGTCGACCTCAGAGACGAGACCATCGGGACGCCGGTGGCCCTCGTCGCCCCGGGACCGAACGGACCGGTCGTCGCACACCAGGCGGTCGAGTTCGCGGCCGTCGACGGGACCGTCCCGACCCTGCTGAACGTCCAGTCTCCCGGTGCGGGGAGCGACTCGGACGCCGAGACCCGGGGGCGGGAGGTCGTGACTGACGCCGCCGAGACGGCGGGACTCGACCCCGACGAGTACGACGTCCGGGTCGTCGTGGACGACGACGTCGGACGGGCGGTCGTCGAGGCGACCCACGAGTACGACACCGTCTGCGTCGGGCTCTCGGGACGGCCCGAGGGGACACGGATACCCTTCGGGACCGTCACGGAACGCGTCGTGGGGGACGTCCCGTGCAACCTCGCCCTGATACGCGGGGCCTGAGCGCGTCGGCGCACTCGCGCCCGGACCTCCCGTCGGAGCCGCCGACGGCCGTGTCGCGGGCGTGTCGCCCGCACCGCCCCCTTTTTCCCACCTCCCCCTCCACGTCACCCCATGTCGGTCCGCGACGCCGCCGTCCGTGCCTACCGCGAGGGCCTGCCGGCCCTCGCGGCGAGCGTGTTCGGCGGCCTCCTCGCGGGCCTCGTCCTCGGCGGGATGCGCGGTGAACTCCGTGCGGTCCCCGGCCTGCTCGTCCTCATCCCCGCACTCCTCGCCACGCGCGGGAACGTCTACGGCTCGCTCGGCGCGCGCATCGCCACCGGTCTCCACCAGGGGCTGGTCGAACCCCGGGTGAACCTCGGCGACGATCGCCTCCGCGGGGCCGTCGCGGCGGCCATCGGGAATGGCCTGCTCGCGAGCGCGTTCGCCGCAACCGTCGCGTTCCTCGTACTCACCGTCCTCTCGCGGAACCCCGCGCCGTTGCCCACCCTCCTCGGCGTCGCCCTCGTCGCCGGCCTGTTCTCGGGGGTCGCCCTCTCCTCCGTCGTGGTCGTCCTCGTGTTCGCGGGCTACCGGCGGGGGCGCGACCCGGACACGCTCGTCGGCCCCATCGTCACCACCGCGGGCGACGTGTTCGGCCTCGCGTTCCTCGTCCTCGCGGTCCGCATTGTCCTCGGACTCGGCCTCGGGGGTG
>Ga0207797_1002869_pt1 | contig 11802 bp, 10 predicted proteins | sample PRCRCaboRojoPR_6_FD_187275 | JGI IMG/M metagenome (GOLD analysis project Ga0207797, IMG submission 187275) | Marine sediment microbial community from Cabo Rojo, Puerto Rico - PR CR 10% Liquid 1 (SPAdes) | ecosystem: Environmental > Aquatic > Marine > Coastal > Sediment | place: Cabo Rojo, Puerto... | reverse complement strand
CAGGGGTGAAAGTGAGAAAGTGGGCAGGGGTGAAAGTGGAAAAGTGAGAAAGTGGGAAAATGTGAATGTGTGCAGGTGGGAAAGTGTGAAAGTGTGCTGGCGTTCCGGGTTAACCTGTTGTTTTTACGTAAAACGTAACACTTAAAACATAAAACGCCGCGTCAGCGGTTCTAAAACGGCCGCATCGGCGGCCTCTAAAACCTAACACGCGCCATAGGCGCCTCATGAACAAACGTCTTTATCAAATTCTGGAGTTTGATGCGGTTCTGGAAGACCTGGCGGGACGGACCCATTGCCCGGTATCTGCGGAACGGGTGCGGGGGTTGGCGCCCCTGGCGACGCAAGCGGAGGTGGCGAGAAGCGTAGGAGAGATTTCAGAGATCCGGGGATTCATGGATGAGGGCGGTACGGTCCCCATGGGGACATTCGACGACCTTCGCAACCCGTTTTACTCCGCTTCTACCGAAGGAAGCCGCCTCGATCCCGAGGCGTTTCGCAGTATCCACGGTGCCCTGACACTGTCCAAACGCCTTTCGCAATTCTTCAGAGAAAATCGGACCGAATTTCCCGCCGTATCCCAGATCTCCAAAGGACTCGCGCCCCTCCCGGAACTGGTGGGCGACATTGAACGGGTCCTCGACCTGACTTCGCTGGAAGTTAAGGATCGCGCCAGCTCCACCTTGGCAACCCTTCGCCGGCAACTTGCCGACGCGCGACATCAGGTCCAGAAGGTACTGCACCGAATCACCGAGTCTCTGGCAAAACAGGGAGTGCTTCAGGAACGTCTGGTGACCGTCCGTTCCGGGCGCTGGGTGCTTCCCGTCAAGGAGACCCACCGGCATCTCGTCAAGGGGGTCTTGCACGATCGTTCCGCCAGCGGGGCCACGGCTTTTATGGAACCGATCGAAACCCTGGATCTGAATAACCGGATCCGGCAGATCGAATCGGAGATACGGGAAGAGATCGACCGGATCCTCGTGGGCCTCACCGATCACGTTCGATCCCTCCTGGCGGATCTGGAAACCGGTTTTGAGACCCTCGTCTCCCTCGACACCCTTTACGCCAAGGCGTTGACTTCCAAGCGCTTTCACCAACACCAACCGGCACTCAGCAACAACGGGACCTATGTGTTAACCCACGCCCGCCACCCACTGCTCATGTTGAGAAGATCCTACGGCGACGTGGTTCCCCTGAACATTTCCGTGGGAAAGACGTTTTCCACGCTGGTCATCACCGGACCCAACGCCGGGGGAAAGACGGTGGCGCTCAAGACCCTGGGCCTGTTGGCACTCATGATCGCCTGCGGCCTCCACATCCCCGCCGGGCCCGACTCGGAGGTCCCCTTTTTTCGCAACATCTATGCATACATCGGCGACGACCAGTCCATCGAAAACGATCTGTCCACATTCTCCGCCCATCTGAACGGAATCAAGGGAATCGTAGAACATGCCGCTACCGGGGATCTGGTACTCATAGACGAAATCGGCGCCGGCACGGACCCCCAGGAGGGCGCCGCCTTGGCCATGGCGGTGCTGGAACGTTTGACCCAACGACGGGCGCTCACCGTGGTCACCTCGCATCAAGGCGCGCTCAAGGCCTTCGCGCACGAAACCCCCGGGATCGCCAACGGATCGATGGCCTTTGACGCCGATACCCTCACCCCCACCTATGAGTTCAGACCCAACTTGCCCGGTTCGAGTTATGCCTTTGAAATTGCCCGACGCATCGGTTTGCCGGCAACGGTGGTGGACCGTTCAAAAGAGCTGATGGACACGCAAACGAACCGCCTGGAAGACTTGTTGATGGCCCTGGAGACTCGGATCAGCGAAAACAGGGCCCGACAGGAGGAACTGGACCGGGAAACGGGCCTGACCCGATCCTTGCGACAAGACCTGGAGCGGAAGCGGGCTGAACTCGCCGGACAGGAAAAGGAAGCGCGTAAAGCAGCTGCCCGGAAAGCGTCCTCCGTTCTCGCCGGAGCCAATCGTGCCATAGAGGCCGCGGTAGGTGAAATCCGCCGGGAACAGGCCTCGAAGGCGGCCATTCAGAGGGCCGGAGCCATCGTGGACGCCGAAAAGGCCGCAGTGAAAGAAGAACTGGCCGCCACGGGGCAGGAAGCACCGGCTGAGGAGGAAGGCGCGTTTCTGCAAAACGTAACCGTAGGCGACCCGGTGCGCTGGAAAAGAGGGGGAAAGGACGGCGTGGTCCTTGCCCCGCCGGAAGCGGATCGGGTGCTGGTCGGTATCGGCGGACTCAAGGTGCACATACCCAAACACGAGCTAGCGCCTATGGCTAAACCGACTCCGGTAAAAGGGAAAACCGCCCCGCCGGTTCGGACCCCCCTGGTAGACGCCCAATCGCGTATCGACGTTCGAGGCATGCGGGTGGAGGAGGCCCTAGAAGCGGTGGACAAGTTTCTGGACAATGCCGTGGTGGCCGGACTTTCCGAGGTGAAGGTAATTCACGGCGTAGGCACCGGAGCCCTTCGCAACAACCTGATGCCCTACCTGGAGGAACATCCACTCGTTCGCGGCACCTCCCACGGTCCCCGGGATCAGGAGAACCCAGGCATGACGATCGTCCGGATGGCCGATTCGGGTGGTTAGGTAGGGGCAGACATTGTTTGTTATTGGTTATCTGTGATTGGTTATTGGTTGTGGGGGAGCTGAGATACTGGATACTGGATGCTGGATACTGGTCGGAGAAAGAGCGGGGGAGAAAGGGAGCAGGTGTGCAGGGGAGAATGTAGGAAAGTGGGTCCTGATTTCGCATATTGTTTGGCCGGGAAGGGGTTTTTCAGGCTGACTGTTTGAGACCTTTAGAGTTTCAGCCGCATGGAAATCGGATAACCCCTGGAGCTGGAAAAACCGAACATCGAACATCGAACGTCCAACATCGAATATTAAATGAAAAAACCAAGAAATGGGCTTCCTCGCCGCAAAGCTCCCAGCGGAAGGGGTGGTTCAATTTCAGGGTGGTTGACTGTCTGAGGTTCTTAGAGCCGCTTAGCGCCGTTGCCGAATCGAGTCTACCCGACCGCCGGTAATGTTGAATGAACCCCAATCCATAATAAACAAAAAGAAGGCAACGGGGCGTAGCGGCTCTTGGGACCGAGTTTCAACCGCACTGAAATTGAATTACCCCTGGAGCCCTCACCTTGACCGGAAAGAGGTCTATTTGCGTCGTCTGCAACTGTCTCCGGTTCCCGGAACGTTTTCCCAGATTGATAAACTCCGCTTTCCGTGCTATCTGGGAGTATGCATAACTTGGGCTCCATTCACACAATCCAGAAACCTCCTGTAGAGGCACGGGTTCGGCTTCTTGCCCTTTCGGGGCTGCTTGGGCTCGTTTGTTGCTTCTTGACAGGCGTCTGCAGTGCCGAAGATAGGGATCCCGCCCCCCAGGTCCTCGACGTATTCGCCAGCATCCCTCCGCAAATCCATTTCGTTGAGGCGATCGGCAAGGAACGGGTATCTTGTACGGCGATGGTCGATCCCGGTGAAAGTCCGGCCACCTACGAACCGACGCCGAAACAGATCGCCGCCCTCGGGAAGGCCCGACTCTATTTCCGGATCGGTGTTCCTTTCGAGTCCATCTGGATGGAGCGGATCCAAGAAGCCAATCCGGACATGCGGGTCGTGGACACCGCTGAGGGGGTAGATCTTTTGCCCATGAAGCGCCACTATCACGGGGAAGACGGAGATCATGCACACTCCTCAGCGAAGTCGAGCGGGGATAAAGACGGACGGAAAGATCCCCACGTCTGGCTAAGTGTGGAGGCCGTCAAGACGCAGGCACGGAATATCTGTAATGCCTTCGTGACGGAAGACCCCGACGGGCGTACTTTCTATGAACAAAACCTGGATCTCTTCCTGGACGACCTGGGTCGATTGGATCGCACAATCGCCGACATCTTCGCGAAGGTATCGTCTCGAAAATTCATTGCCCTTCACCCGGCCTGGGGCTACTTTGCCCGCGATTACGGGCTCGAACAAATACCGGTTGAACTCGAGGGCAAGCAGCCCAGTGCAAAGTCGCTCACCCATCTCATCCAATTGGCCCAATCGGAAAACATCCGGGTCGTGGTGGTACAACGACAGTTTTCCACCGCAAGCGCCCGGGTAATCGCAGAAGCGATCGGGGCCCGGGTCGTCCAGCTGGATCCACTCGATGCAGACTACATGGAGAATATGAAACGGATCGCCCGTACACTGGCGGAGGCGATGAAATGAGCGAAGCGCAAACGGCCATTCTCGCGGACAGCGTCGAGTTTTCTTATGACGGATTTCCCGTGCTGGAAGACATCAGTCTTTCCGTCCCCGAAGGGGATTTTCTCGGCATGGTCGGGCCGAACGGCAGCGGCAAGACCACGTTGTTGAAAATCTTTCTGGGGCTACTCCGCCCGACGAATGGAAGCGTGCGGATCTTCGGTAAGGCGCCGGAACGGATGCGCCAGCTCGTGGGGTATGTCCCCCAGCATGCCAGTTTGGATGACAGCTTTCCCGTGAGCGTCCTGGATGTGGTGCTGATGGGCCGCCTGCATCGTGCGCCTTTCTTTGGTGGATATAAAAAACGGGACAAAGAGGTGGCAAGACAAGTGATGAGAGACGTACAGGTGGAAGATCTTGCCAAACGCCGCTTCGGAACCCTCTCCGGCGGGCAAAAACAACGGGTTCTTCTTGCCCGGGCCCTGGCCGTTCGCCCGCGGCTCCTACTCCTCGACGAACCGACGGCGAGTGTAGACGGCCGGGTGGAGCAGGACATCTATGAGCTGTTGAAAAGGCTGAACGAACAGGTGACGATTGTTCTCGTCTCTCACGATGTGGGCTTTATCTCTACCTATGTGCGACACGTGGCCTGTGTCAACCGGCGCCTGACCTGTAATCCCACGGAGGAAATCACGGGAGATGTGATTGAGGCGTGTTATAGTGGGCCGGTGCATATGATTAAGCACCAATGCGAACTTTGACGACGGTTCCGTAAAGGGATCGACATCTGCGTTACGCTTCGCCCCTCGTCACTGCGGCGTACCTCCAGTACGCCTCATTCCTCGGGGCTCGCAAGCCTTGATCTCGATCCCTTTACGAAACCGTCTAGATTATGAATCACGATTCCTTATTCCAGTTCCTTACGGATCCTTAGAAAAATCGAATTGACTGGTAATTCTTGAGCACAAAAAAAGCTGTACCCAAACAGGTCCATGCGGTGACCGACCCTACATGTAAAAACGCTCCATAACAGAAATCGAAAACTTCATTGATAAAACCAAGGCAACGAATCCAATGGAATTTTTTAGTGCGCTCAGTGAGCAGACCTTTTTACAGCATGCCTTGATTGCGGGTCTTTTGGCCAGCGTGGCGTGTGGGATTGCGGGCACCTATGTGGTGGTCAAACGGATCGTTTTTATCAGCGGGGGGATCTCTCATGCCGTGCTGGGTGGAATGGGCGTCGCCTATTTTTACAACTACAACCCGATACACGGGGCGGTGATCGCATCCATCATCGCCGCACTCATTATCGGATACATCAGCCTCCAGTACCACCAGTACGAGGACACGATCATCGGTGCCGTCTGGGCAGTGGGTATGGCCATCGGCATCCTGTTTATCTACAAGACGCCGGGCTACACGGTGGACCTGATGAGCTATCTATTCGGAAACATCCTTATGGTGGACACTGCTCGGCTGCAGGTCCTCGCGCTACTGGACGGGATCATTCTGGCGGCGGTCATCCTATTTTTCAAGCGCTTTTTAGCGGTCTGCTTTGACGAAGAGTACAGTCGCCTTCAGGATATTTCGGTCCTCGCCACCTATTTGCTCCTGCTTTGTCTCATCGCGCTGACGGTGGTCATTCTCATCCAGGTCGTGGGGGTGATTCTGGTAATCGCTCTCCTGAGCCTCCCGGCAGCCACCGCACGCCACTTCTCCCACAGCCTTGGACAGATGATGGTCCTGGCCACCTTTCTTGCCGCTCTCTTTACGACAACCGGACTCATTGTCTCCTATGAACCGGGCTTACCTGCAGGTGCGACCATCATTGTCATCGCCGGTGCCGCCTATCTCCTGGCAACCGCGTTCAGGGGACTGGCGGCCAAATTTCGTTCTTGACTTTCACGGGTGGCTTGCAGTTGACTGGCTTGCTCCCGTGGGAAGACCGCATCACTTCTCAAATACTTCGAAGTGAAAAGGGCATTCGTAGACAATGTCCCCTTCGTAATTGGCGACGTATCCGTGATAGGTGTAAACGCCTGGTTCTAATCCCACAGGTATGCGGTGGGTTTTTTGACCGGACAAGACTTCCCCGGGGCTCAGCTCGATCCGAAACGGGCCCCAGATAAAGTCACTCCGGCTCATATCCGGCTTGGTTACCATTGTACCAAACCAAACCTCCTGTCTAACACCCGAATGGCTTAGAAGCGTAGCTTGAAGGCTCAGGATATCCCCTGTATAGAGATTCGTCTTGTCCGGAACCAGTGTGCATTCACAAATTTGGCTACAGTTAAAACATGTTTCGTTTGAAAAGCGGCTTTCGTTCCCTTCCATGTCACAGGCGGTAACCGCGAAAAAATAGGTCTTCCTCTCATCCAAATCAGTGAAAGTGAACTCACAGACTTCCCCTGTTGTCACTTCGTAGGCATGCACTTGAATGGGAGAACTCCCTTCCAGGGCCTCCTCGCCCTGATACGGTTGGCCTGGTGAACCGGTCTTGTAATAAATTTTGTAACCTAACAAATTGGAGGCATCGCTTGGATCCCAACGAATGGTAAGATCGATTCCATAGGCGGGAGACAAAAAGAAGAAACCCCAGGCAATGAAAACCCATTGAGCGAATGCGAAACCAAATATTTGACGAACCCGTCTCATGGTGAAGTAAGACCTCTCCCACCATTGAAACAGCCAGCCTACCTTCGGGCTCTTTTATGAAAGAATTGTGCCAAACAGCTTTCTATACAATTTTAGGTAGTTACCGAATGCGATACGAGAATGATTGGTAATTATGTTCCCAGGAAGGAAAAAACTTATCTAATTTGCTGGGTCCTGAACCGGATGATGTTATTGAAGTACCGGCAGAGGGCGTAAATATCAGAGTCCAGAGTGCTCGGCTTTGCCCGGCCCTCGAAGGAGAAGTTTACAGAGGATGTACCGGATTAATGGAATGCTCGAACGAGGAAATATTGGTCAGGGACAGGTGACTCCTTTACGTCTGTGTCAAAAAAATCCATGTGCCTTTTCGGAAGGATCTAAGAAATGCGATTGGCTTTTCCAACACCCCATTACTCCAATATTCCAACATTCCAGGTGCAAATACAGCAAGGCAAAGCCATTTGTCCCTGACCCGGCCTAAAGGACCACGATCTCTCTGCTACATCAAAAGCCGATTTATGGATGAGTACTCACCAGGAAAGGTTAACGGTTCTTCTCATCCACAAATTGCAGCTACCCCAGGCCGATGAACTTGCCCCCTTGATAGATGGCAAAGGCCACCACCCAGGCCAGGGCGGTAGAGTAGCCCATACTGAAGAGGGCCCATTTCCAGGAATTGGTCTCCCGCCGGATAACCGCGACGGTAGCGAGGCAGGGGACATAGATGAGAACGAAGACCATCATGGCGTACGCGGAAAGGGGGGTCATGCTCTTTCTGAGGGCCGATTTCAAGGCCTCTCCCCTTTTCACTTCGTCTCCTCCGACGGCATAGAGCACCCCCATGGTGCTGACCACGATCTCCTTGGCCACAAAGCCGGAAATGACCGCTACCGTACCGCGCCAGTCGATCCCGATCGGTTCGAGAATCGGGGCCAGGGTTTTTCCCATTCGCCCCATATAGGACTTCTCTACCGTTTCCCTTGCCTTTTGTGCCTCCAACGCGGAGATTCGCTGGTCCCTTTCCTGCCGAAGAGCATCCCGGGCAGACGGGGGAAGCTGGCGCATCATCAACTCGTACCGGTTCTCCATCCGGTTGATCCGCGCCTCGTAATTGACCGAGTAGTCCACCGTTCTCGGGTAGGTACTCAACGCCCAGACCACCACGGAACCGACCAAAATCACACCGCCCATCTTCTTGAGAAAGATCTTGGCCCGATCCCACATGTGGATCAACAGGCTTTTCAGCATGGGCACCCGATACGGAGGAAGTTCCATCACGAAAGGCGCCACTTCTCCCCTCAGCAACGTGGACCGAAACAGCCTGCCCACCAGGATCGCCAAAACGATGCCCAGAAAATAGACGGAAAAAATGACGTTACCTGCCTTGCCGCCGAAGAACGCGCCGGCCAGCAATACGTAGACCGGCAACCTCGCCGAACAGGACATCAAGGGGTTGATGAGGATCGTCAGAACCCGGTCTTTGTGACTTTCCAGTGTTCGTGTGGCCATGATGGCCGGCACATTACACCCGAATCCCATGAGCAGAGGAATGAAGGATTTCCCGTGAAGTCCGATCAGGTGCATGACCTTGTCCATTAAGAAAGCTGCCCGGGCCATGTACCCGGTGTCCTCGAAAATGGCGATACAAAAGAAGAGAATGAGGATGTTGGGAAAGAATACGGCCACACTTCCAACACCGGCGATGATCCCGTCCACGATCAGCCCCTCCACGATACCCGACGGCAGCAGGTAACTCACCTGTCGGCTCAGCCACCCGACGGCCCCCTCAATCCAGTCCATGGGATAGGCGCCCACGGTGAAGGTGATCTGAAACATCGCCCATATAAAAAAGACGAACACCGGGATTCCCAACAGGCGATTGGTCAGCACCTGATCCAGCCGCCGAGACATATCCGCCCGATGTTCGGATATGGTCTTGACCACTTCCTTGACCACGCCGGCGACGAACCCGTACCGGTAGTCGGTCATCACAATTTCCGGTTCGTCGTCGAACAAGCCCCGGAGCCTATCGCGCCGTGTCGCCACTTCCGCAAATACAAGCTCGGCGGCGGAAGGATCGATATACTTCAATCGATCTTTGATGACCTTGTCATCTTCCAGAAGTTTGATCGCCACCCACCGAATGTCCGTATACGGTCTGTAGGACATCTTTTCTTCGATGATCGCGGAGACTTCGTCGATACACTTTTCGATATCTTTGCCGTAGTGGACCTTGCGCACCGGTTCCACCTTCGTACCCGTTTCGGCGATGGAAACGATGGCGCTCAGAAGCTTCTGCGTGCCTTTGTTTACGTTTCCTACGGTGAAGACGACCGGAACATCCAAGAGTTCGGAAAGCTTTTCGCCGTCGATCTTTAACCCGCGCTGCTCAATCATGTCCGCCATATTGAGAACGAATATGACCTTTGTGTCGAGCTCGCGAAGTTGGGTGGCAAGATAGAGATTGCGCTCCAGATTGGACGCATCGATGACGGCTACGACGACGTCGGGCTGTTCGTCGAGGATAAAATTGCGGGCGACAATCTCCTCCACGGTGTAGGCGGTAAGGCTGTAGGTTCCCGGAAGGTCTACAATGGTGAGGTCATAACCGTAGGCGCTGAGACGGCCTTCCTTCTTTTCTACGGTGACACCGGGCCAGTTGCCGATCTTCTGACGGCTCCCGGTGAGGTTACTGAATATGGTGCTCTTGCCCGAGTTTGGGTTCCCGGCCAGAGCCACTGTAATCGATTTGTCCGCCATCTACGGGGCACCACCGGTTCTTGGATTTTCAATCTCCACCTGGGCCGCCTCTTCAACACGAAGCGATACATGATATCCCTTGAGTATCAGCTCGATGGGATCCCGAAGTGGCGCATACTTTTCCACATAGATGTCCGTTCCCCGCAGGAAACCCATCTCCAACAGCCGCCTCCGGAAGGCCCCGTTTCCTCCCACGCGAACCACCGTAGCACTTTGGCCCTGTTTCAATTCGCTCAGTTTCACTTCGGAACCTTCCTGCAGCCGTTCGGCTTTACGAGCACCTTGCTGGCGACTCCCCGGCCGATCGCCAGCCTCGTGTTATTGACGGCAACAATCAACTGACCGGACCCACTGTTGGTAATCACTTCCACCTCATCTCCTTTTCGCATGCCCAATGTGGCCAGTCTCAGCTGGGCGCCGCTGCCGCCGTAAAACTCCTCTACGATACCCAGCTCTCCTTCGTGGGCGTTCGCCAGTGACATCAGACAGGTGCGATCCTTCAGACAGTCTCCGCAAAGACCATAAATCTCCATCCGATGTTGCAACACGTGGAAACCGTAAGATGCCGCAATGTCGAGCTGCATGGTTTCCAGTTGCTGGTTTTCAAATTCCACAATTTTATTGCACTTGGTGCAGATCAGATGGTCGTGGTGTCGCCCGAGGTGCCGGTGCTCGTACCGGGTCGGTTGGCCCTTGAATTCCTTTTTGGCGGCAAACCCGTATCGGCAAAGCAAGGACAGTGTCTTCTTGACGAAATCGGGTTCCGGATGCAAGCCGTTTTGCCGGAGCAGGTCCAGAAGCTCTTCAAAGGTGACATGCCTTTCCACGTCCAGAAAGACCGACAAGATGGCCATTCGATCATCGATGCGGTCGATTCCTTCCTTTTCAAACAACCGGAAAAACTGTTTCTTTTCCTGTTGGTGGAGCGATTCCATCCCAGAAGCCTCTCATTGGTGCAACACTCAAACCTAGTGCAGCCCGGTATCGTTGTCAACCGGCAGGTCCCGCCCGTGCGCCCTGGAAGGAGACACTCGGACGGAGTTCCATGTTACCAGTTTTTCATCTGATCTATGGATACACGGCACTAACTCTTGGTGTGACCGGGCACGGTGTAGGTGGTGCAACTCCCCGACGAACACTGCCTGTTCTCTACCTGGGTCCGGGTTTTTGCGCCTCCGCCTTCCGCCATGGCAAAATTGGTGGTGCTGATCACCCGTTCAAACTCTTCGGAATTGCAGTGGGGACACTTCATTTCCATCGTGTCGTCTTTCCCTACGACCAAGAATTCAAACACCTCATTACATTTCAAGCAACGAAACTCATATAACGGCATCGTCCTGCCTCCTTTTTCGTCCGAAAAAAGCCACGGCAGATATCGGGCGAACCCTTCTCCCTACCTCATTTTGCGAATCCCATGCCATGACCCTTGGCCCCGTACGCAGGGGGCCTCATTGAAAGTTTCAATAAACTGTGTAATATAGCAAAACCGTCTGATAATGGCAATTCTTTAGCGCCCTGCGTATCCACTGAAAAAAAATTGAAAGATGTTATAACAAAAAACATATCGAGCAGTTGATGGAGGCGGTCAATTTTGGGCCGTGGGGGATGCGACGCAATTATGAACACAGAATGGTGCGTGATTTCAGGTCCGCCCTGTTCGGGGAAAACCACGCTGATAAACGAACTGGAAGCACTCGGGTATCCAGTGGTCCACGAAGTGGCCCGGTCGCTCATTACGTCCTGTCTGAGACCGGGCATGACGCCAAAAGAGATCCAGGCCAGGAAATCGACCCTTCAACACGACATTCTCCGGGTCAAGTTGGAAATCGAAAACGGCCTCTCCGCGAACCAAACGACCTTTTTCGACCGAGGAATTCCCGACAGCATCGCCTATTTCAAACTTGCCGGTCTGGACCCGGGACAGGTGATCGATTCCGCCCGTATACGTCGCTACAAACACGTCTTTTTCCTCGAAGCGCTCCCATACCGGAAGGATTCTGTGCGAATCGAAGAGACCGCCTCCGCTGCCACACTTGCCGAATCTCTGGAGAAAAGCTATCGGCTTGTGGGGTATGAACCGATTCGAATTCCCTGTGTGAGTACGGAAGAAAGGCTGCGTTGCATCCTGGAGTATCTGTCACGGAGGTGAGGTAGGGAGCAGGGGGGCCGGTGAGTATGC
>Ga0207797_1002868_pt1 | contig 11805 bp, 16 predicted proteins | sample PRCRCaboRojoPR_6_FD_187275 | JGI IMG/M metagenome (GOLD analysis project Ga0207797, IMG submission 187275) | Marine sediment microbial community from Cabo Rojo, Puerto Rico - PR CR 10% Liquid 1 (SPAdes) | ecosystem: Environmental > Aquatic > Marine > Coastal > Sediment | place: Cabo Rojo, Puerto... | reverse complement strand
CATCAGCACCCGCTCGGAGCCGTTGACGATGAAGTACCCACCGGGGTCGGCGGGGTCCTCGCCGATCTCGATCAGCTCCTCGCGGTTGAACCCGGCGATGTTGCACTTCTTCGAGCCGACCATCACCGGCATCCGGCCGACCTTCGCCTCGGCCTCGTCGACGATGCGCTCCTCCTCTTCCTTGCCGCCCCGGACGATGCGCATCTCCATGAACACCGGCGCGGCGTAGGTGATGTTCCGCAGACGGGCCTCCTGGGGGTAGAGAAGCTCCTCGCTGCCGTCGGCCTCGCGCACCCGCGGGGTGGTCATCCGTACGTTGCCGAGCTCGACGAACACCGGCTCCTGGCCCTCCTTGTCACCGATGTCCGTGTCGATCGTCTCCTTCTCGTCGACGACCTCCTGCATCCCCCGCTCCAGGAAGGCGTTGAACGACCGGAAGTGGTGCTCGGCCAGCCGCTCCCGCGAGAAGTACTCCCGGGAGATCGCCCGTCGGTCCTGTCGGTTCATGCTCATTCGATCACCAGTCGGTAGACGACCGCCGTGTCGGTCGTTCGGGAGTCCCGTTCGATGCGGACCACGTCGCCGGCCTCCGCGTCGAGCTCCCGCAGCGCCGGGTCGCGACGCTTGATCTTCGGCATGTCTGTGCGCCTGATGTCGTACTCCTCGAGCACGCGTTCGAGCTCCGCCTCGTCCACGAGGCTGTGCTCCGGCACGAGGTTGTGCTGGGTTGCGTCTACCATTGTGGGTGGGCCTGGCCGTAGAAGGCTATCACGAGATACTACAGAGCGGTACCGTCGTGACGCACATAAGCGTTGTCAAATCCGCCTGCAGGAGCTATCGGTCGCCCGGCGGACCCCCGGTGGCCGCCCGGTCTGACACACCACAACGTTGCACGCTACAGGACAAAAGGGTGGCGGCTGCCGGCGTCTTTGGAAAGGCTTAAACCCGGAACGGCGGTACGTTGGAGTGCCTGCCCGGGTGGTGTAGTGGCCCATCATACAACCCTGTCACGGTTGTGACGCGGGTTCAAATCCCGCCTCGGGCGTTCTAAACCGATCCAATTCGTTCCCAGCCGCCGGCCCGTCGTTCAACTACGGGGACACGGCGACGTTCTCCGGTGGACTGGTTCCGTGCCGAACTCGAAACAACGAGGCGACGGAGTCGCGGGTCATCCACGAGCTCGTCACGGCGGGGGACGACGTCGCCCTCCCGTTCGGTGACAACGCGAAGTACGACCTCGTCGTCGACGACGGTGACCTGCACCGTGTCCAGTGCAAGACCGCCTGGCAGACCGGGGACGGGACGGTTCAACACACTCACAGACCACCAGGGACGGCGAGTACCACGAGAGCACGTGTCGCGGCGAGATCGAGGCCTTCGTCGTCCGCCATCCGGAGACGGGGACCGTCTACTGGGTCGGCATAGACAACGCGACCAGCAGCAAGAAGATGGACCTCCGTTTCGAGGCGGAGATCGACCACCCCTCCGTCGGCTGGGCCGAAGCCTACGAGTTCGACGGCGAGATCCCCTGACTCAGCCGTCCACGGTCAGCCGGTAGCCGTTCCCGTCCCGCACCAGCCGGTCGGTCGCGACGGCCCCCGCCAGCGCCTCCCGCACGGCGTCCGGGTCGGCGCTGCCGCTGTCGGCCAGCACGGCCACCACCACCCGCTCGGGGCAGGTGTCGACCCCGTCACGGGCGGTGTTGAGCGCGACGACGTCCACTACACGGTCCGCGAGCGTGCTCACACCGGACCGAACAGTCCCGGACACAAGCCCGTCCCGGAAGCTACATTCCCCGCCCGTGGCTCGGCCACGCCATGGGTGAGCGCCCGCTGGTGCGCGCCGAGGCGGCCGCGCTGGTGGCCGTCGGGGGGTTCGCCGGCGCGAACCTGCGCTTTCTGGCCGGCCAGGCCGTCGCCGGCCTCGGCGGGACCCTCGCCGTGAACGCCCTCGGCAGTTTCCTGCTGGGCTTTCTCGTGTACGAGGCCGAGCTCGCCGGCGTCCTCTCGCGGCGCGCACGGCTGGTGCTGGCGACCGGGTTCCTCTCCTCGTTCACCACCTACAGCACGTTCGTCCTCGACGCGGCCAGCGCGGCGCCGGCGGTCGCGGTGGCCTACGTCGCCGCAAGCTACGGGCTCGGGTTCGCGGGTGTCCTCGCGGGGCGGGCAGTCGCAGCCAGGGTACAGCCCACCGGGGGCGGCGGGTCGGCAGCCGCCGCGGAGGGGGGTGACCGGTAGTGCTGCTCGGGCCCGCACAGCTGGTCGGGCTGGGTGGCGCGCTCGGGGCGGTGTGTCGCCACGCCGTCGCGAGCCGCGTGCCCGCCGGCGAGTACCCCCTCGGGACGCTCGTGGTCAACGTCCTGGGGAGCTTCCTGCTGGCGCTTGTCACCGTCGCCGGCGCCGACCGGGCGACGCTGCTGTTCGTCGGTACCGGCGCCTGCGGGGCGTTCACCACGTTCTCGTCGTTCACCGTGGAGACGGTGCGGCTCTGGGAGGAGGGGGCGCGGCTGCCGGCAGCCGGCTACGCCGCCGGGTCGCTGGCGGGCGGGCTCGCCGGGGTGGGCACAGCCTACGGCGTCGCCGCGGTGCTGGGGCTCGGGTGAGTCAGCCGACCCGCGGGCTCGCACCCCCGTGTGGCGTGTCCCGTTCGCGGATCCGGACGGCGTGGACCCGCTCGGTGGCGTCGTCGACGACCAGCGCGTCCCCCGGGCGGGTGGGCATCCGGTCGAGCAGCGACGCCTCGGTGTACGCCGGCCGGGCCGACGCCAGCGCCTCCCGGTCCGGGCCGCTGGTGAGCCGGTGGACGACCAGCAGGTCCGACTGGGAGGCGGCCACCTCGGGGAGCGCGCTGGGCCGCTGTGTCGCGGCGACGAGGCTCACCCCGGGACCGCGCCCGCGGGTGAGCAGCCGCCGGAGCGCGGGCGCGGCGACCCCGCCGAAGGGGACGTGGGCCTCGTCGACCAGCAGCCACGGGAGCCGGTCGGTGCGGCCCTCGACGCGCGCCCGGTACAGCTCCGCGGCCACCGCCCGGCAGGCGGCGTTGGTCGGGGCCGCGGCCAGCCCGGAGCAGTCAAGCACCGTCACCCCGGGCCCGAGCAGCTCCGGACCGTCGTCGCCGAACACGCCCCACTCGTCGGCGAGCGCGAGGTGGTTGGCCGCGGTGAGCCGCACCGCGGGCGGGGCGTCGCTGTCGCGGACGAACGCCCGCATCCCGGCGAGGGTGGGACGGCTGTCGGCGGCCCGCCACACCAGCCCGCCGGCGGCGCCCGTCGGCTCCAGACCCAGCAGCGCCGGCCAGGCCCGTGCCGGGAGCGCGTCCGCCCGGAGCCGCGGGGGCGCGACCGTCGCCGGCACCCCCTCGGCGAGCGTGGCGAACTCCCCCATCGGGTCGAGCAACACCGGCGCCAGCGCGTCGACGGTCGCCAGCTCCTCAGCGAGCACCCCCAGGGTGTAGGACTTCCCGGAGCCGCGCTTGCCGACCACCAGCGCCGCGTGCGGGCCCCCGAGGTCGAGGCCGACGGGTTCGCCCTCGCTACCGTCGCGGGCGCGGTAGGCGCCGAGACGGCCGACCGGCCCCGGCGGGGTGCCCGCGTGGCCGATGACGTGCACGGCGTGTCTGGTCGCGGCTTCGGTTTTCAATCCTCGTCCGGGGGTTGAAACCCGAGAACGCGACCAGACCTCCCGTGCGTTCGAAACCCAACTTCGCCGGCGACGAGCGCGCCATCGAGGGACTCCCCATCCGCCTCGTCATCGCGCTCGTCGTCGGCGTCGCCAGCCTCTCGGTGATGATGAGCATGCTCGGCGGCATCGACGGGCTCGTGGTGACAGAACTGGACACGAGACCGACCCCCGAGGTGGTCGGGCCCGGCCAGCAGACGGTAGAGGTGACCGTCGTCGACCCGGACGGCGACCCCGTCGCGGGCGCGACCGTCGTCGCCCGCTCCGGAACCGCCCGGCTGGACGGCGCGAGGACGGCGACCACCGACGAGAACGGCGTCGCGACGTTCGAGCTGGCCCCGTCGCTGGGGCCGAACCAGGCCGACGGAACCGTCGAGTTCGCCGTGAAACCGCCCGCCGGCGGCCAGTACGTCGACCGCCGGGAGAACACGGAGCTGCTGGTGGTCGGCTAGCGGTCAGCGGTTCTCCCAGTCGATCCAGTCCTGCTCCCAGCCCCGGCGGCCGCCGGCCTCGCGCTCGGCGAACTCGCGGTCCTCGCGGAGCGTCCGGTTGCGCTCGACGGTGGTGGCCTGCTCGCCCTCGACCAGCATCGGGCGGAACGCGACCGGCCCGAACCGCTCGACCGGCTCGCCCGACCGGTCGACGGCGACCAGCGTCTGTTCGCGGGCGCCCAGCGGCATCGCCAGCCGGCCGTCCGGCGCGAGCTGTTCCACCAGCGCCCGCGGCGGCTCGACGGCCGCGGCCTCCAGCAGGATACGGTCGTAGGGGGCGTACTCCGGGAGGCCGTCGGCGCCGTCCCGGCAGTCGACGAGCACGCCGCCGTGGCCGGCCGCGGAGAGGTTCGAGCGGGCCTCGTACACCAGCCGGCGGTCGATGTCCACCGCCTGGACGTTCCGGTCGCCGGCGACCTCCGCCAGCACCGCCGCAGTGTAGCCGACGCCGGCGCCGACGACGAGCACGGAGTCGTCCTCCCGGGGTGCGACCGCCTCCAGCAGCCGGGCGGCCGTGCTCGGCGACAGCACGGTCGTCCCGTAGCACTCCCCCTGGCGGTCGGCGTAGGCGCTGCGCTCGTCGTCGACGAACTCGTGGCGGGGGACCGTCCGCATCGCCAGCCCCACCGCCTCGCTGCGGACGTGGCCCTTGGCCTCGTGTTCGAGGCTGTCGACCATGTCCTCCCGCAACGCCGCGCGGTCCATGACTCACCGTCGTTGCGGAGGCTAATCAATCGCGCGACCGCCGGGCGACCGTCCGGCGGGCGGTGTCCGCGCGCTTATCCGTGCGGACGGGGTACTCCGTCGCATGAGCGACTCCGTCGAGCGCGTCGCGGCGGACTGTCCGGCCTGTTCCCCGCCGGAGACGGTCCACGAACTGCTCGCTGAGGGCGGCGGCCACCGGACGGTGCGCTGCACCCAGTGTGGCCACACCCACAAGGTGACCCCCGACCGGGAGCGCACCGTCGAGCGGCAGGTGATCGTCTCCCAGGAGGGCGACTCCGTCGCCACCCGCGTTGACGCCCCGCCGGCCGAGGAGGTGGCCGTCGGCGAGGAGTTCATCGTGGACACGGAGGAGGCGCTGCTCACCGTCCGCATCACGAGCCTGCAGCTGGCCAGCGAGCGCCGCGTCGAGCGCGCCCCCGTCGAGGAGGTCGAGACCATCTGGACCCGCGCGGTGGACAACGTCGCCGTCCCGGTGACGGTCAATCCCGCGGACGGCCGCCACGACGACACCCGGAGCCTGGAGCTGCGGGTGCCCGGTGACGAGCAGCTGACCGTCGGCGAGCGCCGGGCGGCCGGCGACGAGTCGTTCGTCGTCAAGGGGCTGCACGTCCGCGAGGACGCCGTCGGCTACGACTTCCAGAAGCTGGACCACGAGGGCGACAGCGCCGCCGCCAAGGACCTCAAGCGGGTGTACGCCGACGACGACAGCGAGCCGACCCCCTGGTCGGCGTGGTGAGATGGACCACGAGGCCGCCCGCCGGGAGATGGTCGACCGGCTCCGGGCCGGCGGTCGCGTCACCGACGAGCGCGTCCTGAGTGCGCTGGCGGCGGTGCCCCGCCACGAGTTCCTCCCGCCGGACCGGCGGCCGGCGGCCTACCGTGACACCCCCCTCCCGATCGGCAACGGCCAGACCGTCAGCGCCCCGCACATGGTGGGGTTGATGGCCGAGCTGCTGGCGCTGTCGGCCGGCGACCGGGTGCTGGAGGTCGGCACCGGCTGTGGCTACCACGCCGCCGTCACCGCGGAGCTGGTCGGTCCCGGCAACGTCTACAGCGTCGAGTACGACCCGGAGCTGGCGGCGGCTGCGGGCGCCCGGCTGGAGCGGCTGGGGTACGACGTCCACGTCCGGCAGGGCGACGGCCGCGAGGGGTGGCCGGCGGCGGCGCCGTTCGACGCGTCGTATCTCACCTGCGCCCCGGCGGAGCCGCCGGAGGCGGTGCTCGAGCAGACCCGCGGGAACGCCGTGATGCCGCTCGGGAGCGGGAGCCAGCGGCTGGTGCGGTTCGTGGTCGGTGGGGACACCAGAGAGCGGGAGAGCCACGGCCGGGTCCGGTTCGTGGAGATGCGCGGTTAAAAGCGGAAGCCGACCGGGCCGGCGGGCGGGGCCAGCGGGCTGGTCGGCAGCCCGGCGGGCACCTCGGGGTCGTTGTACCCACCCGGGGCGACGTCGTTCGGCGCGTCCGGGTAGAACAGCGACGCCAGCGCCTGGATCTGGCCGCGACCGACCCCGAGTTCGAACTGGCCGCCGCCGTACATCCGGATGCCGGCGTCGAGGCAGTGCTCGACCGTCTCCAGCAGCGACGCCACGCTCCCGAACCGGGAGGGTTTGATGTTGAGCCAGGTCGGCCGGAACGGGAGCTCGCGGATGCTGTCGACACCCGTTATCGGGACGTCCCAGGAGACCCGCCCGGAGGCCCACATGACGCTGTCCTCGGTCTCGTCGGTGATGGCGGGGTCCTCGACGATGGCCTCCGGGAACCCCTCGACGACGAGCCGGTAGAGATGCGGGTTCGGCGGGGTGTCCACCGCCGTCCCGTGGTACTGGCCTTTCATGTCCAGCACCCGCACCCGACCGACCTCGACCAGGTCCGCGACCACCGCGGGGGTCCACTCGGCCGTGGGGTCGAGCTTGAACTCCGAGTCGGGGTACTCCTCGAGGACGGCGTGGATCCGGTCGGTGGTCGGGGGTGTCTCGCCCGCGGACAGCCGGCTGCTGACGACGAACCGCACCGGGTCGTACGTCCGGTCGAGCGCGCTCGCGAGGTCCGTGTCGGCCTGGCGCAGGGCGAGATCCAGCGCCGCGCTCTCGACGGCCCACCGCCGGTAGTGGTGGAAGTCCTCGCGCTCGGGCGGCTCGGGGAACAGCTGCATCCCCCCGACGGCCTCGGAGAACTCCGCGAGCGTGTACTCGCCGGCCAGCGCGAGCTCGTGGTCCCGGAGGCGCTCGTGCTCCTCGGTGTCGTAGGTGACGTCCTCGCCGCGGCCGGTCGCGCCTTCCCCGTGGAGGTGGAAGGTGGTCGTCGCGCGGTCGAACCCGGAGGAGGTGGCCCGCTCGCTGGTCGTCCGCTCGTGGCGCTCGATCACGAGCGGCAGGTCGGCGACGCGGTCGTACAGGCCCATAGTCCGGGGTCGACCCCCCGGCGCTTGAACGTGGCGCCGTCGCGGCGTGGCGGCACCCGGTGTGACCGCCACACGAGGGGGCGATACACCCGAGGCCGGCCGGGAACGCCGGAGCCCCGGCCACACTCGCAACCCCTAAGTGTCGACCCGGCCACGTCGGCGTATGGCCAGCGACCAGGAGATCGAGGCGCGCATCCTCGACAAGCAGATCTGCATGCGCTGTAACGCCCGGAACTCCCCGCGCGCGGAGCGGTGCCGGAAGTGCGGCTACAGCAACCTCCGCCGGAAGGCCAAGGAACGGCGCGCGGTCTGAGCCTCCCCCTCGGTTTTTCTCCCCCGGCCCCGAGCGACGGCTATGGCCGACGACAGCGACGGCGACAGCCGCCTGGTCGAGGGCTGGCAGGGCCGCTTCTACGAGGAGTTCACGGTCGGTGACGTGTACAAACACCCCTACGGCCGGACGGTGACGGAGACTGACAACGTCTGGTTCACCAACCTGACGATGAACGTCAACCCGATGCACTTCAACGAGCCGTACGCCGCGGCGACGGAGTTCGGCGAACGGCTCGTCGACGGGACGTTCGTCATCGCGCTGGCCGTGGGGATGAGCGTCGTCGACGTGTCGATGAACGCCACCGCCAACCTCGGCTACGACGCCGTCCGCCACCACGCCCCCGTCTTCCACGGCGACACCGTCTTCGCCGAGAGCGAGGTGCTCTCGAAACGGGAGTCCGACTCCCGCGAGCACGTCGGCATCGTCGAGACGGAGCTACGCGCCTACAACCAGGACGGGACGAAGGTGCTCAGCCTGGAGCGGACACCGATGGTGCTGAAACGCGAGCACGCGACCGCCAGCGCCGCCCGGCCGCCCGGCTGGCCCGAGGGTGTCGGCACCCAGTCCGAGTAGCGCCCCCCGCGTCCCGTCGGTCGGGCGCTACGCCACCCGGTCGTGGAGGGGGTCGCCGGCCTCGTAGCGGTCGGCGTTGGCCAGCAGCAGGTCGCCGGTCAGCTCGTGGTAGCGGTTCACAAGCGCCGCGGCGTGGGGCGTGACGAGGACGTTCTCCAGGTCCCACAGCGGGGAGTCCCGCGGGAGCGGCTCCTCGTGGTGGGCGTCGAGCGCCGCGCCGGCGATGGTGTCGCCGTTGAGGGCCTCGAGCAGCGCCGCGCGGTCCACCACCGGCCCGCGGGCGACGTTGACCAGGTAGGCGTCCTCGCGCATCGCCGCGAACACCTCGCCGTCGACCAGCCCCCGGGTCGACTCGGCGAGGGGGACACACAGCACGACGAAGCGGGCGTCGGCAACCGCATCGAGTAGCTCGTCGCTCGTGACCACCTCCCGGGCGCCCGGGGCCGGTCGCGGCCGCCGGCGCACGCCGACGACGTCCATCCCCAGCGCGTCCGCCCGGGTGGCGACCCCCTGACCGAGCGTGCCGAGGCCGACGACACAGACCCGCTCGCCGGCCAGCGTGAACGCCGACTCGTAGGGGCCGGGCTCCCAGCGGTGCTCGACCTGGCGGTCCCGGTAGCGGTGGAGCAGGCGGGCAAAGGCGAGCATGTACCCCAGCACCGTCTCGCCGACGCTCTCGCCGTGGATACCCTCGGAGTTGGTGAGCGCGGTGTCGGTCGCCCGGTAGCGCTCGAGGGGGAACTCGTCGACACCGGCGCGGATGCAGTGGACCCACGGCGTCTCGAGGAACGCCTCGCGGTGGCCGAACGTGGCGACACAGTCGACGCCCGCCAGCGGGTCGTCGTCGCCGACGACGCGGGTGTCGTGGCCCTCGCCGGCGAGGTAGTCGGCGAGCAGGTCCGGGTCGAAGTGGAACTCGATGGAGTCGTGGACGGCGACCTCCATGGCCGGCGCTCGCGGCCGGGCGGTAAAACTCCCGCGCTAGCCGGCCCGGACGTTGTGGCCGCCGCCGTCGGCGAACGCGTCGCTGTCGCGGCGGTACACCACCTCGCCGCGGCGCATCGTCCACTCCGGGAACACGCCGTCCATCCCCTCGAAGGGGGTCCACCCCGGGCTCGTGTGGAGGTCGGTCGCGCGGATCTCGGTGACGTCGTCCGGGTCGACCAGCACCAGGTCCGCGTCGTACCCCTCGGCGACCCGGCCCTTGCGCTCGAGGCCGAATATCTCCGCCGGCCGGCGGGCGGTGGCGTCGCGCAGCCGCTCGTAGCCGAGCCGCTCCTCGCGGGCGGCCGCCAGCAGCAACGGCAGCGTCGTCTCGACGCCCGGGACGCCGCTGGGGGCGGTCCAGACGTCGGCGTTTTTCTCGGCGCGGGTGTGGGGGGCGTGGTCGCTGGCGACGATGTCCACCCGGCCGTCGGCGAGCCGCTCGAACAGCGCCTCGCGGCGGCGCTCGCTGCGCAACGGCGGGTTCATCCGGCCGAGCGTCCCCAGCCGGTCGTAGTCCTCGCGGGAGAGAAACAGGTGGTGGGCGGTCGCCTCGCAGCTCATCGGCCCGGCGGCGTCGACCGCCTCCGGCGTGCTCGCGTGGGCGACGTGGAGGTGGGTGTCGGCCTCGCGGGCGAGCGCGGCGGCGTCCCGGACGGCGGCGAGTTCCGCCGCTGCCGTCCGGTAGGCGCTCCAGGCGTCCGGGTCCGACCGCTCGCGGGCGTTCTCGTCGAACAGCGTGGCGTCCTCGGCGTGGACCGTCACCGGGCAGTCGTGCTCGGCGGCGGCCGCGACGGCGTCGGCGAACAGCTCGCGGTCGATTCCCATCTCGCCGGTGGAGTCGGCGAGAAACACCTCGCCGAGCGCGAACAGCGGTCGCTCGAACAGGCTGTCGGGCTCCCAGTCCGGGGTGACGCCGCCGTTGAGCCCGTAGTCGACGAGCGATTCGGCCGCCAGCGCCGCCTTCGCGTCGAACGCCGCCCCCGAGACGGTCGGCGGGTCGGTGTTGGGCTGGTCGACGACGGTGGTGACGCCGCCGGCGGCCGCGCTCTGCGAGCCGGTCGTCCACGTCTCCTTGTGGGCGGCCCCGGGCTCCCTGAAGTGGACGTGGACGTCGACCATCCCCGGGAGCAGCAGCTTCCCGTCGGCGTCGACGGTCGGCTCCCCGGGGAGATGCTGGCCGACGGCCTCGATACGGCCCTCCCGCACCCTGACGTCCCGCACCCGCCCGTCCGCGAGGGTGGCGTCACGTATCAGCATACCCGCGGGGTGGCGGGGAGAGACCGTAAGTCCACGCCTTACTCCTCGTCGCCGTACAGCTCCCCGCGGAGGCGGTCCTCGGCGCGGCGGAACACCCCCCGCAGCGTGCTCACCTCGCGGGTGGTCGGGTGGGCCCGCCCGAGCACGCGCCGGAACAGCCGCCGCACCCGCTCGCGGTCGTTCTCGCGGACGTCGGCGGCGTCGAGCAGCCCCGCCCACTGGCCGTACAGCCCCTCGATGTCGCGCTCGGGCGCCCGGTCGATGGCGTCGGGGTGCTGGTCGTCCGCGAGGGTGAGCTCGCGCATCTCGTACAGCACGACCGTCGCGGCCTGGCCGAGGTTCATCACGGGGTACGCCGGGTTCGCGGGAATCGAGCACACCTCGTCCAGCCGGCCAAGCTCCTCGTTGCTGAGCCCGACCCGCTCGCGGCCGAACACCAGGCAGGTGTCGGCGTCCACCCCGGCCAGCGAGTCGGCCAGCTCCCGGGGCGTGCGGAACGGGTAGCGGACGGAGCGGCGCTCGTCGTCGGGGGTGATCGCCGTGCAGCCGACGGTGTGGAAGTTCTCGACGAGAAAGTCGAACGCGACCTCGCGGGCGTCCGGGAGCACGTCCTCGCGGGCGCGGCCGGCGAAGCCGTACGCCTCGCCGTCCTCCTCGAGGGCGGGCGGGTCGACGAGGTACAGCTCGCTCACGCCGAAGTTCTTCATCGCGCGGGCGATGGTGCCGACGTTGCCCGGGGTGTCGGCGTCGACGACCGCGACGCTGAGCCGGCTCACGGGTCGACGTCCGGGTCCACGTCCAGGTCGACGTCCGAGAGGTCGATCCCCAATGCGTCGCGCTCGGCCTGGCTCATCCCGGCGATCTCCTCCTCCAGCGAGGGGAGCTCCTCGGCGTGGCGCTTCTTCGGGACGGCGTCCGGGTCGGTCTCGACGTGCTCGACACCCTCGTACCCCTCGGGGGCGCGGCCGCCGTCGTGGAACCACGCGTGGAACGCGTTGCGCATGTTCCGCGAGCCCGCGAGCTCGCTGCCATCCGCCTCGCGGAACCAGTAGACGAAGTCCGCCTCGTGGTCGTCACACAGCAGCACCTCCCCCAGGGGCTCACCGTACACCACCTGGGCGACGTTACAGCGCCCGCGCTCGGCCTCGCCGTGGACCAGCCAGCAGGCGTCGCAGGGCTCGTTCACCAGCGTCGCCAGCCGGCTGACCCGCTCGCGGGCGTCCTCGGGCATCTCCCGGAGCGGCTTCAGGTCGCCGTCCGGTTCGAGCACCGCCCCCTCGTCGAACCGCCAGCCCCGCAGGCCGATGGACACCTTGCTCATACCGGCGGTAGCCGTCGCCCGGACAAAAGCCGCCCGCT
>Ga0207797_1002867_pt1 | contig 11807 bp, 11 predicted proteins | sample PRCRCaboRojoPR_6_FD_187275 | JGI IMG/M metagenome (GOLD analysis project Ga0207797, IMG submission 187275) | Marine sediment microbial community from Cabo Rojo, Puerto Rico - PR CR 10% Liquid 1 (SPAdes) | ecosystem: Environmental > Aquatic > Marine > Coastal > Sediment | place: Cabo Rojo, Puerto... | reverse complement strand
CCCTTCTGTACCGGCCACGCCCAGCAAGGGTGCCACAACCTGGCTGTCTTCTATGGGTCGTGCACGATGGACTGCCTCTCCTGCCAGAACTACCATTTTCGTGAGATCGACCCTGCCGAGGCAGAGCTCTGCTCGGCGGAGGCGTTGGCCGAACGGGCCAACTGGCGGACGCACTGTGTCTGCTTCTTCGGAGGGGATCCCGCCAGTCAGATGGACCACGCCCTGGCGGCGGCTCGTCTTCTGGCCGAGCGGGGCGTCGCTGTGTGTTGGGAGACAAACGGGACGGCGCGCTCGTCGCTCATGGATCAGGCGTTCGATCTGGCCCTGGCCTCCGGGGGCTGCGTGAAGATCGATCTGAAGGCGCTGGACGGGACGCTCCACTATGCGTTGACGGGGGCAGGGGAGAGCCAGACGCTCGAGAACGTTGGCCGGCTGGCCAGCCGCTTCGACGAACGGGCCGAGCCGCCGCTAGTCGTGAGCACCCTCTTAGTGCCGGGGTACGTGACCGCGGGCGAGGTGGGGAGGATGGCCGGGTTCATCGCCGAACGGAACCCTGCGGTCCCCTACGTGCTGCTGGGCTTCGCACCGCACTTTCTCTTCCCGGATCTACCCCGAACGTCGGTTGCGCACGCCGAGGCTGCCGAGGCCGCCGCACGCGACGCGGGTCTGGAGCGAGTGAGGGTGGGGAACCGACACCTCCTGTCGCACGGGGAAACCTGACAGGTCTGTCCGGCTCCGTCGGTCAGTCGGCCTGCGGGGCGGACTGACATGCGCCGGTAACCCGACAGGTCTGTTTGTCTCCGTGAGTTCGTCGGCTAGTGGGGCCGGACTGAGATAGGTTGGTTGACAGGGAGAGTGCTGGGGACCTGTCAGGTTTTTTCGGACTCGCCTAATGCCAGCGAAGGAAGCTTCTCTCCGTCGAGTCCGTCAGCCCCTGATAGAGCGCCGTCACCTTGATGACCACCTTCTTACCCGGCGGCGATGGATGGGGCTCGAAGGTGACCTTCGTGAACCCTCGCTCGTTGGTCGCGGGGAACTCTAGACCCTGGGACCGGCCCGGATAACGAACCATGGCCGCCACGCTGGCTCCCTGAACCGGTTGGCCCTGTTGGCTGGTCACGTGTACATAGACGGTCTGGTCGCCTCGGGGTCCTATGATGGCCCGCTGCACCGACGCCGTCACCTCTAGCGCGATGACGGCTCCCTCGCCGTCGCCCTCGGAGGCCGGAGCAGAGCCGGTGCCCACCCTCCCTGGTGCCTGGGGCTGTTGGTAGGACCGGGGAATCTCGAAGCGCTCCAGATAGGTCTCTCCCAGGTTCGTCAGCTGGATCAGGCTGTCAGGGTCGCTCTTGGGATGCCACTCCATGCGGGCCCGCTGGAAATACTGGACGATGTGCCCGTCCTCGTACATAAACTCGGAACGGGGATAGCCGAAGATCTCCAGTCCACCCTTGTCTCTGAAGGCGTCGAGGAAGGCGTGAGAGACCACGTGCTGGGTCTCGGGGAAGTAGTGATGGGTCGCTGAGTTACTCGCCGGGATCTGATCCTCGGTGGCCGGCGGGAACGAGTACCCTAGTTCATCGACGAGAAGGCCCAGAAGGACGTGATGGCCTCCCTCGGGATGGGGGTGGAGCTCCATTCGCATGCGCTGGAAGTACTGGACGTGGAGCCCCCCTCGGTCCGGGTCGTTGTAGGCCTCGGTAAGCGGATAGCCGAAGATCTCGAGCCCGCCCCTCGCCTGGAAGTAGTCGAGAAATGCCTCGCAGACGTAGTGACCGGTCTCGGCAAAGTACCGGCACGACTCACCGGCGGCTGTAGCTGTGGGGTTGGCTCGATCGCCGGCCCTGCTCCGCCCGGGAGGTGGCACCGGGTCATCGTAGTTCCCGGGGATGTCAAACGCCTCAAGATACGCCTCACCCACGTTCGTCAGCTGAATCTGCGAGCCGGCTGGTCGATCCGGGTACCACTCCATACGCTGGCGCTGGAAGTACTGGACGACGGCCCCGTTCTCGAAGAAGAACTCGGACCGAGGATAGCCGAAGATCTCCAAGCCGCCCTTGTTTCGGAAGGCCTCCAAGAAGGCGTGGGAGACGACGTGCTCGGTCTCGGGGAAGTAATGGTGGGAGGCGGTGTTCGCCGGGGGAATCTGATCTGGCCCGGCGGGAGGGAAGCTGTAACCCAGCTCGTCCACCAGGAGCCCCAGCATGATCTTCTCTCCCGCGGACGTGGGATGGATCTCCATCCGCGCCCGCTGGAAATACTGGACCGTCATGCCGTTGTGGGTGGGATCTGGGAAGGATTCAGTGAGGGGATAGCCGAAGATCTCGAGCCCGCCCTTCGCGCGATAGTAGCGGAGGAACTGCCCGCAGACATAGTGACCCGTTTCCTTGAAATACTTGCAGTCCTCCGAGGCGGCACGCGGCTGCAGCGCCGACGCGCTGGTGATGATGACCACCGTCGCCAACAAGACACTGATGAAGGACTTGACGTTCATGCTATCGCTTGTCTACGAAGGAACTGGCATCGATCCGCCGACGGGGAAGCCCCCTCGGTTCGGGAGATGGGTCCTGATATCCGGTTGTGGGCTGCACGTAGAATTGCGGGATCAGTGATTTTATCCCATTCATACTATACACCATGTGCGCGACCAAGTCAATGCCCTGAGGGTACTAGACAGGTAGAATCAGGCCCGAAGCGCACGAGTTCGGCATTCTTTAAGGTACGTCGCGCGGCAGCGCGACGTGTCGACCGTCGCCTGCAGCTGATCCGCGGGCGATCCGATTGCTGATCCCTCCCCCCGGATCAGGGCACTAGCGTGAGGCTGCCTGCAGACCGGGCACGACCGCAGCTGGCGCTGGGCCCACGCTCCGCAGCAATTGCCCTATTGAAGTCGGCCGACGGTTGGCCGCGATGATGGGCTCGAATCAGGCCGGCAGGTTATGCTGGACAAAGGCCATCAAAGCTCCTATAATGCCTCACTTGGAGAGGCTTGATGCACTGTCCTGAATGTGGAAATGAGATCCCGGACCGCGTGTCCCTCTGTCCCCACTGCGGGGTGATGGTGGAGGAGACGCAGCCAACGCACCTCTCAACGGCCCAGCGCGCCCACCCGAAGCATCCGGAGACCGACGAGGGCAGCGGACCTGCCAGCTTCAACCCTCTCATCCTCTGGGGCGCGGCCTTCGTGGCACTTCTCCTATTGAGCGTCGTCGGCGGCGCCTACCTGGGCCTCCGGCGCGGCGAGAAGGAGCGTATCCGCAGGCTGGAACAGGAGGCTCAGGAGCACTACGAGACGGGCTTGCAGCGGCTCGATGAGGGGAACTACCGGGTGGCGAAGGCCCAGTTCGAGTACGTGCTTCAGCTTGACCCCAATCACCCCCAGGCGGAGCAGGGGCTGGCGGAGGCCCAGGCGGGGCTCAATGCTCTGCTGACCCCGGCCGCCACGGCGACGGCGGAGCCCGAGGAGCCGATCGCCGATCAGCTCTACGCGGAGGGTTCCTCGCACTACGACGCCGGGCGTTGGCAGGAAGCGGCCTCGGCTCTGACCTCCCTGCGGCAGTTGGATCCCGCTTACAAGCCCGAGGCGGTCGAGGAGATGCTGTTCGAGAGCCGGTACCGGGCCGGAAGGGCGCTCCTGGAGGAGGGCGACTTCGAGCTGGGTATCTTCTACCTGGACCGCGCCGTGGCCCTTAGGCCCTTGGACGAGGAGGCGAGCGAGCAGCGGCGTCTGGCTCAGCGGTACGTTGAGGCCCTCAGCTACTGGGGCGTGGACTGGGAGCGCTGCATTGCCGAGTTTGAGGATCTCTACCGGACCGCGCCGGAGTACAAGGACGTCTTCCAGCGCTTATACCAGGCGCACATCCAGTATGCGGAGGCGTGGGAGAGCCAGGGTGAGATGTGCCCGGCGGTGCAGGAGTACGATGAGGCGCTCCGCCTGCTGCCCACCGCCGCCATCGAGGACGCGCGAGCCGAGGCCGCCGAGATGTGCCGGAACGCCACGCCCACTCCGGTGCCAACCATTGAGGGCTCTCGACCGGTGACGATGACGACCCTGCCGCCGGGGTTCAACGCGGGGCGCCTGGCCTACCCACTCTATAACACGGCGACGGGCGGCTGGGACGTTTACGCCCTCTTCGCCGATGGTCGGCTGCTCCGAATGGCCGCTGGGGCGGACCAGCCGGTCTGGATGTGGAACAGCGACGCCCTCGGCTACCGGGACCGGCTGACGCCTGGCCTGGCGCTCCTCCCCTCGCTCCAGGGTGAGCCCCAAACGTTGGTCTCCGGCGCCGGTCTCGGGTGGCCCACGTTCTCACCCGACGGGCAGCGGATAGCGTACGCCGAGCGGGATGCGGCGGGAGCCTGGCAGATCATGGTGCGGCCGACTGACGGCTCGGCGGAACCCCAGCGGCACGCCTCCGGATGGGGCCCGGCGTGGGGGCCGGGCGGCTTGTTGGCATGGACTGGCTGCGAGCCCGAGAACGCCGAGGCATGTGGGATCTTCATCGACAACCCCGACGATGATCAAGCGGGGACGCGGGTCAGCGGAAGCATCGGTGACATCGGGCTGAGCTGGTCACCGGGGGGGAACCAGCTTGCGTATATGTCGGACCACACCGGGAACTGGGAGATCTACATCTATGACCTCTCAGGGGGCTTCCAGGTCCTGACGGACGATCCTGCTTCCGACGGGCTGCCGGCGTGGTCGCCGGACGGCTCGGCCATTGCCTTCGTCTCGAACCGGGGTGGGGCGTGGGGCATCTACCTGATGCGGCCCGGCGGTGAGGATCCGCGGCAGGTGATCACGCTGGGGCCGAATTTCCCGGAGTGGACGGCGCAGCGGCTCTCCTGGGCACCATAGCTTGACGGAAAGGGCCTAAGACGGTATACTAAGTTGTAACGGGGCGTGGCGCAGACGGCTAGCGCGCTGCGTTTGGGACGCAGAGGTCGCCGGTTCAAGTCCGGCCGCCCCGACTGGTCGGACAGACGCGCGGGCGTTGCAAAATGGTATTGCCGCAGCCTTCCAAGCTGCTGTTGCGGGTTCGATTCCCGCCGCCCGCTCTCATCGTCGAATTCCTCAGCGGTTGGTGAGAGCCAGCCGCTCGATGGTGTAGGACCCTCACGGGCCCATAGCTCAGTGGACAGAGCGGCCGGCTCATAACCGGTTGGTCCTTGGTTCGAATCCAAGTGGGCCCACTTCTGACTCCCCTCTTGATCGAGCGCTACCCCGAGACGCACTCCCATAACAGGAACTGCTCCCCATCGTGGAACGCGAGCGCCTAGGTCGGCGCGAGTGATGCCTGGCTTGGAGAGTGGAGAGGATAAACAAACAGGGTGTGGGAATCGCCCGGTTTGGTTGAAACCTCGTCGAGGAATTCGGGCACCGGTACATTTTCTACTATGATCACGGCGATACAGACAGCAGCGACACGGTTGCTGCCTGTAAGGGGTTCTACGGCACGCCTGAGGAGGGAGTGCACAATGTCAACAGGTTGACAGACGTCGGTGCACTAATCGCTGACTCCCCCGGAAGAGCACTGATCCTCATCGAGATAGAGGAGCGACCCAGCTCTCCGAAGAAAATCGTTGGTGACATCTTCGCGCTGGCGATGTCGAATCACGTGGCAGTCGGCCGGGGCGATCAAGCGTACTTCACCATCGGCGCACATACGCGGGTCATCATCGCGGGGCGCTGCCTAAGAAGGGGGCGGGGCGCGAGAAGCTGGATTCCTGGGATGGAACCGCGGGGCGGCGGGCTAAACGCGCCGCGGTTGCCGACAACCGCGATCAAGACGACACAATCGTCATCACGGTATTCGTCCCAGATCCTGACCGGTGGGAGCCCGGTTTCTCGGAGAGGAGACAATGGTGCGGTGTTTGATCTGCAAGCACGGAGAGACTGAGGCTGGTCACACGACAGTGACCCTTGAGCGGGGTCAGACGGTCGTGGTGTTCAGAAATGTGCCCGCCCAGGAGTGTGCAAACTGCGGTGAGGCCTACGTTGATAAGGAGATCACCGCGCAGCTCTTGGAAGAGGCTGAGGAGGCGGTTCAAGCCCGGGTGCAGGTCGACGTGCGAGAAGCTGCTCCATCGTTGGCTTAATAGGAGAAGCCTCAGTGGCTGCCGCATCCATGCCGTCTTTCTCCGACATGGAACGTGGTCCGTTCAAGTGAACGCCGCTGATCTGGCACAACTGGCAAGCGTGATTGAGACGCACCAGTGAGCACTTAAGCTGCTCTTGCGCCTCTCTTGAGGAATGCCTGGGCCTCTTCGTAGTGGGGGAAAGCTTGCTCTGCCTCGCGGAACTCCCTGGTGTGGGCGTAGCGGCGCCCGTTGAGCATCCTCACGCCCAGCTTCTTGTGCAGTAGCTCGTGATACATCACGAAGTCCAGGACGTAGTCGGGCACGTCCGGCGCGTCCAGGGTGACGCTCAACACGACGGTGTCGCGAAGAAAGTCGTAGTGGCCCATCTTCGACCGGGTGATTCGCCCGTTCCACGTCAACCGCGGTCGGTCGAGTTCACCGCTGAAGTACGTTCTGTTGACCCGCTCGAATAAGGCTTTGAGGTCGACGAAGCGTCCTTCTGAGCGTTCATCGACTTCGGCCGTCGTCATCTCCAGCGCCGTCACCGTGTCGACGAAATCGTCGCCGACGGCGTAGGCCTTCACCCTCTCCTCGTCCGATGGGGCAGCACTTGAGAAGAGCACCCGTGCCAGGGCCTGCAGCACATCTGGGGGCGCGCCGACGAATCCTTCGTTCAGCTTGATTGCCAGGACGCCGTCTGCCGCCCGGGACTTGTAGAGATACGAAACGTAGGCAAAGGTGATCTCCACTGGCAACTTGCGGACGGCACGGGGCGCTCGCTTGCAGCAGGACCGGGTCTGGCAGGCGCCGTTCAAGGCGCGCAGCGTCTCCAGATGGGTCACCAGGGTGGCAGAGTCGCTCAGGAACTTGAGCCACTGATAAGCGCGTCGGGATCGCTTGGGCAGGTTTCCCGGACTGGCGCCTGCCCTCTCCGCCAATGCCTCGATCCGCTCAACGTGGCCAGCCACGCGTTCTAACAGCGCCTGCACCTGGGGATCGTCCTCAGTCGGCGCATCCCGGCCGGGATCGGTCCAGACGGCCATGCGTTCGTTGAGGTCATCTTGCGCGGCGATGATGCCCGAGATGCGGATCGTCCTTACCCCCTTGGGCACGGGGCCGTGGCGCTCCGGCAGGTCATCAAGGTCTAACGCCTTGAGGAATCGGTACGCTCTGAACGAGGGCGCCGGCAGGTCCTCCGGGCTCATCTCGTGTTCGTCGCAGATGGCCTCTGTCCGAGCGACACTCCCGCGGATCCAAGCTCGGAACTCGTCGTCCTCACTGGGCAAGATGCCGACGGCAAGGCGCTCCCGTGCGATCCCTGCGGCTCTGACCAAGCCGGAGATGCGAACGTTGTTCTTAGCTCTTCCCATCGCAATCTGCCTAGTCTGCTTCTTGAATCTGTTTCGGAGTGACCAGCTTCTCCCTATGCAGCGCTCTCCACGCTGAGACACGGCGCTGGAACGTGCGCAATTGCCCGGCGTGATACCGTCCCGGATACTGCTCGCACAACCACTCGAACAGCGCCTTGGCCTGCAGACTGGGCACCTCTTCCAGCATCTTCTCCACCCTCGGCCAGTCTGCCGCAAAGGCATCGGCCCGGGTCCGGTATTGACGCGGCTTCTTCAACTGGCTAGGCAGTTTTCCCAGCCGCTCGTACTTGGCCACTGTCTTGCGGCTTCTGACTCCGGCGCTTGCGGCAGCTTCCTCTTGGGTACGCCCCCTCGCTCTTTCCCTCAATATCATCTTCACTTGTGCATCGGTCACTGTCATCGTCTCTCAGCCCTCCTTGGATCAGGATCATTGTACCGGGGCATCGCCGATCCTCCTAGCGGGTGCCGCTCATTGGTGCCAGTGAGTGATTCTGGTTGTGGGATGGCATCTCCGTGTCTTGACATTTGGCCCAGACAAGGGAGCAGAGGCTTCAATCAAGCACCGCACAAGGGGATCGCCGATGCCAAGATGGAAACCCATGTCCAAATCCGTGTACCAGTTGGAAGTCTTAGAGTCAGCCAACCGACTACGCGGGCAGCGGCAAGGCGTCGGCGACCCCGAGGTGGCAAGGCCGCGGTGGTAGAGGTCTCCGTGGATCTAACCCACGGCGCCTCTTAAGCACCGGATCGAACTTCGGGTCTTCCCTTTCGCTATGCGGCTGGCGGCGGCGGTGATCTCCTTTGATGGGCGGAGATTCCCCGTGTCGAGGCTGTGATGATCGCCTGGTTTTTTGCTGGAGCGATTCCCTGTTTCCTTCCACACCCCTCGGCGCCTGGTCCCCTCCACGCGCTGCCTACGAGGCGACTGATGAGAGAGTCGGGGAGCCGGACCCCGAACACCTTGCCAGGCCTTCGATGTGGCGGGCGCCACGCTCCAAGGAGGGTCTCAAGTGGCTGAGGGACCCATTGACATAGCGCAAAGTCGGTTGACGGACTTCTGTCGACGCTGGCAGGTTTCGGAGATGTCTGTCTTTGGCTCTGCGCAGCGGGAGGGTTTCGATCCGCACAGCGATGTCGATCTCCTTCTCTCCTTCGAGGACGGCGTGCGGCGGAGTCTGCTCGATCTGGTGAGCATGGAACAGGGATTGAAGGCGCTCCTGGGCTGCCCTGCGTATCTGGTGATGTGCGAGACTGTTGAGCAGAGCGAGAAGTACATCCGCCGCGAGCGTATCTTGGAGAGCGCGGAATTGGTCTATCTGAAGGAATGACGCCTCTCCGTTCGACGTCTAAAGCGGATACCTGGTCCAATCCAGGACTTCGAGTATACTGGATGCTACATATTTCGGGCGGGGCCCATGGCGGCACCGGGAGTTGAGGCGCCCTCCGCTCCCGAAAGACCTGGGGGTGCCCCAGCGCCGATCGCCGTGCAGCGGGTTGTCCCGATAAGGTTAAGCGCGTCCTCGCAAGGAGTGGGTTCGCGAGGGGAGGAGGATTACCCATGTCCACGAAGGATCCCATCTTCATAGGCGTCGATCTCGGAGGAACGAATATTGAAGCGGCCGCCGTACGCAACGGGGAGGTTCTGGTCTCGAAGAAGAAGAAGACGAGACCTGAGAAGGGCGCTGACAGCGTGATTGGCCGGATCGAGGCAACGGTGCGGCGCGTCTTTGACAAGATGGACGCCGCGAGCTCGGATTTCGAGGGTCTGTGTATCGGCGCGCCCGGCGCCGTGGACCCCTCGACAGGCATCGTCCGCGCCGCCCCAAACCTAGATTGGAAGGACGTGCCCCTTGGAGAGGAGCTCCAAAGGCGGCTGGGATTTCCCGTCTTCGTGGACAATGACGTCAACATCGGTGTGGTCGGTGAGTATGTGCACGGAGCGGGACGGGGCGCGCTGGACATGGTGGGCATTTGGGTCGGCACCGGCATCGGCGGCGGCATCGTGGTCAATGGGCAGCTGGTCAAAGGGTTCAGGGGTGCAGCGGGGGAGATCGGCCACGTGGTGGTGCAGCCGCACGGTCGGCGCTGCGGCTGCGGGCGTCAGGGGTGCGTCGAGGCCTACGCGAGCAAGACCGCGATGATGGCCATGATCGAGGAAACGATTGAAAGCGGCGGCGAGAGCGCTGTGCCGGAGATCATGGCGAGGAAGGGAAAGCGGCGCCTGACGAGCAGCGTGGTGGAGGCTGCTCTCGAGGCAGGCGACCCGCCCATGGTGGAGGCAGTCGAGACCGCCCAGTTCTACCTGGGGTTGCTCACGGCCAGTCTCGTCAACGTCTTGGACCCTCAAATCATCGTGTTTGGCGGCGGGTTGGTGGAGCGTCTGGGGGAGGCTTTCGTCGCCCCCGTAGCGCGCACGGCAGCGGAGTACTACCTCCAGCAGAAGAATGCCGACCGGATCCGCATCGTTCCCTCAGCTCTGGGCGATGACGCCGGTCCAGTGGGTGCCGCCGTCATCGCCTCACGCCGCTTGTAGGCGTCTCTCGAATTCGTCCTCGCCATGTGATTGGTGGTCCACGCTGTGCGGGACCTGCCGCGCAACCGCTAAACGACTGCCGCAGGGGAACGCGGAGCTGGCGAGCACACAGGCCAACGGAAGCAAGAGGGCCGGCTTCCTCTGGTGTCGAAAGACCGTAACGCGGTCTCGCTCTCGCGGTTGGTGCGGGGACAGGTCGGACACGCTGCCGTAGATCTTGAAGGGCCCCGGCCGCGGGCCAGGTCCGATTCTGGGAAGCCACCCGAGCAGACGGAACACTGCCTGTCTGGCCGGGGCGCGCCCTCGTGCCAGCCGTATTCGCTGCATACGGGGCACCCTAAGACCGTCGGTCTCTGGCTCCATAATGACACCTGGGAGCAATCATCTCAGGACATACAATCGCCATCGCGATTCGTAGTCCCACCCGGCGGTAGACAACACGCTACCGATCGAACCGGTGACCGCCAGATACGGGTGCATCAGGTTCTGGGGCACCGCTCCTTGATCATACAGGTCCTGGTATGACCCGAAGGCCTGCGTCGCGTGGTCGGTTTGGACAGTAGGCCAGCCTACAGGGCGCCTGTGCTTTGGAAGGGACTCGTGCGTCGAGAGAGAGGCCCGCGTTGCGGCTTTGCTGCGGTCATTCCCGCGAGTATAATGCCTGCACTCGACGATCCAGACGTCGACCACGAGTAGCCGCGGACTGTTGCGGATCAGCGGAAGGAGATCGTGGCCCGGCGGCCACGATCTCCTATGACACAGCAGCGGAGATCGAAGGGATGCAGATCGAACGACTTCGCGATATGCCCGCGTGCCGAAAGCTGACCCTCTTGGCGGAGATGACCCGCATGGTCAGAGCGATGGCACTCGCCGGGCTGCGCCAGCGTCATCCAAACGACACGCCAGGGGAGCGCCGTCGTCGTCTCGCTACCCTAATCCTGGGAGAGGAGCTGGCGGCTAGAGCCTCCCGTCCTGGTCCTGAGGACACGTGATGCCTGCCGAGCCGATTGACGTGACGATCGTCGTGATCAATGTCCCTTAAGGACCTGGGCGTGCGCTCCGTGACCGGAGCTTAGCTGGCTAGCGTTGTGCCTGGCGTCAGTCGCACCACGCTGGAAGGCAAATCACGCGCCGCCGCCGCTGTACTCCTGAATGCGTGGTCGCGCACAAACCGTTCTGTGGTCTGTCACGATGTGCGGCAGACTGCACATAAATCCGAATCACAGACAGAGGATTGATCCTATGCCATTCTCGGAAGCACAGTGCCAACAGTGTCGCGAGGACTTCCCCTCACTGAAGCGTACGGTCAACGGCCAGCCGCTGGCCTACCTGGATGGGCCGGGCGGCACACAGGTCCCCCAGCAGGTCATTAACGCCATCGGCGAGTACTATCGACGATGCAACGCCAACCATGGAGGTGCGTTCGTCACCTCGCGCGAGTCGGATCAGATGGTCCGCGAGTCGCGGGAGACCATGGCCGCCTTCCTCGGCGCACGGAGCTGGCGCGAGATCTCGTACGGCGCCAACATGACGACCCTCACCTTTGCCCTGAGCCACGCCCTGGGCCGGGCCATGGAGCCCGGGGATGAGGTGGTGATCACCGCGCTCGATCACGAGGCGAATCGCGGGCCGTGGCTGGGTCTTCGCGAGCGCGGGATGGTCATCAAGGAGATCGCCCTGCGGCCTGACGCCACGCTGGACCCCGAGAGCATGGCAGAACAGATCGGACCGCGGACGAAGTTGGTGGCTATCGGCTATTCGTCCAACGCCTTCGGCACGGTGAATGATGTTGAGCGGGCCCGGGACCTGGCGCACGACGTGGG
>Ga0207797_1002866_pt1 | contig 11809 bp, 12 predicted proteins | sample PRCRCaboRojoPR_6_FD_187275 | JGI IMG/M metagenome (GOLD analysis project Ga0207797, IMG submission 187275) | Marine sediment microbial community from Cabo Rojo, Puerto Rico - PR CR 10% Liquid 1 (SPAdes) | ecosystem: Environmental > Aquatic > Marine > Coastal > Sediment | place: Cabo Rojo, Puerto... | reverse complement strand
CCCTGCCTGATGAGCTGCTCCGCCAGCTCGTAATGCCGGGGCAGGTTGTCCGACGTCCGGTATTCGTGGTCCCATTCGATGCCCAGCCACCGCAGTCCCTGCTTCTGCGCCTCATAGTACTCCATGCTTTCGTTGGCCGGGTTGGTGTCGTCGAAGCGCAAAATAAATCTGCCGTTGTAGCGCCGGGCGTACTCGTGGTCGACGACGGCGGCTTTGGCGTGGCCGATGTGCAGGTAGCCATTGGGCTCCGGCGGAAACCTGGTGACAACCTCGCCCTGTACGGCGTGGGGCAGCTCGGGCAGGCCTTCCTCTTTCTCGGTCTCCCGCCGCTGGTAGCCGCGCTCGGCTATCTCCGCCTGCTGCTCCTCCAGAGACAGCTCGTTGACCGCGGCCACCGTCCGGCGGACGACGGGAATGACTTCTTTTGGGTTTGCGTCCACGGTGGCCATGACCTTGCCGATGACGGCTTTGACCTGTGCTTCCCCGTCGAACTCGGCGGCGTTGAGCAGGGCATGCTTGCGGGCCAGCGTTGCGATGTCGTCGGTCATCCTGTTCGTATGACCCGTGGTTCTTTTAAGCTTTGCTTCCCTCCTATACGGCGAAGCGAAGCAGCAGCAGGGTGTCCTCCGCCACCTTTTCGCTGCCGCTGTAGCCCCAGGCGATAAGCGTGGCCAGTCCGGTGTCCTGTATCGCGCCGTTGCTGCCCTGCCAGACGAAGCCGTAGGGCGGGTCGCTGTCGTTGCCGACCTCCCACGGCCGGCAGCCCACCTTGGGCGGCACCAGGAACACGACCCGGTCGATATCCTGCGAAGCCGTCGCTTCGACGGATACCGGGCCTACGACAACCTGTCCCGCGAACGGCAACACGCGGAGGTCGAAGAGAAAAAACCCGTTCCTGGGCCGGGTGATGGAAACCGAGCTGTCAGCATCGCCCACCTGCCCGACGACCGCTGGAGCGAGCAGGATACAGAGCAGCCCCGCCACCGCCAGCTGCTGTCTCATACAGGCTATACCGGCTGCCTGCATAAAACCGTTCCGGCCGTCCTACATGCCCCGGGACACCGCGAATGACGCCAGCTCCGCCAGCTGCTGCCGCGCGTCGCTCTCCGGCAGTATCTCGAGGCAGCGGGCTGCCTCGTCCGCGTAGCGCCGTGCCGTGTCCGTGGCGTGGTCGACGGCCCCGCATGCCTGAAACGTCTCTACGATATTTTCGATGTTCTCCTGGGAGGCCCGATGGTTGCCGTAGTGCTGCAGCCATGCGTCGCCGTCGGCGTGCTCCCGGGCGTGGATGTACATCAGGGTTTTTTTGCCCTCTCGGATGTCGCTGCCCACGGGCTTGCCGATGTCCGCGCCGATAACGTCCAGGCAGTCGTCCCATATCTGGAACGCCATGCCCAGCGCGTGGCCGTATCGGCGCAGTGCCTCCTGCTCTTCCCGAGTGCCGTTGCCGATGACGGCGCCGCCCAGCGCCGCGTGCTCGAACAGCTTCGCCGTCTTTTTTTCTATCATGGTGAGAAACATGTCCTGGCTCACCGTGTCGCGCTGCTCGAAGCCCATGTCGAGCTGCTGCCCCTCGCATATCTCCCGGGCCATGACCGCGATGTTGTGCGCCAGCTGTCGTTCCACGTCGGCGGGCAGGTGCGCCGCCGTCGCGATTTCGAAGGCCATGGCGAACAGGGTGTCGCCGGCCAGGATGGCGGTCGCCTCGTCATATTCCCGGTGGACGGACCGCTGTCCGCGCCGCATGTCGTCGTCGTCCATGATGTCGTCGTGCACCAGGGTGAACGTGTGCAGGAGCTCCAGGGCGGCGCCGTACTGCACAGCATCATCGGGGTCGCCGCCAGCCGCGCTGCAGGCAAGCATGGCGATGAGCGGCCGCAGTCGTTTGCCCCCTGCTTTGGGGAGATGCCGGACCGCCCGGTAGAGCCTGGAGGGTTCTTCGCCGGCTACCGCCGCGGCGATGGCCTCGTCGACGTGTTTCCGCCAGGGGGCCAGCTCATTGGTTAACGCATCCATACGTCCACCTCCCGCAGCTCGTCGAGCGTGCGGCATCCGGTGAGAAACATGGCGGTTCTCAGCGCCTGGAGTGTGGTCTCCAGCATTGTATCCGGACACTCGTCGAGAAAGGCGGCTGCCATGCCGGCTGCGTCGGCACCCAGGGCGATGCCGCGGGCCACGTCAAGCCCGGTGCGGATGCCGCCCGTGGCGATGACGACCATGCCCATGTCATGGCAGACGTCTGCCACCTCGGTGACCGACAGCGGTGTGGGGATGCCCCAGTCCCGGAACAGATGGCCGAGATGTTCCTGGACGCGTTCGCCGCGTTCTCCTGCCCGGTGGGCCTCGATGGCCGCGAACGATGTCCCGCTCATGCCGCCGACGTCGATGCCCGCGATGTCGATGTCGCAGAGTCGGGCTGCCACGTCGCCGGAGATGCCGGCCCCGGTTTCCTTCACCATGACCGGGGTTGACAGCGACCCCGCGAGGTCCTGCAGCTCGTCCAGGACGCCCCGGGCGTGGCGGTCGCCCTCCACCTGGACGCATTCCTGCAAAAAGTTGAGATGCACCGCGAGCACGTCCGCGTCGACCATCTCGATGGCCCGGGCCGCCTTCTCCGCCGCATCCCGCCATTCCAGGAGCTGCGGCGCCCCGATGTTGGCTAGGACGAGCGGAATGTCGTACTCGGTGACCACCCGGTAGCTTTCCACCGCCGCCTCGTCTTCGAGGGCCACGCGCTGCGAGCCGACGCCCATGCCGATGCCGTATTGTTCGGCCAGCTCGGCCAGCCGGCGGTTCAGCTCGGTGGCATCCGGGCAGCCGCCGGTCATCCCGGCGATGACGATGGGCGCGTTCATCTCGGCGCCGAACGCCCGCCATGACACGTCTATCTCGTCCATGTCTATTTCGGGCAGCGCGTTGTGGACAAAGTGGATGTCGTCCCAGTAGTTGTAGCTCGACGCCACGTCCTCCCGTTTTGAGATGTCGATGTGGTCCTGCTTGCGTTTATTCATGGATGCTCACCACCGTGCCGTGGACGTCGCCCCGGAGCGCTCGCTGCAGCCTGCCCGCCTCGCCTCCGTTGATGACGGCCACGTCAATACCGGAATATGCCATCTCCTTTATAGCTTTCACCTTGCCGGCCATGCCCGCGGTCACGTCGGCGCCGTCAACGCCATCGAACGTTGCGCCGGACAGCTCGTCGGGGGTGCACCGCGCTATCAGGGTGTCGGGCCGCGCCGGGTCCCTGAGGATGCCGTCCACGTTGGTCACGAAAATCGCCCGGCGGGTGGACAGCCCGGCGCTCAGCCGCTGCATGAGCACGTCCCCGGACACGATGGCCACCTCCGGCTTGATGAGCACGTCCCCGAAGGTCACCGGGGTCAGCCCAGCCTCGACGGTGTCCCGGGCTCTGCGGATGTAGCTGTCGTCCAGGGAGGGAAACGGGGGAAGCGATACCGCCGCGATGCCGGCCTGATGCAATGCCTTCAGCAATCGAAGGTTGAGGTCCCGGACGGCGGCATGGGTTACCGCCACGCCTTCAAGAATGTCGGGGCCGCCGCCGTGCTGCAGGCGGTAGCGCTCCGCCTGCGGGTGGCCATAGGAGCCGGCCCCGTGGACCACCAGGATTGCTTCGTCGGCGGCTGCCATCTCCCGGGCCAGTCGCTGTGCTACATCGGCGCGGTAGCAGCATTCTCGGCGCTTGTCGGTGATGACGGAGCCCCCGAGCTTGACGGCTATCATTGCTGCTCCACCACGGCCTCGTGTTCACCGGCCTCTATGCGTAGCATGTCGCCGGTCTGGATGCCGGCGAGGTCGACATGGTCGACGCAGGGGATGCCGGCCAGGATGGCGCCCGTGGCCACGATGGTCTCGGTCTCCTCGTTGATAATCGCTGCCGGGCCGACCTTGTTTTTCTGGAGGCCGTAGATGACGTAGGAGCCCACGGTGGAGCCCTTGCCGCAGGGAAACACCAGCACTTTGCCGGTCACGCATTCGCCTTCGAGCTCGTGTCCTTTTTCGATGACCACGCCCGTCTGGGGGTCGACGCCGCCGTAGAACCCGATGGGCTCACGGGAGACCAGCGCCTCGCCGCTCGCCTCGCCCGGGTTGATGGCTCTCGCGTTCATGCTTCCTCCACGAGTTTTCTGATGTTGCTGAAAACGACCTTTTGCTGGCAGAAGCTCGGCAGATACGTGGCGGCCTTGCCCGAGTTGACCGCCGTCGTGCCGAACATGTCCTCGATGGGCGAGACCACCATGCAGGTGTCGGCGACGATGTGCCCCCCGGCTGTTTCGATGACGTCGTCGAGGCCCATGCGCTCCGCGACCTCCTTGGTGGCCCGGGAGGTGCATATCCAGAGCTCCCGCTTGAGCGTCCTGCCCTCGACGAGCCGGGCGATTTCGATGACCTCCCGGAGCGAGGCGTGCGGGCAGCCGGCGATGACCACGTCCGGTTCCTCGCCCGTGTTCAACGCCGCGTATGTCTCCTCGAGCTCCTCCCTGCCCACGTGGATGGTTTCCAGCCCGTCTGTTTCGGCGTCGTCTGCCTCCGGGGTCATGTCCTCGACGTGGTACAGTGCGACGGCGCCGGAGGCCGCCATTGCCGCCCCCAGGCCTTTGAGGTTGTCCGTATTAGCCCGGGTGACGCCCCGGAAATAGGGAATCCCGTTCTGCACGATTTTGCCCACATGGTGGCCGAGCGCTCCGAAATCTGCGGTGTACGACAGCTCCGCGTCGACCTCGACCAGGATGTCCGGCTGCCGTGCTTCGTCGCGATGCAATCCGTAGTTGGGCGTCAGCCCGGTGATGGCTGCGGCCAGCGCCGACGGGCCACCCTCCCGGTTGGTGCGGGCGCCGATGACGCTGTTGGCAAAGGATACGGCCGACGATTCAGCCCAGGCGATGTGCTCCCGATAGCGCGGGAGGTTGCCCGCCAGATACGGGGTGCAGGTGGCGGTGGCCACGATGCCCATCTGTCGGAAGGCCTCGATGATGGCCTGCTGTTTTTCCGCAAAATCTGAGGGAATGCCCAGCTTTTTCCAGTTTTCCAGGTCCATGCCCGCCGGGTTGAGAAATGTCAATGTTTTCACCGTGGCTCCCCTGTCCGCGAAGTCCTGCAGAAATGCCAGGCCGGGGTCGCCGATCGACTTGTAGGAGACGCCGGAGACCTGCACTGATTCCACGGGAATCATTTTATCGGCGCCGTAGACGTCACCGAGCCGGACCAGCAGCCGCATGAGCCGTGCGGTCACCTCGCCATCCTCGCCGTCCAGCATGTGCTCCTGCTCGGGTGTCAGATACATCAGAGGTATATCGCCGGTCGTTTATTAAATGTTGAGGATGGCTCGGGTGAGCGCGCCGCCACCCGGGTGAATGTATGATTTATATATCCATTTCGCATATGTACATGATGTCACAGTACAGCACTATTTCGGTGCCGCAGCCATTGCACGACGAGCTCCGCAACAACATCAAGGGCAACGCCCGCCTCGGCTACTCGAGCATCGCCGAATTCTGCAAGGAGGCCATCCGGCTGCACATGGCGAACATACGCCGTGAACGCCGGGGTGCGTTCATCGAGCGGCTGGACCTCAACGACCTTTTCAAGCAGGTTGAGCTCCTCGCCGAGATGCAGGGAGGCGAATACCGGGCGTCCTTTGAACAGAGCCGCAACCCCGCCTGCCTGGTCGCCCCGGACGGCATCATCCGCAACTGCAACATTGCGTTCGTCGACACGCTGGGATACGCCAAAAAAGAGCAATTGCTTGGCAAAGACATCGCCGCGGTGTTCACCGATACCGGCCAGCTCAACGAGCTCATGAGCCGCGCATACGACGGCGACGTGGAAAACCACGAGGTGCAGCTGCATCGCCGCGACGGAAAGTCATTCGACTTCATGATGAGCGTGGGCACCATACGGGACAACGGCGAGATACGGCGCTACATCATGACGGGCACCGACATCACCGTCCGGAAAAAAATCGAGAGCAAGATGCAGCGGGAAAACCAGCTGTTCCGCACGCTGCTCAACGAGATATATGACACCATCGCCGTCGTCCAGGACGGCAAGATAAAATATGCCGCCGGCCAGTCCGCGCTCTCCGGCTACACCTCTGAGGAGCTCATCGGCATGCGCCTGTCCAGCCTGCTCACCGATGAGGGCCTGGAAAAGGCACAGCGGCGATACGAGCGAGCCGTCTCCGGTGAAGACATCCCCTCAATTGCCCGGTATACCATCAAAACCAAGGACGGCAAACAGCTGGACATCGAGGCCGCCACCCGCGTGATAGAGTACGAGGAGAAGCCCGCGCTGCTGTCGGTGTTCCGATCTATCCGGGACTGAAACCCAATCTTTAGATAGGCTGCCCGGCATTCATACCATGCACCACGGAGGCACGTTTCTACGGCCCGGCCGCATGAACGAATACGAGGCCAAGCAGGTGCTGCGCGACGCCGGCATCTCCGGCCCCCGGGAGACCCTGCTCACCGACGACCACATCCCGGATGACATCTGCTACCCGGCCTACGTCAAAATCTGCTCCCGGGACATCGTCCACAAGAGCGACGCCGGCCTGGTCACCCGGGTGAGCTCGCGGGAGGAGGCCGCCGGGGCGGCCACCGATATCCGGCAGCGGGCCCACCGGGCGTTTCCCGACGCCATGATACAGGGCATCCTGGTCAGCGAGGACGTATCAACGGGGGACAGCCGGGAGCTCATCCTGGGCACCACCCGGGACCGCGACTTTGGCCCCGTGGTCAGCCTGGGCATCGGCGGCGTCTCAGCCGAGATATACGCGGACGTGGCCTTCCGGGCGCTGCCACTTCGGAAAAAAGACGTATATGACATGCTTCACGAGCTCAAAGGCAGAGCCATGCTGGGCGCCTTCCGCGGCAAAAAACCCGTCAATCTGGAGGCACTGTCCGACACGGTCCTGGCGTTTTCCTCCCTGCTCACGGAGCATCCGGAGGTCGTGGAAGGAGACATCAACCCGCTGCTGGTCGACGCCGAGCGTGCGGTGGCCGCCGACGCCTACCTGAAGGTGGAAGGATGAAGCTGGAGAAGCTGTTCCGGCCGGGCAGCGTGGCCGTCGTCGGCGCCTCACGTACAGCGGGCAAGGTCGGCAACATCATCCTGCAGAACCTGACAAAATTCGAGGGTGACGTCTACCCGGTCAACCCGGGCGCCGACGACATCATGGGCATGCCCTGCTACAAAAGCGTGCGGGACATCGACGACGTCGACATGGCTGTGGTGTCACTGCCGCAGCACATCGCCAACCAGGCCGTGAGGGACTGCCGCGATGCAGGCGTCGACATCGTCATCATCGTCACCTCCGGCTACGGGGAAGTGGGTAACACAGAGGCGGAGCAGGAACTGCTCGACATCGTTGCCGGAACAGGAACGCGCATCCTGGGGCCCAACTGCCTCGGCGTGTTCAACGCGCACACCGGCCTGGACACCCTGTTCATCCCCGAGGAAAAATCGGCTCGCCCCCGGCCGGGCAACGTCTCCATCGTCACCCAGAGCGGCGGCGTCGGCTTCATGGTCATGAACGAGCTGGGTCATGTCTCCAAATACGTGAGCTACGGCAACCAGATTGACATCAGCGAGCTGGAGATCATGGAAGCCCTGCGGGACGACGAGGACACGGCGGTCATCGCCAGCTACATCGAGGCCCTCAAGGACGGACGGCGTTTTCTCGACGCCATGCGGGGCATCACCGCCCGCAAGCCGGTGGTCATGCTCAAAGCCGGGCGCTCCACGCGGGGCAAGCAGGCCGCCTCGTCGCACACCGGCTCGATGGCCGGCTCCGAAGCCGTCTACAGCGGCGTGCTCCGGCAGGCCCACGTGGTCCAGACGTCCACGCTGGCTGAAACCATCGACGCGGCCACCGCGCTCTCCCGTTGCCATCCCCTGCCGGGCGGCGACATCGCGGTGGTGACCAACTGCGGCGGCATGGCCGTCATGGAAACCGACATGCTCTCCAGCCATGACAATCCGTTCGACCGGCTGCTCCCGGCGGCATGGCAGCACCGGCTCCAGCTGGCAGACTTCAGCCCAGAGCTGCAGCGCCACCTCGACGAGCTGCTGCCGGCGCATACATCCAAGCGCAACCCGGTCGACCTGGGGGGCGACGCAGACGCCGACGACTACCGCCGGGTGCTGGACCTGCTCGCCGACCAGGCTGACATCGACGGCGTCATCGCCATCGGCACGCTGCATCCCGCCTCAATAGACGGCGGCAAGCTCGCGCTGGCATTCCAGCGCTTCGCCGAGCGCTACAGCAAGCCCTTCCTGGTGTCATTGGGCGTGGAGATAGAAGGCAAGACAGAGCGGGGCTCCAGCGAATACTACAAGCCCGTCTCAAGGATAAGCCTGCTGGAGGACGCCCTGAAGGAGCTGGGCATCCCCGTGTACGGGACGCCGGAGCGGCTGGCCAACGGCATCCGGGCCCTGCACGCCCACGGCAGATGGCAGCGCATCGACGAGAAAGATTTTTAAGCCACGCCGGGGCTATGGATACCATGCTTTCAGATGAAGACGGCCAGCGGGCGGTGCGCTACGCCCGCCGGGTGATAGCACGACATGTACGCGGCGACGAGATACCAGACCTGGACGCCGACGAGCCGTTCACCGCCAGGGCCGGCGTCTTCGTCACCCTGAACCGCCATCCATCCGGCGACCTCCGGGGGTGCATCGGCATTCCCGAGCCGTCGATGCAGCTCGCTGCCGCACTGCGGGAGGCAGCCACGTCGGCCACCAGGGACCCCCGGTTTCCCCCATTGCAGGCGGAGGAGCTCGACGACGTCACCGTCGAGGTCACCGTGCTGACACCCCCGGAGAAAATCGAGGTGGACAATCCCCGCAGCTATCCGTCATGCATCCGGGTAGGCAGGGACGGTCTCATCGCTGAGCGCCAGGGTCGGCGGGGACTGCTGCTCCCGCAGGTGCCCGTCGCGCAGGGCTGGGACGCGGAAACATTTGTATCGCAGACATGCTGGAAGGCCGGCCTGCCACATGACGCATGGCTGAACGAGGACACCAGGCTGTACCGCTTCCAGGGCGAGGTGTACCGGGAAACCGAGCCGCATGGCGACGTCGTCCGGGAAACATTGGACGATGACTGAACCGGCCGGGTACCTCACATGCAAGCAGATACCCGTCAGCTTTGACAGCCACGATACCGTCGACGAACTGTGGGAGGAGCACCGCAGTGCATTGCAGCGCCGGCAAGCGGAGGAGCCGGAGCAATCACTCCTTGACCTGAAACTTGAGCTGGCGAGGCGCATCTACCATGACTGCCATTTCTGCGAGCGCGGCTGCCATGTCGACCGGGGAGCAACGAAAGGCTACTGCGATGTTGGCGATGCAGCCGTTGCGTCGGAGTTCCTGCACTACGGCGAGGAGCCCATGCTGGTGCCCTCGCACACCATTTTTTTCACGGGATGCACCTTTCGCTGCATCTTTTGCCAGAACTGGGACATCTCCCAGCGGCAGCGCGGCATGTACGTCCGGCCGGAACAGCTCGCCGAGGTCATCGAGCAGCGAGACGGTGTCAACGTCAACTGGGTGGGCGGCGACCCAACGCCAAACCTGCCGTACATCCTGGCAACGCTGCGGGCCTGCAGCCGGGACGTCCCCCAGATATGGAACAGCAACATGTACTGCAGCCGGGAAGCAATGCGACTGCTCGACGGCGTGATGGACATCTATCTCACCGACTTCAAGTACGGCAGCGATACATGCGCCCTGGAGCTCTCCGACGCCCCCGACTACTGGGACGTCGTCACGCGGAATCATCGTATCGCTGATGGGCAGGGCGACCTGGTCGTCCGCCATCTCGTCATGCCCAACCATGTCGACTGCTGCTCGCTGCCCGTCCTTGACTGGATCGCCGAGCATACGCCGGACGCCACGGTGAACGTGATGGACCAGTACCGACCCTGCTACAAGGCCGAGGAGCATCCCGGCATAGACCGCCGCATAACTAGTGAGGAATACCGCCGGGTGATTGAGCATGCACGGGAGCTCGGGCTGGAGATCGTCGAATAGTTCCGGAAGGAATAAAAAGCATCTTCCACTGTACAACCGTGACCAAGCGACCGCTGCACGTCCGGCTCATCGAAACCGTGTTTCCATTTCGCTTCGCCCTCGCCAGGCTCACCCGGTTTGCGCCCGTCGGAAAGCTCGTGGATAAAATATTGTTCGAGCACGACGACCTCTTCTACCTGCCGAAGGATGACATCGTGGAAGTCAACCGGGCGGTGGATCAGCCGGAGTCGATGGTGGTGCCGTCGCAGGTCGTCGAACATTATATCGACAGGGCGAGGCATCGCTTCATCATGGACTTCTGCATCTGCCGCGAGGCCGCACGATGCGAGGACTACCCCACAGGGCTGGGCTGCCTGTTCCTGGGCGAGGCAACCCGGCACATCGACCGCTCGCTGGGCCACGAGGCATCCCGGGAGGAGGCGCGGGAGCACCTGCAGCGGTGCCGCCAGGCCGGCCTGATACACCTGGTTGGCCGGAACAAGCTCGACACCCGGTGGCTCAACGCGCATCCCGGCGAGAAGCTGCTCACCGTATGCAACTGCTGCTCCTGCTGCTGCCTCTGGCTGATGCTCCCCCGGCTCGACGACGACATCGCCAGCAGGCTGCACCGGATGGACGGCGTTTCCGTCACCGTTGGCGATGCCTGCACGGGCTGCGGCGCCTGTGTCGACGAATGCTTCGTCGACGCGATATCCATCGAAGACGACCGGGCGGTCATCAGCAGCGCATGCCGGGGCTGCGGCCGCTGCGCCGAAGCCTGCCCCAGCCAGGCCATCGCCGTCACGATTGACGAGGATGCGGTCGAGCGGGCCATCGAGCGCATCAACGACGTGGTGGACGTCTCGTAGGTGCCGTACCCTCGCTGCAAGGTTAACGTTATATAGCGGCTTGATATGAGGAAAACAGGGATACCATGAACAGAAAAACCTTGTTTGTTTTCGCTGCGGCGCTGGCCCTGCTTGCGGCGCCGCTGGCAGCCACCGTCCATACCTCTTTTTCATCAGATACCATGTCACAGGAATTAGCAATGGCGACCGACGACGACCTCGACCCATTGGTCGACCTGGAGCTGCAGGTGGGCATCGAGCGGACCCGGAAGCTCGACGTGGTCATCGGGCAGCCACCGTCGTTTTCGGTGCGCGTTACGGTCAACGGCGATACCTGGGAGAGCGACGCCGTGGAGGGCTACGACGTCTGGGACGTTGGCACCGCCAGCTTTGACATCCCGGATGACGAGGCGGAGGTGGCGGTGACCATCGAGGTGCTTGAGGACGGTGAGACGATGGATGTCTCCGGTGGCGGCGCCCTGGAGCTCACCTACGACGTCCGGACGGGCGACTGGAGCGGCGACGATGTCCGTGGCGACGGAGACGGCTACGGCCATGCAACCGGGAGCGAAAACAACGACAGCGATGCCACCGATTACGAGATATGGTTCGACCTCGGCTGCAACGATTATGACGGCGACGGCCTGACCTACTGGGAGGAAACCAACGTCTACGGGACCGACCCGGAGACGAGCAATGCCGGCGACGACGCGGACGGGGACGGCGTGCCCATCGAATGGGAGGACCACTGGGGATACGACCCCTTCGAGGCCGACGACCATGCAAACATGGACCCCGACCGGGACGGCCTGCAGAACACCGAGGAATACATGATGCACCAGTGGCTGGCTGACCCGTTCCGGCAGGACATCTACCTGGAAAACGATTATGTCGCTGCAGGCGACGGCGTCACCCCGGTGATGCCGACG
>Ga0207797_1002865_pt1 | contig 11814 bp, 18 predicted proteins | sample PRCRCaboRojoPR_6_FD_187275 | JGI IMG/M metagenome (GOLD analysis project Ga0207797, IMG submission 187275) | Marine sediment microbial community from Cabo Rojo, Puerto Rico - PR CR 10% Liquid 1 (SPAdes) | ecosystem: Environmental > Aquatic > Marine > Coastal > Sediment | place: Cabo Rojo, Puerto... | reverse complement strand
ACCATACCCCGCACCGTAGCGCTGGGCCGTAAGCATACCCGCGCTAGTGCGGTCGATCTATAGACGCGGATCCAAGAGACCGACCAGCACTCGTTAGAGCATGGCTACTCCTTGCCCTGCTCCTTGAGTAGCTTGCCGACAGATTCAAAAATCGTCGCCAATGTGAGGTCGCGCTGTACCCCCGACTGTTCGATGGTCCGCAGCATGGACGCGAACAATGCGCCCTCCTCCGGCAGATTCACCATATTATCGGTGCCCGCCGATACGGTCGCCTGATTATGCGCGTCCACGTTCTTATCGTGGCTGCGGGCATTCTCAGCAGCGCGCGATGCCTGGTCGTCCTGGCGGTCGCGTGCGCGCTGGCGCGCATTGTACATCTCCTCCTGGTGGCGCAGTACTTGATTATTCCCCATAAGTAGCTGCGCTTGGAGTTGCTGAAGAAAACCAGACGCAGCAGTCGCCTGATTTTCTGTTACGCCAATGTCGGTCCTGAATTCTTCGGACCCATGACCGGCATAAGTCGTGCCGTACCGATCCTGCTCACTTTCCTGCGCCATTGCTTTCCTCACTCATGTCGTCATCTGTACGCAAAATAGCGCTATAAAAAATATCTACGAGAAAATCATCGATCTCGCTTTCTGTGCCCTGCGCGTGCTCCTTCCATAGTTCTAGCAAATGTTCCAGTATTCGTAAAATTGTGCGCTCGTTAATCTGCCGCAGGAGCGCATTCAACAAACGTTCAAACATGGTCAAGCCTCATTATATGGTCCGGCATTTACTTGGCTCCACGTGCTGCGACGATGAAAAAGGCGGCACTAGCGCCCATCAACGCTGGCGCCAGAAAATTCCGGTTGCTCACTTCTTCGACCGGATTGGAGACCAGCCTTGGCAGAATATGAACACCCGCAAAGAGTGCTGCGCCACCTGTCAGTAGGCCCCAGAGAAAAACTGGCATTATTCAGCCCTGTGTCTTTCCATGCATGTACGAACAAGCTTTCGAAGCGTTGCTGTCTCGGTCTCCACAATCGACAGCCGTTCTTGAAATTCCATGCATGTACGAACAAGCTCTCGAAGCTTTGCTGTCTCGGTCTCCACAATCGACAGCCGTTCTTGAAATTCCAGCGTTAGACCAAATATCCCGCCAATCGTCGCTAGCAGGTTCAGAGATAGCCCTATCGCTATCGCTAAGTCTTTCAGCGTCAGATTGTTGCTGGAGTCCGATGGCATAAATATGTTCCGCTACGCGCATGAAGCCTAGCCGCGATAGAATTTTACCGCTAGCCTCCGGCCTATCACTTTCATCCGTGCGCGCGGCAACCCATTTATAACCCGCAATCTGCGCCACATTCAAAAATCCGCGCAATAGTGCTGGCCTTATTGCCATTGCCGGTGACACATACTGTACCCACAGCACGCGCTGATCATGTTCATCCTTTGTGAGCACCATTGCGCGATGATCATCAACGGCAATGCCCATGAGCACGCGCTTGCGCCATTCGTCATATGCGGGCCATCCGAATCGATGCCCTAGACCGGCATACACAATATGCGCGGCCTTGTTCAGCCGCCTATCATGGCGCTCGCGCAATCGCTGCTCTAGATCTGGTAGTTCCACTCTCTCAGAACCTTGTTCACATAATCCTGGTTAGTAAACGGTCCCATCTGTGGATCGTGTCGCGCGCTCCACGAATTATAGACCGCAATGCCTTTGGGCATACCGTACGTGTCCAGATTCCACCGCAAAATCTGCGCGGCAATATGCACGTTATATTCAGGGTCGAATAGCCACTCTTTGCTCGGAGGCGGCCAACCTTGCACGTTCAATTTGTTGCCACAGCCACGGGCAGGGTTTGTGGTGTCCGTGCATAGAACCTGCATAAGCCCGTAGCTCGGGTCGTTAGGGTTTACGGCCTCCGTGTTTTCGCCGCTCTCCACAATAGCGATCGCCTTGAGTAGGCGCCAATCAACGCCATGCTGTGTCGCATAGCTCTGGTAAATCTGGTCCAGCGGGCTCGTAGAGGTCGATACCGGCTCCTGCTCCGGTGCTGGCGCTGGCGCCGATGGCCTGGTGGCCGACTGCTCCTGCTCGGGACTGTCCTGCCCCTGGCCGCCAGTCGGCGGACCCTGTGGCTTGCCTGGTCGCGGTACCGCGCTGCTCGGCGCGGCCTCGCCAGAGCTTCGACCCTGTCCGCGCAGCGTCATCAGCAGCAAAATTCCAGAGCCCATCAACAGCAATAAATCCCTATCCATTAAATTCTACGACATTCAATGTTGAACGCTGATTGAGTACCGCCAAATGCGGTAATCTCATTATTGCTCGTATCCGGGGCGCCTAGACTCATCTCGTTCGTGTTGCTGCTCGTAATCATCGCCGTAGTAAAACATACCGTGTTATACGGCGACGCGGTGACGTTCCATGGTAAGCCAAACTTCATCGAACCGTTACCGCCAGTCGTAGAATTGACGGTCATACCGCCATAGGTTGATATACAGTCGTCACCATTGCCGCTGCCCAAATCCTGGCATCGATAGCCGCCAGCAATCGTCGTGGTATTACCACCCGTGCGCTGTACCTCGCCACCATCGGAAGTCGCGCCATCATCGCGCACAGTAAACTCGACTGTGTCACCTATCTCTGTGTCGATCTCAGTATTGGTTGAGTCAAACTGTAGTCCGGTATTGACGGTGCCAAAATCCAGTTTTGGTACGCTAATGCGCGCCAGGTTACCGTCGGTAAAATCTGCGGTTCCAGCCGCAAAGGATACTTTCTTGTTCCCAAATCGATAGATATCGATATCGCCGGTTCCGGTATCGATCCTGATACCCGAATTATTCGTCCCGATATCAAGCGTGTCTCCGCTTACAGTGGCATCGCCATTCAAGGCGATATGCCCAGACTCCAATTCCAGCAAGTTGACAGTATTGCGGATAAAATCGAGATCGCCGCTGCCGCTATCGTATTGAATGCCCGTATCGGCCGCCCCTATATCGACATCATCATTAAGAAAGACCGGAAGATAGGAAAAATCAACAAGTGTTCCGTTTATCTTGCCCCATGTTGTAGAGGAGGATCTGTTCTGAAAAAGAATATCGCGCCCACTATTTAACTGTATATCCTGGTCGCGTGTTCTTAATTCTACGTCTCTCCGAGAAAATATCTTAATGTGATTAGTCTTGTTAGTTATGCCAAATCCTGAACCTGCGACAGGTAATATATTAGTTGCTACAAGCTCGCCGCCAATCTCAAAATCCCCAGGAATAAACGACGGAAACCCGGAGACACCGCTACCACCGCCAATCTGCGCGTTAGCACCAGCGCACCAGCCGCCAAGAATTGCGGCCATTACAGCAGCGTCAATATAAGCTAGCTTACGCATTAGTCGGCAATCTCCAGACCAGCAACATCAGCAGCGCTTGATCCGCTGGTATTGTACGCATGGATAGCGGTGGTCACTTGCAGCGTCGCGCTTTCGCCGGGCTGTAGTGGCACGCCACGTGTCGCGGCCACGTTGCTATCGCCTACACGGATAGCAGCAGCGTTAGTCGAGAGATTTTTAATGATAGCCTCTCGCCTTGCCGCGTTGGCCGCCAGAATCTGCGCCGAAGATGATGTCCCTACGCTAACGTCAGCCTGAGTCGTAAGCGTAGTCGCCTTGCTTACTGTAACGCTGGTAAAAACAGCACCAGCGTTTTCGATGTTAATGTTTCTTGCCGCCTCCGTGGCGTACATGAGTTCCAGGTATTCGCCGGCTTGCGCTGTATTCGTGACAAAAATCGACGAAAATTCAACGCCCCGAATCGCGACGCCGTCACGGAACAGAACACCGCGCCCCTGACGATCGCTAAACGATATCTGCGCTTCCGCGCTTCCGCTGCTCGCCTCATAGCACCAAAGAATGGTGCCGCCCACTTTGATTTCCTCGGCAGTGCGCGCACCATCAAGCGGCAGGCGAATGGTTTCGATGACATTGGCTCTGCCGCCAAACTCCGGCGGTGCCTGCCCCTCGTTGGGGATCGGAAAAAGTCGGCCTTTTTCGCCGGTGAGATTGCGCGCCATTAGTCTGACCTCAGCAGCAGCATGGTGCTTAAAATTGCGATGCTCAAAAATGGCGCGATTTTGACAAGGTCACTTTCCTCGCCCTGCGCGGTCCTCGCCTGTGCGCGGCTTGTCTCCAGAATCGCTCGCCCCGTACCGCGCGCCTCAGCCACCTGGCGCTCAGCAGCACTCGTGAGACCCTCGATCGCGGAGGCTCCGGTCTCCAGCACGTCGGAGGCGAAAGCCTGCCCGCGTCCGGCCACCTCGGATCCGAAGGCATGCCCGCGTGCGGCGAGAGACTCGCCCGCTTCGCTGCCGGCCTCCAGCACGTCGCCGGCGATGCCCCGACCCTGGGCGGCGAGGAATCGGCCCGTACCGGCCCCGGCCCTGAGCTGCGCGTCCGCGGTCTCGCCGCCGACACCCGCAAGATAGCGCCCCGTAGCGCCACCCTCGCGCGCCAGTTCTTCGGAGACTGCGCCACTCGTGACGGTCAAGAGACCAGCACCGCCGACCAGGTTACGGAATGACTGGCCCTGCTCCTGCGCGATGCGCTGGAGCCCCTCGGCGGCGATCGCCTCACGCTCGAGCCCGCCTTGCTCCAGCACGGCGGCCAGCGCCACCGCATCGGAGCCGGTGAGACCAATCTCGCCTATCTCCGTGGTCGTCTCCGTGGTGACCTGGGTCGTTTCCTCCTGACTGCTACTGCTGCCCCCGCCACCCATGGTTAACGCCTCGCCGCCACGAACGCCACCAGAGCCGCAGCACCACCAGCGACCCATATAATAGCGTTGCCTGGCATCGACACACTCATGCTGGTCTTCGCCGGAGGACTACCGGCCTTGTTCATCTGAATGTCGGCTCCCGGCGCGTACCGGCTCGGTAGCGGTACGCTTGTGCCACCATTCGTTACGGAGCCTTCCATGGTAGGCCGCAAAATCTCGCCGATATTGACCCCAATTGGCTGCACGTTAATTGGCGTGCGATTCGCCTGCGAGCCGTACGCTGGCGCTGCCGGTGCGCCAGCCGCTGCGCTTGCAACCTGAGTCGCTGCTGTTAACCAGGACATCACATCACCTCAGCGCCAGCCATGCACCAACGGCGGTCAAAAGTAGCAGCACGGTCATGGGCGACAGCCCGGCCACACCACCCGTTGGACGCTCGTCGCCACTATCTTGTGACTGGTCCGGCCCATCGTCTTCGCCATTGCCCCAGCCTGGCACATAGATAAACGCGTCTTCCAGGCTCGGCCCAGCTTGCGGACGTTCCACGATTGCGCCTTCCCATCTAGGCGGCTGCTTCGTGAAGTCATCCGAAGAGCTGCCGCCTTTGGGTCCGAGCACATTCGTCGCCGCTTGGCAGCGTTTGCCACAAATCGTTGGCCGGCCTACAGCCTCGTTCATGTCATCCTCGCGAGCAATAGGCCAGCAAGCGCAGCAGCGCCAATAATCAGCAGCGTCTGCGTGTCTACCCCAAATACCCCTGGCGATTCGCCGCCCTGCTCGCTCGTCTGTGTGGTGGGCGAGTCAACGCGAGGCGGTGACTGTGGCCGGCTGAATGTGCTGTCCGATAGCTGGTCCTGAGTCTGTAGCCCCAATTCATTGGCTGTCCATACGGGCAGGATATCGCGGCCAATTGTGCTCAGACCCTCGCCAAGACCCTCGGCAACGGTGCTGGCCATTTGGCTGAAAAACCCGTTGCTGCCGCCAGAGCTAACCCCTGTAGGAGTGTCAGGCATGATTAGCCTCGCTGCTGCCCCCGGACAGGAATGATCTGCTGCGGCAGAACCCTGAGCTTGGTCGTGCCAGCGCCTACGCTCACATCAAACTGGAGTTTGAACTCCGAAAATCCGAGGGTATCGACGGCCTCCGATAGATATCCGTCCATCACGTGATCCATCCAGTACCATCCGTCCAGAGAAGACGAATTAGACTGCCGCAAATCATCGTATGCGGTGCCGCTGTACCCACGAGGAACGCTCATGCGCGTGAGCATTGCCTGCTCGAGAACTTCCTCTGGCATATCTTCGTAGACCGTGGTACCGGACACTAGCTTGACATTGTTAATAATGTCACCCGCGTCCGCACCGCCGTCGGTCGTGTTGAGCAAAAACCCGCGGTACATAGGACCCACTGGCAGCTCAACCTCATAATTGGGGTTGCTTGCCGTGATCTCCTTTTCAATCGGGAATACGCGCCATTGCGAGAAAGGCCCCTGCACCCCAAAGGATTCCGCGGAGTGCATTTTCAGCGTCGGGTTGGTAATCCAGCCCGTTGCGGTAGACGATACGTCATTGTGATCGCCCCACGTGATCTCGATCTTGAGATCACTCAATTCGCGCGCATCAAGCGCGGTGTCGATCGGTCGAAGCGCCGTTGGCATCCATAGCGGCAAAATCAGGACCGAGTTAAAGCTCGGGTCCGTAGTGCCGTCGCCGATTGCAGGAGTGACACGGGGCGCACGCTGATACAGGAAATAATTGAGCCACCACAACTCGTTCGCGGAGAAGCGCCGAATAACGTCGGTATTATTCGCGATCAATGCAATCTCGCGAATCACACCCCATTCGTCACCGCGCTCGATCGTGGCGTAAGCGTTGGTTGGGTCGTCAATCTGCCCGGACAATTGCAGATATAGCTCGCGGTAAATCATACCGCGGCTTAACTGCTCGCTTACCTTATTGTTCTCGCTGTACTGTACTGTGCGCTGAGGGCGCTTGCGTACTTGTTGAGGCATTCTTACACCTGCACCGTGTTGGGTCCGGTACCACCGGCGCTACTCACCGGGCTCCCTTTGAGAAGTCGCCTCGCCGTCGGCGACACCCCCGCTAGCTGATTCGCCACAAACATTGTAGCCATCGTCACCAGCGCAATCTGAGTGATCTCCCGAAAACTCGGCATCTGTTATGCCCTCTGCTTCACGACACCCCTTAGCGGTGTCCGGTTCACCACCGCGATCGTCGCGAGAGACACCCCGCTCAGGATCGCTACTTTCTGCATGCTCATTCCGAGGAAACGCGTCAAACCGCCCATCGTCTACGCCCCCGGCCCGGTGATTCGCCGGATTGCCGGAACCTGCGCCGTCAGCAGAATGCTGAAGATCGCGATTCCGGCAATCGTCATGTTCGCTCGCATTGTCGCTCGCCTCGCTCGCCTGGTCGTCGTCTCGTAAGGTCAGCGCGGTCGCCACCGCGACCAGCCCCAGACCCAATATGTAGTGCACGCTCATAGAGCTAACCCCTAGTCTTGAGGGTAACAGATCCTGTGGCAAAGTCAACCTGTCCGCGTCTCAGCTCGCCAAATCGCTGGACTACCCAGAACTCGCCCCTGGCGAGGCGATGAGACTCCGCTATCGCGGGCTCGTTCCACTCGTCCGATAATAGCTTGCTGTCGGACCGGCTCGAGGCGAACATGTACATACGGGCTGTTTGGTCGCGCACGGTTTTTGCAATCTGTTGCACCCTTTGCGAGATGAAATGGCATGCGTGCCCATAATGTCTGCCCCTGGTGGCGAGCCAATGCATCTCGGTGTCATATTGGCCTACCGCCTCACCAGCCTCGTCTACGTAGACGGCTAGACTGCGCGAACGTTTAACGGTCCGTAAAAATTCGCCCTGGTCACCTGTCTGATAGCTGACCTGCCACCCAGGGTCTGCTAACGGGTCCAGCACCGCGCAGCGGACCCCCGCGGCCTCATATCGTGCCGCCAGCGTTTTTGCCAACGTCGTCTTGCCGGATTCGGTCATCCCCACTATCAACACGTGAGCCATTACGTCCCCACTTTCTCTTGATCCAGGACCATGCGCGCTGCATACGCGTCTGCGTCTGTGGGCGCGTCATACGAATCGCGACATATGAGACACCCCATAGCGCAATGGCCGCACCAGGCGGGATATCCGTGATGCCTCGCGCTTCATAGTAGCGTCGCCACGCCTCGATACCCTGCGCGCGCTCATCCAGCCCTGTTTGAGGGTCGTACAAAAACTGCCATTCTTGACCCCCGATTATCTGGCCCAGCATGCCAATGCTGTCCACGGTGTATGTGGCCGCGGCCTGGATCTGCTGTCGCTGCGCTTCGCGCTGGCGGTCTACAGCCGTGTCATGTAGCTGCGAGCGTCTGCCCTGGCGGCCCCTGCGCTTGCGCCAGCGCCCCTTACTTGTCTGTGAAGGGGTGCCATCGGGCGACGTGGCGTGTACTTCCGGGTCGAACGGCGTCCCATCGGCGTCCACCTGCCCCGCATATGGATGGTCATGCGCGGTGCCCTGGTCGCGTCCCTCGGCCTCCGCCTCGATTGCATGCTCTTGTGGCTCCGGCATCTCGGACACGTGCTCGGTCGCCAGCTTCTCCGCGTCTCCCATAATCATCGCTCCTCGATCGCGACAACAGTTTGTGGTGTCAGCCTCCGACGTAGCTCATGCCAGCCCGGAGGCTTGCCATCTAGCAAATGCTCACGGGGTGTTGTGTGGGTGCGATAGTCCACGTCAACGCCGCCCTGCTCCATTTTACTACGGAAGTCCTCGAAACTATATAGATTGTTGATTTTGGGAGCGCCCTTGGCCTTGATTTTTTCGTCATGCTCATAGAGCTTCTTGCCCCAATAGCTGCCCGGACCGCGCGCCTCCAGCGACCACGCGCCTAGCCTGTCAGGGTCCACGAGATCGCCCGGCAATTCGCCGCGCATATGCAAGGAGTCTGTATCGCAGTAGATTAAATAGGCCCCCGCATCATAAGCGCGCTGCGCGGCCTCATGTAATTTTAGGCGCGCGTATGCGGTGACATACGCTGCAAGGCCGTCGTGTTTGTGCTCTACTGCGCGCTCTTCAGAAATAGAGACCATAGAACCCATGGTCATACCGACCCTGCCCTGTCGGACTAGCTCCATATATTCGTCCTTTGTGAACGCTTCCGTATCTTGGAAAGATTCGCCTTGCTCGCGCTCGCCGAATTTTCCGTAGAGACTATTCATCAAGATTTTTAGGCAATAGGATAAGGCCGCATGATTTTGGCGCTTGTGATGTAAGCGTTGCTCGTAAAGGTGGCCTATGATCGTCTCAAAAGGCCGCGCGGTCTCGATAAATCGCAGACCCTCATGGTAGGCCGTGACACGACCGCCCATATCGACCAGCCTTTGTAGCTCTGGCGTTGTATAGACTCCACTCCCGCTGTAGCCGTAAACCCCGGTCTCACGGTCCTCCAGCACCGGAACCGTGCCGCGCGGTTGCTCCCATTCGACGCGGTGCACGCCAAGGCCCTCCAAATCAAGGCGACTTTGCCAGGCGACGCGCCAGCCCCAGGGGTACACAGCCTCGACCATGACAGCGGGGTACATAGAGTTCACATCATAGGCGGACACGTCATCGTATTGCCCGCGCTCGCCTAGCACGTCAACGCGGCCACCCCGATAGGCGGCCTCCAATAGCTCACGTACCCGCCGATTCCAGGGCACCACCAGCGGCTCGGCAAGGCTCGACTGGAAGGCCACCATGGCCGCTTTGGCCCCGGTCGCGGGTAAGCTGCGCGGGTAGCGGCCCCAGGTTTCCAGTACCTGCCAATAGGCCGACCACCAGCCCTCCAGTACGCCCATGAGCGCCTCGCAATCGCGTTGCAGGTAGCGCCGTACCAGATCCGGGTTAGCGCGCCACAGAGCGTGCATGCTGGCCCTGTCAACGCCCTGTAACTTGCCGACCACACCAAAGTCTTGGGCGAGCGCGTCCAGGCTCCGTGGCATGAGTGCCATGGAGTCCCGAATCTCCAATTTGCGTCGCCAGCCCTGGCGACCGCCCTTGCCATATTCGCGGCTGCGCTCTCCGCCTCGACTACTAAGGTGAGCATGGACCGCGACAATCTGGCCGCCTTTTACAATGGCTTTGCAGTCGTACACGCGCGGGTGCTGCGATAGAGCCTGGTGGAGATACTGGATGTCAAAACTAAGGTTATGAAAGTACGCATATGTGCGGCTGTGATTTTCAGCTTGCGATACAAGCCACTCAGCATACTCTTCGCTTGATTCGGTGCTGTAGTATTCGCCCTCCTGCGTCTGCGCGCCATATAGGATTGCGTGCGCCTCCGCGTCGCCTTCGGTCTCAATATCGCACGCGATTAAACGATAGCTTGGTATCTTCTTATTTTTTAGTGGCCGCAGCATGGCTAGATCTCCTGCAAGATCAAAACTGCGCCCAACACATTAGCGGCTTTAATTCCGCCAGGTATATCGTAGCCGTCTAGCGCCTCATCCAAATCCTGTATTGCTCTGTCGTAAACCTCCCGAAGACCTTCGGGCACAGCCGGTATCTCCCAGGTACGCGATGACACGCCCTGCTCACGGTCGCCGGATTTTATGCGCGCGCCTATACGTAGTGTGCGCTGGCCTTCGTGATGGAGGCGCTGGACCTGGTGGAAGTTTGGAAGCTTGTCAAAATAATGGCGGGTTTCGTCGATGCTTTCGCCACCCGCTAGTGGGATCTGGCGCTGCTCTGAGGACCGTGGACCGGCTGTGCGGGCTTGCCAGCCTTTGACCCCTGCCGATACGCGCGTGATCTTGCGCGCGTGCTGTGTGCTAGGGCTCTGTGATCCAGCGCGCCATTTTTGGAGGGTCCGGGGGTGAACCCCGATTCGGCGTGCGGCTTCGCGGTTGCTGTACTGTCTTAGTAGGGTGTCAAGCCGTTGCTGTAATGGGTCGGACATGGTAATCTACCCTTGTAGGTGGCTGGCTGGATGGTGTCTCAGCCCCAGCATAGCACCCTCTCCCTCCGTAGGTCACACCGACCAGCCTTGGCCCCGACGGATTCGCTCCTCGGGGCCTTCTTTTGCCCGCCTCTATAAGCTTATTCTAATATAAGCATATTCTAATATAAGCATATTCTAATCAAGAATCTTCTTGAATACCCGCCTCTATAAGCTTATTCTAATATAAGCATATTCTAATATAAGCATATTCTAATCAAGAATCTTCTTGAATACGGGTCAAAATCGATCGAAAATTTTTGCCCCATATTGTTGACCCTCCATAAATCCGTGCTATTATATGGGTGTGGTTGGTGATCAAACCTTAACGGAGGCGACAATGGAGACCTACAGCATGACCGACACTTTTGAGCACGCGCATAACCTGATTAGCTATCGCGACGTGCTTTATAACAGCGTCATCCTGGAGTTGGCCCACGAATTGCAGCATGAGACGATGCTGCTCGCGAGCCCCGAGGAGGAGAACGACGGATATAAGATCAAGGAAGTACAGCGCAAGCTGGAAAAGCTTGTTGCTTGTGTCGAGACATCCTTGCACCAGCAAAGGCGCTGGTGTCAGGACACGAAACAGGAATTGCTTGAGATCAAGGTTAACCGCCACTTGCTGGTACAATTGACCGATCTTCGCGCAGCGATCATCAACGAGTACGGCTGGTATTACCAGCCTATATAACAGGAGATTATCATGAAGATTTTGAAGAAGCTTACGACCAAGAACATCATCGGAAAGGTGTCGGCGCCAGAGCACGACCAGTCCACGGAGCTTTACACTGTGTACGGTCAAGCCGCCGGGTATTCAGTAGGCGAGACCGACAAGGGCACATATCTGGCGTTTTCGGGTACCTTCGAGGCGGTGCCCGCTAGTGGCGCGGAGACATACCGCGCGGGCAAGCTGATCCTACCCGAGATTGCCGCCGAGCCCCTGGCCGGTGCCCTGTCCGGGGCCTCCGGTGCGGTCGAGTTCGGGTACAAGGTCGGAGTCCGCGGTGATGAATCCTCCGTTACCGGGTACGTGTACTGGGCGGAGCCGCTGCTAT
>Ga0207797_1002864_pt1 | contig 11815 bp, 5 predicted proteins | sample PRCRCaboRojoPR_6_FD_187275 | JGI IMG/M metagenome (GOLD analysis project Ga0207797, IMG submission 187275) | Marine sediment microbial community from Cabo Rojo, Puerto Rico - PR CR 10% Liquid 1 (SPAdes) | ecosystem: Environmental > Aquatic > Marine > Coastal > Sediment | place: Cabo Rojo, Puerto... | reverse complement strand
CACCCATTAAATCAGATCAGGCCGACAGTATTAAGATCATGTATAATACACGACAAGAAGGTACATTCTCGAAATCCATAAGGGTCTATTCCAATGCGGAAAATTCTCCTGTTTTTCTCAGAATAAAAGGACAAGTGTCGCCAAAGGACGATAAATGAACTTAATTTTATTTCATAAATAAAAAGCAACTGCCATAAGCGGTTGCTTCTTATTTATATATCTTCTAATTAATTATAAAAGAGATCTATGATGAAAATATTCTTGTCTTTCTTTTTAACCGGATTACTTTTTGCCGGCTGTGCACAAAATGAAGCTGTTAAACTCACCAATGAGAAAATAACCCTTAAGTTATCCCTCAATGAGAAAGGAATCCCATATATTAAAAAAGCACAATGGACAGATAACAAAAATATCATTTTTTCAGGCAACCCTTCAGGAATGCCTTTAAATGATCATTTGCCGGAAATCCTGATTGGTAATCAAGAGAATCTAAAACATATAAATCCTGTTTGGAAGAAAACCAAAGACTCGATATCAGTAAAAGCCCAATTAACAAGAATATATAATGATCTGGATGTTACATGGAATTATCAACTTTACAGAAAAACCTCAATTGTTAAAACATGGATTGAATTAAAAAATAACGGGACTACTAAGAATATCTCATGGTTTCCGATATGGGCAGGAGCACTTGACTTTAAAGGAAATGAAAATTTACTGAAATATTGGGATGCGCTTGAATATACAGCTCATCAAAAACAATTCACATCTGATTCTACACATACACTCCAATCCAATGTATACAGCTCGGATCCACAGTATGGTCCGGCACAGCTTCCCTGGTGGAAAATCAGTGGTAAGCATCATTCAGTCTATTTTGGAATTAGCTGGTGCGGTGGTTGGAGAACTAAGATCAGGCAGAATAATCAATCAGCAGAATTCAACGTCATCCTTCCTCCCAAAGAAACACAATTGATACTTAAGAAAGGAGAATCTATATGTGGCCCCAAACTTTCCATTACTCCTGTCAGGGGTTCTGAATATATTTCTTCGCGTACAAATTATTTAAGCCAAAATCAGCAATATGCCCACATGTTATATGATATGCCAAAATCAAGCTTTCCTTTAATATACAACCATTGGTACGCAACCCGATTCAACCTGAGCGGTAACTTTATCATTAATCAGCTTAAAACACTTCAAGATTATCATTTTGATGTTTTTGTGGTCGATGCAGGCTGGTACAAATCTGTAGGTGAGTGGTATCCGGACGGGAAAAAATTCAAGCCGGGTGAATTCGAATCAGCCCTTATGGAGGTAAAGGAAAATGGAATTGAGGTAGGAATCTGGAGTTGCCCCTGGTTGTTATCAGGTAAAACAGGATCATTACCACGGCGAATTGATACCTCTGGATTTTACAGAGAATTTGTGGATGCTTATGCCATTGATATGGCAAAAAGTGATTTTTCCAGGTATCTGCTTGACCACATCGATCACCTGCAGACTGATTATCAGATGGACTGGTGGAAATATGATCAGGAATTCATGAAAAAGAATGATGATGCAGGACGAATAAAAAATATCAAAGCTTTACAATCAGCCTTAATGCGGGTTAGGCAGAACAATCCCGAACTATATATTGAGAATTGTATGAGCGGAGGCAGGATGATCAATGATTTCACCAATACCCTTGCCCAGATTCATTGGATCAAAGATGGCGGACATAATGGACTCAGCCATGCTCGTGAAAATATTAGTACAGCTCTTGGCGCCAGTGAAATTTTACCCCTTTCAAAAGTGGAACGCTGGACAAACAGGGTGAATGAAATAGAGGACCCGGAAATACTGAAATATTATTGCAGAAGTGCCATGATAGGTGTTTGGGGCATATCATCAGACATGCACAAGGTCTCTCCTGAACAAAAGGACATTATTTTAAATCAAATAAAGCATTATCGGAAGATTAATGATCTGAAGAAAGATAATATCTACCAGATCATAAATCCTGAAAATGGAAACATTGCAGCAATAACTTATTATAATGCCTTACGAGACAGGGCCTCTGTTATGGTTTTCAGATGGAAACAGCAGGGCCGGATCAGATCCAACCTAAAACTCGATTTACTGAAGAAAGATAATGCCTATTCTGTAATAAGGGCAAATACCAATAAAACAAATAAATATCAAGGATTCAGATTAAAAAATAGAGGACTACCTGTTATTCTGGAAAATGGAACCAAGTCAGCCATTTATTACATACAAAAACTTAAATAATTTGTCTTTATTCGTTTATTCGTGGCTTTCAAAAAAACATTTGTGAACTCAAGTAAAAAATTGGAAAAACGCGCCCTAATGTATATGTTTAATGTCTTAAAAAACGAAATTAACTTTAAAATGAATCACCCAAGCAAACTCCTACTAATCATCCTTTCAATCCTGATTTGCGGTTCTTGTCAGGTAAAAGTGGAAAAAACCGGTTTTGACGAGCCTGAAAACCCCAACCCCATCTCAGATAGTGCCTGGGAGAGCGTTGATAAGGGATTTCATGCTGCATTCGGCAGTATTGACAAACGATACAAACATCATCTACCTCCTTCCCATGAACCGGCAGAAACATGGAACGGTTCAGCCTGGAAAGGCGAGCGGAAAAACGTTCAATTGATGCTCTGGAGCGCAAACCCGGTCGAAAATATCAAGGTGAAACTTCTGAAACTATCCGGACCCAATGGCGGGGCAATTTCTGAAGAGCAAACCGGAATACATCCGGTCAGGTATGTCCTAACCGATGAATTCCTGAACGGTTGCGGGCGGAGAGATAAGGATACCATACCAGCACATCTTGCCGCTGACATACTGGAGAACAATCAGGAATTTAACCTGAAAGCTAAAACATTGCGGCCGGTATGGATTACTATTGATGTCCCTCCCAACACCGATCCGGGAAATTATAAAGGGGTTATCCAGGTATCCTGCAAAGGTGGCGAGAACAAAGAACTATCCTTGAACCTGGATGTGTTGGACCTTACCCTGCCCTCTCCCGATCAATGGAAATTTCACCTTGATTTATGGCAGAATCCCTTTGCCGTGGCACGATGGCACGATGTTGAGTTGTGGTCTGATAAGCATATGGAGCTGTTGAAACCTTATCTTGAGATCCTCGCCAATGCAGGACAAAAATGTATTACCACGAGCATATTACACCGGCCCTGGGGCGGACAGACCCATGATCCTTTCCAGTCCATGATCAAATGGACCCATATGGGCGACGGCGAATGGGAGTATGACTATTCCGTCTTCGACCGCTGGGTTGAGCTGGCAATGGATGCCGGAATTACGGACCAGATAAGCTGCTATTCAATGGTACCCTGGGGAAACCAGGTACGCTATTATGACGAGGATTCCTCAAAATACATCACAGTAGAAGTAAAACCCGGATCAGAAGAATATAGGGACATATGGAAGCCCTTCCTGGTTCATTTCAGGGAACACCTGGAAGAAAAAGGCTGGCTTGAGAAAACGGCCATTGCCATGGATGAGCGTGGCCTTGAAGAAATGAAAAGTATGATTGCCCTGTTAAATGAGGTGAGTCCGGAATTCAGTATTGCCCTGGCTGGAAGTTATCATAAAGAGTTAACAGATGATATTGATGATCTTTGCGTTTTTATCCGACATCAACTGGATAATCAAATCATCAGGGAAAGGAAAAAAAAGGGACAAAACACTACTTTCTATACCAGTTGCGCACGACCGGAACATCCCAACAATTTTACCTTTTCACCTCCGGCTGAACAAGCCTGGCTGGGTTGGTATGCAGCAGCACGGGGTTTCAGCGGCTATCTCCGATGGGCGTATATTTCATGGGTAGAAGATCCGCTAAAGGATTCCCGGTTCAGAACCTGGCCTGCCGGAGATACGTACCAGGTATACCCGGGCCCGCGCAGTTCCATACGATTCGAAATGTTACGCGATGGAATTGAGGATTATGAAAAAATCCGTATTATCCGGTCAATGCTCGAATCTGGTCAAGAAACTAAAAACCTGTCAAATCTGGAGGAGACACTTTCTCAATTCACCGTAAAGAATATAACAAAACCCGATGCGGCTTATTGGTTGAATAAAGGAAAAGATGAGTTGGGGAACCTCAGCCTTCAGATCGAATAACCTGGGCAATTTGCAGATCAATGACAATTAAATAAAAACTATAAACTGATTGTCAGAACTAAACTTTTAATGCTATAATTATCATCAAAAAGAATCATATGAAACCACGCTTAAAACTAACAGCATTTGTATTATTGATATCCTTCATTTCAATAACAGTTAACGGCCAGGAACTGAAGGAAGAGCTCAAACTGTGGTTTAAAGAACCGGCTTCCACCTGGAATGAAGCACTGCCGGTTGGCAACGGCCGGCTTGGTGCCATGGTTTTTGGCGGCGTTGAGCATGAACGCCTGCAGTTGAATGAAGAAAGCCTCTGGACCAAAGGCGGGAAGCTAGAAGATAAAGAAAATGGCCATGAAGCCATCCCTAAAATCCGGAAGCTGCTTTTTGAAGGAGAATACAAGAAGGCTGAGCAGTTATGCAAAAAGGAACTGATGAGCGAGCGACTGCCATCGGGGACCAATACCTACCAAACCCTGGGCAATTTAAATATCCGGTTTGAGGGGGTTGACAATTACAACAACTATAAGAGAAAACTTCAGCTGGACAGTGCCCTGGTCAAAACCTCATTCAATTCCAGCGGGGTAAGACATACCAGAACGGTGTTTTCATCTGCCGCCGACCAGGCCCTGGTCATGCTGGCTGAAGCAAACAAGCCCGGTCAGGTATCCTGCAGAATTGAGCTTTCACGTCCGGGCGAAGGTGAGGAAGTGAAAGTAAACGAAGGCTTGATCACCATGTCTCAGCATCTGAGTGAGGGAAAAGGAGTCATGTACGAAACCCGCCTCAAGATTATACCGCATGGCGGGAAAATGAAGATAAATGAAAATGCCATCCAAATTTCCGAAGCAGATGAACTGGAGCTCCGCCTGGTGGCAGCAACCGATTACAGGGGAGGAAATCCCACCGAAATGTGCACTGGTTACCTGGAACCTATTCATTCTAAAAGTTACCGGCAAATAATACAAGACCACGTAAAAGAGTACCAACAATATTTTAACCGCGTTTCCCTGAAATTGCCTGCTTCCGAGGCAGCGGGTTTTGCAACAGATGAAAGGATTGATGCCCAAAAAAGAGGAATCTATGATCCTTCTTTAACCAGTCTCTACTTTCAATTTGGACGCTACTTGCTGATCAGCTCTTCAAGGCCGGGATGCCTGCCGGCCAACCTGCAGGGTATATGGGCCCAGGGCCTCAAACCTCCATGGAACTCAGACTATCACATCAACATCAACATTCAAATGAACTATTGGCCCTCCGAAATTACCAACCTGTCTGAAACCCATATGCCATTCCTCAAGTTTATCGGCAAGCTTAGGGAAAAAGGCCGGGAGACTGCAAAAGAAATATATGGCGTAAATGGTTTTACTGCCCATCACACCACCGATGCATGGCACTGGACCACGCCTTTCGGACAACCTCAATACGGAATGTGGCCAATGGGTGCAGCCTGGGCCTCGACGCATATATGGGAACATTATCTGTTCACTGAAGATCAGGAATTCCTGCGTAAATATGGGTATCCGGTCATGAAGGAAGCTGCCCGGTTCTTATCGGAGTTTATGGTAAAACACCCGGAAACCGGCAAATGGATCACCGGCCCTTCGATGTCGCCCGAGAATGTTTTCATCACACCCCGGGGGAATAAGGCCTCGGTTTGTATGGGACCCGCCATGGACATGCAAATAGTGTGGCACCTGTTCAATAGCGTCATTGAAGCCTCCAAAGTACTGGATACAGACACTGAATTCCGGGAAAAGTTAAAGGATCAGCTGGCCAACCTGACTCCCGTAAAAATTGGAGATGATGGAAGGATCCTGGAATGGTCGAATGAAGAATTAAAGGAAGCTTTACCCGGCCACCGCCATATGTCGCATCTATATGGACTGCATCCTTCCAGTCAGTATAACTGGAATGATACGCCGGAATATATGAAAGCGGCTGCCAAAGTTATAAAGGAGCGGCTGAAGCATGGCGGAGGTCATACCGGGTGGAGCCGCGCCTGGATGATCAACTTCTATGCCAGGCTGATGGACACGGAAAATGCCTGGGAAAACCTGGTTGCTCTTTGGGCTAAGTCAACCCTGCCCAATATGTTCGACAACCATCCTCCTTTCCAGATCGACGGAAACTTTGGTGGCACCGCTGCCATTGCCGAAATGTTGCTGCAATCCCACGCCGGGGAGGTCCATCTTTTGCCTTGCCTGCCGGATGAGCTTCCCAAAGGCAAAGTGACCGGACTCATGGCCCGGGGCGGACATGAAGTAGACATCCAGTGGGAAAACGGCCGGCTGGTTCAGGCAACCATCAAATCCAAGCTGGGTAACCCTGCCAAAGTGCGCTACGGAGCTAAGGTCATAGAGTTTGATTTGGACAAAGGCGAAGAGATCATATTGAATAATGATCTTAAGATCTTTAAATAATGTAAGGAAATGATTGGGTATTTTCTAAAATTGATTTTAATGTATTCATAATAAACATCAAAAACCAAATTCCAAATCACAAATACCTGCCCCGACGGCAGACGGGGAATTCCAATAATCAATTTAAAATAACCAAAACAATCCGAGTTAAAATCTTTATAATTATATTCTTGAGTGTTTTGAATTTCGTTAATTGAATTTTGGATATTGTTTGTGATTTGATGCTTGTAATTTGTTATTTATAAATATGTCGATGATAAAATTTGGAAAAATGAATAATAATAAATTCATTCAAAAAAACATTTTTTTGCTCTCATGGATGTTTTTTCTTGTCGGAATCAGAATAAATGCTTTCGCACAAGATCAAAAAACAAAACCCAACGTGCTTTGGATCCTCATTGAAAACATCGGTCCCGAATTTTCCTGCTATGATTACCCCAATGTGCACACACCCAACATGGATGAACTGGCCTCAGAGGGTGCCATTTACAAGAATGCTTTCACCAATGCACCGGTGTGCTCGCCCAGCAGATCATCCATGATCACGGGCATGTATCCCAATGCCATCGGAATGCACCACCACAGAAGTTCCGTTGAATTGCCCGACAGGATAAAAACCATCCCGGAACTTTTCCGGAAAGCAGGCTATTATACTTCACTGGGAAACGGTTACAGGGCCAAAAAAGATTATAATTTCCCTACCAAAGACAGAACACTGTGGGATGGCAATGACTGGAAAAACAGAGATGAAGACCAGCCCTTCTTTGCCCAGTTGACCATCAACCATTCCCACCGGGGCGATCACTGGCACAATCCCTATCATCCTAAATCCTGGATGCATGAAAAGTATAAGGATAAGTTAAAACCGGTAGATCCTGGTAAAGTTGAACTGCCTCAAGTCATTCCTGATAACATTTACACACGGGATGACTGGGCCAAATACCTGAATCAGATACAGGTGGTTGATGTGGTGGTGGGAAATATCATCGACAGGTTAAAGGAAGATGGACTGTACGACAATACATTAATCGTTTTAATGGGAGATAATGGCCGTGATCATCTCATGGATGAATACTGGTTGTATGACGGGGGGATCCATGTTCCCTTAATCATTCGGTGGAAAGGAGAAATTGCACCCAATACAGTTAACAAAGATCTGGTCAGCGGTGTGGATATCTCCGTTTCACTACTGAATGCCTGCAAAATATCCATCCCCGGGTATATGCACGGGAAGCCTTTTTTAGGAGAAAACGCTAAGGAAAGAGAGTATATCTATGCATCAAGAGACAGAATTGATGATGCCTACGACATGGTTCGCTGCGTAAGGGGAAAAAAATTCAAATACATCAGGAATTTCATGCCCGATCGGTCCTATGCCCAGCATAGAAGCTGGCTGATGACAGTCAACCCGGGATATCCGATGATCAAATATATGGCCGAACATGAACCTGAACAACTTAACCCTGTGCAGAAAAAATATACGGCAGATAAAAAACCGGTTGAAGAATTGTATGACATTACCAAAGATCCCGGAGAGCTCAACAACCTTGCAGATGATCCTGCCTACAGGGATGAACTTCAAAAATTCAGAACATTGTTAAAGGACTGGATGCTTACCATAGATGATAAGGCAAGATTAAGGGAAAAACCTGAAAACGTGAGACAGGATAGTTTCCTGGATCAAATCGAATTTCCAGACAGAAAAGAACTGTATGAACCTTCAGAGTTGGATGATAGTAAATAGAGTCTGTCCATAAAGTTAAGGAAAAATGAAAACCTAAAATAACAAATATCAAAAACCAAATATCAAATAATCTAAAATTTTCAAATGTCAAAATTCAAAACATTTAAAACCTAAGTTAAGCGATTTGAACTAAGTGAAAAAGCGCTTTTCTTGGGTACAACCCCGGCATAGAAATTTTTGGGTTTCACTGAATGAATGAAGTGAAATCCTTACAATTTCTAAGTCGTGAGCGAGAATCGCTCAATTTGTTTAAAATCAACAATATACTATATTGTTTTGAATTTCTAATATTGGATTTTGGAATTTATTTGTCATTTGGTGCTTTATTTGCCAGAATTTTTAATATATAGACGGACTCTATATAAAAATATGAATATCTAAATTTACAATACCATGACAAAACAACAATTTATTATTTGGACCCTTGCTGCCTTTTTTGCAATGCTTTCTCCGAGTATACATGCCCAGGAAGACACCATCCGTCCATATCTTCTTCCCGTAAAGGGATTGTGCATCAAAGCTCCTCAACCTCAGCATGTGGATGAGTTTGTACAATTCATTCACAATGACTTAGCTACCTATGGTGTTAACACACTGGTGCTGCGGGTGGATTATAACTACGAATATCAGTCACGTCCCGAACTGAGACAAAAGAATCCACTTACCCGAAATGATGTTAAGAAACTGGTGTTGGCCTGTCAAAAGGAAAACATCCGGCTCATTCCACAAATCAACCTGCTGGGGCATCAGTCATGGGCCAACAATCTGGGTAAATTGCTGGAGGTATATCCCGAATTTGACGAAACCCCTCATATCGAAATGCCTGAGGAATATGAATGGCCCAATGAGGATGGTTTGTATTGCAAAAGTTACTGCCCGCGTCATCCGCTTGTTCATGATGTTGTTTTTGATCTGGTTGATGAAATCGTTGAGGTATTTGAAGCAGATGCTTTCCATGCCGGGATGGATGAAGTATTCTACATTGCAGATCCTAAATGTCCGCGATGCGGTGGAGGTGATCCATCGCGACTATTTGCTGAAGAGGTCAGAAGAATATACGATCATCTGGAAGAACAGAATTGTGATCTCTGGATATGGGGCGACCGGCTGCTGGATGGAAAAACTACAGGACTTGGGATGTGGCAGGCCAGTATGAACAATACCTATAGGGCCATTGACATGATTCCACGGAATGTTGTCATAAACGACTGGCACTATAACAGGGCCGTACCCACGGCGGTCCATTTTGCCATGAATGGATTTGACGTCATTTCATGTCCTTACAGGAATCCAGGGGTTGCCATCAATCAAGCAGAACAGCAGATTACATATCGCAGCAAATCTCCCGCACCTATGAATAAACGGTTCAAGGGAATGATGCAAACCGTGTGGACCGATTTTAAATCATTTTATGATGTTTATCAAGGCAATAAGGAACCCAGGGATTCAATTAACAATTCTGTTCGTTCTTTCAGGGAATTATTCACAAGAATCGGAGAATTTGATGAAAAGGCTCAGAAATAAAGTAAAAGAGAAGCAAATAAGGTAGGGCAATCCTAAAGGTTGAAAGCAACAACATTTATAAAAACGAAACATCAATTTTAAATACCAATGCGTTAATTATTCTAACCCATCTATTATTTACATGGGCTAAATTATAATTCCAAATTACCAAGGACATCTATAAATGCCTAACAACATGAAAAAAATAATTTGTTTGGTTGTTTTAGCAGGCTTAGTATCACAAGTCTTTTCTCAGAGTGATGCCACCATCAAAGAATCCGTGGAAACAATAAAAACCTATCCGTTTTCCGATCCCAATCCTATTCCGCATCCCGATAATCAATACTATCCCTATTTCAGGTTTGATGGCTTTACAACGGAGGCCAGTGATAAAGACTGGAAAGTGGTTAACATGGAAAATGATTTTATAAAAGTCTCCATCTTCCCTGAAATCGGAGGTAAGGTATGGGGCGCCATAGAAAAATCCACCGGGAGAGAATTCATTTATTACAATTCTGTGGTGAAATTCCGGGATATCGCCATGCGCGGCCCCTGGACTTCAGGAGGCATTGAATTTAATTTTGGTATCATTGGTCATACCGCAACTACATCCACTCCTGTTGATTATCATTTGAAGAAGAATGATGACGGGAGCGTAAGCTGTGTGATAGCGGCAAGTGAGCTGATCACTTCCACACGATGGGAAGTGGAAATTACCTTGCCAAAAAATAAGGCCTATTTTACCACCACTACCAAATACTATAACCCCACTCCCCTTTTACAACCCTATTATCATTGGGCCAATGCCGCTTACCAATCGGAAGGGGACCTGGAATTCTGTTTCCCCGGCACCCATTGGATTGGACATGGGGGCCGCCTCCACAGCTGGCCGGTCGATAGTGAAGGCAGGGATTTGTCGTGGTACAAAAACAATGCTTTTGGTCGGGACAAATCCTATCATGTGATCGGCAGCCAAAAAGGATTTTTTGCCGCATACTGGCATGATTATGATTTTGGTTCGGGACACTATGCACCCTATGAGAAGAAGCCCGGGAGGAAAATCTGGCAGTGGTCGCATGCACGATCAGGAGCCATATGGGAAGATTTACTGACCGATACCGATGGACAGTATGTGGAACTGCAATCCGGTAAGCTATTCAATCAGGCTGCCGAACCCAGCACCAAAACTCCCTTCAAACATTTTGGCTTTCAACCCTATACTTACGATACATTCACGGAATACTGGTTTCCGGTAGTTTCAACAGATGGTGCTTTGATGGCCAACCAGTATGGGACACTCAACGTGGAAAAGAAGGGTGATCATCAAACCATTTACTTCAATTCTCTTCAGCCAATCAGCGAACCAATCTCTGTTTATTTCGGGGATGAGCTTATAGAAAAAGCGGAGGTTAAAATGAACCCCCTTGAACTATGGACCACAACCATAAATAATAATGAAAAGGATCAGCCTCTGATGGTGGTATTGGGCAATAACAAACTGATGTATTCTGAAGGAAAGGAAGAAATGGATCGTCCTTTTGAGTCACCTGAAGACTTTGACTGGAATTCGGCATATGGACTTTATCTTGATGGTCTGAACTGGATTTATCAGGGTAAATACGGTGAAGCTATTAAAAGCTTTGGAAAATGCCTGGAAAAGGATCCCTATTTCATCCCTGCACTCAATGAAATGGCGCAACTGTATTACAGAAAGGCAGAATATGATAAGGCTTTATCTTTTGTCCGAAAAGCCTTATCGGTCAACACATACGATCCAAAAGCCAATTTCACCTATGGCTTAATCCAGAAACAGCTTGGTAACCTGAATGATTCAGAGGATGGTTTTTCGATTGCCTCCCTCACTCCTTCACACAGAATGGCAGTGAATATTGAACTGGCCAAACTTTTTATGCTTCAGAATAAGTCTCGTAAAGCACAAAAATATGCTAAAAAGGCACTTCTGGAAGATGGGTTCAACCATGAG
>Ga0207797_1002863_pt1 | contig 11816 bp, 13 predicted proteins | sample PRCRCaboRojoPR_6_FD_187275 | JGI IMG/M metagenome (GOLD analysis project Ga0207797, IMG submission 187275) | Marine sediment microbial community from Cabo Rojo, Puerto Rico - PR CR 10% Liquid 1 (SPAdes) | ecosystem: Environmental > Aquatic > Marine > Coastal > Sediment | place: Cabo Rojo, Puerto... | reverse complement strand
ACTGCGGCGCGTCACACTCAGACCGGGCAACCGTCCGAACGTTTTTGAGTGAATACTGGACAACTCGATGACGTGGGAGAGACGTCCCTCGAGCGGGAGTCGGTCGTCGCCGGCGGGTCGGTGAGCGCGTTCGGCGCGGCCCTCACCGGCCTGCACCTGCTCCACGGAATCGACGAGATTCCCGGCCAGGTGCTGGCCGTCCTCTTCGGCGCCGTGCTGCCGCTCCTCGTCGCGCTCTTCGTGACCGCCAGCGGCTACTGGATCTCCCGGCGGACCTGGACCGTCGTCGACCCCCGCCGGATCGCGGTCTGGGTCGGGGGCGGGACCATCGTGGGCATCGGCCTCGCGGCCCTCCTCGTCGAGTACCAGGCCACCGAGCAGGTGGTCGTCTCCGACCCGCTGTTCGTCCTCGCCATGTTCGGCACGTACGGCGCCGCCGCGGGCGTCCTCCTGGGTCGCTACGACGTCCTCCACCGGGAGGACCACCGCCGACAGCGCCGGGAGGCCCGTCGCCTCGAGGAGTTCGCCAGCATCGTCTCCCACGACCTGCGGAATCCGCTGCAGGTCGCGGAAGGCCACCTCGAACTCGCCGCCGAGGACTGCGACAGCGAACACGTCGAGGCCGCCTCGCGAACGCTGGACCGGATGCACCGCCTCGTCGACGACCTCCTCGCGCTCGCCACCGAGGGCGAGGGGACCCTGGAGATCGAGTCGGTCGACCTCGCCGACTTGGCGGACCGCTGCTGGGAGACCGTCCAGTCAAAGGGCGGTCGCCTCGAGACCCGAACCGCCGGCACGATCAGGGCCGATCCCGATCGCCTCCAGCAACTGCTGGAGAACCTCCTCGGGAACGCGGTCGGCCACGCCGGCCCCGACGTGACCGTCACCGTCGGCACGACGGCGGAGGGCTTCTTCGTGGCCGACGACGGCCCCGGCATCCCCGCCGACGATCGGGAGTCGGTCTTCGAGTGGGGCTACACCACCGCCGAGGAGGGGACGGGCTACGGCCTCGCGATCGTCGAGGCGATCGCCAGCACCCACGGCTGGGACGTGCGCGTGACCGACGGCGAGGCGGGCGGCGCCCGGTTCGAGTTCACCGGGGTCGAGGCCGCGCCCTGAGGCGGGACCGGCCAGCGCGGCGCAGTCGAGTGGTACAAGGCCCCGGCCTGCCTTCGGCCGGTCGTGCGACTCGAATCGTCGGCGACCCGCGCGAGGCCGTCCGTCCGGGGACGGGGTGGTCCCCCGTGAACGTCGCCAACTTCGGCCCCATCGACGACGGGGTGGGCCTGTTCGGCGCCTGCCGACCCGGCCACCTCGGGGGCGACCTCGAGGCCTGGGCGGACGTCCTCCGGGCGGGCGGCGTGACGGACGTGGTCTGTCTCCTCTCCACTGGCGAGGCCAGCCGGTGGGGGTTGCCCGAGGCCTACGACGGGGTCTTCGCGACCCACCACGTCCCGATTCGGGACCGTCACCTCCCGACGCGAGAGCGACTCGAGGCTGCCCTCGTGGCGATCGACGGCGCCGTCTCGCGGGGCGACCGCGCGGCGATCCACTGCAACGCCGGCCTCGGCCGGACCGGCGTCGTCGGCGCGGCGTGGCTCGTCCACGCGGAGGGGCTCGGGCCGCAGGCGGCCGTCCGGACCGTCGAGACCGGCCCGGCACGCCGCACGCCCCGCGAGGCGATCAGGGACGGCAACGCCACCGAGGCCGACCTGTTCGACCTGCTCGCGCGAATCGCCTGACTCGACCCCGGACCGAGCCTTAAGTCCTCCGCCCGCGTAGCCCCGGCCATGGCAGTACGCTTCCGCGGGCTCGAGTTCGAGCACCTCGGCCACGCCAGCGTCCGGATCGAGACGAGCGAGGGGACCGTCATCTACGTCGATCCGTGGTCGGAGGTCCTGGATGCCGCGCCGGAGGACGGCGACGTCGTCTTCGTCACGCACGACGACTTCGACCACTACGACCCGGAGGGCATCGAGGCCGTCGCGGGCCCCGACGCGACGATCGCCGTCTACGAGGCCGTCGACACCGACGACCTGGCGGCCGACGTCATCCTCCTGCCATACGACGACGAGGTCGAGATCGCGGGCCTGCACGTCCGGACGGTCCCCGCACACAACAACTCCGAGGGCGACCACGTCGACGAGGACGGCGAGCCCTTCCACGACGTCCGGGAGGTGATCGGGCTCCTCCTCGAACTCGACGGCGTCACCGTCTACGTCCCCTCGGACACCGACTTCCTGCCGTGCCTCGAGTCCCTGACCGCCGACGTCTTCGTCCCGCCGATCGGCGGGCACTACACCATGAACCGCCACGAGGCGGCGGCCTTCGCCCGCAGCGTCGACCCGGCGCTCGTCCTGCCGGTCCACTACGACACCTTCGACGCCATCGAGACGGACGAGGAGGCCTTCGCCGCCGAGCTCGAGGCCGACGGCATCCGCGTCGAGCTGTTCTGAGTCAGTCCTGGCCCTCGGCCTCCAGGCGCACGTCGTCGAACTGGTTCCGGAGGGCCATCTTGTCGAACTTGCCGGTGCTCGTCCGCGGAATCTCCTCGAGGAAGCGGTACTCGTCGGGCAGCCACCAGTCGGGGAAGGACTCGCCGAGGTGCTCGTTCAGCTCCGCCTCGGTGGGATCGGTGCCCTCGGCCGGCGTGACGACGGCCATGGGTCGCTCCTGCCACTTCTCGTGGGGGATGGCGATGACGGTCGCCTCGACGACGTCCTCGTGGGCCATCAGGGCGTTCTCGAGGTCGACCGAGGAGATCCACTCGCCGCCGCTCTTGATGACGTCTTTCGTCCGGTCGACGATGTCGAGATAGCCCCACTCGTCCTGGGTCGCGATGTCGCCGGTCTTCAGCCAGCCGTCCTCGGTGAAGGAGGTCTCGTTCGCGTCGGGCCGCTTGTGGTACTGGTCGACGACCCAGGGCCCCCGGACCTCCAGCTCGCCCATCGACTCGCCGTCCATCGGGACCACGTTGCCCTCGTCGTCGCGGATCCGCGTCTGGATGCCCGGCACGGGCATGCCGGCCTTGGCCCGGTAGCGGTACTGCTCGTCCGGGGACTTCTCCGTGAGCTCCTTCCGGAGGGTCGAGAGCGACCCGAGCGGGGTCGTCTCGGTCATGCCCCAGCCCTGGATGATCGGGGCGTCGTACTCCTCGTCGTACTTCCGGATGAGCGACTCCGGCGGGGCCGAGCCGCCGACGGTCAGCCGGTCGATGTTCGAGATGTCGACCTCGGGGTTCTCGTCGAGGTACTCGGCCATCTCGAGCCAGACGGTCGGCACCGCCGCCGACAGCGTCACCTCCTCCTCGTCGATCAGCTGGGCGATCACCGGGGGATCCATGTGGACGCCGGGCAGCACCTGTTTCGCGCCGACGATGGCCGAGCCGTAGGGCATCCCCCAACCGTTGGCGTGGAACATCGGGACGACCGGGAGGACCGTGTCGGCCTCGCTCAGGCCGTTGGCGTCGGCGTGGCCGACCATGAGGCTGTGGAGGTAGATGGCCCGGTGGCTGTACTGGATGCCCTTCGGCTTGCCCGTCGTCCCCGAGGTGTAGCACATGCCACACTCCTCGTCCTCGTCGAGGTCCGGCCACTCGTACTCCGTCGGCTGCCCGTCGATCAGGTCCTCGTAGGCCACGACGGGTTCGAGGTCGGTCTCGGGAACCTGGTCACCGAGGACGACGTACTGCTCGACGGTGTCGAGCGCGTGGGCGTTGACCTCGACCTTCTCGATCAGCCCGGGGTCCACGAAGACCACCTTGTCCTCGGCGTCGTTGATGATGTACTGGAAGTGGTCGTTGGGCAGCCGCATGTTGCACATGTGGATGCTGCGGCCCGTCACGCCCGGCGCGAAGTACAGCTCGAAGTGGCGGTAGTTGTTCATCGCCACCGTGGCGATGCGCTCGCCGCGCTCCACGCCGAGCTCGTCGAGTGCGTGGGCTAGCTGGCAGATGCGCTCGTAGGCGTCGGCGTACGTGTAGCGGTGCATCGACCCGTCCGGCGTCTTCGTCACGATCTCGCGGTCGGGGAAGAGCTGGTTCGCGCGGTCGATGATCCCGTCGATGGTCAGCTGGACGTCCATCATGGTAGATGGAAACATAGCAGGGGCCCACTTAGTTGTTGAGCCTCCGGACCTCGGCCTCCCTGTGGGACACCCGACGCGTCCGGTCCAATCGGCGAATTCAAGTTCAGTTGGGCTAATACCACTCCAATGCGTCTGGTGCTGGTCGCGGGAACGACGGCGACCGCCGCAATCGACGGTTTGAGCGCCGCCGGCGCCGACCCCGCCCTCCGGGCCCACACGCCGAGCGCGGACGCCGAAATCCTCGAGTTCGGCCGGCCGGTCCGGAGCCCGGTCGTCCCCGTGAGCCCGACCGGCTGTCCCACGCCGGCCGTGATGACGCGGGCCGTCCGGGAGCTGCTGGGCTTCCGCGTCACGGTCGTCGACGCCGGGCTGGCCGAGCCCACCGCCGCCGACACCGTCGAGGTGGGCGCTGCGCCCGGGCGAGACGTCCGCGAGTCGACGGCGGTCCCCGACGCTGACGCCATCTACGCGGCCGCCCGCGAGTACGGTGGGTCCCTCCCGACGACCGAGGCGGTCCTCCTGGCGGAGACCATCCCCGGCGGGACCACGACGGCCCTCGGCGTCCTCCGCGCGATCGGCGAGCCGGCGGCCGTCTCCTCCTCGCTCCCGGACAATCCGATCGAGCAGAAACGCCGGGTCGTCGACGCGGGACTCGCGGCCAGCGACCTCGCCGATGGCGGGTCGGCGGACGCTCCGCTCGAGGCGATCCGGCTCGTCGGCGACCCCGTCCAGGCCGCCCTCGCGGGGGTCGCCCACGGCGCGATCGAGGCCGGCGTCCCGGTGACCCTGGCCGGGGGGACCCAGCTCCTGGCCGTGGCGGCCGTGCTGCGGCATCTGGGGGTCGACGCCGATCTCGAGCTGACGACCACGTCGTTCGTCCGCGCCGACGGGAGCGCCGACGTGGACCGCCTCGCCGACGCGCTCGACGTGACGGTCACGGCGACCGACCCCGGCTTCGAGGCACGCGACCACCCGGCGACGGCCGCCTACCGACGCGGCGAGGCCAAGGAGGGCGTCGGGATGGGCGGCGCCCTGTCCCTCGCCGCCCGATCGGAGACGGCCATGGCGGCCGTCCGGGAGCGATTCGTGGCCCGCGCCGAGGAACTCGCCGCGGCTCGGAATCCACCGGGATGAGGTCAGGGCGGCGCGGTCGCTAGTACACGTCGTCCAGGAACTCGCTGATGGCGGCGTTCGCCGCCTCGGGGTTCTCCAGGTTCGAGGAGTGACCCGCCGCCGGGACGCGCTCCATCCGGGCGTCGGGCAGCGACTCGACCATCGGCGCCGCCCGATCGGGATCGATGGCGGCGTCCTCCTCGCCGTGGAGGACGAGCGTCGGGACGTCGATTTCGGACAGGCGGTCCTCGACGCCGGGGCGGTGGAGCCAGGACCGCACCTCGTGGTAGACCGCCTCCCCGGGATAGGAACGCCAGCGGTTCCGCCAGTGCTCGACGAGGGCCGGGCGCTCGGCGACGCTCGTCTCACCGAACAGGATGTGAGAGACCAGTTCGGTCAGGTCCGGTGACACGCCGTCGGCGCGGGCCTGGTCGATCAGCCCGCCGTACTCGTTTCGCTCCGCCTCGGTGTGGGGCGTGGCCATGCTGTCGATCAGCACGAGGCCGTCGAGGACCTCGGGGTGGGCCAGCGCGAACCGGAGGGCCATGAACCCGCCCATCGACATGCCGGCGAGGACGCAGGAGTCGATGTCCTTCGCGTCGATAAGGGTTCGACAGTCGCCGACGAGGTCGTCCAGGTCGTAGGGCTCGTGGGCGTGTTCGGTCCGGGCGCGGTGGTCGTAGGCCACCGTTCGGTAGTCGCCGGCGAGGGCCTCGAGCTGGGGCTCGAACATGGTCCGGTCCATGAGCGTCCCGTGGCTGAAGACGACCGCGGGACCCGAGCCCCGATCGACGGCGACCGTCTCCGGACGGTGGCGGTACAGCTGGGTGGCCGGCGTCGGCTCGTCGGCCGCTGGAGACATGTCAGGGTTCTCGAGCCGGCGGACCAAATAAGCTCGCCCGCGGGAGAATACACCCGCTGACAGGTTCGAGCGCCGGCTCAGAACCGACGGCGTCCTTGGCTGACGGTGCCGAAACGCTTTTTCATGTCGGATGAAATGATACGACAATGACCGAGTTGGGCGAGCTCGTCGAGGACCTCGTGACGGACGTCGATGCGGTCTTCCTGTTCTCGCCGAGTGGTTCGTACTTCAAGCAGTTCGAGGAGATCGACGTCGACGTCGTCGTCGTCGCCACCGAGAACGCCGTCGGCGCCGAGCAGTTCGTCGAGCTCCCCCTCGAGTTCACCGACGTCATCGGGCGGGTCCGGTTCGGCCTCGAGGGCGCCCACGGCCAGGAACTCGTCGAGGACGGCGACGAGATCCTCTGCATCTCGAAGGTCTTCGACGACGAGATGGACACCGTCATGCGCGTGAGTTCGACGGAGTTCACCCAGACCGGCGTCTACGACCTCTTCGTCAACTCCCGGGCCGAGCCGTCCGTGATCCGGGACGTCTTCGAGGTGGCCGTCGAACTCGGCAAGAAGGGCCAGAAGGGCAAACCCGTCGGCGCCCTGTTCGTCGTCGGCGACGCCGGCAAGGTGATGAACAAGTCCCGGCCGCTCTCCTACAACCCCTTCGAGAAGTCCCACGTCCACGTCGGCGACCCCATCGTGAACGTGATGCTCAAGGAGTTCTCCCGCCTCGACGGCGCCTTCGTCATCTCGGACTCCGGCAAGATCGTCTCGGCCTACCGGTACCTCGAGCCCTCCGCCGAGGGGGTGGACATCCCGAAGGGACTCGGGGCACGGCACATGGCGGCCGGCGCGATCACGCGGGACACCAACGCGACGGCGATCGTGCTCTCGGAGAGCGACGGCATCGTCCGCGCGTTCAAGGGCGGCGAACTGATCCTCGAGCTCGATCCGGAGGAGTACTGATGGCGGCCCTCGACTGGCCGGAATTCGTCCGGAGCGTCTTCTCCCAGGAGGCGGCCTTCTACCTCTCCGTGGCCGTGCTGGTGGTTGGCGTGGTCGTCGCCTACGGCGTCTGGCGGTGGGTGCACGGGTTCCTCGCCCGGATCGGCGTGCCCGATGCCGTCGAGGGGACGCCCTTCGAGCGGACGGCCCAGAGCCTGGGCACGTCGACGGCGGGCATCATCGCCCAGCTGGCGGCCCTGTTCGTCTACATCGGCATGGTCATCACGGCCCTCTCGGTCGCCCAGCTCCTCGACGTCGAGTTCTTCTGGTCGCGCCTGACCGGCTACCTGCCCCGGCTCTTCATCGCCGCGCTGGCGATCATCGTCGGCCTGATCGCCGGGGACAAGGCCGCGCTCGTCGTCAGTGACCGCCTCCGCAGCATCAAGCTGCCCGAGGCGGGCGTCCTGCCCGAGCTGGTCAAGTACAGCATCTTCTACATCGCCGCCCTGGTCGCCCTCGCCCAGATCGGGGTCGCGACGTCCGCCCTCCTGATCCTGCTGGGCGCGTACAGCTTCGGCCTCATCCTCCTGGCGGGCCTCGCGTTCAAGGACCTGCTCGCCGCGGGCGCCGCGGGCGTCTTCCTCATGTTGAACCAGCCCTACACCATCGGCGACCGCGTGCGGATCGGCGACCGGCAGGGCGTGGTCCAGGAGATCGACATGTTCGTCACGCACGTCGAGGACGAGGGCACCGAGTTCATCATTCCCAACCAGCGGATCTTCCGCGACGGCGTCACCAGGGTCCGGGACTGACGTCGGCCCGGCCCGTCCTCGACCGCCCGACGTGGACCCGGCCGGGGTGTGTGAGCAATCCCCACACGAGGGGCAGAGCGGCTGAGGGCCGCCAATCTGGGGTTGCATGTTAACGGTCCTCAGAGTAGTACTATAACCCTCCAGTTAGTAGGGCCAGGTGATTATGAAGAAGCAAGAGCTCATTCATCTCCACGGGCTCCTCGCACAGGTACAGAACCACTACGAACAGGAGACGGGGGACGCCGTCGAGCACGACGAGTACGCCACACTGGGCGTCCAGCCGACCTCGATCCACAAATCGAAGACCGACCACAAGGCCGCCGTCTTCGCGCTGGCTGCCGGCATCACCGACAACATGAGCGTCGAAGAGGTCGAAGCGGTCTCCGCCGCCGCCGACTGAATCAGCGACACTCGTTCTGCGTTCCGCTCCCGTCCCAGTGGCGACACCGGAGCCCGTCCTAATCGTCGATGAGCTCCTCGAACTCCGGGAGGACGTCCGCGTTTTCGTCATCGTCGCTCGCGGTCGTCGCGTCCGACTCCTCGGCGGGGTCGACGTCGGCCGGGGCGTCGTCCGCTTCGGCGGAGGTCGCCTCCTCGGCCGCCTCGTCGTCCTCGGCCGCGTCGTCACCCTCCTCCGCCTCGCTCGCCTCCTCGTCGTCGGTCTCCTCCTCGAGCACTTCGATCTCGAGAACCTCGAGGGGGATGTTCTCCAGGCGCTGGCCGATCTCCTTGCGGGCGATCCGTGCCGCGTGCTCCTCGCGCTCGACGTTGAAGACGGTCATCTCGAGCTCGAGGGCGACGAGGCTCTCGTCGGCGGCGATGAAGGCCGTCTCGAGTGCCTCGCCGCAGTGAGGACAGGACCGCTCGCCCATGTTGATCTCGACGTAGTTGAGGTCCGGGTTGAGCATCTCCCCGGTCTTGGAGATGGCGATCCGGACAGCCTCGTCGGCTGTCCCGACGTCGTAGACTGGCACGGCGGCCTCGACGACGACACGGCAGTCCATGGCCTTCTGTTAGCTGGCAAGCAACATGAACCTTGGCCCGGGGATCCCAACAGGGAAGCCCGCGGGGCGCCCCACCCGAACCGTGGACAGCGGGACCATCGACGTCGACGACCTCGCCGGTGGACTGGACCTGCGGCTGACCCTCGAGAGTGGCCAGACGTACCTCTGGTGGCGCGAGGACGGCGAAACCTACGCCGGTGACCGCGGGGACGACGGCGGGGCCTGGTACGCGACCACGACCCGCGCCGTCGACGGGGACGTCGACGTGTGCCGCGTGCGCCAGCAGGAGGGGCTCCTGGAGTGGGAGGGAACCGCCGACGTGGAGCCGATCATCCGGCGGCGACTCGGATTGGGAGACGACCTGCCAGCCATCCGGGCCGCGACGCCGAACGACGAGTTGCTGGAGGCCGCGTTCGACGCCCTCTGGGGGATGCGAATCGTCCGCGAACCGGCGTTTCCGACGCTGCTCATGTTCGTCTGCTCGACCCAGATGCGCGTGGCCCGCATCTTCGAGATGCAGCAGTCCCTCCGGCGGGCGCTGGGCACGCTGGTGACGGTCGACGGGCAGACCTACCACGCGTATCCGACGCCCGAGCAGGTGGCCGCCGCGAGCGAGGCCGAACTCCGGGCGCTCGGCCTGGGGTACCGGGCACCGTACGTGCTCGAGACCGCCCGGATGGTCGCCGAGGGCGAGGCCCACCCCGCCGACGCGGCCGACCGCCCGTACGAGGACGCCCGCGACTATCTGACCCAGTTCGTCGGCGTCGGGGAGAAGGTCGCAGACTGCGTGCTGCTGTTCTCGCTGGGCTTCCTCGAGGCGGTCCCCCTCGACACCTGGATCCAGGGGACCGTGACCGAGTATTACCCGGACTGCGACCGGGACTCCTACGCGGCGACCTCGCGGGCCATCCGCGAGCGGTTCGGGCCATACGCCGGGTACCCACAGACGTACGTGTTTCACTACCGACGGACCGGGCGCGAGGCGCCGGCCTGAGCGGGGCAATTTTTGGCCGGGGCGGCATAGGATCGACCATGAGCGATCGATCCCGCGCGCACGCGTTCGTCTCCGGCCGCGTCCAGGGCGTCTTCTTCCGGGCCACGACCCGCGAGGAGGCCCGGGAGCGAGGCGTCGACGGATGGGTCCGCAACCTCGAGGACGGGCGCGTGGAGGCGGTCTTCGAGGGTCCCGCCGAGGCCGTCGAGGGCATGGTCGCGTTCTGTCACGAGGGCAGCGACGCCGCCGTCGTCGAGGACGTCGAGGTCACCTACGAGGAACCGGCGGGTCTCGAGGGCTTTCGCGTCCGGCGGTGAGGGCGTTTCGACACGCACAAACCGACCCACCACGGAGTCGGGACGATGCGGGAGTACGCACGGCGCGATCTGCTCGCGGTTGCCGGGGGTGCGATCGCGACCGGACTCGCCGGCTGTAGCGACGGCGAGGAGCCCGATCCCGGCCTCCACGCCGTCTCCGTCGTCGTGCTCGCCCGGCAGGGACACCCCGAGTACGACCCCGCGACGGATCGACTCGTTCGCGTCACCGTCGAGAACACCGACGTCGACCGCCACACCGGGACGCTCGTGGTGACGGTTCGATCCGCCGACGGCGACGGCGGCGATCCGCCGGAGCAGACGGCCCCGGTTGACCTCCCCGGCGGCACGACCCGCGGGTACGAGTTCGTCTTTCGCGACGTCGCCGACGGACCCGATCACGAGATCGAGGCGACGGCGTCGATACGGTCCTAACCGGTGCCATCCAGGGGTTCGGCCGCACTTCAATTATTGAGAATCACAGCAGAAGGTCTATTGGGCCGAATCTGGTAGACGACTGTCATGGGTTCGGCTGCCGACATCCGCGTCCTCCACGTCGACGACCAGCCGAACTTTCTGGAGATGGCGGCCGAGTTCCTCGAACGCGCGGACGACCGGCTCGTCGTGGAGGGGGAGACGAGCGCGGACGACGGCCTCGACCGCCTCGCCGAGTCGACCTTCGACTGCGTCGTCTCGGACTACGACATGCCCGGCACGGACGGTATCGACTTCCTCGAGTCGGTCAGAAGCCGCAACGAGGAGCTGCCCTTCATCCTGTTCACGGGCAAGGGCTCCGAGGAAATCGCCAGCGAGGCCGTCTCGGGCGGCGTCACCGACTACATGCAGAAGGAAGGGGGATCGGACCAGTTCACCGTCCTGGCGAACCGCATCGCCAACGGCGTCGAGCAGTACCGCGCCGAGCGGGAGGCCGAACGGGCCCGCGAGCACCTCGAGGACCTGACCGGCAGTTCCACCGACTGCCTCTGGATGTTCGACCGCGACTGGGAGGAGTTGCTGTTCATCTCGGGCTACGAGGAGGTCTGGGAACGGCCCGAGGCCGCGATCAGGGACAACCCCCAGGACTTCCTGAACGGGGTCCATCCCGAGGACCGGTCGTTCGTCCGCGACGCGATGGCCGAGGTCTCCGAGGGCGAGTCGATCGACATCGAGTACCGCATCGTGAAGGGCGACGAGGCGACCGGGTGGGTCTGGGTGAAGGGCGATCCGATCCTCGACGACGAGGGCGAGGTCGACCGCGTCGTGGGCTTCACCCGGGACATTAGCGACCGGAAGGAGCGCGAACGGCGACACGAGGCGATCATCGAGAACACGGACGTGGCGATTTACTTCAAGAACCGCGAGGGGGAATACGAACTCGTCAACGACGCGTTCGCCGCGATGGTCGGGCGCGACAAGGACGAGATGATCGGCGCGCACGTCACCGACGTCATGGCCGCCGAGAGCGCCGAGCAGAGCCTCGCCACCGACCGCGAGGTGATCGAGTCCGGAAAGCCCACGACGGAGGAGGTCACCCGGAGCTTCGGCGGCGAGGAGCGCGTGTTCGTGAGCAACAAGTTCCCCTATCGGGATCCGGACGACTCCATCGTCGGGGTCATGGGCGTCAGCCGGGACGTCACGAGCCGGAAGGAGCGCGAGCGGGACCTGGAGCAGTACGCGAAGATCGTCCAGACGATCC
>Ga0207797_1002862_pt1 | contig 11816 bp, 8 predicted proteins | sample PRCRCaboRojoPR_6_FD_187275 | JGI IMG/M metagenome (GOLD analysis project Ga0207797, IMG submission 187275) | Marine sediment microbial community from Cabo Rojo, Puerto Rico - PR CR 10% Liquid 1 (SPAdes) | ecosystem: Environmental > Aquatic > Marine > Coastal > Sediment | place: Cabo Rojo, Puerto... | reverse complement strand
GAAGCCCCAGTAAACGGCGGCCGTAACTATAACGGTCCTAAGGTAGCGAAATTCCTTGTCGGGTAAGTTCCGACCTGCACGAATGGCGTAACGACTTCCCCACTGTCTCGACCAGGGACTCGGTGAAATTGAATTCGCGGTGAAGATGCCGCGTACCCGCGAAAAGACGGAAAGACCCCGTGAACCTTTACTACAGCTTGACATTGGATTTTGGGCTAGCATGTGTAGGATAGGTGGGAGGCTGCGAAACCCCGACGCCAGTCGGGATGGAGCCACCCTTGAAATACCACCCTTGCTAGTCTAGGATTCTAACCTAGGCCCGTCATCCGGGTCGGGGACAGTGTCTGGTGGGTAGTTTGACTGGGGCGGTCGCCTCCCAAAGCGTAACGGAGGCGCGCGAAGGTTCCCTCAGGCTGATTGGAAACCAGCCGAAGAGTGTAAAGGCATAAGGGAGCTTGACTGCGAGACTGACGAGTCGAGCAGGTACGAAAGTAGGTCTTAGTGATCCGGCGGTTCCGCATGGAAGGGCCGTCGCTCAACGGATAAAAGGTACTCCGGGGATAACAGGCTTATCGCGCCCAAGAGTTCACATCGACGGCGCGGTTTGGCACCTCGATGTCGGCTCATCGCATCCTGGGGCTGGAGCAGGTCCCAAGGGTTTGGCTGTTCGCCAATTAAAGCGGTACGTGAGCTGGGTTTAGAACGTCGTGAGACAGTTCGGTCCCTATCTTTCGCGGGCGTAGGATATCTGAGAGGATCTTTCCCTAGTACGAGAGGACCGGGATGGACGAACCTCTGGTGTTCCAGTTGTCGCGCCAGCGGCATCGCTGGGTAGCTATGTTCGGAATGGATAACCGCTGAAGGCATCTAAGCGGGAAGCCAACCTCAAGATGAGATATCCCTTCTCCGTGGCGACACGGGGACTGAAGACCCCTTGAAGATGACAAGGTTGATAGGCCGGGTGTGAACGTGCGGTAACGCATTCAGCTAACCGGTACTAATCGGTCGTGAGGCTTGGCCATATTCTTCTTGTCCTTTGCGGCGCACCAACGCCGTGGCGCTTTCGACGCCGACCCTGTACTCAGTTTTGTGCTCAACCGGTTTTTCCGGTGGCAATGGCAAAGAGGAAACACCCGTTCCCATTCCGAACACGGAAGTTAAGCTCTTTAGCGCCGATGGTACTGCGCGGGAGACTGCGTGGGAGAGTAGGACGCCGCCGGGAGATCATCAGAAAGCCCTCCGCTCGTGCGGAGGGCTTTTTTTTGCGCTGATGCACGGAAACGGACCCGGACCGAACCGCCCTTCGAGCCGTCGAGGGGCGTTGTTTTTCCGGGCGGCCCTTGACTTTTGCGGGACCGGGAACCTACATTGGTCGATCGGTCCGGGCGGACGGCGCGGTGTATGTCCGCCGAACGCCGCGTGAGGCTTTGCTGAGGATGGTGTGCGACGGACGAGCGGAATGAGTCGGGAGATCGGGAGCGGAGACATGCCCGAAGGCCCCCCCGAACGGTTGTACGTTTACTGCGTGGAGGGCCCGGTGCCTGTCCAGGCCGAGGGCCGCCTGGGGGAAGCCTTTCTCGGAAACTGGGTGGAGGGGACGTCCTCCTTCCTGTTCTTTTCCGAGCCGGCCGAGGATCCTGTGCTCCGGGTCGTGGCGGACCACCCGGGCTTGCAGTATGTGGAGGACCACCGGTTCACCTACGAGGAGTGGATCGGGGAACGGTTCGAGCGGTTCCGCGCGGGGGACTTCGAGATCTGTCCGGCGTGGAGCAGGAGCGGGCCTCAGGGGACGTCATCCCTCCCCATGCGCCTCGATCCCGGTGTGGTGTTCGGCTCCGGTCTCCACCCGACCACCCGGGACTGCCTCAAGGCCCTGTCCTGGCTTTGGCGAGAGGACCCGCCCCGGACCGTGCTGGACCTGGGCACGGGGACCGGGGTGCTCGCCGTGGCCGCCGGGCTTCTGGGCGCGGATCGGATCGCTGCGGTGGACCTGAACCCGCTCTGCGTCCGCACCGCCGCTCGAAACGTGCGGCTGAACGGGCTGGAGCCCAGGGTTCAGACCGTCCTGGGTTCGGCCGAGGATGTGTTGGACCGGCCCGGAGACCTGGTCCTGGCCAACATCCACCACGAGGTGATTCGGGGTCTGTTGAACCTTGAGGCCTTCTTGAACCGGAGGTGGATCGTGCTCTCCGGGTTGATGAGAACCCAGGCCCGAGACCTGAAAGACCGCCTGCGCGGGCTGGGGTTGAGGATCATTCGCGAGTGGGATCAGGACATGGTGTGGCACACGCTGGCGGTTCGGGGAAAGAGGACGACGTTCCAATCGCCCGCTCAGCCGCCGCGTGCGCGTAAAGGAAAGGGCCTTTGTCGATGAACGATGCAAAGATTCGAATTCCCAAGCCGCAGGGGCATCACTGCTTCGCCTGTGGAACGGAAAACCCGTTCGGGCTGGACCTCCAGTTCTACTCCGCCGGAGACGCGGTCTGCACGGATGTCGTCCTGGACAAGTACCGCGTGGGATGGGAGGGCATCGCGCACGGGGGCATCATCTCCACCCTGATGGACGAGATCATGTCGTGGACCATCATCTACTTCCGGCGCGTCTTTTTCCTCACGCGAAAGATGGAGGTGAGGTATCTGAAACCGGTCCCGATCGAGGCCCCGCTCACCGTGAAGGGAAGGCTGGGAAAGGAAAGCCCGTTTCCCCGGATCCTGGTCCAGGCGGACGTGCTTGCCGAGGACGGCACCCGTCTCGCTTACAGCAAGGGGGAGTTCGTGCAACTCTCCGAGGACAAGCTGGCCTTGATCCCGGATCATCTCAAGGCGGACATGGAGTCGCTCTTCGAGCGGTTTTCCGGTTCGCCGGACCGTTCCGGCTCCGGGGCCCGAAGCTGAGGGGACCCGGCGCGGGGCGAGAGGTCGGCACAGGAGAGCGGAATGAAGGTCATCAAGATCGGGGGAGGGTGCCTCAAGGGCCGGAAGAACATCGCCCGGATTCTCGATCTCGTCGCAGAGCGCGGACGCGGAAACGTGGTGGTGGTGTCCGCACTCAACGGGGTCACCGACTTTCTCGTTCAGGGGACCCGGGACGCGCTCGAGGACGAGAAATCCATCCCGGAGATCGTGGCGGGGCTCAGGAAGAAGCATTTGAGCACGGCGCGCCACGTGTTTCAGCGGGAAAGCGCGATCAACCCGTACGCCAAGGAGCTCGACCGCATGCTGCGGGAGCTCGAACGGTTCTACTACGGGCTGAACTTCACCCGTGAGATCACCCGCCGGATGCTCGACATGATCAGCAGCTACGGGGAGCGGTTTTCCGCCGAGCTTCTGGCCGCGGCCCTCAAGAGCCGGAACGTGGAGGCCCACTGCCTGATGCCCCACCGCATCGGGATGATCACGGACGGCAAGTACGGGGACGCCACGGCCGATCTCCGCAGGACGGCCAAGAACCTGCAATCCCGCCTTCTCCCTGCGAGGGGAGAGCGGAACGTGGTGCTCGTCCCCGGGTTCTACGGCGTGAGCGAGCAGGGGGACGTCACCACCTTCGGGCGCGGAGGCAGCGACTACTCGGCCGCCGTGGTCGCGGCCGGGCTGAAGGCGGAGGTCCTGGAGGTCTGGAAGGACGTGGACGGGTACATGAGCGCCGACCCGAGACTCGTGCGCCGGGCCCGCCTGATTCCGTCCCTCTCCTACGACGAAGCGGCCGAGCTCTCCTACTTCGGGGCCAAGATCCTCCACCCCAGGACCGTGGAGCCCTTGAGGAGCGCCAGGCTGGAGATCGTGATCAAGAACACGCTCAACCCCGACGGCCCCGGAAGCCGGATCACCGCCGGGAGGCGCAAGTCCAGCCGGATCATCAAGAGCGTGGCCCACGACACGGACATCGGCATCCTCAAGGTCCACGCCTCCGGGGTCGGGGCGCGACCGGGCATCCTGGGGCTCGTGGCCAACCGCCTCACCGAGGCGGGCATCAACATCAAGTCCGTGGTGACCTCCCAGACCTGCATCAGCATCCTGCTCGCCCGCAACGACGTGGAGGACGGCCGGTCGGCCCTCAAGGAGCTCCGCCCCAGGCCCTACCGCAAGCTCGAAAAGACCGACGACACGGCCCTGGTTTCCCTGGTGGGTGAGGGCCTGGGAACGGGAAAGGGCATCGCGGCGCGGTGCTTCACGGCGGTGGCGGAGAGCGGGGTGAACGTCGAGATGATCTCGTTCGGACCGTCCCGGGTGGCGCTCTACTTCATCGTGCGGCCCCGGGACCTGAAAGACGCCGTGAGCGCCGTTCACGAGCATTTTTTTCCGTTCGAGTGAGATGGCATTTCCGGACGGCCTTCCCGGGTCGTGCCGGTCGCAGCGATCCATTGCGAGAAAACACCGTTCAGTGGAGGAGTGACATGATTTTGGAGCAGATCAAGGTGGGATTCATGGAGGTCTTTTGCTACCTGGTGGGCTGTCCGGAGACCCGGGAGTGCCTGGTCATCGACCCGGCCGGGGACGAGGACCGGATCCGGGCGAGGATACAGGAGCTGGGGCTTCGCTTGGGCCGAATCGTCAACACCCACGGCCACCCGGATCACACCTGTGGCAACGCCCGGATGAAAGAGCTGACCGGGGCGGTGATCGTGATGCACCCGATGGACGATCAGCTGTTCAACTCCGCCGAGGGACAGCAGATGGCCCGCCAGATGGGGTTCACCCCGTCCCCCCCGGCCGACGAGCACGTGGAGGACGGCGACCGGGTGCAGGCGGGGTCCGTGTCCCTGGAGGTGATTCACACGCCGGGGCACAGCCCGGGCGGCATCTGCCTGCTGGGAGAGGGAAACCTCTTCACAGGGGACACACTGTTCGTGGGGGCCGTGGGCCGGACCGACCTGCCGGGGGCCTCGGCCCCGCAGTTCATGGAGTCCATTCGAACCCGCCTCCTCGGCCTCCCGGGCGACACGAGGGTCTGGCCGGGTCACGACTACGGCATGCGCCCCTCTTCCACCATCGAGGAGGAGCGCAGGAGCAATCCCTGGCTCAGGTAGCGGCCACGACGACCCCGAATCCCGGCGCCCCTCGGTGGCCCCGGGGGTTCGAGGGGCAGAGGGGAGGAAAGTGCCGATGGAGGAGGCGGTCCGCATACAGGCCGGCCCCGTGAGCCTGGAGGGCTTGCTCGGCCGGGGGCCGGGGGGCCGGGGGGTCGTGGTCACCCATCCCCACCCCCTGTACGGCGGGGACATGCACAACAACGTGGTCGAGGCCCTGGTGGATGCTTATGCGGAGGCCGGGTTCACAACGCTCCGGTTCAACTTCCGCGGTGCGGGCGGCAGCGAAGGCCGCTACGAGAACGGAGAGGGAGAGACGGAGGATGTCCGGAGCGCGGCGGCCCTGCTGACCGAATCCGGTTCGAGGACGGTCCACCTGGCCGGCTACTCCTTCGGTTCCTGGGTGAACGCGAGGGCCCTGGACCGGATGCCGGAGATTCGGGACGTGGTCATGGTCTCCCCGCCGGTGGACTACATGGACTTCTCCTTCCTGGGCCTCGACGCCAGGATCGGCCTGGTGGTCACGGGCGAGCGGGACGAGATCGCCGGCGCAGACCACGTGGAGAAGCTGGTCCCGCGGTGGAACCCGAAGGCGGCCTTCCGCGTGATCCCGGGAGCGGATCACTTTTACCACGGTCACACGCGTGCGCTGCGCTCCGTGCTGGGGGAGCATCTGGCCGCACCGGGCGGGCCCGCACCGGGAGGAAGCGTCCATGGTGATTGACGTCCGGGGTGGACGGCGGAACGGGGGGCGGTGTGACCGGTGGATCGCCGTCGTTCTTCTCGGCCTGGGCCTGCTTGCCTGGCCGGGCGTGGGGGGCGCGGCGGAGCCCGACCTCAGGAGAAGCGCCGTGGTGCGTGCGGTCGAGCGGGTGAGCCCCGCCGTGGTGAACGTGGCCACGGTGGTCCGGGAGCGCGTCCGTTCGGGGTTTCCCTTCAGCGGCGACGACTTCTTCCGGGACTTTTTCCCCGACTTCTTCAACCGGGAGTACACGCGCAACAGCCTGGGCTCGGGCGTGATCATCGACGGGGAGCGGGGGCACGTGATCACCAACCACCACGTGGTGTCCCGGGCGACCGAGATCAAGGTGATGACCGCGGACCAGCAGGAGTTCCAGGCCCGGATCCTCGGCACGGACCCGCGCTCCGACCTGGCGGTCCTCGAGATCGACGCGAAAGAACCGCTCCCCGAGATCCGCCTGGGCGACTCCGACGATCTGATGATCGGGGAGACGGTCATTGCCATCGGCAACCCCTTCGGCCTCTCCCACACCGTGACCACGGGCGTGGTGAGCGCCACCGACCGGACGGTGCGTTCCGGCGACATGGTCTACAGCCACTTCATCCAGACCGACGCCTCCATCAACCCCGGCAACAGCGGCGGCCCCCTGCTCAACATCAACGGCGACCTCATCGGGATCAACACGGCCATCTATCAGAAGGCGCAGGGGATCGGGTTCGCCATCCCGGTCAACAAGGCCCGGCGGATCGTCCAGGAGCTGATCCGCGCCGGGGAGGTGCGCTTCCCCTGGCTCGGCCTGGAGCTCCAGGAGCTCAGCGAGGACCTTCGGGTCCACTTCAAGGTGCCGCGGGAGCAGGGCGGTGTCCTGGTCCGGGACGTCCACGGGTCGAGCCCTGCATCCAGGGGCGGCCTCCGCCGAGGGGACATCCTGCTTCGCATCGGCCGCGAGCCGGTCGCCTCGATGGCGGACTACCGCACCGCGCTCGCCCAGTACACCCCCGGGAACCGCGTCGATCTCGAGCTTTTCCGCGACGGGGCGACCCGGGAGGTGCGGGTGGTGCTGGCCCCCTTTCCGACCGACCTCGCATTGAAGCTGGTGGCCCGGAGGTTGGGGATCGAGGTGGAGAGCGCGGGCAGGCGCTTGGCCCGGGAGTACGGCCTGGAGTCGGCCGTGGTCATCAAGGAGATCCGGAGGGGCTCCGAGGCGGCGAGGAGCGGGCTCCAGCCGGGCGACCTGGTCCTCAAGGTGAACCAGGTGGAAACCCCGGACGTGGAGGCCTTCCGGAAGGCGATCAGCCGGTACCACCAGCTTCCCTCGCTGACCCTGTTCGTCCGGAGGGGCGCGATCATCTACTCTCTGACGCTGCCGTTCTGAGCGCGGACGCGGGAAGGGCAAATCGAGCGGCGTTCGGTCTTTACAGGAGGTGTTCCCGGGCGTACGCCACGGCGTTTCGAAAGATGAGCACACCATCGCCTTCTTCGTGGGGAAAGCCTTTTCCCTCGCGGGCGAGATGCTCCTTGCGGCGGGTCCACTCCGGGTGGTTGGTGACGTGGTGGAAGGCCTCGGGGTGGGGCATGAGCCCGAAGATCCGGCCGGTGGGATCGCAGATGCCGGCGATGTCCAGGAGCGAGCCGTTGGGGTTCTCGGGCCACCGTCCCTCGGCCGGAAGGCCCTCCTCGTCCGCGTACCGCATGACCACCTGCCCGCCGTCCACCAGCCGCCGGATGTCGGCCGGCTCCGTGACGACCTTGCCCTCGCCGTGGCGGACCGGGAGCTCGAGGCGCTCGATCCCCCGCGTGAACACGCACGGGGAGCCCGGGTTCACGGCCAGGTGGACCCAGGTGTCGATGAAGTTCCCCGAGTCGTTGTAGGTGACGGCGACCCGGCGCTCCGCGTAGTCCCCGTCGAACCCCGGCAGGAGCCCGAGGTTGGCGAGGGACTGGAAGCCGTTGCATATGCCGATGATCAGCTTTCCCCGGTCGACGAACCGCTCGATCTGGTCCCCGATGTTGTTTCGGAGCTTCGCCGCGAGCAGCACCCCGGCCCCGTGATCGTCCGCCCAGCTGAAGCCGCCGCCGAAGACGAGCAGGTGGAACCGGTCCAGGCGGTCGCCGGCCACGAGCTCGTTGATGTGCATGGGGTGGGGCTCGGCCCCGGCGAGGCGGAGGGCGTGCTCGGTTTCGTAGTCGCAGTTGAGCCCGTACCCGGTCATGACCAGTGCTCGGACGGTTGTCATACGAGACCTCCAAAGGGGTTCATCCAGCGCGCTTTCAGGTCCTGAACCGGCCGGTCGATCAGCGGGTTTGCGCCTTCCCCGCGGATCACCAGGCGGCCGTCCCCGGTCACCCGGCCGACCCGGGCCGCCGGCATCCCGGAGAAAAGGGCCTCGAAGGCGTCTTGACGGGCCGGGGCCACGGTGCAGACGAACCGGCCCGCCGACTCCGAGTAGAGGGTTCGAAAGGGGGAGAGCGGCCCGGGTGCCGGGACGGTCCGAAGGTCCACCTCCATGCCCAGCTCGCCGGCCATGGCGACCAGGGCGAGGTGCACCGCCAGCCCGCCCCGGGTCACCGCGTGGGCCGAGGCCGGGAGGCCGTGCTCCACGGCCTTGTGAAACGCCCGGTAAAGCCCGGCCAGGGCGTCGGGGTCCACCCGCGGGACGTTCAGCCCCACCTCCCCCATCATCTGGTAGAGCTCGCCTCCCCCCAGCTCGTCCCGGGTCTCCCCCAGCACGTAGACGAGGTCGCCCGCCGCCTTCGCGTCCATGGTCAGGCAGCTCCGGACGTCCTCCACGACGCTGCTGGCGGTGAAGAGCAGGGTGGGCAGCCCGCTGACCTTCCGGGTCTCCTCGTAGGGGCCCTTCAGGTTCCCGTCGATGTACATGCTGTCCTTTCCGGAGAGCAGGGGGATCTCGTAGGCCCGGCAGACGTCGCGCAGGGCCCAGTTGGAGCGGACGAGCTGGGCCGCCTTGTACCGGCCGTCCGGGTTGGTCTCCGGGTCGTGCTGGATGGTGGGCCAGCAGAAGTTGTCCACGCCGCCCACCTGACGGGGGTCCCCGCCCACGGCCAGGACGCGGCGGAGGGCCTCGTCGATGGTGGCCGCGGTCATGGGATAGGTGTCGATCCGGCTGTAGAAGGGGTTCATGGCCTGGGAGGCCGCGATGCCCCGGTGGGAGTCGAGGACCGGCCGGATGACCACCGCATCGCTGGGCGTGTCCCTCCTTCGGCCCACCAGCGGCTTGATTACGCTCCCGCCCTGGACCTCGTGGTCGTACTGCCTGGCGATCCAGTTGCGGGCGCAGATGTTGGGGCGCTCGAGCATGTCCGCCAGGAGCGCGCCGTGGTCCCCGGGTTCCCCGATCACGGGCTCCGCGAGCCCCCTCAGCTCGGGGGGCGCCCAGTGGGCGTCGAACTCCCACTGGGGAAAACCGGACTCCAGGAAGTCCATCCGGATGAGGGCGCAGGTCCTTCCGCGGTGGTCCAGGCGGAGGTATCCGGAGTCGTTGTACTCGCCGATCACGGTGCTCTCCACGGCGTGCCTGCGGCTGAGCTCCATGAACCGCTCCAGGTGGCCCTTGGGCACCGCCACGGTCATCCGCTCCTGGCTCTCCGAGACCCAGATCTCCCACTGGTCCAGCCCTTCGTACTTGAGGGGGACGCGGTCCAGGTCCACCCGGCAGCCCCCGGAGAACCGGGCAGACTCCCCCACCGAGGAGGAGAGCCCGCCCCCGCCGTTGTCCGTGATGAAGGTGAACAGACCCTCGTCCCGGGCCTCGAGGAGGAAGTCGTGCATCTTCTTCTGGGTGTAGGGGTCCCCGATCTGCACGTGCCCGGCGGGGGTGTGCTCGGAAAAGGTCTCCGATGCGGCCGTCACGCCGTGGATCCCGTCCTTGCCCACGCGGCCCCCGCACATGACCACCAGGTCCCCCGGTCGGGTCGCCTTTCGGTGGCTGGGGGTCCCCCGGATCTCCGAGGGCATGATCCCCATGGCGGTGACGAAGACCAGGCACTTGCCCAGGTACCCGTGGTCGAACAGGAGCTGGCCGAAGGGCGTGGGGACGCCGCTCTTGTTCCCCCCGTCCCGCACGCCCTCGATGACGCCGTCCAGCAGCCTCCTCGGGTGAAGGCGGGGCTGTAGGGGGCCGGTGTAGTCGCGGTACCCCACGCAGTAGCCGTACATCCCCAGAACGAGCTTGGAGCCCAGGCCCGTCCCGAGCGGGTCCCTGTAGATGCCCACGATCCCCGTGATGGCGCCGCCGTAGGCCTCCATGTTGGAAGGGCTGTTGTGGGTCTCCCCGGTGATGACGTAGTTGTGCTCGTCGTCGAAGCGGGCCACGCCCGCGTTGTCCCAGAGGACCGAGACCACCCAGTCCTTCCGCTCCTGGACCTCCAGGGTGGGCCCCTCGATGCAGGTCTTGAAGAGGTTGTCCACCACGGTCTCCTCGCCGCTGGCGAGGTCCCGGTACCGAAAGCGGCCCCGGAAGGTGTTGTGGTTGCAGTGGTCGCTCCGGGCCTGGGAGATGTACTCCAGCTCCACGTCCGTGGGAAGGTCCAGGCCGAAACGCCTCCGCTCGGCCAGGACGTCCTCCCGCAGAAAGTAGCTGCGGATGACCGGGATGTCACTGTCCTGGAGGGCCAGGTTCCGCTCCGATGAGATCCTTCTCAGGTCGTCGTCGCTCGAGACGGTGATGGCGGTCACGCTGGGCTCGTGGTCGAGCCTGACCTTGGGGACGTGAAACCCGATTCCCCTGCCTGGATCCCACCCGGAGCGGCCGTACACCTCCCACTGCTGGATGATGTCGTTGGCCAGGATCTCCCGGGCGATGGTCTCGACGTCCAGACGGTCCAGCTCCCCCTGGATCACGTAGAGCTTGGAGGTGTACACGTTCTCCCCGGGCCCGAAGCCGGTCTTCAACAGGTCCTCGATCGCCTCCACGGCCGTGCTTCCCTGGGTGTCCCGCACGCCGGGGCGGAAGCCGATCCGGATGATCCAGTCGAAGTCTGCCGCGAGGGGGGAGAAGGAGGACCGCTCGATGACCGGGTTGGTGAAAAGGGACGTGCGGATGGTCTCGAGCTGCTCCGGGCTCAGGTCCGCATCGATGGTGAGGACGCGGATGACTCGAATGTCCCGGGCCTCGATGTCGAAGTAGTCCAGGGCCTTCTTTCTGACACCATCCCCTTCGGCGTCTCTCAGCTGATCTTTGAGCGCCACTTCAAGCCGGGATACCATGGGTGACTCCTCGTCCGGTCAGGATGCGGTTGGGGGTGGAAACGGGCAGGCAGGCACGCAGCGTGCCGTCTTTCTGCGCCGATGGTAATCAAAAGGCGGCCGGGAGTCAACAAGTCATGGGCGCGAAGAGAGGGGAGGAAAAACAAGGACCTTGTGCGGGCAGGCTCCGGTCCCGCCGGAGGCACCGGGGTTGAAAAGGGCGCTGTCAATGCCTATAGTGTTCGTAAGGCAACCGCCGGCAACGGACGGCAACGACAAAGCAACGATCGAGAGGAGCGAATGGAACACGTCGTAAACAATACAAAAGAAGGCGGGGACAAGCTTCCCAACCAGAAGGAGCTCGAGAAGGAGCTCAGCGAGTATCTTTCCAAGAAGTACGGCAACCGGATCAAGATCATCTCCCCCTTCGTCTACCCCCAGGGTCAGAGCCAGGAAAGCGACGACACACCCGGGGGCGGTGAGGAAGGAGACGAACCGCGGTTCGACATGCTCCCGGAAGAGCTGGAGGCCTTCCTGGAGGAGTTCGTGGTGAAGCAGGCGGACGCGAAGGCCGTCCTGTCCACGAAGATCTGCACCCACTTCAACCGAATCAAGCAGCTGAGCCAGGGCGGGGGCAAGGGACGGACCACCGGCGTCGGAATGATCAAGAACAACGTGTTGATGATCGGGCCGACCGGGGTCGGAAAGACCTACATGATCAAGCTGATCGCACAGAAGCTCGGGGTGCCCTTCATCAAGGGTGACGCCACCAAGTTCAGCGAGACCGGCTATGTCGGCGGGGACGTGGAGGATCTGATCCGGGACCTGGTGGGCGAGGCGG
>Ga0207797_1002861_pt1 | contig 11816 bp, 10 predicted proteins | sample PRCRCaboRojoPR_6_FD_187275 | JGI IMG/M metagenome (GOLD analysis project Ga0207797, IMG submission 187275) | Marine sediment microbial community from Cabo Rojo, Puerto Rico - PR CR 10% Liquid 1 (SPAdes) | ecosystem: Environmental > Aquatic > Marine > Coastal > Sediment | place: Cabo Rojo, Puerto... | reverse complement strand
CCTTCCGCGTCAGAATCTGCGGAGGAGATGCGTTCTCCTGTGTGCTCTCAGCAACCTTCTTGAGAGCACCATCCCCATCAGGTTCTGGCTCGCAGTCATCACGCGGCTCTGTAGGATCTGCGACGGTCAACCTCATACCCATCCGTCTTCTCACGCTTGGCGTGCCGGTGGTCTATCTAGGGGTGCGTATTCTTATGTTCCTCTAACGGCCCTCCTATGCAATTCTAATGCCGCGGCTGTAAGCTTTTCTCAGTGAGGATCGGCGGATCCTCGCCGTTGTGGTTGGCGGTTGTGCGCGGGATTCTGACTTGGCGCGTACCGCTACGAACGAGTTCTCGGACTGCCATAAACAACGGGCTGGAGCAGGTCACAGGCTGTTCTTCGACCCAGCTCTGGGCGCATCTTCTTGGACCGACGAATTCGTTCGATAGCGTTCAGCTCCAGAATCCCTTCCAGCGGCCCTCTTGGGTCAAGTCTGTCACCAGCGGTGCGGAGGCTCCACGCCGGTGGTAGGCTGCCTGCTGCGGGTAAGTGTCTCCGATCTCGCGGGCAGCGTTGGGTGAGGCCGCCGCTCCAAACGCGGGGATTCGCTCAGCGGTCGCCTAAGGAGGTGAGCCCATATGTCGATCACCGATCTCATTCCTTGGAAGCGCAAGAAAAAGACGAAGGTACCCATTAAGGTGCGAAAGCGGCCGGCCCAGGTTGTGGAGCGCGACTTGGACCGCCGTCCCGACCCCCTCGCCCGCTGGTTCGGGTTGGCCCCTTTCGGCACCTTCGGGGGATGGACCGACTTCTTCGCACCTCGGATGGACTTGCTCGAATACGACGACGTCTACAAGGTCACCTTCGAGGTGCCCGGGCTGGAGAGGGGCGACTTGGACGTGACCCTCTCGGGCGACAGGCTTACCGTGCGAGGCCAGCGGCGCGAGCGCGAGAAGCATCAGGGACGGGCAGCTCGTTGGGTGCGGCAGACGCAACAGGCTTTTCAGAGATCCGTGCTCATGCCTACTCCCGTCAACGCCGATGGTGCGGAGGCTTCGCTCCGCCGGGGTGTCCTAACCGTCGAGCTCCCCAAGGTTCGGAGGGGGCCTGGGACTAGCTGCATACCCATCCGGGACAGACGGTAACAGAACGCCCTCGCCTGCCCGTAGGTGCGCCGCGAGAGGATAGCCGCGGTCGGGACGATTTCGCGTCACTGGGTGAGCAACACGTAGCTATTCGATCAAGCCGTCGAATGCGCAGGAGGTATCACAATGCCAAGCATCATCAAACCACTTGGCGACCGCTTGGTCGTCAAACCGTTGGAAGAGGAGACCCGGACCTTTGCCGGCGGGGAGCTCGTGCTCCCTGACACGGCCAAGGAGAAGCCCCAACAAGGTGAAGTCATGGCCGTTGGGCCGGGTCACCGCGAGGACGGTTCCAGGGTCCCGTTGGACGTCGGTGTCGGGGACTGTGTCGTCTTCGCCAAGTACGGCGGCACCAAGTACAAGACCGACGACGGCGAGGAATTCCTACTCATGAAGGAGAGCGACATCCTCGCGGTCTTAGAGTGATGCCAACCAGCACAGCAGTGTGAGCGTAGGAGGAATCGACATGCCCAAGCAGCTAGTCTTCAACGAGGAAGCCCGCGGAGCACTCAAGCGCGGGATCGATACAGTCGCTGCCGCCGTGGTCACAACCCTCGGGCCGAAAGGGCGGAACGTCGCCCTGGACAAGAAATGGGGTGAACCCACCATCACGCACGACGGCGTGACCGTGGCCAAGGAGATCGAACTCAAGGAGCCCTTCGAGGATATGGGCGCCCAACTCCTGAAGGAGGCGGCGACCAAGACGAACGACATCGCCGGTGACGGGACCACGACCGCCACCCTGTTGGCCCACACAATCATCAGTGAGGGGATGAAGAACGTGGCCGCCGGCGCCAACCCGATGATGCTTAAGCGCGGGATCCTGGCCGGTTCCGAGGCCGTCATTGATGCGATCGGTGAGGCCGCCATTGAGCTTACCACGCAGGAGGAGATCGCCGACGTGGCGGCCATCTCAGCCCAGGACCGCGAGATCGGCGAGGTCATTGCCGAGGTCATGGATCGCGTTGGCAAGGACGGCGTCATCACCGTCGAGGAGAGCCGCGGCCTCGAGTTCGAGATCGAGTACGTGGAGGGCATGCAGTTCGATCGCGGCTACCTTTCCCCCTACTTCGTCACCAACCAGGAGGCGATGGAGGCAGAAATCGAGGAGCCTTATGTTCTGATCCACGACGACAAGATCTCGGCGGCCCAGGACTTGGTACCGATTCTGGAGAAGCTCGTCCAGCGCGGCGTCCGCAACCTGGTGATCATCGCCGAGAACGTCGATGGCGAGGCGCTGGCGACGCTGGTACTGAACAAGCTGCGCGGTACACTGGACTGCTTGGCGGTCAAGGCACCCGGATTTGGTGATCGCCGCAAGGCAATGCTGCAGGACATCGCCATCTTGACCGGCGGCCGGGTCATCACTGAGGAGGAGGGGCGCGAACTCAAGAGCACCACCCTTGAAGATCTGGGTCGCGCCGACAAGGTCGTGTCGACCAAGAATGACACCACCGTCATCGGCGGGCACGGTGCGGATGAGGATATTCAAGGCCGCATGGAGCAGATCAAGGTCGAGATCGGACGGTCTACCTCCGATTATGATCGTGAGAAGCTCCAGGAGCGGCTGGCTCGCCTGGCCGGCGGGGTGGCGGTCATCGGTGTCGGCGCCGCGACCGAGACCGAATTGAAGGAGAAGAAGCACCGCGTCGAAGATGCCCTGTCCGCGACCCGAGCTGCCGTGGAGGAGGGCATCGTCCCCGGGGGTGGCGTCGCGCTTCTGAACGCCATCTCGGCCCTCGACGACGTGGGTGTGAGATTCCCCGATGAGCAGACTGGTGTCAGCATTCTGCGCCGGGCTCTCGAGATGCCCTTACGCAAGATCGCGGCCAACGCTGGCAAGGATGGCGCTGTCATCCTGGACAACGTCCGGCGATCCCACGGCGAGAACGGCAACGGACGCATCGGATACGACGTGCTCCGGGAGGCCTTCGTGGATATGGTCGAGGTCGGTATCATCGATCCGGCCAAAGTGACGAAGGGCGCTCTTGCCAATGCCGCATCTATCGCCGCAATGGTCCTTTCCACCGAGGCTCTCATCGCAGATGTTCCTGAGGAAGAGCCATCGGCTCCGGAGGGACCGCCAGAGTCCTAGAAGACAGCGGGTGCGGCGCGGGCCTCGGAGGCGTTGGGTGGCAACAGCAGCTCCCACGCCCGCCGGAAGGGTCGGACCGTATTCGCAGTCGGCGACGTCTCGGGGGCCGCGTCCGTCCATTCGAGGAGAGTTCAGTTCTTACGAGACAACCCCGCCGGAGGGGCGCAGTACTATGGAGGTGAGATGATAATGACGAATCTGACGCGGTGGGAACCATTCCGAGACATGGTGAGTCTTCGCGAGGCCATGGGCCGATTGTTCGAGGACAGCTTTGTTCGACCGGGAACCAGCCGGCTCTCTGTGAGTCCCAAGGGTGCGCTCGCCGTCGACGTGTATGAGACGAGCGATGACGTGGTGGTGAAGACTGCGATTCCCGGCGCGGACCCGGACGACGTGGACATTAGCCTGACGGGCGACACCTTGACCATCAAGGCCGAGATCAAGGCCGATGAGGAGGTTGATGAGGAGGACTACGTCTACCGGGAGCGTCGCCTTGGTACCTACTCCAGGTCCTTCGGTCTCCCGAGCTTGGTGGAGGCCAACGGGGCCGAGGCGGAGGTCGAGAACGGTGTGCTCACCCTGAGGCTCCCCAAGGTCGAGGAGGCCAAGCCGAAGGCCATCGAGATCAAGGCCAAGTAGCCGGGCCTTCTCGCGACGGCTGAACCCAAGCCCGGCTTCGGGGTGAAGCCGGGCTTTACCCGCCTGAGTCAACTGTGGAACGATGCGAGCAGAGCAGCGAGCCGTTAGTCGCGGGAAGAGACTGGGTGAACGAGGCCGATGGGTGGATCCCTCGCTAACCCTGCCGCAGGTCGTGGCCTCGCGGCGTTCCTTTCCGCAGACCTTGGCCCCTGAAGCGCCGTGGAGTAAGTACACGCTCCGGGGCTCGAGCGGCGTTGTCAGAGGACGAGGACCGTGGAGCCTCTGAGGCTCGTGCTTGCCATCGGGATGAGATGAGGAGAGGAATTGAGGGAGGATTAGAGAATGATGCGTCGAAACTGGTTGCTTCGTGGACTGCTGGGCCTACTCATGGCCTTGACGATAGCGGCACCCGTCCTGGCTCAAGGGGCCAATGAGCCGCAGGACCCGCCGCCGACCCTGAGCGTCTTTGCAGACTATCCGGTTCGAGTCGCGACAGCGGGGGAGACGGTCACTTTCGACGTGACGCTGCGCGGGGGAGCCGAGTCCGAAACGGTGCATCTCGATGTCGAGGAGCTACCCGACGGGTGGGAGGCGACCTTCCGCGGCGGCGGAGACGTGGTGGAGGCAGCGCACGTCGAGTCGGAGGAGAAGACCACCGTCGATCTCAAAGTGGAAGTGCCCAACGCCGTGCCGGTGGACGTCTATCAGTTTACCGTGGTGGCTCGGGGAGAGACGGACACTATCGAAGTGCCCGTCGGGGTGAGTGTGAAAGAGAGCGTTCCCCCCAGTCTGACCTTCGAGGTGGAGTTGCCGACGCTGAAGGGCAAGGCTGATACCACGTTCCGCTACGACGTGACGCTGGAGAACGAGGGTAATGAGGAGCTCTCCATCAACCTGATTGCCGAAGCGCCGGAGGGCTTCGAGGTGGATTTCAAGCTGACGGGCAAGGAGGTATCCAGCTTCCCCATCGCCCCCGATGAGTCAAAGCGGTTGGACGTCGAGGTACAGCCGCCCGAGGGAGCGTCCGGCGGCACCTACGAGATCGATCTCGTGGCCGAGGGAGGCGCCGCACGGGTTGCCACGACCCTGGTTGCCGAGGTGAGCGAGGTCCCCGGCAAACCATCCCTGGAAGTCACCGGACCGGGCGGTCGGCTTTCGGGAGAGGCTACCGTTGGGAAGGAGTCCGCGTTGGACGTCATCGTGCGGAACACCGGCGATGCTCCCGCGCGCAACTTGAAGATGAGTGCGTCGGAACCGTCGGGATGGACCGTCGAGTTTCAGCCCGAGGAGATCGATCAGATTGCACCGGGCGCCCAGACGGAGGTCACGGCCAAGATCCGACCGGCTGACAAGGCCGTCGCGGGCGACTACGAGATAACTGTGCGCGCTCGCCCCGAGGACGGCTCCAACGAATCCGCGGACTTCCGCATCACCGTGCGTACATCCACCATGTGGGGCATTGCTGGCGTTGGCATTATTGGGGTCGCCGTCGTCATCGTCGCCCTCGCCGTCATGCGCTTCGGTCGCCGCTAGACCCATGGAAAAGGAGAGATGCCATGCGTGCGAATGACGTCGTCCTGGTCAGCCAGGGCTTGACCAAGGCGTACGATGGATTTGTGGCCGTCGATCAGCTCGACGTCACGGTCCGGCGCGGCGAAGTGTTTGGCCTGCTCGGGCCCAATGGGGCCGGCAAGACCACAACGATCCTAATGCTGCTGGGCTTGACGGAGCCGACGTCGGGCAGCGTCTGTGTCCTTGGCCTCGACCCCGCCCGGCAGCCGTTGAGCGTCAAGGCGCAGGTCGGCTATCTCCCGGAACGGCTAGGATTCTACGAGGGCCTCACGGCGTACGAGAACTTGATCTACACGGCCAAGCTGAACGGACTCAACCGGGACGGGGCCGAGCATCGCATCGACCGAGCTCTGAGGGAAATGGGCCTGGACGGGGCTGCGCACCAACGTGTGCGCACCTTCTCCCGGGGCATGCGGCAGCGCCTCGGCTTGGCGGACGTACTCCTCAAGGAGCCGAGGCTGGTCATCATGGACGAGCCGACCCAGGGCCTTGACCCTCACGCGGCTCGGGAGTTTCTTGACGTCATCCGCCGCCTGAGGTCCGAGGGGATCACCATTCTTCTCGCTTCACACCATCTTCACCAGGTACAGGCGGTCTGTGATCGGGTTGGGCTCTTCCACCGCGGTCGGATGGTCCTGGAGGGCACTGTGGAAGCGCTGGCACGTCAAGTCCTCGGGGGCGCCTACCGCATCCGAATCCGGGCCGATGGGCCTACGGCCAGTCCGGCACAGGAGCCGTGGGAGACAAGCCGCAATGGAGGCAATGCCCTCATCGACTCGCTCCGCAAACTCGATGGCGTGGTCGATGTCCGGCGCGTCGCGCCACAAATCTATGAGCTCGAGGCTAAGGCGGACCTCCGCCCTGAGGCAGCCAGGGCCGTCGTCGGGGCCGGAGGTGAGCTCCTTTCTCTGGACATCGAGGCCCCCGGGTTGGACGAGATCTACACCCACTACTTCGACCAAGAGGAGGTGGCACATGACGAACACCACCGTGCAAGTTGAACCTGCCCGCGGGCGGCAGGGCTCTCCGTGGACGGGACTATGGGCCGTCGTGGGCAAGGAGATGGCCGACCATCTCACCAGCAGCAGGATGCTGATCCTGGAGCTGCTCACCTTGCTGACGGCCAGCGGGACTGTGTTCGCCGCAGCGCAGAACCTACGCGAGACCATCGGCCGGGACAGGTTCCTGCTCCTCAGGCTCTTCACCACGGCGCGGGAACCGCTGCCCGCCTTCGTGGGCTTTCTCGGTTTCTTGGTGCCCCTGATCGCCATTGCGCTGGCCTTCGACGCCGTCAACGGGGAGTTCAACCGCCGCACGATGTCAAGGCTGCTGGCCCAACCGATCTACCGCGACGCCCTTCTGCTGGGGAAGTTCCTGGCCGGGCTTTTCACCCTGGCTCTGGTCCTGACCACCATCTGGCTGCTCATCGTGGGCATCGGCATCGTCTCCTTGGGTGTACCACCGAGCGGGGAGGAGGTGGCGCGAGGTCTCTTCTTCCTCCTCTTGACCGTCGCCTACGGGGGCATCTGGCTTTCCCTGGGGATGGTCGCGTCGGTGCTCTTTCGACAGCCGGCTACAGCAGCGTTGGCGTCCATCGCGGTCTGGCTCTTCTTCATGGTCTTCTGGGGCATCATTGCCCAGATGGCTGCGTTGGCACTCCGCCCGGTGCGGCTGGGACTCGCCGAGGAAATCCTGGCGCAGGCGAAGCTCGAGCTGCTCCTGGGGCGTTTCTCGCCAAACACCCTCTACTCAGAGGCCATTCTTGCGGTGCTCAAACCCAGCATCCGTTCCTTGGGGCCGGTGCTTCCCATACAGCTCCAGGGTGCCGTCTTCGGCTCGCCGCTGCCGCTGGATCAGAGTCTGGCCCTCATCTGGCCCCACCTGACCGGACTGAGCGCGGCGACCATCCTCCTCTTCGCTCTCGGATATGTGCTCTTCCAGCGGAAGGAGATCAGGGCCTAGGCGACGGGAGGTCGTCATTCGATCTGGCTCGCTATCAATGGAGGGACGGAAGCCTACAACGGAGCCCTGAGGGCTGACCGGATGCGCAGTTGATGACGCTCCGGGCCGCCGGCTCAACCGGCGGCCCGGGAACAACGGGAGGTGATAGTGATGGTCGCTGTCAGATATCCGATCAAGTATGAGCTTCGACCGAGGCGGCTAGCTCCCGGGGAGCAGTACGTCTGGTTAAGTCTATCGAATGTGGGGGAGGAGCCCCTCACGGACATCGAGGCAGAGCTGGTCTCTCAGGATGCCGCGCAGATCGAGGTCACGGAGCCTCCGAACCACATCTCGTCCCTGCCGCCCGGTGAGGGAGAGGAGATCGGCTTCGAAGTCTCCGCTGCTGCCTCCACCGGCGCCTACGTGAAGCTCCAAGGAGAGCGCGACGGCGCTCCGTTCCGCTGGGAGTCACCTCGCCTTGAGCTCGAGGTGGGAGAGACCCGAGCGGCGCCGCCTGAGAAGCCCGCCTAGTCGTGTCTCACCAGACAAGTCCTAGCATGCCCCGCCCCGGGCCCCAGCAGCTGGGGCGGCGACCATCCGCAAAGATCAAATCGATTCGAGCGCATGCACCCTTATGGCTTCCATTCCAGGGACCAGTTCGGAAAACACGGGACCTTCACTCGCCAAAGACCGGACCGAGCGCCATCTCGGTGGCGTCTTGCCCATCCGAGCGATCCGGTGGCCCCAGGTCATCCTGTTCGCCGTCAGCCTAGCTCTCTTCATGCTTGCCCTTGAGTTGATGAAGGCTGGCACGCGAGGCGTCGCGTCCGTCATCAACCACCTGCTCCACGTCGATGACCCGCTTAGCGGCATCGGGTTCGGTTGGCTTTCCTCCTATCTCGTGCTTAGCGGGTCCCCCGTCGCTGCCATAGCGCTCACCCTGCTAGACGTGGGCACGGTCGGGCCCCACACCGCTTTCTCGATCATCGTGGGATCACGGGTGGGGGGCTCTCTAGTCGTGGTGCTGGTCGGTCTTGCCTACATGATTCGGGGACACCAGAAGGGCACCAGTCTACTCGTCGGCATCCTCGCCCTTATCATCACCGTCTCCGTCTATGTCGTCGCTTGGCCCCTGGGCATGGCGGCCCTTAACGCTTCCCTGGGTGCTGTCCGTGTCGACTTACCCGCCCAAGCTGGCGTCGCATCGCTCGTCGACGTCGTCTACGGACCTCCCGTGGAGCTGGTCGCACGAAAGCTGCCCGCGTGGAGTGTCTTCCTGCTGGGTGTCGCCGCCACCGTCCTGAGCCTCAATCTCATCGACCGAACCATGCCGGAGCTCGATCTGGAGGGGCACGTATTCGGCCGGGTGTCGCGCCTTCTCTATCGGCCGGTCATCAGTTTCGTCCTGGGCATGGTGCTCACGCTGCTCACCATGAGCGTCTCGGTCTCTCTCGGCCTCCTCGTCCCTCTCTCGGTGCGGGGTTACATACGACGGGAGAATCTCGTTCCGTACATCATGGGCTGCAACATCTCGACCTTCGTCGATACCCTCATCGCCGGCATCCTGCTCAGGAATCCGGTCGCTACCGACGTGGTGTTGACCCAGATGATCTGCATCCTGGCCGTCTCTATCGTGGTCCTCGTTTTCGTCTATCGGACCTACGAGCGGCTTGCGCTCGGCGCAGCCGTGTGGCTGAACCGCCGTCGGGATAGAATGCTCGTTTTCTTCGCTCTCATCTTGCTGACACCGGTGGCGCTTCTGTTAGTTGGCCGTCCTTGACGTTGATGGGGGGGGTATGAGGATCCTGGTCACAAGCGATGGGATGGACACGTTGGAGAGAGCGTCTGAATACGCCTCCTTCTTCGCTGACCCAGCAGTCACGGGGTTTAAAGTGCTCGGCTTCTCCAGCGACGAGGGGAAGACGGCTGAGGAGCGCGGCGTCTTGAACGCGCTACGCCGGGATCTCAAAGATGGGCTGGGATGCCCCGTCGACGCAACTCTTCGCTGCGGCGACCCGGTCGAGGAGATCATGGCCGAAACCATAGCCCACGACTACGGTCTGGTGGTGCTCGGGATTCATCTTCGCAGGCGGTTGACCCGCCTGCGCCCCAAGGTGGTGGCGCGCCAGCTAGCCAGCCGGACCCCTGCGCCCCTGCTGGTTGTCTTCCCGGAATGGGATCGGTTGCGGCGGATGCTGATCTGCACCAGTGCCGCCCACAAGGACATGCCCGTGGTGCGAACCGCCGGCGAGCTGGCGGGGCTTTCCGATGCCGCGGTCACTGTCTTGCACGTGATGTCCCAGATTCCCATCACGGCCGACGCCGACGTGGCGGACCTGGAACGGAGCGCGCAGGAGCTCATGGAGCACGATTCCCGAGAGGGACTCCATTTCGAGAGGGCACTACACATACTTGAGCAAGCCGGTGTACCCCCTACCCGCGCGATGGCAAAGATACGGCGTGGCCTGGTCGTGGATCAGATAGTGCGGGAGAGCGAGGAGGGTGACTTCGACCTGATCACCATCGGCGCCCATCACGTCTCTTCGGACCGCTCGTGGCACGAGCTGCGTGAGCTTATTCAGGAGGACGTCGCCGAGCGCGTGCTCCTGGAGGCGAGGCGGCCGGTGCTCATCGTTCCGGCCAGGGCGGTCCAGGCGGACGACTCAAACGGCTCCAAGGACACGCCGGTCTGAAAACAAGTCGAGGTAGGGCACCGACCCATCCGATTCTTGAGGGAACGGCCGGTATCGCAAGCGCCGTCTCGAGTCGTGTCAGTTAAGTCAGTCGACACCGGCTGCCTAGTCGCGGCGGTCGGTCGCCGTCCCGGCTTCGGTAAAGGCGCGTGACGTGTCATCCCAATCGTGGTGTCGACCTGCCCGCTGATTCCGCCGATGGAATCCGCAGCGTCCCCTAATTGGGGCCCAAAGTCTACAACGACAAGGAGTATAGGAGAGAGATATGAAAGAGACCATTGACAAGCCGGAGACCCTGGAGTTCCGAGCGGAGGTGCGGCAATTGCTGCACATCCTCGCCAACTCCCTGTACACGGATCGGGAGATCTTCCTCCGTGAGCTGATCTCAAACGCGTCGGACGCCCTCCACCGCGTCCAGTTCGAGATGCTCACGAACCGGGACATACTCGATCCTGAGGCCGAGCTCGCCGTGAGAATCGACGCCGACGAGGAAGACCGGACGCTCACCGTGGCCGACACCGGCATCGGGATGACTCGAGAAGAACTCGTGGAGAATCTAGGCACCATCGCGCACTCGGGCGTAGCCTCCTTCCTCGAGCGTATCGAGGAGGGGGATGGACCGGCCGACATTATCGGTCAGTTCGGCGTCGGTTTCTACTCCGTCTTCACCGTCGCAGATCGGGTGACAGTGACGACCCGCGCTTTTCGCCCCCAATCTCAGGGGTGGCGCTGGACGTCTGATGGGGAGGGGCGCTTCGCTCTCGAGCCGGCCGACAAGGGAGACCGGGGCACGAGTATCAGGATTCACCTCCAGGAGGACGCCGCCGAGTTCGCCTCTCATTGGCGCCTCAAGCAGATCATCAAAAAGCACTCTGACTACGTATCCTTTCCGATCTACGTCGGCGGCGACAGGGTGAATCGACAGACCGCCCTATGGCGGAAGCTCCCCCAGGACGTGGAGGAAAAAGAGTACGAGGACCTCTACCGGCAGTTGACGCTGGATCCCGAACCGCCTCTGGCGCACATCCACCTGGTCACCGATCTACCTGTTGACATTCGCAGCATCCTATTCGTCCCTCGCCAACGAAGCGAGGGCCTCATAAGCCTCCGACCTGAGACGGGGCTCAAGCTCTACGCCAAGAAGATCCTCATCCAGGAGCAGAACGATGACCTCCTCCCCGACTATCTCTCGTTCGTGAAAGGCGTCGTGGATTCCGAGAGCCTGCCGCTCAATATCTCCCGAGAGACGGTGCAGAGCAGTCGCGCGCTGCGCAGCATACGCCGCGCCCTGACGGGACGTCTCCTCCGGACGCTCCGAGAGCTCGCCGAGGACGATCCCGATGACTACAAGACCTTCTGGAGGGCTTTCGGGCCCTTCATCAAGCAAGGCGCCGCCACCGACCGAGCCAACCGGGATGATCTCCTCCCGCTACTACGCTTCCAGTCGACCCGCTCTGACGGGGACCCGGCCTCCTTGCGCGATTACGTTGAACGCATGTCGGACGATCAGGAGGCCATCTACTACGTCCTGGCTGACGACGTGGCCGCGGCGGAGCACAGTCCACACCTTGATCTATTCAAGCAGCGCGGTGTGGAGGTGCTCTACTTCCTTGATCCGGTCGATGGATTGCTCGCCCGAACGCTGGAGGAATACGACGACCGCCCCTTCGAGAACGTCAGCGATCCCGACTTAACCCTACCCCACGACGACCCGCCGGAAGATGTCGAGCCCGAGGTCGCCGAGGCCGA